>Ga0070707_100007211_pt1 | contig 10312 bp, 10 predicted proteins | sample KBSK5502metaG_FD_65468 | JGI IMG/M metagenome (GOLD analysis project Ga0070707, IMG submission 65468) | Corn, switchgrass and miscanthus rhizosphere microbial communities from Kellogg Biological Station, Michigan, USA - KBS K5-50-2 metaG | ecosystem: Host-associated > Plants > Roots >... | reverse complement strand
GAGTCGATAGTCGGTAGTCGATAGTCGATAGTCGGTAGTGAAGACCGAGCTTTATTCTCCTGTCGACTACTGACTACTGACTACTGACTACCGACTCATCTATACGTATCCCGCACTTGCTCCCGCGAAAATGGGGCTTCGGTGCGGTGCACATGAATCTCTTCGAAGGCGGCCGCCTGAAAGACTCTCACTACGCCCAGCCGAATGAGCTCGAGAGTCGCAAGGAAGGCGGTGACGGCCTCGGCGCGGTAGTTCATCTGACCCAGAAGCTCGAGCAGCGGGAGGTCGCGCCCCGAGCCTTCCAGGCGCTCCACCAGCTGGGCCATCTTGTCGGCGACGGAAAACCGCAGGTGGCGGATCTCGAGAGCAGCCGGGTGGGCGAGCCGATAGCGATCGCTGACGCTCCGGAAGACATCGATCAGATCGAAGAGGGAAACCTCCAGCGTTTCCCCTTCCGGCGATCTCGGCACTTCGGTCTCGGCCCGTGGCCATAGTCCCGCGCGCAGGGTGTCGATCTCATGGAATGACTCGGCTGTCTTCTTGAAGCGTTCGTACTCCGCCAGGCGCCTGGCCAGATCCAGCCGCGGGTCCTCCGGGGTCTCGCCGGGGGCTCGGGGCAGAAGCATCCGCGACTTGATGTAGATCAGCTCCGCCGCGAGCGCGACATAGTCCGAGGCCACGTCCAGGTCGAGCTCGTGCATCGCGTCGAGATACTGAGTGTATTGCTCGGTGATCTCGGCGATCGGGATGTCCGTGATCGAGATCTCGTTGATCCGAATCAAGTGGAGCAGCAGGTCGAGCGGCCCGCTGAAGGCCGGAATGGCGACCGGCGGCAGGGCCGATTCGGGAAGGTCGTCGGCCATCAGATGTTCGGTAGACGGGAGACGTTAGACGGTAGACGAGAGGAGTTCCAGTTTTCATTTGTCTTCCGTTTCCCGTCTCCCGTCTTCCGGCTCATCACGGTTCCGGGCTCAGTTTGACCGCCGCCCGCACGCGTTCCATTGTCTCCTCGGCGACCGTCCGCGCGCGAGCATCGCCGGCGTGGAGGACGTCGCGCACCACGTCTGCCGAAGAAGCCAGCAACTCCTCCCGCTTCTTGCGGAAGACCTCGAGCGCCGGGTTCAGGTTACTGATCAGATGCTTCTTGCAGTCGACGCACCCCCGCGCCGCCGTCCGGCACTCCTCGTCGACGATCTTGACCTCGCCCGGAGGCGAGTACAGAACGTGGAAAGGAAAGAGATTGCAGTTGTCAGGATTCCCCGGGTCCTGCCGTCTCGCCCGCGCCGGGTCGGTGACCATGGCCATCACTTTCTCCGCCACGGATTCCGCCGGCTCGGTCACCCCGATCGTGTTGTTGTAGGACTTCGACATCTTGCGGCCGTCGATCCCGTTGATCTTGGGCGTGGGGGTATAGAGCGCCCTCGGCTCCGGAAAGACCTCGCCGTAAAGGGAGTTGAACCGGCGGACGATCTCCCGACAGATCTCCAGATGGCTGGCCTGGTCCTCACCCACCGGAACGAGATTCGCCCGGTACACCGCGATGTCGGCCGTCATCAGCACGGGATAGCCCAGGAAGCCGTGCGTCGCAAGGTCCTTCGAGCGCAATTGCTCGATCTGGTCTTTGTAGGTCGGGACCCGTTCGAGCCATCCGAGCGGCGTGATCATCGAGAAATAAAGCGCGAGCTCCGCGTGCTGGGGCACCCGAGACTGCAGAAAGACGGTCGCCTTGCGCGGGTCGAGGCCAACCGCCAGCCAATCGAGCACGGCCTCGCGCGTGTAAGCGGCGAGCGCGGCGGTGTCCGCGTAATCCGTCGTCAGCGCGTGAATGTCAGCAACGAAGAAAAAGCAGTTGTAGAAACCAGTATCCTGAAGATCGACCCAGTTCTTCAGGGCGCCGAAGTAGTTGCCCAGGTGAACGCGGCCGGTCGGGCGCAGACCGGAGAGCACGGTCTCCGTCATCTTCGCCCGCATGATTCCTGATCGACTTCGACGGCTTGCGGCCGCGCGCGGTCGCTTCGCGACCGGAGGCCGTTCAACACCGGAACCGCGCCGTCTGAAACCATCGAATCCTCGCTACCTTCCGAAGATCAGGTGGTAAACGGCGAGCTGAAACGGACGAAAGAGCCTCCCCAGCGCCGAAGTCGAGATCAGGAGGATCAGAATCAGAAAGCCGAACGGCGCGATCGCGGAATAAAGACCCCGAATGCCGGGGACGAGCGAGACCAGCACCCCGCTGCCGTCCAGGGGCGGGATGGGAATCAGGTTGAAGACGGCGAGGCTGACATTGACCATCGCAAAGAAGAAGAGAACATAGGTTAAGGGAGCGAGCGCGCCCGGCGCGAAGCGGGTTCCCTGAAGGGCGGCGACCAGATCCGCCATGGCATCTCGGTTGGTGTGGCGGATCACGATGAGAAGAGCTATCCCGACTCCCGCCAGCACGAAGTTCGAGACCGGGCCTGCGGCCGAGACGACCAGGTTCGCCAGGCGCGGATTCCGGGTGTTGCTGAGATTGACCGGGGTCGGCTTGGCCGCTCCGAAGATCAAGCCGGAAAAAATGTAGAGCATCAGCGGTACGACGATGCTCCCGATCGGATCGATGTGGCGCAGCGGGTTCAGGCTGATCCGGCCCTGGTCGCGGGCCGTCGTGTCGCCGAACTGGAGCGCGGACCAGGCGTGCGCCGATTCGTGAAAAGAGATGGCGAAGAGAATGACGAGCAGCTGGATCGTGAAGTCGACGACTTTGTGTGCCAAGCGGAGGGACTATAACGGAAGAGGACGAGGGGACACGGCGACGCGGGGACACGGTAAGCGGTCTCGGGCTTCTCCCCGCGTTCCCCACTCCCCGCGTCTCCGCGTCAGAAACTACGGCAAAGCATTCACTTGGGCACGTCGGGCAGATTGAGACGCCGTCGGATGGCGCGGATGTACTGCACCGGCTCTTCCCGCCACGCCTTGTCTTCCGCCCACGCGGGAAATTTCCCGCCGAGCTCGCCCAAGTACGTGTAGGTGACGCGGCAGCGATCGGGTCCGAGCGGTTCGACGACGGTCTCGCCCGCCACTCGCTCGATCCGGATCCCCTCGTGAGGATCGCCGGGCCGCGCGTCATTCTTCCAGGTCAAGACGAGGCGTCCGCCGTCGCCGCGCTCCGGCCGATAGGAGACCACCGCGTCGCGGTTGCGCAAGGGGAAGGGGTACGGCCAGACGAAGTGAAGCCGCGCTCCGCCCCCTTCCGAATCGAGAACGTTCGCCTTCTTGACGGCCGGCGAAAAGAACTCCGCGTAGTGTCGGAAGTCGGTGAGAACCGACGCGACCTTCTCGGCGCCGACCGGCAGCTCCGCCGTGCTGCGAAGCCAGGGAGGGGACCCCGGTTTTCGGGCGATCTCCACCTGAACCCCATGGGCGGTGAACCATTTCTCGAAGGGAAGGTCGGCCGGGATCGCCGAAACGAGCGCGGCCAGGGTCAGGAAAGCAATCATGCGCGCCTCCGAACGAGGACCCAGAGACCGAGCGAAGCCCCGACCATCACGAGGTCCTCGACAACCGTCGACCAGCCGAGCGGCCGGACGAGGAAGACTCCAAAGCAACCGCAATTGGGAAGTTTCAGGCCTCGCAGCACGGCGGTGGCGGACCAGGCGGCGTACAGCCCGTGCATGAGCGCCGAAACGATCGCCGCCGCGGCCAGCTTCCGCCCGGAAAAGAGCCAGACGGCGAGCGCCAGCTCCGCCAAGGGAACGGCTACGGCGATCGGGACGAGAGCGCCCGGCGGAAAGGCTCGGTAGTCCCCGAGCACTCTCGCGAAACCCGGCACGTCCAGGAGCTTGCCGACCGCCGTCGCCAGCAGAATCGCGCCGATCGCGAACCGCAGGAATCCCGCTAGCGGGCTAGCCCGCATGTCTCAGGAATAAAGGCCGCCGGAGTAAGCGAGCTACTCCGGCCGGTGTGACTCGCACGGAATCAGATCCCTCGCTGCGCTCGGGATGACATTTTTTGGTCGGTTTGCTCCGGTCGCGGCGCGCGTAGTCTCCCGAAGTCACCGAGGGAGGAGGCGCGCGCCGCGGAAGCGGAGCGCTGCGCGAGCGACGAGGGCCGGCGGTCGAGGCCCTTTGGCCGAGCCGCCCGCCGGCGGCCGCAGCCGCGTCGCTCGCGCAGCGCGAAGCGACGGTTACTGTGCGTTGAGCGCCCAGTCGTACGGGATGAACTCGACTTTCCATCCGGCCGGGATCTTCTCCTCGCGATACTGGTTGACGTACGCGATGAGCGACGGCGATTTCTTCGTGAAGTCCTCCGTGTAGAACTGGAGGATCTGCGAGAGCCGCACCGTCTGCTTGTCCGGCTGCGGGTCGACGTTGCGTTTCTCGTTGTAGAACTCCTTCGCCTGCTGGTCGAGCTGGGCGTCCAGCTTCTCCGCCTCGAAGGGCTCGCGGGGCAGCCGCGGGCAGCCCCGCGCCATGCAGTTCAAGGCGACGTGAACCCGGGGATCTCCGATCGGCCGGATCACCTTGTTTTCCAGATCGTAGAGCGAGATGTAACGGCTTCCGACCTCGAAGCGGTTTTTGTAGAAGAAGGTCACCTTGACCTTGTCCAGATCCGGCGGGAAGTTGGACTTGATGATGTTGTACATCGCGACTGCGTTGTAGGTGTTGATGTAGTAGGCGAGCTTCGATTCCGGCGTCGGGAACAACTGCGGGGCGGACTCGGGGCTGGTCTTGGCGACCCAGGCCAGATACGTCTCCAGGTCGGAGGGGCTCTCCGCCATCCCCCGAAAGTTCATCCTCCCCTTCTCGTCGACGAAGCGCGACAGGTGGTTAGCACACGCCTTCTGGGCGTCGGGCGCTCCGACGGCGGCGGTGGTCGGCGGGGCGATGCGCGCCGCGCAAGCGCACGAGAGCAACAGGGCGGCGAGGAGCCAACGGTTCTTTTTCATTTCTTTCTACCTCAGAGCTTCATTGCACAACGGGAAGCATCGAGCCCGAGAGAGGGTTCCAGAGAGCTCGTCCGTCGCCGGTTTCCACCGCGAGCGGCTTCAGGATGAACTCGTCGCGGCGGGCGTTGTGCGCGCACATCGAGATGGGCCCTTCGGCGGTCATGACCATGAACGAACAGGCGTGGATCCTTTCCGGATCGAGCGCGGAAGCATCCATGAAGTTTTGGACGAAGAAAGAGAGCTTGTGCACGCGGCCTCGCGCCGCGACGAGGTCCTTTCGCATCTTCCAGACCTTGGGGACGAAGAACCGCAGGGTGCGCCCGATCCAGACCGGATCGCGTAGCGCCGCCTTCGCGAGCGCGAGGGCGGCCTGACGGGGATAGCGGCGGTCAAGCATCACATGCTGAAAGTCGGTCAGGAAACGGTTGAAGAAGGCCGGGTCGTCGTTTAAGTCGTAGAGGCGGCCGTTGGCCTCGAGCGTGATTCCGATCCGGTGACAGTCGGGGTGGCCAATCAGAACCGTGTCCCAGGAGATCTGAGTATCCGCTCCTTCACCGATCTTCCGTCGCACCGTCTCCAGCGAGATCACGCGATCCCGTTCCCGCAGGACGCCTCGGCCCGTGTCCGCCTGGAGCTGGAAGGAGGCCATGCCGACGACGTCCGTGTGGCGACGGAAGAATCGGATGAGGTCGGGGATTTCCTCGAAGTTCTCGCGGCAGACAGTGGTGTTGAAGATCACGGCAATCGGGAGCCCCCGCGCCCGTTCGATGTACTCTCGGCGCACGGCGTTCAAATCGTCTTCAGTGGCGTAACCCTTGCGCTCCTGAGTGAGATCCACGTGGAAGGCAACGTCGTTCAAGCCTGCTCGGGCGAGCTCGTCGAGAAGATCGCGAGTGGCGAGGATGCCGTTGGTCATCAGCGTCGGCAACAGGCCCCGGCCGCGAACGCGCTGGACAATCGCGGTCAGCTCACCGCGCGCCCGCAAGGTCGGATCCCCCCCGGTGATCTGCACCGACGTGGGAGCGCCGAAATGCGCGGCGATCTCATCGATCCGCCGGAAGACCTCCGCCAGCGGCACGTCCTTGACGCGCTCGGAGTTCTCCGAGAGATAGCAGAGGGTGCAGTCGAGGTTGCAGCGCTGGGTGATCTCCAGGGCCACGCAACCGATAGCGTTGCGGCGGCCGAGGACCTGGTTTTCCTGGAAGAGCGTCCCTAACCGCTGGCGAGTCCTCTCCAAGGCATCCGCGCGGTTTGGGCCCCCGGTGCCGGGCGCACTGCTCATCTCCCCTCCTCGTTACCCTGCGAAACGGATCGACCCAACTTTCGTAGATCATACGGTGAATGCGGTTTCTTCAGATGCTTGCTTTTCGACTGAGAGGCGAAACCTTTGGAATTCCGGCGCGTCTCCGTTAGTGCCGTGCCGAGCGGACGATGAACAGCGCGGGAACGGGACCGGCGGAGGACCGGACGCTTCTCGAGCGAATCCGCCGTGGCGACACGGAGGGGGCGGCGGAGCTTTTCGAGCGATATGGTCCCGCACTCCTCCGCTTCTCCGACCGGCTTCTCTCCGACCGGGCGACGGCAGAGGAAGTCACCCAGGAGGTTTTCGTCAAAGTGATTTCGAGGGCGCACCAGTACGACGGGCGGGCCGAAGTGGCTTCGTGGCTCTTCGCGATTGCGGCCAACGCCTGCCGCGACCGGAGGCGGCGGGATCGGCGGGCGACAATCATCCCGCTCGAAGGAGTCCCCGAGCTCGCTGCCCGCGGCGAAGGGGTCGAGCGGCGGTTGATGGACCGGGAGAAGCGGGAGGCCGTTCGCAGCGCGCTCGCACTTCTCTCGGAGGAGCAGCGAGAGGCGCTCGTTCTTGCCCGCTACCACGGCCTTCCCTACGCCGAGATCGCCAGTGTCCTCGGAATCTCGGTCGGGGCTGTCAAGACCCGGATCTTCCGGGCAGTCGAGACGTTGAAGTCGCGTTTTTCCGAAGGAGAAGCCACATGGAATGCCGCGAACTGACGGAACAGGCGATCGACCGGCTGACGGGGCAGATTTCCGAGCCTCGGCACGCGATCCTCGACGCGCATCTGGCGGCCTGCGCCGGCTGTCGCAGCGAGCTTGCCCGCATCGAGGATTCCTGGCAGGCGCTGGGCGCCGACCGCGACGCCGAGATGGGCGAGGATTTCCGCCTTCGCACACTCGCGCTGCTCGAGGACGAGATGACCCGCCGACGGATTCGGGCCTTTCGCCCGCGCCCGCGGTGGGGACGGCTGGCGGCACAGGCCGCGGCGCTCCTGCTCGCGGCGGGCGTGGGATGGCTGGCGCATCGCGCTCCCGCAGCGGGATCGGCGAAAGCGGCTCCGGTAGCGGTGGCCAGCGCCCCGGCCGCGAACGAGACGGTCTCGAACGTGTCGTATCACCCGGCCGACCAAGCAGGACGCCTTGCTGTCTCATTCGACGTGACGGGACGGCGCACCGTCGTGGGTCGGCCCGAGGACCCGGCGGTCGCCAACCTGCTCGCCTATCTCGTCTCGCGGGGCGCCCAGACTTCCGGGGAAAAGGCTCAAGCCATCGAGCTGGTCTCCTCGTCTCACTACGGGGAGGGGGCGAAGTCTGTTTCTCCGGAGATCATCCGGGCCCTGACGGCCACGTTGAAGAAGGACGAGAACCCGGGAGTTCGCAAGAAAGCCGCCGATGCTCTGGCGGGCTTCCCGATGACGCCCGACATCCGGGGGGCGCTGCTCGACGCTCTCGGCAAGGACCGGAATCCGGCGGTGCGGCTGACTGCCATCGAGGCGCTCGCGGCGGCGGCGCGGCAGGCGCCGGCCGACGAACGGACGATCGAGTCTCTGCGGGAGAAGGCCTTCGATCCGTCGGAAAACGGATTCGTGCGAGCCAAGGCGGCGTCCGCCTTGAAGGCGATGGAGTTCTAGATGCAGTCGACAGTTGACAGTCGACAGTCGACAGTTCTCCCCGTCGATGCCCGTAACCTCGCCGGCGTGGGAGCGTCACTTTCGCTGATGGCACAGATGGAATTCCGGACCTGTTCCAATCCACGGCGCGATCGGAGCGTCGCTCTCTGGGTTCCCATCATCGCGGGTCTTGTCTTGATGCTTTCAGCGGCGGCAGCACGGGGTGAAGGCAACGCTCAGGCCAGGCGCACGGATCGCTTCAACGGGTCTCTGCCGTCGGGAGCTCGCCTGCGCATCGAAAACATCTCCGGAGATATCGTGGCCATGCGGGGCCGCGAGTTCTCGGCGGTCGTCACCGTGGTCGTGACGGCGCCGAGCCAGAGCCGCGCCGAGGAGCTTCTGCGGTCGACCCGAATCGTGCAATCGCGCGACGGCGACGAGCTTTCGCTTGAGACCCAGTGGCCGGATACAGAAGCTGGTCGGTCGTACCGATCGCGGTCCGCCTGGATGGCGGCGCGGATGCGGTCCTCGCGTTGCCGGGAGTGCAGGATCACCGCGCAGTACGAGGTTGTCGTGCCGGCGGGGGCTCGCGCCTTCCTCCATACGGTCAACGGGGAAGTTCGGGCCGATGGTCTGGACGGTGACCTCGACGTGCAAAGTGTCAACGGCAGCGTGACGGTGCGCGGAGCGCGGCAGGCCGTGACCGCTCAGAGCGTCAATGGCAAGGTCGAGCTGGCGATGCACGCCCTTTCGGCAGCCTCCGCTCTGCAGGCGAAAACGGTCAACGGAGCGCTGCTCGTAACCCTGCCGAAGGAATCGAGGTTCCAGCTCTCCGCTTCGACGATGAACGGCACGATCGCGTCGACGTTTCCGTTGCCCGCACGTGCGGAGCCAGCCGGGGACGAGCCCTCCGGCCGGCACGCCCATCCCCCTCGCGCGCTGATCGTCGAGAAGGATGGAGAGGACGTGGTTGTGGACTTGAAGGAGATCGAAAAAGAGATCGAAGAGTCCATGAAGAAAGTCGACGCAGAGGTCCGCCAGTCGCTTCGCGGCCTGGAGCGGGACATGCGGCATCTGCGCATCTTCACTCCGGGCAGCGCCTACGACGGCTCGATCGGACAGGGAGGGCCGCACCTCCGGCTGTCGACGCTGAATGGCTCGATCACGCTTCTCGCCGCCGGGACCCGCGAGAGCGACGCGAAGCCCCTCGTCTCTGCGCGACGTTCCTTCACCGTGGAAGTTCCCCGGGTCCAGGTTCGTGTGGCGCCCGCGCCCGCTCCCAGGGCGATCGTCCGCGTGGCCCCGGTCATCGCCGGCGAGGAAGACTCCTCGGTCGTGCGCGGAGACGTGGCCGGCGATTTCCTGGCGACCGCGGGGGGCGGCGGCTACCAGATCGGCCGAGTCAGCGGGCGGGTCAAGATCGTGACGCAGTCCGGGGAAATCCACGTGGCCTCCGCCGGCGCCGGCGCGGAGCTGAAAACCTCCGGCGGCGATATCACCATCGGAACCGTCTCGGGCGATCTGAAGGCTCGGACGGACGCGGGAGACGTGAGGGCGGGCGCAGTGACGGGAGCCGCGGTCGTCGAGACCTCCGGAGGAGACGTCCGCATCGAGCGTATCGGAGCATCGGCGGACCTGCGCACGGGCGGCGGAGACATCGTGGCAAAGGCCGTCGGCGGGGCCCTTCAGGCCCGGACGGACGGAGGGGATGTCCGAGTCGCCATCCTCTCGAGAGAACCCCGCGGGGGCATCTCCATCCGCAACGGCGGAGGAGACGTCACGCTGACCTTGCCGGCCGATGTCCGCGCGGAGGTCGAGCTGGAAGTCGCCGGTTGCGGCGATCCTTCCGGACCCTTCATTCGCTCCGACTTCCCGGAGATCGCCGTGACGCGCAGCGGGATCGACTCCCGCGCCTCCGGGATCCTGAACGGCGGCGGAGCGCGCATCGTCATCCGCACGAGCTCCGGGACAATCCGTTTGCGAAAGGGACCGGCCAGCTAACCGTCGCTTCCGCTTCCTCGGGACCTGCGCCTGCCGGCGCACCGACTCGCGGCTCGGCCAAAGGGCCTCAACCGCGCGCCTGGTCCCTCGCGGCGCTCTCGCTCCCGCGGCGCGCGCCTCCTCCCCTCTGGGAGACTACGCGCGCCGCGAACCGGGGCGGACACTCCGGGACAACTCGCACGCTTTTCTTGCCGCGTTGGCATGGTTCTGGCGACAGGCGTCTGTCGTACTCTCCCCTGTTGGAGGAGTTGACGGCTGAAGGCCCGCGCTTCAGAAGGAAGGAAGGGAGAATGAAGATCCAATCGTTTGTGTCCCGGGTCGCCGCGTCGAGCCTCTTCTTGTTCACTCTCACGGTCGGCCTGGCCGTCGCCTCGAAGTCCGCGGCGAAGACCGATCTCAACAGCGCTTCGGAGAAAGAGCTCGAAGCGCTCCCCGGAGTCGGCAAGGCCACCGCCGCGAAGATCGTTTCGAACCGCCCTTA
>Ga0070707_100007210_pt1 | contig 10312 bp, 10 predicted proteins | sample KBSK5502metaG_FD_65468 | JGI IMG/M metagenome (GOLD analysis project Ga0070707, IMG submission 65468) | Corn, switchgrass and miscanthus rhizosphere microbial communities from Kellogg Biological Station, Michigan, USA - KBS K5-50-2 metaG | ecosystem: Host-associated > Plants > Roots >... | reverse complement strand
CCGACGAACGGCAGCAGCAGCCATGAGTCGAAGCTGCCGACGACCGCGGTCATCGTGACGAAATAGATCACGACGAAGACGAGGATGTCGCACAGGATCATCACGACGTCTCTTGCCGCGAGCGCCGTCTGCATCACCTTCGCGGCGATGCGGCCGGCGAACTCGTCCTGGTAGAAGCTCATGCTCTGGCCGAGCATCCAGCGGTGGAAGTTCCAGCGCAGCCGCATCGGCAGGTTGCCGGCGAGCGTCTGGTGCTTGAACAAGTTCTGCAGCGCGATCAGCAGCGGGCTCGCGACGAGGATGCCGGCGAGCAGCAGCAGGTTGCCGCGCTCGTCGGTCCACAGCCTCGCCGGCTCCACTTTCGCGAGCCAGTCGACGATGCGGCCGAGCATGCCGAACAGCAGCGCCTCGAATGCACCGATCGCCGCGGTGAAGATCGTCATCGCGACGAGGGCGCCCCGCGCCCCGTCGGTACACGACCAGACGAACGCGAAAAAACCGCGCGGCGGCTGAGCGGGTGGCGCGGCGGGGTAAGGGTCGAGCAGCTTTTCGAATCGGCGAAACGGCACGCGATCTCCAGCGCTGAAGGACGGCAAAGACGGCGAGGTTAGCCGATCCGGGCAACATGCCGCATGTCGTGGTGGTCCATCCCACGACGCACGAGATCGTGCAGATTCGCGTTCGATCTGCCCCGCCGTGGTGCCGTGATGTGGGATCCATGCCCAGATTGTGGGAATCTAGGCCTAACCATCTAGGGTTTTCCCTTAGACTTGCGGTTCTTCATTCACCATCCGAACCGCGAGGTTCCCCATGAACGCTTTCCTCTCGTCGCTCAAGAACCTGTTTGTCTTCTCGGCCTCGCCCGAGCAGGACCGCCACGAGCGCTATCTGGCCGAGTCCACCGACATCTACGACCTCGAGCGCCGCATGCGCCAGATCGACTCGAACGCCTTCCGGCTGGCGCCGACCGGTGCCTCCAACCTGCCGTCGTCGCTCTGACCTCGCGCGCGGCGCCGTGAGATAAAACGAAACACGGCGATACCGCGGCGAAAGGACGGTCGCGGTCCCGCTCGGCACGATGCGGGTGTGCTGAAAACACACCCCTCAACTCCCGAGCGAAGGACCCCTTCCATGCGACCCTGGATCAAACGTACCTTGTTCGGCCTCGTCGGCGCGAGCGTGCTCGTCGGCGGGCTGACGGCCTGCGGGCATGGCTACCGGCACGGCGACGGCTGGCAGATGAGCGAAGCCGACGCGCAGAAGATGCGCGAGCGCATGATCGATCGCGTCAGCCGCGAGCTGACGCTGGACGACGCGCAGAAGCAGCGCCTCGGCGTGCTCGCCGACAAGCTGCGCGAACAGCGGCAGGCGCTCGTCGGCACCACGGCCGACCCGCGCGCCGAGCTGCAGGCGCTTGTCAGCGGCACCACCTTCGACCGCGCCCGCGCGCAGTCGCTGGTCGAAGCGAAGACCGCGGCGGTGCGCACGAAGAGCCCCGAGGTGATCGCCGCGATGGCCGATTTCTACGACAGCCTGAAGCCCGAGCAGCAGCAGAAGGTGCGCGAGTTCATGGCAAGGCGGCACCATGGCTGGCGGGGCTGAGCGATAGCGCGAACCGCTCGAGCGTCGTCGACAATCACCCGATGCGCCGCATCCTGCTGATCGACGACGACGCGCTGCTCGCGCCGCCGCTGGCCGAGTACTTCGCGCGCTTCGAGTTCGCGCTCGACAGTGCGACGCGGCCCAGCGACGGCCTCGCGAAGCTGCGCACACAGCGCTACGACGCAGCGATCCTCGACGTGATGCTGCCCGAGATCGACGGCTTCGAGCTGTGCCGCCGCATCCGCCGCGAGAGCGACGTGCCCATCGTGATGCTGACCGCGCGCGGCGACGTGATGGACCGCGTCGTCGGCCTCGAGATCGGCGCCGACGACTACCTCCCGAAGCCGTTCGAGCCGCGCGAGCTGCTCGCACGCATCCAGACCGTGCTGCGCCGTGCCCGCGTGCCGGACGGCGCTTCGGCCAAACGCCTCGCCTTCGACGGCCTCGAGATCGACCTCGAGCGTCGCCAGGTGCTCGTCAACGGCAGCATTGCCGAGCTGACCGGCACCGAGTTCGAGCTGCTGGCGCTGCTCGCCGCCGAGCCGAACAAGGTGTTCGACCGCGACGCGATCCTGAACCGGCTGCGCGGCCACGAGGCCGAGCTGCACACGCGCGCGGTCGACATCCTCGTCAGCCGCCTGCGCAAGAAGCTCGAGCCGCTGGACTGCATCAAGACACTGCGCAACGCCGGCTACACGTTCGCCGGGGCGCGCGCGTGAACGACGGCACCGCAAGCGCCGGGCGGCGATCGCCTTGGCATCGCCGGTGGCGCCACTCGCTGGGGGCGCGGCTGACGCTGCTGTTCCTGCTGTTCGCGCTGCTGCTGAGCCTGGTCTTCATGGCCGGCATGCAGGCGGCGCTGCGCTATGGCTGGCAGGACTACGCGCGGCCGCTGGTCGCCGACTATCTCGACTCGCTGGCGGCCCAGATCGGCTCGCCACCCGACATCGCGAAGGCGCGCGCGCTGACCGAACGGCTGCCGCTGCGCATTCGCATCGAAGGCCCGATCGTCAACTGGTCGTCGCATCCGGACGAGCCGCGCCACTTTGGTCGCGAGCATCACGACGGCCGCCCGGCCGATCTGCGCTGCGGCCCCTGGCGCCCGAGCCGGATGACGGCCGACGGCCACTGCATCACCTTCGGCTTCGCGAACCTGCCGCGCGACGACGACATGCCGGACGACCGCCCGCGCATGATCGGGTGGGCCACGCTGGCCGCACTGCTGCTGCTGACGGCGCTCGCCTATCGCATCGTGCGCGGTCTGCTGCGACCGCTGGACGACATCCGCGCCGGCGCGGTCCGCTTCGGCCAGGGCGACTTCTCGCAGCCGATCGCGCCGCGCCGGCGCGACGAACTCGGCGAGCTCGCGATCCAGATCAATCGCATGGCCGACGGGCTGCAGCAGCGCCTGGACGCGAAGCGCGAGCTGCTGCTCGCGATCAGCCACGAGTTGCGCTCGCCGCTGACGCGTGCCCGGCTGAACGCCGAGCTCGTGCCCGAGAGCAGCGCGCGCGACGCGTTGCTGCACGACCTGGCCGAGATGCGCGACCTGATCGTCGATCTGCTCGAGAGCGAGCGCCTGGCCGGCGGCGGCCACGCGGCACTGAACACCGAGGCGACCGATTTGAACGCGCTGATCGCCGAGACCATCGCGACGCAGTTCGCCGATCGGCCCGCGCACGCGGTGCACACCGCGCTGGCGCCGGCGCTGCCGCAACTGCTGCTCGATCGAACGCGGGTTCGCCTGCTGCTGCGCAACCTGATCGACAACGCGCTGCGGCACAGCCGATCCGACGATGCCGGACACGATGGCGCCGACATCGCCGCGACTGTCGTCGCCACTGCGCTGCACGCCGATCCCGACGGTCAGCGCTGGGTCCGCCTCAGCGTACGCGACCACGGCCCCGGCGTCTCCGACGCGCAGCTGCCGCATCTGAGCGAAGCGTTCTACCGCACCGACACTGCGCGCCAGCGCAGCACCGGCGGCGTCGGGCTCGGCCTGTACCTGTGCCGGCTGGTCGCGCAGGCGCACGGCGGCCGCTTCAGCGTGCGCAACGCGCGGCCGGGGCTGGAGATCGAGGTGTTGCTGCCGCTGCCGGCGGCTTGATGAAAGCCGACGCGGCTCGCGCAAGAGGCGCTCGAAAGGGCGCCGCGGCTACTGCGCCTGCTTCTTCGGGTGCGCCTTCTCCCACTCGCGCAGCGCCGTCAGCGTATTCGCGACGTGCTTGCTTGGATTCAGGCTCTGGTAGTTGTAGACGATGGACGAATCGGGCGCGATCACGTACGAGATGCGGTTCGCATAGTCGGGCATCACCATCATCGCCGCGTCGTACGACTTGACGACCGTCTTGGCCGCGTCGGAAGCGACCGGGAACTTGCCCTGGCAGACCTGCTGCGAGAACTTGACCTGGGTGTCGATGTCGTCGGTCGACACGCCGATCACCGTCGCGCCGAGCTCCTGGAACTTCTCGATCGCTTCGGCGAACTCGTGCGCCTCGGCCGAGCAGCCGACCGTGAACGACGCCGGGTAGAAGTACAGCACCACCGGCCCCTTCGCGAGGTTCTCGGCGAGCGAGAACTTGTAGGTCTTGCCGGCCAGCGCCGCGGGCGCGTTGAAGTCGGGTGCCTTCTCGCCGATGTCGAGCGCGGCGAACGCCGGTGCCGCCATGAACCAGGGAACGATCAACGCGGCAACACTCGTCAGGCGAAACATCGGCTTGTTCATGCTGCACTCCTTCGTCGCTTTGTCGTCGAACCGCGCGCGGCGGCATCTTGCCAGAACCGGACCATTCGTTGCCGATACGGTTATTCGCCGCGCCCGGATGCAGATCGGATGCAGATCGATTCGCGGGCCGTGGGAATTCCCCGATGCCGAATAGGCGCGCCGCCCTAGGGCGCGCCCAGGACCGTCGATATGATCCGCTGCCCCAAACGCGCCGGGACAACCTCGGCCAAGTCCCCCATGTTCGACTACATCGTGATTGGCGGCGGCTCCGCCGGCTGCGTGCTCGCCGCGCGCCTCAGCGAGGACCCCGACGTCACGGTCTGCCTGCTCGAGGCCGGCCCGGCCGACGACAGCGTGCTGATCCACTGCCCGGCCGGCCTCGCGCTGCTCGCGAAGAACGGCCAGGCGAACTGGGCGTTCGAGACGGTGCCGCAGGCCGGCCTGAACGGCCGCCGCGGCTACCAGCCGCGCGGCAAGGTGCTCGGCGGCTCGAGCTCGATCAACGCGATGATCTACGTGCGCGGCGCGCGCGAAGACTACGACGCGTGGGCCGCCGAAGGCAACGCGGGCTGGGGTTACGACGACGTGCTGCCGTACTTCAAGCGCGCCGAGCACAACGAGCGCGGCGCCGATGCGCTGCACGGCAGCGGCGGCCCGCTCAACGTGATGGACCTGCGCAGCCCGAACCGCTTCGGCCCGATCTTCATCGAGGCGGCGCGGCAGGCCGGCTTCCCGCCGAACGACGACTTCAACGGGCCGGTGCAAGAAGGCGTCGGCCGCTACCAGGTGACGCATCGCAACGGCGAACGCCACAGCGCCGCGAAGGCGTACCTGACACCGAACCGCGCGCGGGCGAACCTCACCGTGATGACCGGCGCACGAACGACACGCGTGCTGCTCGACGGTCGACGCGCGATCGGCGTCGAAGTCAAGGTCGGCCGCACGATGCGGCATCTGACGGCGCGCCGCGAGGTGATCGTCAGCGCCGGCGCGCTGCAGTCGCCGCAGCTGCTGATGCTCTCGGGCATCGGGCCCGGTGCGCAGCTGCAACAGCACGGCGTTGCGGTCGCGCATGACCTGCCCGGCGTCGGCGCGAACTTGCACGACCACGTCGACGTCGTGCAGGTCGTCGACGCGCCGGCGTTGAAAGACCTGTTCGGGCTGTCGTTCGCCGGCGCGCTGCGCACGATCCGCGGCGTCTTCGAATGGCGGCGCGCGCGCAGCGGCATGCTGACGACCAACTTCGCGGAAGCCGGCGGCTTCATCAAGAGCGACCCCACCGAGCCACTGCCCGACCTGCAGTTGCACTTCGTGATCGGCAAGCTGATCGACCACGGCCGCAAGACGGTGTTCGGCCACGGCTACTCGTGCCACGTCTGCCTGCTGCGGCCGAAGAGCCGCGGCAGCCTGACGCTCGCGAGCGCCGACCCGCTCGCCGCGCCGCGGATCGACCCGAACTTCCTCGCCGAGCGCGACGACGTGGAGCGGCTCGTCCGCGGCTTCAAGCTGATGCGCCACATCCTCGCGCAGCCGGCGCTGGCCGGTTATCGCGGTGCCGAGCTGGCGGTCAGCGCGCAGGCACGCGACGACGCGCAGATCGAGGCGTTCATCCGCGGGCACGCCGACACGATCTATCACCCGGTCGGCACCTGCCGCATGGGCCGCGGCCCGAACGACGTCGTCGATGCACGACTGCGCGTGCACGGCACGCAGGGGCTGCGCGTCGTCGATGCATCCGTGATGCCCGGCATCGTCGGCGGCAACACGAACGCGCCGACGATCATGATCGCGGAGAAGGCGGCGGACATGATCAAGGCGGATGCGCGAAACGGCTGAAGCCGGCGGGAAGTCGAGTCAGAATCGACCTCATCACCACGAAGGCTGACCGCCCTGCGCGAATGAACATCCGCCCCTTCGGAAGCTGGCCCTCGCCGATCACCGCCGAACAGATCGCCGGCGCGACGATACGCCCGGGCCAGACCGCAGTGCTCGGCGACACGGTCTGGTGGACCGAAGGCCGGCCCGCCGAGCAGGGCCGCAACGTCCTCGTGCGCTGCGACCGCGACGGCACGCTCGCCGACGCGACCCCGGCGCCGTTCAACGTTCGCACCCGCGTGCACGAATACGGCGGCAGCGCCTTCGTCGTGCTCGAGAACGGCAGTGTCGTGTTCAGCCATGACGACGACCAGCAGCTGTATCGGCTGGACCCCGGCGCGACAGCGCCGCAGCAGCTGACCCACGAGCCGCGGCAGCGCTACGCGAACGCCGTCCACGACCCGCAGCGCAACCGCCTGATCGCGGTCCGCGAGGACCACCGCGACAGCGACATCGCCGCCGTCACGACGCTGGTCGCGATCGACCTCGCCGGCCGCACACCCGGCGCGGTGACCGTGCTGGCGACCGGCCACGATTTCTACTCGAACCCCTGCCTCAGCCCCGACGGGCGGCATCTCGCCTGGCTGACCTGGGACCACCCGGACATGCCGTTCGACGCCACCACGCTGTGGCTCGCCGAACTCGCACCCGACGGCGTGCCGCTCGCCGCGCGCCGCATCGCCGGCGGGCCGGACGAGGCCGTCTTCCAGCCGAGCTGGTCACCGGCCGGTGAGCTGCATTTCGTCGCCGACCGCAGCGGCTGGTGGAACCTGTACCGCCTGCGCGGCGACACGATCCAGCCGCTGTGCCCGATGGACGCCGAGTTCGGCGTGCCGGCGTGGCAGATCGGCGCGTCGACCTACGGTTTCGATGGCAGCGGCCGCATCGTCTGCACCTATCTGCGCGAGGCCGGCTCGACGCTTGCGGTGCTCGATCCGCAGACGCTGCGCTTGCAGCCCATCGAAACGCCCTTCTGCAGCATCGCGCAACTCGTGGTGGGCGCGGATTTCGCGGTCTTCATCGGCGCGACGCCCACCGTGCCGCAGGCGGTGATCCGCCTCGATCTGGCGAGTGGCGCCTGGCATCCTCTGCGCAGCACGAGCCCGGCGCAGCCGGATCCTGCGTTCACGTCGGTCGCCGAGGCGATCGTGTTCCCGACGACTGCCGACGGCGCAGCGGCAACGGCCCATGCGTTCTTCTACCGGCCGACCCACCGCGATGCAGCCGGGCCAGGCAGCGAGCGACCGCCGCTGCTGGTGATCTCGCACGGCGGTCCGACCTCGGCGACCGATGCGTCGTTCAAGTGGTCGACCCAGTACTGGACCAGCCGCGGCTTCGCCGTCGTCGACGTCAACTACCGCGGCAGCACCGGCTACGGCCGCGCCTACCGGCAGGCGCTGAACGATCGCTGGGGCGTGGTCGACGTCGACGACTGCATCGCGGCCGCGCGCTTCCTGATCGAACGCGGCGACGTCGACCCCGATCGCGTCGCGATCCGCGGCGCCAGCGCGGGCGGCTACACGACGCTCGCCGCGCTGACGTTCCGCGATTTCTTCAAGGCCGGCGCGAGCCACTACGGCATCGGCGACCTCGAAGCGCTCGCGAAGGACACGCACAAGTTCGAGTCGCGCTACCTGGACCGGCTGGTCGGCCCGTACCCGCAGATGCGTGCGCGCTACCTCGAACGCTCGCCGGTGCACCACACCGATCGGCTCGCGAGCCCGATGATCCTGCTGCAGGGCACCGAGGACAAAGCCGTGCCGCCGGCCCAGGCACGCGCGATGTTCGACGCGGTCAAGGCGAAGGGCCTGCCGGTCGCGCTGCTGATGTTCGACGGCGAGCAGCACGGCTTTCGGCGCGCCGCGACGATCCGCCGCGCGCTCGAGGCCGAGCTGTACTTCTATGGGCGCGTGTTCGGCTTCGTGCCGGCCGATGTCATCGAGCCGGTGCCGATCGAGAACCTGCCGGGCGCACCCGGCTGACGCCAGTCGCCCAGTCGCCATGCCCGCAACCCGTGGCGCGGCGGCCGACGCAGCCACTACGGCTGCTTGCATGTGACGCGTTCGCTCACATGAGTCCAGGGCGGTTGCGCGCTACCTTAGTTGGTTCTGAGGAGAGAACGATGAGAGCTTCGTGGCGCACCGCCTGGCAAGGGCATGAGATCGTGGTTTACCGTGACGAGGTCGAGGCCGACCGGTTCGACGCCCAGCAGATTCAGCGCGTGCTGCTGGTGCACCGCGGCGACGGCGAATCGCCCGGCGACCTGGTGCAGGCGATCGTCGAATTGCCCGACGAATACCTGGTCTTCCCGGCCGACACCGGATTCGCGGGACGAGTCAATTTCGAGCGCCAGGAGTACTGGGCGCATCGCGGCTGCATCTACTGGGTCAACGAAGCACGGGCGCCGCTGCCGTTGCGCCTGCGGCGCGGGCCACGTTTCCTCGGTTTCGGCGCTCCGGGGTTCGTGCGCGTGCCGCGTGCCGACCTGGTGACCATGGTCGAGCGCTGGCCGCTGGAAGGGCCGCAGACCTGGGAGCAGCGCAAATGGCGTCGGATCGAGCGCAGCCGGCCCTTCTCGACCGCCTCGCGCGAGCAGCAGCACGACAACAGCCACAACAGCAGCAAGCTCAGGGCCTAAACGTCCCGCCCGTCCCGCCGCAGAAAGACAAAAACCCGGCCAAGGCCGGGTTTTTGTCGTGGCGCTGAAGACAGCTTAGGCAGCGGGCTTCTCGGCAGCCTTCTTCGCCTTCTTGGCGTGCTTCTTGGTCGCCTTCTTCATCGGAGCGGCTTCCTTCTTGGCAGCCTCCGGCTTGGCATCCATCGCCTTGGCGGCGGGGGCCGGGGTCGCCGGGGCGGCAGCCGGAGCCGATGCTTGAGCGTACGCACCAACAGCGAACATCGAGGCGATCAGGGCGGCAATGAGTTTGTTCATGAGTGTTTTCTCCTGCAGGGAGCGGGTTGGTTGATCGAGCTGATTGCTCGGAGTCACAACGTGGCCGGTTTCGGGTCGGTTGACGCCGCCACGCAAATCTTCATGCGAAAACCGGATGGCGCAACGTTTCGTCCAGCCGCAGCACCGGTGTGACGCAGGCATCCACGGTCTCGAAAAGCGCGGCCCAGTCGGCCAGCGATCGCTGCGCGAACACCGCCGCCAGCTCGGCGCGCAGCGCCATCGCCTCCGGGCTGCCGACCGCCAGGCCGCGAGTCCAGTGGCGCTGCGCCCAGTCGGGCCGGCCGATCGCGTCGCACAGCGAACGCCAGAACTTCAGCTCGAGCGCGCCGACCGCGAGGTGCCGGCCATCGGCCGTTCGATAGACGGCATAACAAGGTGCGCCGCCGGACAGCAGATCGCGCCCCGGCGCCGGCATGCGGCCCGTGGCCTTCAGGGCCACGCTGGCGAGCACGTGGTGGCGCAGCACCTCGTGGCACATCGAGATGTCGACGAATCGCCCCTTCCCGGTGCCCTGCGCGCCGACCAGCGCCGCCAGCACGCCCGACACCGCCGCCTGCGTGCCGCCCATCAGGTCGCCGATCTGGAAGTTCGGCAGTGCGAGCTCGCCGTCGGCCGTGGCGATCTGCTCGAGCACGCCGGCCATCGCGATGTAATTGATGTCGTGCCCAGCCCGGTGCGCCCAGGCGCTGCGCTGGCCGTAGCCGGTGATCGCGCAGACCACGAGCTTCGGGTTCGCCGCGTGCAGCACCTCCCAGCCCAGGCCGAGCTTGGCCATCACACCGGGGCGGAAGCCCTCGATCAGCACGTCGGCATCGCGCGCCAGTGCCAGCAGCTCGGCAACGCCGTCAGGCATGCGCAGGTCCAGGCGCAGCAGCCGCTTGCCGCGGTTCAGCTCGCGGAACATCAGGCTGGTGCGCTGCTCGGCGAGATCCTGCGGCGTGAGACCCATCTGGCGCGAGCCGTCGTCCTGGCCGGCGGCGGCCGGGCCCTCGATCTTCAGCACCTCGGCGCCGAGGTCGAGCAGATGGCGGGTCGCGAGCGGGCCGGGCAGCAGGCGGGTCAGGTCGACGACGCGGATGCCCGCGAGCGGCAGGGATGCCGGCCCCTCCTGCGACGCATCGGTCACACGAAGCGTCCTTCACGCAGCCATTTGGTCG
>Ga0070707_100007206_pt1 | contig 10314 bp, 7 predicted proteins | sample KBSK5502metaG_FD_65468 | JGI IMG/M metagenome (GOLD analysis project Ga0070707, IMG submission 65468) | Corn, switchgrass and miscanthus rhizosphere microbial communities from Kellogg Biological Station, Michigan, USA - KBS K5-50-2 metaG | ecosystem: Host-associated > Plants > Roots >... | reverse complement strand
ATAGGATGGTTGACGAGATGGTCGACATCGCCCCGGTGAAAGCTCGCGACGCCACCGCACCTCCGCCCGGCGCCCGCCAGCTGATCCGCTTCGCGTTCTACAAAGTCGCGCCGGAGTGGCGGCTGCGCGCGCCTACCGACCGCGCCGCAGACCGCGAAGAGGTCGCCTCATTGGTGCGCGAGATCGGCGCGCGACCCGGAGTGCTGATCCGTCCGTACAGCCTGGTGGGCACGCGCGGTGACGCCGACTTCATGCTCTGGGTCGTCAGCGAGCGCATCGACGACCTCCACGAGGTTTCCGCGCGGCTCAACCGCACACGCATCGCGCCGTTCCTGGTCACCTCGTACAGCTACCTCGCGATGACCAAGAAGAGCATGTACGTCGACAAGCACGAGCATGCCAACCAGGAAGGGCGCAGCAACCGCCTGGTCATCGCGCCGACCGGACGTCGCTACCTGTTCGTGTATCCGTTCGTGAAGACGCGCGCGTGGTACCGGCTGAGCAAGGAGGAGCGGCAACGGCAGATGAGCGAGCACATCGCCACGGGCCACCGCTATCCCGGTGTCAAAATCAACACCACGTACTCATTCGGTCTCGATGACCAAGAGTTCGTGGTCGCCTTCGAGAGCGACTCCATCGCCGACTTTCTCGACCTCGTCCAAGAGATGCGTGGCAGCGAAGCGTCGACGCACACCGTGCGCGACACGCCATCGTTTACGTGCATTTCGATGGACATCGACGAGGTACTCGCCGCCATCGGCTGACGTCCGTTCTCGGAGGGCATGGGGACAACGTCTTCCGGGTACGTGGTCGAGGCGCCCGCGCTCGTGCAAGCAGGTCGACGCCGGGCCAAGTTGGCGCCTCGCCTCTCGACACTCGCCTCGACTCCAGGTCCAAGCCGGTCCTTCTCGGCTGCGTGACGCCCCGTGCGACGTTGTCCCCATCCCTCCATCAACGCGCCAACCAATGACTTCTCGCTGTGGGTACGCGCTAGCCCATATTCACATCCAGCGAGCAAGCCACGCCAGTTGGTGTCGTCACGATCACGCGTGACAGGTCGGCGTCCCAGCGGGAAGTCGCATTGCACGTGCTGGTGACGTACGGCGTGCCGAGCGTGAACGATGGCCACGCGATCTCGATAGGTTGCGTGCCGTGGTTCGCGGCTACCGTCACGCGCAGCCGTCCGTGGATACCGTCGCCATGGTCGGAGGTCACACCAGCGGGCGCGGTGGCGACGTAGGGGCGCGCCAGCAGTTTCAGGAACCTGACGTCGAGCGACTTGCCGTCGGCGCTGCGGACGCCCCAACCACCGTCCTGACGCCACTGCCACCACGCCCAGCCGGCGTTGCGCTGCTCAAAGGCGTCGAGCACCGCGTTGATCCAGCCGTCCGAGTCCTCGTGGTCGATGTTGATGCTGAACTCGCCGAACCACAACGCCGCGGGCACGGCCTTGGCTTCACTGGTGAGCTCGTCGACGTGCACCGCCAGCGGTCCCGTGTCGCCGGTGAAGTACGGTGGGATCAGCGCGCCCGTGTACACGTGCGGCGCGAAGACCAGATTGGGGGCACGGAGTGGCACAACGGTGGTGGGGATGTCGCCGGCCATGTCGTTATCGAGGAAGAAGAGGTGGTTCGAATCGACGCTGCCGATGGCCTCGACCGCGCGAGCGTAGAACGGCCACAACTGGTCCTTGTCGAAACGAAACGGTGCAAGTGGGAACGAATGCGGTTCGTTGATGATGTCGTAGCCGGCGACGCCGCTGTTGTCGCGAAAGTAGCTCGCCACCCACTGCCAGGTATGCAGGTACTCGTTCTGCCAGTCGCTGGTGAGCCAGAAATATGCCGTTGAGATGTTGATCGCCGGCGACAGCAGCCGGCCGATCGACGGCATCGGTCCCCAGTGCGCGTCAGGAACGCCCTGCACGGTCGCCCATGAGGGGGCGCCGGATCCGCCATACACCGGGCTCCAGCCCAGGAAATGCATGTCAAACACAACGTACAAACCGTTGCGGTTGAGCAGCGACACAGCGGCGGCAACGCGTGCGAGGTACGAGTCGTTGAACCGGCCGCGTGCAGGCTCCAGTTCGGACCACACGATGGGCAGCCGGACAACGTCGAATCCGCTGGCGTGCATGATGTGCGCGTCGGCGGCGTCGAGCGGCGCCGGGTTCAAGCTGGACTCGATCAGCGCGCTGTCGTTGAATCCGCGCAGGAGCACGCGACGGCCCGATTCGTCGACGATGTCACGGTCATGAACAGAGAGCCAGGGCAACCCGGGTTGGGCCATAGGACGGTGCGGCGCCGGAACTTCTGCGGTGAGCGCGCCGACCGGCAACACGATCCACACGACGAACGCGACTGCGACGAGCGGCAGGAACATCCGCGTGCGCGGCCCCACCGCGCGCTGACGTACACGAGCAGGCGTGCGCCTCACGAATCTGTGACCTGGGGAGCTATGCGTAGACCAATCCTGTCATGAGCGTGGTTGGCGCGCCAGGATCGCTCTGATGGGCCTGCTGTTACTTTTGAAGCTCACGGTCACACCGGCTGCGATCGGCTTGGCCACGCTCATCGGCCGGCGCTACGGGCCGTCGGTGGCGGGTTGGATCGCCGGTTTTCCGTTCACCTCCGGGCCGCTGACGCTGTTTCTCGCGCTCGAGCGCGGCGCGCCGTTCGCCACCGCCGCGGCCATCGGAGTGCTGGGTGGCACTGCTTCTCAAGCGGCTTTCGCGCTTGCGTATGCGTGGGTTGCAATCCGCTGGGGGTGGTTGCCGGCGTTGACGGTCGCATCGCTGGCATTCGCAGCGAGCACATTCGGATTGAACGCGCTGCGCCTTACCGAGGTCCCCGCGCTCGAGATCGCGGCCGGATCCATCGTGCTTGCGCTGGCGCTGCTGCCGCCGCGAAAAGCGAACGGCTCGGCGTCTGCAGCGCCACCGACCCCTCCGGCGGTTCCCGCTGCGGTCGACGTCGTTTCGCGAATGGTCGTAGCCACCGCCGTCGTGGTTCTGTTGACCAGCATCGCGCCCGCGGTCGGCGCGACGCTGGCAGGCTTGCTGTCGCCGTATCCGGTGTTCGCAGCGGTCCTGATCGTGTTTCCGCACCGCGGACAAGGCAGCGCGGCGGCGGTTGAAGCGTGCCGCGGATTTCTGTGGGGATTGTTCGCGTTCGGCGCCTTCGCGGTTGTGCTGGCCTCACTGCTGCCGGTGGTTCCGCTGGGGATCGCGTTTGTCTCAGCAATCGGAGCGACCGGGGTGATTCAGGCGGTGACCCTGCTGATCCTCCGCCGGTTGCCGCGCTCTCAAGCCGCGGCTGGGTGATCAGTATTCGCGAATAACCGCGCGCCGCCGCTCGGCAGCCTGGATCGATTGATCCAGCACCTCCATAACGTGCAGCACACGGACGTCGGGCGCGTAACACGCCGCGCCAGCGCGCAGCTGTACCAGGCACGAGATGTTCTCGGTGACCACCGCCTCGGCTCCGGTGTTGCGGATGTTCTCGAACTTCCGCTTCAGGATGGCTTCGCTCCGTTCCGGCATGCGAGCGAAATACGTACCGGCGCCCCCGCAGCACATCGCCGACTCCTGGAGGTCGCTGACGCGCAGGTTGGGCACCTGCTCGAGCAAACGGCGCATGGCGCCGCGCTCAGCGCCGTCCACCGGCAGCGAGCACGGCTCGTCGATGGTCACGTTCCAGCGCAGCTGTCCCAACGACGCGCGGAGCCCGTTGCGGTCGAAGAAGTCGCTGGCGAGTGCCGTGCGTGCGGCAATGCCAGCAGCATCACGGCCGACGATGCGGTCGTCGCCGGCGATGTCACCGTACTCCTTGTAATGGCCGGTGCACGACGCCACGTCGCTGACGTACGCGTCCACTTTGAGCTCGCGCAGCACCTCGATGTTGCGCAGCGCCATGTCGACCATCGCGTCGCGATCGCCGAGCGTCCGCGCCGGCAGTCCGCTGCAGCCGAGCTGCGGAACAGTGACCGCGTGGCCGTTGGCGAGCAGGACTCGCATCGTCGCCTCGGTGGCTTCCGGCGCGGCGAGATTTGCGTAGCAGCACGTGAGGAAAGCGACAGATCCGCGCACCGGCGGAGTGACCTCCGGCAACGCGCGCGCGCGCTGATACGCGGTGTGCCGCGCCAGCGGGCCGACGTACTCGGCCAGGGCGCCGACGGTGCCCATCCACTTGACCAGCCCACTGCGTTGCGCCAGCCAGAGCAGGCCTGTCCGCTGCGTGAACCGCGCCAGACCATGGACGAACCGAAGCGTCGTCGGATGCGGGAGGACAGCGTGCAGCGCGACGGTCTGCCCCCACGGATAGCCCTCTTGCGCGTGCAGCTCCATTCGGGCGCGGCTGACGATGTGGCCGGTGGGCACGCGCGGCGCACACGCGGCGACACAGTTGTCGCACGTCAGGCACGTCGATAGCGGCCCGTCGGCGATGTCGCGCAGCTCCAGCCGTCCTTCGATCGCATCGCGGATCAGCGATACCCGGCCTCGTGCCGTCTCCCACTCAACCGGGTTGACGACATACGCGGGACAGGTGGCCTGGCAGAGCGAGCACTTGTTGCATTCGCTGGCCGATTCATAGATGTCGGCCAGGAAGCGCGGTTGCGGGACGGTGGCCGTGGCCATCGGGCGGCATTTTAGTGCCCGCGCCGGCTGGCCCCATGTTGTCTTGGCTACCCTTGCTCGATTCCAGTGAAGAAGAGCGGGTAAATGGAGCGTCCGCCGCCGGCGCGGGAAGACCAACCTTTAGGCGCAGCTCGAAGGTCTGTCTGCGAGAGCAGGGCATGCGCTGGCACCGCATGGAGGAGTTGGTGACGCGCGGTGTCGACGCCGTCATCGACCAGGCGATTGCCGAAGCGCTCGACGGACCGGAGCGGATCCACAGCAGCGTGGACATCGACGTCCTGGGCCCAGGATTCGCGCCTGGGACCAGCACGCCCGAACCGGGCGGCATCGAGGACTTGACTTCTGTGAGTGAGTACTCACATAGTACGCGGCAGGGTTTCGGCACCTGAGGAGGCTGAGATGTTTCGGTGGCTGACGCGGCTGGCGGATCGCCGCCGCTGGACGGTCATCACGGCCAGTGTCGTGCTCGCCGGTGTCGCTGCGGTGTTCGGCGGCCCGGTGGTGGGGCAGCTCTCGACCGGCGGGTTCACCGACCCCAAAGCTGACAGCAGCATCGCCCGCACCCGCGCCGCCGACGCCGGGGGTGCGGATACCACCGGGGTGATCGCGCTGGTGCAGATTCCCGGTGGCATCCAGTCAGCGGCGTCGCAAGCGGAGATCAACCGCGTTGCCGCGACGCTGAGCGGCGATCGTGAAGTCGCCGTCGTCGTCAACCCACTCACCACGCACGACCCGGCGATGGTGTCGAGCGACGGCCGCCTCACCTACGTCGTCGCGTTCTGGAAGCCGGTGGGCGACAGTGCCGAGTCCGCCGCGGCCAAGCGGGTGCAGAGCGCGCTCGCCGGTGACCACAGCGTCAAGCTGGGCGGCTACACGATCGCTCAGGCGGATGTGCAAACCCAGGTGAGCCACGACCTGGCCAAAGCCGAAGAGCTGGCCTTCCCAATCCTCTTCGTGCTGCTGGTGCTCGTGTTTCGCGGGGTCATCGCGGCCCTGCTGCCGCTGCTCGTCGGCGGGCTGACCATCATCGTCACCTTCCTCGGCTTGAGCATCGTCAACAACTTCGACCCGCTTTCAATCTTCGCGGTCAATCTGGTCACGGGGTTGGGATTAGGACTTGGCATCGACTACAGCTTGCTGGTGCTGTCGCGATTCCGCGAAGAGTTGGGCGCCGGCCTTACCCGCAGCGAGGCGCTGCGCCGCACCATGATGACCGCCGGCCGCACCATCCTTTTCAGCTCGCTGACAGTGGCTGCAGCGGCGGGTTCGCTGTCAGTGTTCCCCGAAAAGTTCCTGTACTCAATGGGAATTGGCGGCGCCATCGGCACGCTGGTCGCTGCAACGGTCAGCCTGACCGTGCTGCCCGCGGTGCTGGCGGCGCTGGGGCACAACGTCGACAGGTTTTCGTTGCGGCGGCGCAGGCCCCAGCAGGCTGAACACCGCGGCGCGTGGTATCGCATCGCCACCTTCGTCATGCGCCGGCCGGTAATCGTCGCTGTCGCATCCGCGGCGATCCTGATCCTCGCGGGGCTGCCGTTCACGCGCATCGCTTTCACATCGGTCGACGCCACCGTGCTTCCCGAGTTGTACACGTCGCGTCAGGTCGACTACGCGCTGCGCCACGACTTCCCGCCGTTTCACCTGGCGCCGGTGACGGTGATCGCAAACGCGACACCCCAACAAGCAAGCGACGTCCAGCTCCTCGCGCAGCGTATCGGCAAAGTTCCCGGTGTAGCTCTGGTGACGCCGCCTCGTCAGCTCTCGTCGAGTGTCGTGCAAATGGACGCGGTACTCGCCAACGACCCGCTGTCGCCGGCCAGCCGCGACGCGGTGACGGCGATCCGCGGGCTCTCCACGCCGCTCAACACCGTTGTCGGCGGCCCGACCGCGGAGTTCGTCGACTTGCAAGCGTCGCTAGCGCGAACGCTCCCGCTCGCGTTCGCCATCATCGCGGTGTTCACGCTCGTGGTGTTGTTCGCCGCCACCGGATCGGCGGTCTTGCCCGTAAAGGCGCTGCTGATGAACGTGCTCTCGCTGTCGGCGACGTTCGGCATTCTCGTGCTGATATTCCAGGACGGACGCTTCCAGTCGATCCTCGGGTACACCTCGCAGGGTGCACTGGAGTCGACGCAGCCGATTCTGCTGTTCGCGCTCGCGTTCGGACTGTCGACTGACTACGGCGTGTTCTTGCTGACCCGCATCAAGGAGTCACATGACCACGGCGCTGCCAACTCCGTGGCGGTGGCCACCGGCTTGGAGCGGACCGGCCGGATCATCACCGCGGCCGCCGTCCTGTTCTGCGTCGCCATCGGCTCGTTCGCCACGTCGGACATCATCTTCATCAAGGAGCTCGGTGTCGGTACCGCTCTCGCTGTGCTCATCGACGCGTCGCTGGTGCGCGCTCTGCTGGTTCCGGCGCTGATGGCGCTGCTGGGGCGGTGGAACTGGTGGGCTCCGGGCCCGCTGCGCCGGTTGTACCAGCGTGCCTTCGCCCACCTCGAGGCAGCCGAGCCGCTGACCACCAGTACCGCAGCCTAGCAGGGGCGCCGTAGCCGCGCCATCGTAGAGTCGCGCCGATGGCGGCTCCGTACTATGCCGAAAGCTTCACCGAGGAGGAGCGCAGAGTCCTCTCGCGGTACGTCAGCAACGTGGACGGCCCGGTGTTCGCCCTCACCGGGCTGCCTCAGGTGACGTGCGCCGCGCTGTTCGCGCGGTACAGCCGCAGCTCCAAGAGCGTGCGCCGGCTGCTGCTCGACGAGTTCCTCGGCGCCGCCGACACCAAACTGGCGCCTGCGGCCGACGCGGGACGCGCGCGTGCCACCGATCTCTTCGGCCGGGTGCTGGCGGATTACGGTGACGACTCGGTGGCCCAGCTCGCCGGCGTCCATCTCGCCTGTGAGCAGGTGTCACAACCGCTGGCGAAGGCGATCGAATGGGGCAGGCTCGCCGCGTATCTCGAGCAGTCGACGCGGTACATCGCATACACCGACCGCCGCGACGGGCAATACCGCTACCACCGTGATCCGCTGCTGCTCGCCTCCGCGCACGCCGGCGCGTACATCGCCGCGATGGACGGTCTGTTCGATACGTACTCCGGCCTCATCGACCCGCTACGCGCTCACCTCGAGTCAACGCTTCCTCCAGAAGACGACGAGGCGGCGCGCCGCCGAGCGGTGCGCGCGCTCGCGCTCGACGTCATGCGCGGCCTGCTCCCGGCAGGGACGGTCAGCAACGTCGGCGTCTTCGCGTCACCGCAAGCGTATGAGCAGATGGTGCTGCGGCTGCGAGCCCATCCGCTGCCGGAGGCACACGCCTACGCCGAGCTCATCAACGCCGAGCTGCAGCTGGTGATACCGGAGTTCTTGACCCGGCTCGAGCGCGCGGACCGCGGCGGCGCGTGGGTGGAGTACTTGCGCGACACGGCTCGGTCGCTGCAGCGCGAGGCGGAACGTCTGTCGCCAGAGCCGGAGTGGGGACCGGCCGGCGTCACGCTGGTGGACTGGGATCGCGACGGCGAGAATCGCATTCTCGCCGCGGCGCTGTTCCCGCACTCGCACGCGTCGGAGGAACGGTTGCTCGCCGCGGTGCGGCCACTGTCGATGCAGCGGCGCGAGGAGCTGCTCAGCGTCGCGGTCGGCGTCCGAGGCAATCGCCGTCACCGCCCAGGACGGGGATTCGAGCACTGCGATTACACGTTCGAGGTCATCTCCGATTACGGCGCGTTCCGTGACATCCAGCGCCACCGCATTCTCACCGTGGAGTGGCAGACGCTGACTCCTGCGCTCGGTTACGCCGTGCCCGGGGAAGTCAAAGCGGCCGGCCTCGGCGACAGATGGCGTGACGCGGTCTCCGTCGCCGAGGCCGCGTATCGGCAGATCGCACCGGATTTTCCCGAGCAAGCCGCGTATCTGGTGACGCTCGGCCACCGCATCCGCTACCTGGTGAAGGTGAACGCGCGTGAGGCAATGCACTTGATCGAGCTGCGCACCTCGCCGCAAGGGCATCCGAGCTACCGAAAGATATGTCAAGAGATGCACCGGCTCATTGACGAAGTCGCCGGGCATCATCTCGTGGCCGGCGCGATGCGCTTTCTCAACTCCGACGACGTGCACTTGCCCCGATACGCGGCGGAAGCGAAGACCCAGTCCAGTCCGACCGCGTAGCCGCCACCGGTTACGCCACCCGGGTGCCCGCGCCGGCAAGTGAGGATGTCAGCGGCTGTTCGACACGGCCGTCGGCGATGATCACCTCGCCGACGGCGCGCCGTCGCGCGTCGACGGCAGCGCGCAATTTGGTGCGCGCGCGTCCGCCGATTGTCTCCTCGAGGCCGTTCAGATTCGCAACGTCGATCCGCTCGAGCACGGTCGAGTCGTCGCCCGCTTCGCGGAGGAGCCCGGGCGTGTCGGACAGGATGATCAAATGCGACGCGCGCAGCGCGACGGCGACGGCTGCCGCCAGCTTGTCACCGTCGACGTTCACCGCGGCGCCGTCCTCGGCCGCGATCGGTGGCGTGAGGACGGGCGTGTAGCCACTCTGCAGCAGCATGTCCAGGAGTGTCGTGTCCACCCGCTCGATGCTGCCGACGTGGTTGTCGTGGAGCACCTTCACGCGGCCGTGTTCGTGGATGCGCAAGTCGGCGCGCCGGCGTCCCTGCACGATGCCGCCGTCGAGTCCCGTCAAGCCGATCGCATTGACGCCCAGCCGGCGCAGACGCTCGACGATGCGCTTGTTGGCCTTGCCGGCATATGTCATCAAGAAGTGATCCATCGTCTCGCTGTCGGTGTACCGGCTGACATCACCGTTCATCGACTCCACCATGCGCGGCTGATGGCCGAGCGCGGCTGACAGTTCGTTGAGCTCGCGGCTCGCGCCGTGCACCAGCACCACGCGATGCGCACAGGCCGCGACGTCGCGCAGCAGTGGATCGACGTCGCGGATGCTGCCACCGACCTTGACGACGAGCATCACAGCGGATAGAGGCCGCCGAACGTGAGACCGGCCGTCTCGTCCCACCCGCAGCGGATGTTGAGTGCCTGCACCGCCTGCCCCGCGGCGCCCTTGACGAGGTTGTCGAGCGCCGCAGTCACCACCAGCCGGCGTGAGTGTGGATCGCGCTCGAAGCCGATGTCGCAGAAATTGGTGCCGCACAGTGTCTTCGGATTGGGCGAGCGGTGCAGTCCGGACGCCGCTTTGACGATTCGCACGAACGGCTCCGCGGCATACCGTTCGCGATACAGGCGCCACACTTGCTTCTCTTCGAGATCGCTGTTGAGAAACACGTGCGCGGTGATCAGCACGCCACGCACCGCGTCGACGGCGGTGGCTGAGAACGCCACCTCCGGCCCGGTGCCGTTGAAGCCGAGCTCCTGAAGGATCTCGGCGGTGTGCCGGTGACCGGTCGGGGCGTAGGAGCGCAGCTCGCCGCTGCGGTGCGCGTGGTGTGTGGCGGGACCAGCCGAGGCTCCGCCCGCCGATGAACCGGTCTTGGCTTCCACGACCAGGGGCAGCGCGGGATCGATGACGCCTGTGGCAGCCAACGGCGCCAGAGCCAGAATCGTCGCAGTGGCCAGGCATCCGCCGGTCGCCACCAGGGACGCGTCGCGCAGCTGCTCGCGGTGCAGCTCGGCAAGGCCGTACACCGCGTGCGGCAGCACTTCGGGGATCGGGTGCGACCAGCCGTA
>Ga0070707_100007201_pt1 | contig 10317 bp, 17 predicted proteins | sample KBSK5502metaG_FD_65468 | JGI IMG/M metagenome (GOLD analysis project Ga0070707, IMG submission 65468) | Corn, switchgrass and miscanthus rhizosphere microbial communities from Kellogg Biological Station, Michigan, USA - KBS K5-50-2 metaG | ecosystem: Host-associated > Plants > Roots >... | reverse complement strand
TGCGCACGCCGGACCATCTCGGCGCTCAAATCGTCGGGGCTACGTGTACCATCGGGCGCACGACGGTCCCGTTCAACACACGAACTACACCCGGAATCGCCTCCACGATATTGTCCGCCGCCTCCCGCTGGTCCTCGAAATCCACCATGCCGCTGATCCGCACGTAGCCGCGACTGCTGCTCACGACGAGACCCAACGAGCGCGTGGTTGGTTCCGCCTGCAGCGCGACCTTCGCTTGCGCGACGATGCTTTGATCCACGAGTTGCTGCCGGGATTCGGCTGTCATGGTAAATGTGCGAGTTTCGAGCAACGTGCGAATCGTCTGGACCGCGGTCTCAACCGCAATTGGGCCCGTGTTCAGCACGATGTGATTTCCCGCCCATCTCCGAATATGGCGGCACCATAGTAGTCAGACCACAGCACCTCCATGAGCTCGCCCACTTGCGCGGTGTGATGCGGGATGAGTGCACGACTGCAGTACGCGCCCATCGGAACTCCCCTCGTCGGGTTGGGTGAGCGTCTGGACGAGGTTCCTCTCACAGTTCACCGAGCGTTTTCCGCACGCCCAGACGTCAAACAACGCCAGTCCGGGCGTTAGGACGCAGAATCCTACTCCCGAGCCTCCGGCGCCCCGCCGGGTGATCAAGTCCAGCGAGCGCCGACGGGACTCGACGCTCGCTGGACGGTCAGCGGCGGGGACGGCTACTTCTTGTCCTTGATGGCCGCCTTGACCTTCGCCGCCATGTCCGGTGAGATGGCCGTCATCTTGTGCGCCGTCTTGACGTGCTCGGCGCCCTTGGTCATGACTTCGGCTTCGTCCTTTCCTTCGATGACTGCGTAGCAGCCTGGCATCACATCGCCGCATCTGAGCACCTTCGCCATGGTCAGCCTCCTTCCTGCAGGGCATGGTTAGTCCACGAGGCCGCTGAGCTATCGACCAGAACTCCCAGTCTGCGCCCTTCCGGCCTGAAGGGCGGGCCGCCCGTCCGGTGCGCCCTTACCGGGATCCACTTTCACTGCCCTCGCCACAAGCAACTCAGCCTTCGCGCTGCGTTGCAGCACGACCGTAGGGGTACCGTCATGGAACGCTCCAGATGATCTTCCCTCGTTGGTCTGCAAGCCTGACCGTGGGCAGACCGTCCTTCCCAAACGTCACAAGGGTAGCCGCCCTTAGACCCTCGGCTCCTCTGCGTTTCCCCCAGAGGACAAATCCCGGGATGTCGTTCGGCGACACGTCCGCCTGCAACGCGACCTTCCCATCACGGTCGCTGAGTCTCAAGAATGGTGTACCGTCGAGGTCGAGGAAAAACTCCGCGCGGCTCACGCCATCTTTCGCAGTGAGCCTCAACCCGACCGACCCCCCAGGGGGTGAGCTGCCAATACCGATTCCGAAGACCGCGCGAACGTTGCCGCCCTCGTCCCGGATTACAAGGCGTTCCGCCTCGACCGTGCGATTCTTCGAAAGCGCCTCCTGAGCCATGGGCGCGATAATGAATCCCGACATCAGCACAGCGCCGGCGTACCTCCACCATCGCACTTCTCGCTCGACTCGGTTGAGTCGCGTGACCACTGCCTCGAGACTGCCGCCGCGTGTCATCGTCTGACAATGTCTCCTTGCGGGACAAAACTCGGCCGCGTGTTCTCATCACCTCTACCCCGGGGGGTCGGCCATCGAGGCGAGTATCATCTTCGCAATGAGGCCCCTCGGCGATTCGACGTACAGGACGCCGACCGTATCGCCTCCGACCAGGTCACCCGTGGCGGCGTCTTTCCCGCCCCGCCGAACAACGCTATGCGTCAGATCGAACGTGTAGTCGGTTGAGGGCATGCCAGATGCTTGAAGCAGGAGTCTCCTGCGGTTCACGGCTTTGATTGTGCCTCCGACGACCTTCACGTCAGTGCTGACCAACTCTCGCGGCGGCTGTGCGCTCGCACGCGGGACCATAGCCGCGCCCGGAGTGGTACGCGCGTACTGAGCTACTGCCGGCAACGCAACGGAGCCCAAACCCAACATGCCGAGGGCCGCCATCCTTCGACTCACGGCCGATACCTCCCCCCACTACCACTTGCGACCCAAGAACGGACGCAGATCTCGTGCCAGAGAGGTATTTCCTTGTCTCGACTGCCACTCGTCCGAGCGAGTGATCAGCGGGTGTCGCCACCGCTGCAACGGTTGCAGATTCTCGTCCGCGAACCGAGGTGCCCAGTACAGCAACTCGGATCTGCCTTGTCTTACTCGGAATGCAGAGCCCCGGATTGGCTTGGCCTTCTCCGGGGCGAGTCGTTCGCACGCCGCACCAGCAGCCTAGCTGCAAGGATTGCAGATCTAACTGGCGGCTCGGCGAGTGCCTCCTCCCATCTCCTGGTAACTGGTCGGCACTGCGTGGCCAGATTTTGTGGCACGGGCCATGCCCGTTTGCTGGGATAGAGCCTTAAGACGATTCCAATGAGGCACAAGAAGCCAACTCCAGCCCCCCAACCCGGTGGCGGCCCTCAGCCAGCGCCCAAGCCGCCGATGCCCGGGCCAGCACCACGTCCGGCCCCGGCCAAGCCTGGCTACGCAGCCCTAGTGCAGAAATGGGGGCCGCTGGGGCGGCTACCGCATCATGGTGTGCGGCCCGCCCCACGCCGCCGGGATCTCGAGCGTTCACTTCCGGTCCGCCACGCAGGTCCGCAGCAAGCCCTCCAGCAGCACCGCGAACGCGGGAAGTCCGACGGGCTTGCCCACGTAGGCTGTTGCTCCGGCCTCGAACGCCCGACGCCCATTGCCATCGAGGGGCGATCCCGTCACGATAATCACGACCGGCGGCAGGCGAGTCCCACGAGCGATCCGGACGACATCGAGGCCGTCCCCGTCACTCAGCCCGACATCGACCACGACGAGTCGAACGCGTTCACGGGAGAGATATCTCAGCGCCCCTCGCCGGCTTCGAGCGCTGAACACCCGACAGCCGAAACGCAGCAGCAACCGCTCGTAGGCCGCGAGAAGCTCCGGATCACTGTCCACGACGAGAACGGGAGCAATCGCAATCCCACCGTCACGTTCGAATCCCGAAGGGATCTGCCTACCCATTGGGACATTCATTGCAACCGACTGTGAGCCGGGGACATGTTGCACCGACGTCCCTGGCGTTCAGCAACACACGCGTTCGAAACTTCTGCGCCAGCAACTTTCATTGTTGACCTGGCACATGGCTCTGCTCTATCGGAGCTTGATGACGGGTGATGCGCGCTGCCTCGACGCCTTCCACGTTCAGCGTCGCCTTCGGGTGTCGGCCACGAAGAGCCAGGGTGAACTCACTCGGGCCCCGCTCATCACAGGACCCTTCCACCAGCCCCAGAGTACCCCGATCCGACTCCAGCCATTCCCCGTCTGTCACCAGGCTCTTCGTGTCCCCGGGCCTGATGCCGTATCGGGTGAAGTCAACGTAGAAGTCGCGCCGCCCGCCGACCGGTACGAACCCCCTGGAGCTGGGTAGGTCTGTTGGCTGGGCGGTACGCGTCTGATTGCTCCAGCCTCGAACCAACTTGGCTGACTCACTGGGCGATCCTGGCGTCACCGCCGAAGCCGGCCACTTCGCGTACTCGGCGCCGATCGGCCCGAGTATCAGCACACTCCACACCACCATCATCTTCCCGCTCGGCATCATGAACGACTCCCCCGCTACACATAAATCATGCCCTCTTTACCCGCAAGCGACGTGCCAGGGCACACGTGCCGGCTTGACCGCTCGAACAGGCGCACGCTCCGGAGGGAAGGCCGATGCATCGGAACGCGTACCTACTGGAGCCAGTGGAGGAACCACGGACGTGTCCCGCCGGATCTGATCAAAGTCCCTGCGCTGACATGGGCCGGGGCCCATGTCTCGAGATCCTATCGTCCGAATATCCACTGCACTTCTTGCAGGCGAATCATCGAGCTCCGGCCACCCGACGAGGAGATTCCTCCGTCACTGCACACGCATCGTGGATTGGTATGAGGAATGCTGCCCCGCAAGACCGTGGGCAACTACTTCGGCAGGTCGCGGATTCCTTCGGGAGCGCTCGAAGGGATGTTTACCGCTCGGGAGTATTGTCACATGGTGGATACGGTCGAACGCCAGTTCATCGACGCCCAGTTCAATGACTCTCACGGCGCCTGGCGCGGACAGTGCCTGCCGGCATTCTATTCCTTCGCCGCGAAAGACGTCTCCTCAGCGGTCCGGCTGTTGAACGACCTGCTCAGGCAGCAACCAGCGAATCGACGCCTCCACCGCTTGATTGGTCTCGTGTACGTCTCTCAGGGGTGTTTGCGTGGCGCCACGAAGCACCTCGAACTCGCACGCCGCCTCCTCCGGCGGGAACGGGCGTCCACATATAGTCTGCAACACGCGCTCTACGTTCACCTGGAGAGCGCCTTCCTGCACTACACCCTGCTCTCCCTGTACTTCAGACTCGGCCGGCCGGAGGACGCGCGCGCGCTCGTGGAAGAGGAGCGATTGAATCTCTAGCGCACGCTCCAAGAACCACCACATGGGGGCGGCATGGTTGAAGAGCCGGGTCGTCGAGAGTTCGAGACCAAGACGGACGTCGAGGTGCTGGCGGAGCACGCCCGCTCTCTTGAGCGAGCGGGACTGCTCCGGCGCGCACTCTGGGTGTGGCGGGACGTGCTGCAACGTGACGGAAACTACCTCCCGGCATGGGAAGCGTCAAGCCGACTCCTTGGAACGCTCTCCCGGCAGGATGGGGAGGACTCATCCTCATGAGGGCGCCGCGCTCCGCCCCTGGAAACGGGGTGCATAGCGCCGTGGCGATGGGCGCCGAGCGCGTGTCGGTAGACAGCGCACTGGCCACGTGCGAACCGATTGTCGCGCACCTGCGCATGCTCTCTGAGCATATCAGCGCCCGTCCCGCGGGGACCGGGAACGCTGGAGAAGCACGCCGCTACATCAAGCAAACGATCCAGCGGATTGGCGGCTCACCGGAGACCCATCCGTTCTCCATGGTCATCCCCCGGTATCAGCACTGCGCGCTCATGACAGATACGGGGCGTCTGATCCCATGCCTCCCCGCGCTGGGCTCGGCCGCGACACCGGGAGTACTCCGGGCAATCCCGAACCCGTGGCGAGACGGTATTGCGGGTGATGTGCACGCCGACCGTGAGGACAGCTTTCTCCTCTGCCCGGTCGGGCCCAATCCGGTGGACGCCTACACCCGGTTTGCATCCGAGCGCAAGGCAGCCGGGGTCATTCTCTACCATCCAAATGTTCCGGATCTCTATTCCGAGGTGCTCCCACGTCGCGACGAGGGTGTGCCTTGTGTGACGGTGCGCCGCGCCGATGCCGAGTGGCTCGCTCAGGAACAGCTTCCCGTTCGATTGCATGTTGCACGAGCGCCGGTCAAGATCTCCTGTTCGAACATCCTGGTGGAAGTGGGCACCGTCGGGCGCCCGCTGCTCCTCCTGGCTCACTACGACACGCGACCCGCAAGCCCAGGCGCCCTGTGCAATGCCTCCGGGACCGCGATCTTGCTGGAGCTGTTCAGCCGATTGCGTGGTTGGAGTGGACCGCGCATCCTGCTGGGTTTCCTCGACGGCGAGGAACTCGGGGCCTCCGGCTCCCGGCATTGTCGCGACGTCCTCCACGCGATGGGCACCTTGAAGCACCTCCGTGGCGTGATCTATGTGTCCGACATCGGCCTGCAGCCCGTAAGGACGCTCTCGCCGACGAGGGACTCCACGTCGCAACGATCCAGCGTGGCGGGACAAACCCGTCTGGTGACGGTCGCGAAGCAATGCGTGGTCGACGGGAAGATCGCCCTCGCTGACGACCCCGCCGATCCCGGACACACGCCGATTCCTCCTGGGGTCTGGTCGTGCCCGACGATCGGCCTCGCAGGGCCCCCCCTGTCCGTTCGTCACACGACCGCGGATCGCCCGGGCTTCATTCACCCAAAGCATCTCTTCGCCACCGTGACGGCACTCAATCGCTTGGTCCATGCCTTGTGACGGGACCACCTTGGCGCAGCCAAAGGAGTCCCCAGATGGACATCCGTGAGGCAGATCCCGCAGACGTGCGGACGGTCTCTGAAATCCGTCAGCGACGCGCGCTTGACTTCCTGTCAGCGGATGCTCTCCTCAGACTTCGGGCAAGGCTAGACATCCTCATGCCCCGTCGCCCGCGTCGACACCGAGATCGTCGGCTTTGCGCTCGCCGCGCTCGTCATCCACGGAGGAGGGCCGGTTGGCTACCGTCCGCTATCTGTTCGCCTTGGTCGACGAGGGCCCGGTCGCTTGGGCCATTACGGCGGCGCTGCTATCCAGCCTCGAACAGCAGTGCCTGGGCGTTCGACGCTGATGAAATCCAACTCAGCGCCGAGCACGCGGCGGGTTTCCTTGCGCAGCTTGAGCAGAGCGGCGATCGGCCTCACGGTTCGGGCGCGGACAGCTCCTTCGGTGTCGGTCCAGGGCCGCGGCTCCTCAAGCGGTTGAACGCAGTGCGCCCGATCAGCGTTGCGCGCGGCTCCGCGTAGCCGGTGCGCGTGTCGAGTGCTACACTTGGCGTTGGGAGGTCAGCAGCCCTGGAACTCTGGGCTCGGTATCATCTGTTCTCACTCGTCGCGGACCTCCACGAGTGGTCGATCATCGGTCGACCGCCACGCCCCGCAATCCCAGTCAGTTCCGATCTGCCAACCCGCTGACCCATGTTTCGGCCAGCTCCTTCCTCCGCGTTCTGGCCCGCACTCCCGCTCCGTCTCGTTCTCTCGGTAGTGGGGCTTCTGGCTCTAGTGCTCGCCACCGGGGTCCTGGCCGGAGCGAAGTATGCGGCGCCTCTGCTCGAAACGGCGGTGAGTCCTGCGGCCCGAACCAGATTGACGAACCAGGGCATCCTGCTCGCCTGGCTGCTCTTAGTGCCAGCCCTTGGGGTCCTCGCGTTCACGACCCTTCAGAGCTACATGGCGGTCACGCGGAGGTTCGAGCGGTCCAAGACGTTGATGCGCAACATCCTCGATACCATCCCGACCGGTGTGCTCACTACGGATTCTCACGCGACGCTGACCTCCTTCAACCGGGCTGCCGAACGGCTCCTCAGCTTTCCGTGTTCTACCGCTATCGGGCGGCCCGTCGACGACCTGAGGCCCGTTGCCCCTGAGTTCGTCGCGTGGGTCCATCCGCGCCTCGCGAGCGATGGCCCGACTCAAGAGGCCGAGCTCTCGCTCGCGCGCGACGGCGATCAGCGTGTGACTCTGCGCGTCTGGGCATCCGATCTCAAGGGCGCCCGCGGAAAGCCTGAGGGTCTCGTTGTTCTCCTCCGTGATGTCACCGAGATGAACCGCCTCGAGCTGCAGCTGCGGCGTGCGGACAAGCTGGCCGCGCTCGGCACCCTGGCCGCTGGCGTGGCCCACGAGGTCAAGAATCCGCTCCATGCCTTGAGCCTCAATCTCCACCTCCTCACCCAGGAACTGGCCGCTCCCCAACGGTCAGACGCCGAGGTCATCGGGTATTTGGACATCCTTCGGGCCGAGATCCAACGGATTCATCGGATCGTCGAGAACTTCCTGCGCTTCGCCCGACCGCCGATCCCGGACGCGAAACCGATCGATCTCAACGGAACGATCGAGCGGGTCCTCTCCCTCGTAACATACGAAGCTGCCGCCCGCGGCCTCGTGGTTCGGGCCGAGCTCGATTCCAGTCTCGACTCCATTCCCGCCGACGAGGGGCAACTCGCTCAAGTGTTCTTGAACGTCGCGATCAACGCGCTCCAAGCCATGCACCCGGGCGATTCGCTCACCGTCCGCACGCGTGGTGACGGTCCGTTCGTCGAAAGTCTCTTCAAGGACACCGGCGAAGGCATCCGCCCGGAGCATCTTCCACGCCTTTTCGATCCCTATTTCACCACACGCCCTGCGGGAGTCGGCTTGGGCTTGGCCATCGCCCACCGCATCGTCGAGGGGCACCACGGCACGATCGACGTGCACAGCGAGCCGGGCACAGGCACCGCGGTGGTCATCCGGCTGCCTCGCGCGGGACCGCGCTGCGACGCGCTCGACGAGTCCTAGTGGCTGCGCGCATCTTGGTCGTCGACGACGACCTCAACGGACGTACGGCGCTCGGACGCATTCTTGAGAAGCTCGGCTATGAAGTGACGGTCGCCGAGAGTGGGGACCAGGCCTTGAGTCTGCTCCACGAGGCGTCGTTCAACCTCGTGGTGACCGATCTGAAGATGGTGGGGGCCAATGGCATCGAGGTGTTGCGTGCGGTGAAGCAGTCGCATCCCGACACGGAGACCATTCTCCTCACCGCCTACGGGACGATCGAAAGCGCCGTGGAAGCCATGAAGTTCGATGCCTACGACTACCTCACGAAGCCGGTGGAGCCAGAGGGGCTCACGCGCGTGGTGGCGAAGGCGCTCGAGCATGGGACGCTACGGGCCGAGGTGCGCCAGTTGCGGGCGCACATCAACGTCCGCAAGGCCTTCTACCAGATCGTCGGCCGAAGCCTCCAGATGCGCAACGTCTACGAACAGGTTCGCCAAGTGGCCCCAACCCTCGCCACCGTCCTCGTCAGCGGAGAGTCCGGGACCGGCAAGGAACTCGTGGCCCGTGCCATTCATGCCGCCAGTCCCCGCGGGGACGGCCCCTTCGTGACCGTCAACTGCGGCGCGTTGCCTGAGACCCTGCTGGAATCCGAACTCTTCGGCTACGAACGGGGTGCCTTTACCGGAGCGGTCAGCCCGCGTCCCGGCCGGATCGAGCAAGCCGGCGGGGGGACGCTCTTCCTGGACGAGGTCGCCGAGATGAGCCCCAAGACACAAGTGGATTTCCTCCGCGTGCTGCAGGAGCGAGAGGTCCGGCGCTTGGGGGGCACCCACTCGATCACCATCGACGTCCGCTTCATTGCCGCCACGAACAAGAATCTCGAGGAGGCGGTCCGGGCAGGCACGTTCCGTGAGGATCTCTACTACCGTCTCGCGGTGATCCCCATTCCCCTTCCTCCCCTACGGGAACGCCCGGACGACATTTCGCTCATCGCCGCCGTATTCCTGCGGGAGTTCTGCGGAAAGTACGGACGAGAAGAGAAGGTGCTAGCCCCGGCAACCCTCCAGACCTTGCAGGAACACGCGTGGCCGGGCAACGTGCGCGAGCTTCAGAACCTCATCGAGCGGCTGGTGATCACTGTGAATGAGCGGGTCGTCCGGCCCGTTCACCTCCCGTCGACGATCCTCACGGGCGAGCACGCCGAGCGCAGTATCACCGTGCCATTAGGGATTCCCCTCCATGTGATGGAGGAGCAACTGATTCGGAAGACCTTGGCGCATCTGACGTCGCATCGGGAGCGCGCCGCCAAGATTCTGGGAATCAGCCCGCGTGCGCTCCACTATAAGCTCCGGAAGTACCAGATTGAATAGCGGCCAGGGCCTCGACTGATTGCGCGGGTCCCGCCGTCCCCGGTTACTGGCTCGGTGCCTCCAGGCCCCGCAGAACTGCAACCCTTGCAGACTCGCCGAAACGCCTCCGTCCGCGCGTGATACGTGGGTCCTCCTGAACACTTCAAATCAGCCGCTAAACCGCGCAGATGCATCGAGACCGAGTCTCGGCACAGGACTTGCCGATGTCCCTCAACGCGGCGGTTGACTCGGCACGCTATTCGATTGTCCGTCCTTGGGCGGAACCTTCGAGTGGTGTGGCGGCCCTAAACGCTAGGAGGACAGGCGTGAGATCAGGCGAACAGACTGTCTACGTCGTGACGTGTGGGACGTGTGGCCAGACGTGGCAGCGCACCACCGCTCGAACCGGTGACGCCTCTGAGTGTGTCTTCTGCGGGGCACACGGATGGATTCGGCTCGGCCCGTCAAGCACGGAGGACGAGACGCGGCAGAGAATCGAGGCGTGGTTAGAGCCTCCAATTCGTTGATGTTGTCCGTACGGCAAACACCGTCGCCGATGAAGATCGGCGTGCGAGCCCTGCTGCAGGGCCCCTGTGCCCTTAAGGCAGCCGCCGCCCCGAGTGCGGAATGAGCCAGCTAGTGGACACTTCGAATCAGCAGCCCACTGGCCAAGGGGGCGACGCATGCGCTGGACATTGACCATCAAGGACCAAACGTATGGCGTTCACACCGAGATCAAGAACTATGAATGTCGCGTGACCCGATTAGGAGGCGACGTCAGGTTAAGCGTCCAAAATGCGGCTTGCGGGAGGGCCGCTTCTTGATGCCTCCGACGTTGCGCGACAGCTGGGGGGTGCGCTGCTCCTCGCGTGCGCTGCAGAGAGCGAGCGTATCGATATTGTCTTCTCCGTTGACGAGGGGAATGCCAAACGGTGAACGGACGACGACATGC
>Ga0070707_100007200_pt1 | contig 10318 bp, 7 predicted proteins | sample KBSK5502metaG_FD_65468 | JGI IMG/M metagenome (GOLD analysis project Ga0070707, IMG submission 65468) | Corn, switchgrass and miscanthus rhizosphere microbial communities from Kellogg Biological Station, Michigan, USA - KBS K5-50-2 metaG | ecosystem: Host-associated > Plants > Roots >... | reverse complement strand
CCCGTCTGCGCGAACTAAGGTTGCTTCGCGACATTTTCTTGATCGCGCATCCACCCCTCCTTTTCAAGGAGGGGAATAATGCCTGATTCCAATTCATTCACACGTTCTCAGCCCTGGGAAAGTTATCTTCCATGGAACAAGCCGCTGCGCGGCTGAATCGATTCATTCACACGTTCTGACGCCCTGGGCTACACCTTCGGAAGGTGACCGCGCTTATAGACCATGAACGTGCGCTTGAACTCGATCACGACACTGCCATGCTGATTGAGCCCCGTCGTTTTCACGCTCACGATACCGACATTGGAACGCGACTTCGATTCCCGTTTTGAGAGGACCTCGCTTTTGGCGTAAATCGTGTCACCTTCGAACACAGGATTTGGCAACCGGATTTCATCCCAACCCAGATTGGCCGCGGCGTTCTGGGAGATATCCGTTACCGACTCGCCTGTAACGATGGCGAGGGTCAGACAGGAATCCACAAGCGGTTTGCCGAATTCGGTCTTCGATGCGTAGTTCGCGTCGAAGTGAATCGGGTTTGTGTTCATCGTCAAAAGGGTGAACCACGAATTATCCGCAGCGAGCACGGTGCGGCCCAGAGGGTGTTCGTACACATCGCCGACCTCGAAATCTTCGTACAGGCGGCCCTTCCATCCGGGCTTGATATTCATGCAGGCAGACCGTTTTTCAGCACGTTCTGCATCGCTTCGACGAAGGTATCGATCTCCTCGAGCGGAGTGTAGATATTCGGCGTGATCCGCAGGCCGCGATAACTCAGCCTGGGTTCTTTAGGGTTCTCATGTCCGACGGCAGTGACGATGATGCGGTACTTATCCCACAGGTGCGAAACGAGTTTATCGGTATCGATACCGTCGATTGAAACGACCGCCAATCCCCAGGTCTGTCCGGCTTCGAGGCTCGAATGCAACCGGATACGCGGGTTTTTCCTCAGCTCGCTCGCCCAGCGCAAAGTCAGGTATCGCAGGCGTGCCGCTTTCCGTTCAATCCCGATGGCCTGTTGAAACGCGATCGCTTCGTTGATTGCGGCTTTAGGCGCGGCGGGGCCGGTGCCGATCTCCTCGAATTTCCGGATGTCGTTATCGCGTCGCGTCGGCGCAGCCTGCAGCGGCCAGGTCGATCGGATGCGATCCCTGCGTACATACAGGAGGCCTGTTCCGAGCGGAGCAAGAAGCCATTTGTGCAGGCTGACGCCGTAGTAGTCCATCTCGAGATCGCTCAGCTTGAACGGAAAGTGTCCCAGCGCGTGCGCGCCGTCAACGATCGTGATGATGCCGCGTCGTCGCGCCATCTGTGCAAGATCCCGAACGGGAAATAGCTGGCCCGACTGGTTCGTGATGTGACAGAAATGCAGGACACGCGTTTGCGGCGTGATGGCGGCTTCGAATCGTCCGAGCAGATCGGCTTGCGTCGTCGGACATGGAAAATCCAGGCGCGTGACCTTGATCTTGTCCCGCCTGGCGCGCTGGTCCCACGTCGTCAGCATGCGTGGATAATCCTGTTCGGTCGTGATCACCTCGTCGCCCGGCTTGAGATCAAGTCCCATCTGCGCAATCTGAAGAGACTCGCTTGCATTGCGCGTGATCGCGAGTTCCTCCGGATCGGCTCCGAACTCCGCGCCGAGTCGCCTTCGCGCCGTCTCGATATTTTTCTCGATCAAGCCACGGTGATAGACGGGCGCCTGATTCGACGAATCCATGTATCGCTTGCAAGCTTCATGCACGACGGTCGGCGAGGGACACTGATTGCCGTTGTTCAGATTGATCAGAGTGCGATCCAACGTGAAGGCGAACTGAATCTCGCGCCAGTACAGTTCGTCTGCCGCGGCTTCCTCAGGTGCGCGCTGGGCAACCGCCGCCGTAGCAGCCATGACTTCGCGGATACCAGCCCGGCGCGCCGCTACAGCCGCTCCCGCCGCGCCACCGGCGATTCGGAGAAACGATCGTCTGCTCCACATGGTTTGCCTCCTGTTGGGATGGCTGCACAATATCACACTCGGCCGCGTGGAGTTCCGTGGACGATTCCGATACACTGCACGGTGAAATGCCGACACGCCGCGAGGTTTTGATTGGAATGGCTGCAGCACCTTTTTTGAGCGGACAAGTACAGAAACAGGCATCCGACTCGTCGATCTGTCTTATGAGTGCAGTCGAGATGGCGCGCCTCATCCGTTTGAAGAAACTGTCTGCGCGCGAAGCGCTCGCAGCGCACCTGAAGCAGATTGAGCGCGTAAACCCGAAGGTCAATGCGATTGTCACTCTGGTTGCGGAAATGGCCGTCGAATCTGCCGCAAGAGCGGATGAAATGCAGGCCCACCCAAAAAAGCTGGGGAAACTGGGCCCCCTGCACGGCCTGCCTGTTGCGCACAAGGATCTATTCGAGACGCGCGCCATCCGGACGACATTCGGTTCGCCGCTGTACAAAGACTACATTCCCGCTGAAGACGATCTTGTCGTCGAACGGATGCGGCGCGCAGGGGCCATAACCATCGGCAAGACCAACACGCCGGAATTCGGCGCGGGATCGCAAACCTTTAATACAGTCTTCGGCGCAACGCGCAATCCATACGACCTGACCAGAACGTGCGGTGGATCTTCGGGCGGCGCCGCCGTCGCGCTTATATGTGGATTCGCGCCTGTGGCCAGCGGTTCGGATACGGGAGGTTCGCTGCGCAATCCCGCCGCGTTCTGCAACATTGCCGGATTCCGGCCTTCGATCGGACGAGTGCCCAACCCCAGGGCGGCATTTGCGTGGTCCACCTTGAGTACATCCGGATGCCTGGGTCGTTCCGTCGCGGATCTTGCTTTAGGCCTGAGCGCGATCGCCGGACCGGATCCTCGCGCACCGCTTTCCATCCGCGAACCCGGAGAACAATTCGCGGCGCCGCTCGAACGCAACTTCAAAGGCGTGCGTGTGGCCTGGTTCAAGGATCTCGGTGGCGTTCCCCTCGACGCGCGCGTTCGAGCGATCGTGGATGGACACCGCAAGACATTCGAATCGCTTGGCTGCATCGTCGAACAGGACGAGCCGGACTTCGCTCCTGCCGAGATCGCCTTCCGCATGCTTCGCGCATGGAACAGCGCGAATACCTATCATGCACGCCTCGAGGAACACCCGAACGCATTCAAGGACACGCTGAAGCAAGAGATCGAAGAAGGCCTGCGGCTGACGGCCCTCGATCTCGCGAATGCGGAGACCGCGCACGCCCAGTTGTGGCGCCGCTTTCAGTCATTCCTCGAAAAATACGAGTACTTTGTTCTACCGACGACGCAGCTGCCGCCATTCGATGTCAACACACCGTACCCGACGGAAATCGCGGGCGTGCGGTTCAATAACTACATCGACTGGATGAAGTCCTGCTGGTACATCTCCGCCACCGGAAATCCCGCGGCCTCTGTGCCGGCGGGATTCACACTCGAAGGGCTTCCTGTGGGCCTGCAGATCGTCGGGCGCGATCGCGCAGACTTCAGCGTTCTGCAAGTGGCGCATGCCTTCGAACAGGCGACCGGCTTCGGGAAACAGCGCCCAGAGATCGCAAAATGAAATCGGGCAAGAGAATGAGCCACAAAAAGGCACAAAATACACAAAAATTGTTCTGTGCCTTTTGTGCTTTTTTGTGGCTAATTTCCCCCGGTGTCTCAGTAGCGCAGAACCTACAGGACGTTCTCAAGCGTGGCGAAGAAGTCTTCACCCAGTCCTGCACCGGATACTGCCATGCGCCGAAAGGCGGAGGTGGCGGTGGCGCGCCGCGGCTGGCTGCCCGGAGTTTCGATCAGGCTTATATCAATAATGTCGTGACACGGGGAATTCCCGGTACCCAGATGCGGGGTTTCGCCATGACACTCTCGCGCGGGGACCTCGTTGCGGTGGTGGCCTACGTCGCGTCGCTGAATGGAATCACGAACCCCGCCGTCGCGCAGCCCCCTGCTGGCGCTACCGACCGGCCGCTTTCTCCGGAGGCCGCGCCGGGCAGAGATCTTTTCTACGACGCAACGCGCGGTTTCGGCCGTTGCTCGACCTGTCACGAAATCAGGGCGCTGGGCATTCCCGTGGCGGCTCCGATTTCGAAAGTGCCTGAAAACGCGCAGGCGATGCGAACTCTCGCCACGCCGCTCGTTTCGACCGCCACGATGAACGGCGAGACGATGCCTGCTCTCGTCCTCAGCAAGGGATCTCGCAGTGTTCTCTTTTATGATCTGACCACGCCGCCGCCCGTACTCGTGACTGCGGAGCCGTCAGCCGTGAACATTGCCGATGGAAGTTCATGGCGGCACGCTTCGGTCATCGGCTCCTATAAAGATGACGAACTTGAATCGATCTTACGTTTCCTGAGGGAAATCCAATGAGCGACACATGGCTTGATGAAACTCAACTCGCCGAGTGCGTTCGCGCTGACGAATCCGGCACATTTCAATCGCCCATTCCCACGCGCATGATCTCGAACGGCGAATACATGCCGGCTCCACAGACGAAGAAACAAAAACAAGTCGAGATGCGGATCCAGGAGCTGAGCGAGACGGCAAGCAGAAAGCTCGGCATGGACAGGCGCCGTTTTCTCACAAGCACGGGAGGAATGGCCGCCGCATTTCTGGCCATGAACGAAGTTTTCGGCCGGCTCTTCAATGTGAATCCTATCGAGATGTTCGAGCCTGAAGCGTACGCGCAGGCGGGCGCGCCGCGTGACCTTTTCGTATTCGACGATCAATTGCACATGGTTCGCGGCACGCAGGGAGCAGCGGGAATGGCGCTTCGCGCTGCGTCTCAAGGACCATCGTCAGGCGAAGCGAGGAATCCGATGAACCCGCGGAACCTGCGCGACGAGCGCGGCGATGTATGGGGCGTGTGGAATCCCGCTCTGGTTGGGCTGCCGAACAAACCTGAGAACTTCCTCATTACGCAATTCATCAAGGATGTTTATCTGGACAGCCAGGTGAACATCGCACTGTTGAGCAACGTGACGGCCAGCGTCATCAACCTCAATAACGAGCCCCCGCGTCCTCCGCGAAATGTGAAGGAAGCGATGTCGGGAGAAGTACTCACCGCCGCGCAGACTGCGGCCGCCCGAAATTTCGTCAATGAAATCTCCGGCTCGACGCGGATGCTCGCTCACGGCCTGCTTTACGTGGGCAGGGGCAACCTGGAATACATCCAGCAGCAGGTTGACGAACACAAACCCGACTCGTGGAAGGGATACAACGTCTCGAATGCGGCGAAGGTCGACGATGATCCTTTAAGTCCGATGCGCCAGTGGAGACACGATGATGAGAAAGTCGCGTATCCGACGTTTGAGCTGATCAACAAACTTTACCCGAAATTGAAAGCGCAGAAACCGGGCTTCAACAATATCTGCGTTCATAAAGGCTTGTCGCCTGCCGAGCCTGTGCGTCCGGAGATCGGGCATCCGGCCGATTTGCCGAAAGCGGCGAAGGATTGGCCCGGCCTGAACTTCATCACGTATCACGCGTGCATTCAGGCTGCATTCTTCCTTTACGACGCACTGCAGGATGTGAAATCCGGCAGACTCCGTGAAGGAGTACCCGACATCAAGTGGACGACCGAATACGCGATCCTGGTTCGTCCGTACAGGAACACGTATGCCGAACTCGGCACGACCTGGGCGTCGTCCATCGTGACGTTCCCGACGGTCGCAGCCCATCTCATGGGACAGCTCATGAAGTTCATGGGGCCGGATCGAATCGTGTTCGGGTCCGACTCCGTGTGGTACGGCTCTCCGCAGTGGCAGATCGACGCGATGTGGCGATTTCAAATTCCTGAGGATCTGAGAAAGAAGTACGGCTATCCGGAATTGACCGAGGATGCGAAGCGGAAGATTCTTGGTCTGAACTCGGCCAGGCTGTATGGCATCAACCCCAGGCAGCAGTTCAAGCCGGTGCCGAAGGATTATGAGAAACGCATGACACCGGAGCTGAAGCGAATCATGGAACTGCCGGGAAGCACGGCCGACAACATGTCGCGGATCAAAGAACAATACATTGCTCTTGGCGTTGAGCCCAGCCATGCACGATACGGCTGGATACGGAGATGACTCCGTGCCGCTACGGTTTCGGAGGAGGCAGCGTTTTGCCGGTAGGCGCGCCCATTCCCTTGTACACGAACCGCTGGAATCGCCGGCCGTCGAAGTTTTCCCCGACGTAGATGTTACCTTTGCTGTCGACGGTGAGAGCATGCGGCACGTTCAGCGATCCGCCGAAGATACCCTGCTCGCCGATGTGATCGACAATCTGAAGCGTCTCACGCAAGAGAATCCAGACGTGGTGATTTGCGCCGTCGATCACGTACAGAAAGCGCTGATCCGGTGAGAAGGCAAGGCCAGATGTCGATCCGGCGAGCAGCGTTTTCGGCGCGACGAATCCTTCCCGCACGAACGTACCGTCCCTCTTGAAAACCTGTATGCGATCGTTAGGACGGTCGGCGACATAGACGAAGCCGTCTTTCGACAAAGCAACGTTATGCGGTAATCGGAACTGCTGCAGGGGCGGCGCGTCCGGCTTGTACGGACCAGGATCTTTGTCATCCGGCTTATTGCCGTACGCGCCCCACATACGCTTGAAGGTCAGCGTCTCGGTGTCAATCACGATAACGCGGTGGTTCCTGTACCCGTCAGCGACATACAACTCGTTGCTTGCGGAATCCACCGTAAGGTTGGCGGGGCCGCCCAGATTCTGCGTGTCGGAGCTGCCGCCACTCTTGCCTTGATGGCCAAACTGCACCAGGAACTTGCCCTGGGTGGTGAACTTGAGGACCTGCGCGTCCTTGTCGCCGTTTCCCCCCAGCCAAACGTTGTCCTTCGCATCGACAAAGATGCCGTGCTCGGTCGACGGCCACTCGTAGCCCTGGCCGGGACCGCCCCATGATGCAAGCAACTTGCCGTCCTGATCGAACTCGAGCACGGGCGGCGCCGGGACGCAGCAGTCCGCTCTGGGCGGTGTCATGGCTGCGCCCGCGAAACGCTCGTTCTTCTGCAACGGGCCCGGCCTATGCAACACCCAGATGTGATCGTGGCTGTCGACGGCCATCCCGCCGATTGCACCGATCGCCCACTTCTCGGGCAGCTGCTGCGGAAATGTCGGATCGTACCTGAACTTCGGGACCTGGACACTCTGCTGCGACTGCCCGGAGACGATGCCGCTTCTCAGCATCCACGTCGCGCCGATCAACAAGCCGATAGCAGCGACGGCAAGAGCCTGCTTTAGACTCATGATCCCCGCCTATTTCGCGAGAGGATCTGGCCGGATCTGGAACTTCACAATTTTTGGCCGCGACCCCTTGCCGCCCTCCTGGTGCCAGGGCGTGTACATCGAGTAGCTCGACCAGAATCCGCGACCCTTCCATCCGGCTTTCTCGTCGTCGATTCGTCCCGAGGTGTGTCGAGAGTGGAATCCCAACGGATACGGAACGCGCAACGTCAGCGACTGTCCGGTTTGCGGCATCACCACAAAGAACGAGTCTGCGTTGACGTCACCGGCCAGCACCACGTCTTTCCCGAGGCCGAGCGCGTTCTCCCGATCGACTTCGGTCAGATACAGCATGTCTGTTCTGAAGTCATCGGGTGCTCCCTCGAAAGCCGGGCCTTCCTTCTTATATACGGTCCATCCCTCGGGGCACTGTTGTCCGGTCGCCGTCGGTCCGTTCAGCACCTTGCACTTGCTGCGGTCGAACTTCAAAATTTCATGGGCGCCTCGCCAGTTTTGCCAGACCGAACCATCGCTGCCGATGGCGACGCCGCCCGAGCCGGGCAACGGCATCTTGTCCGGCGGCGGGACGTAGACCTCAGCCTTGCACGTTTGCGGCGGATTCGGCCCGCGTTCGAGGCGTACAAGCGTGGTATCGCGCTCGCCGATTCCCGAGCACCACAAGCTGCCATCTTTGGGGTTGATCGCATCCGAATAACATCCGAAATTAATCCGGTGATCCTTCTTCGGGTCGACCGGTTGATTCGGCTCGGTCCATTCGGTGATCTTGCCATCGCCATTCGTGTCCAGCACAGCCGGGCACCATCCTTGCGATGCAGCGACGTCGTGAGTTTTGTCGAACGTTGCCGTGTCGAACCAGCCGATGGCGTTGGTTTGGCCGAAAACGATCGTGTCCTTGTCGTCGAACTTATTATGATCCGCGGCGAAACAAGTATCGATCATCGTGAACTGTTTCGTTTTCGGATCGTACAGCTCGACCTGCCTGGCGCTTGGACCCGCAAGCGGGAAGTACTTGGAGAATTTATTCGACCCATCTTTGCAGAACGCGGGCTGCTGTTGCGGAGCCCGAATCCGTGCCGTCACCCACACGCGCCCGTGGCTATCCATTATGGGGCTGCGCGGGTCGGCCTTTCGCTCCCAGATTTTATCGGTTCCCCAGTACGGCGACTCCGGCGTGTCGCTGTCGATGAGCGGACCGTTCGAGGGAATTTTGACCATCGACGTTTCGTTCTTGCGAGGATCGAGTACGGCAAGGATGTCGGAGCCCTGGATGGATCCGTAGATCAGCCCGTTCGCATTCATTGTGGGATTGCGCTCGTCGGTAGCGGCCACGTCACCGCGGCGGCTCGTCGGCAGCGCCCAGTCCCACATCGAGATCACGAGATTGCGCTCAACGCCCGTGGGACGGGGTGGGGATGTCTTCGGGTAGGCGCCCTCGGCGATCCGATCGGTCCAGTCGGCGTACATCTTGCGCTGCGCGCCCATCGCCTTGAAGTTGGCGGCCATGCCGGGTCCCGAAGGTCCCATCGTCACGTGGTGATCCCACTTTTCAAGGCTCGATTTGTACGAGCCAAGATTCTTCGAAAGATCGCGGGTCGCCACGTCGCCCACCTGATGGCATGAGTAGCACCTCTTGGTTTCTATGACCATGTCCTTGTCGGACATATCTCCTTTGGGGATCTTCAAGAGACTCAGCCAATAATTTGCCGGATACACTTGCGCCGCCGCGCGCCCGTCGGGCGCCACAACGGCTTTGAGATCGAGGTGCTGCCCCGGCTTTGCAGAGACGCGAGGCGAATCGACCAGCCCGTACCCCCGCACGAAGACTTGATAGTTCGCCGACGGCAGATCGGGCAGGAGGTAGCGCCCCTGATTGTCGGTGACGACCTCTTTTACAAACTTCGCCGGCAGGTCCGTAGCCTCCGCGATCACCCACACGCCGGCTTCGGGGCCCTTGGCACTCGCGACCACTCCGCCGATGTCATCGCTATCGATGGCGACGGTTACGCCGCCTTTCTGCTGCGCCTGGACGCCGGTAAGCAAAGCGGCCACCACGCACGCCGCCGCGAACAAACCTATTTTCAGACTCGCACGCAATTTCATTTGTGCCTCCAATAAGGATGTTTCAGTGCACCGTTTTCAATTGTTCGATTGCGGCGAGCATACACCCAACGACCTTGGTTCGCACGTTCTATGCACTCTCGCGCTTTCGGTGTTGGACAAGAAAGATGATGCCACCGAACAGATTCGCGAAAACCACCAGGCCGACGATTTTCGATGTGAACGACAATCGGCTGCCGACCGGAATGATCGGAAAGACGGAGAGCACCACGTACAGCAACGTCATAAGGAAACCGGACAGCGCTGCCAGACGTAACCATCCGGGCGGACGCGGCTCGACGTCCTTCAATCCGGCGATCGGAACGAGAAACATGACGAGATACGTCAGGGCATAGAAAATTCCCGCACTGTTGTTCAACAGTTGAAACGCCTCCTGTTGACCTACACCCGTGATGCCGGCAAGCCCCACGACGAGAGTGATCGCACCGACGAATACGATCGAGTTCGCCGGCGTCCTGTACCTGGGCGACAACTGCGTGAACCACTGCGGAAGGAGCCGGTCCCAACCGGCGACAAGGGGAAGCCGCGCGGTTGCGTTCAGATTGATACTGGATTGAGCGACGCGAAGCCCGAGCACACTGAGAATGACAATCGGGATAACGCGGAACGTCATTCCGAGCGACGCCGTTCCAGCACTCAAAACCTGTGGAATCGGCGCAATCAGGTCCACATCATCCGGACGAATAAACGCCTGGACCGAACTCGTGCCAACGATGAACATCAACGCGATGAAGGGCGCCGCTATCATCACAGACCGGCCGATGGTGCGCACCGGATTGCGGCATTCGCCGGCGAAAATCGCGACATATTCGAAGCCGCCAAGCGCGGCGAAGCCCAACTTCCCGAGAATATTCAGATTCAGCAGCGTTATCGCCGGCATGGCGACAGGAAATGGCTGAAACCCTGGAATCGAGCCTCGCCGGGCGTTGACGAGTGGCAGCACAACAAGCGCGACGAAGATTGCAATC
>Ga0070707_100007199_pt1 | contig 10319 bp, 11 predicted proteins | sample KBSK5502metaG_FD_65468 | JGI IMG/M metagenome (GOLD analysis project Ga0070707, IMG submission 65468) | Corn, switchgrass and miscanthus rhizosphere microbial communities from Kellogg Biological Station, Michigan, USA - KBS K5-50-2 metaG | ecosystem: Host-associated > Plants > Roots >... | reverse complement strand
TAGTCACCGCGCAATCGTAGGACCGGGAACCCCAGTAAGAAGCCGGCCGCCATACAGATGAGCATGGCGATGGGGAAAATGGCTAAGACCGGAAACACGACATGGAACGGATGCAACGGCGCGGCGCCGAGGAAGATCGCTGCGGTGTACGAGCCGATCGCGAAGAAGGCCGCGTACCCCAAGTCGAGCAGCCCTGCCTGACCAACGACGACGTTTAGGCCGAGTGCGAGGATCGCGAACGACCCCGTGACGACCATGCGCGATTGCCACGTGCGGGAGAGGAACGTTGGAATGACGCCGATCGCGACGACGAATAAGGTCAGGGAGGCGGCGCGTACCCAGCCCTTCACGTTGTTCCTCCTACGCTGCGCGACAGGATGCCCGTCGGCCGGAACATGAGCACGAGGACAAGGATCGCGAACGTGGCGACGTCTTGCCATTGCGTCCCGAAACACCCACCGCTGATGTTCTGGACAAGTCCGAGCGCCAATCCCCCAAGGAGCGCCCCCCTTATGTTCCCGATCCCTCCTAGCACCGCAGCGGTGAATGCCTGGATCCCGGGTGCGAATCCAATGGCAAACGAGGTCTGGCCGAACGAGTAGCCAAACAGGAGGCCCGCCGCACCGCCCATGAGGCCGCCGAGGAGGAAAGTGACCGAGACCACGCGGTCGATGTTGACGCCCATCAGCCCTGCAGTCTCGGCATCTTGCGCGACGGCTCGTATCCCACGACCGGTTCGGGTGCGACTCACGAATTGGTCAAGACCGATCATCATTACGATGGCCACAACGACGACGATCAACTGCCGGCGTTCGACCACCACGCTGCCAAGTGTGAAGACCGGTGCCGGCTTGACTGTTTGGGGGAAGCCTTCGGGATTCGACCCGCGCCATACCCGTACCGCCTGCTGAAGGAACAGCGAGGCACCGATCGCGCATATCAGATACGCGAGTCGTGGGGCTCCGCGTCGGCGAAGAGGGCGGTAAGCGATGCGCTCAAGGAGCACTGCCGCGATGCCTGAAGCGAGCATCGCGGGGATGAAAGCGAGGATGAGGACGATCGGACCTGGGATACCGTGGTCCACGCCGAACTTGATGAAGAGAAGGCCGAACAAGGCGCCGAACATGAAGATCTCTGAGTGAGCGAAGTTGATCAGCTGTAATACGCCGTAGACGAGCGTGTATCCCAGAGCGATCAGCGCGATGATCGCCCCGGACGAGATCCCGTCCGCCAGGCGGAACGGAAGATCCGTCGTTATGCAATGCACGACGTTGACCCCAGAAAGGGTGGAAGGGGGCGACGAGCCCCCTTCCAGCTTTCACTCACCCGACTATTAGCTCGTAACCGCGTCCGTCGTTCCCAGTAACTCAAGGGTGCCCGACTTCACCGGGTACACGTTGATCAGCTGTGATGAAGTGTCCAGCTCACCGTTCGGCTGGAACGTGTAGTTACGCGAGACGCCGGGGAAGTTGTTCAGGCCCTTGACGAAGGCCAGAACGGACGCTCGGGTGACGCCCGTCCCGCCGTGTGCGATCGCCGCGATGAAGATGTTTGCAGCGTCGTAGGCTTCGGAACTGTAGATGAGAGCATCGATCCCGAACTTCGCCTTGTAGTCCACCTCGAGCTTCCCAGCCTTCGATGCGGGAGGCGCGAAGAAGGGGATCACGCACGGGCAGGTCACAAACACATTGGTGGCGGCCGCAGTTCCCGCCAGCGTGACGAGCTGCTTGTCCGCACAGCCGTCCCCGCACGTGAACAGGACGTTATTACCACGCTCCCGCAACTGCTTCAGGAGCTGAGCTCCCTTGCTGTAATAGCCTCCGTAGAAGACCACGTCGGGCTTCTGGGCGCTAATCGTGTCGATCAGCGTGGAAAAGTCAGTTACCGTCGCGGCAACCGCTTGACGGATCGAGACCGTAATCCCCTTCGCGGTCAGTTCAGCAGCCACATGGTCCGCCAATCCCTTACCGTATGGCTCCTTGTCATCGATCACGGCAGCCTTCTTGCAGCCGACTGATGCGATGACGTCGGCCATCTTCTTGCCCTGGACGGTGTCCGATACGACAGCACGGAAGAATGGCCAGCCATGACTCGTGATCGTCGGGTCGGTCGCCGATGCGCTGATGTGCGTCAGGCCTGCGGCTGCGAACTTCCCTCCAACGGCATTCGTCTCACCGCTGAACGCGCCTCCGATCACACCGACCACTTTCGAGTCGTCGATGAAGGACTGCTCGATCGGCGGCGCCGTCGCTGACGCAGCATCCTTGTTGTCCTTGATAACTAGTTCTATTTTCACGCTTAACGGGGTCCCGTCGATCGCCTTTCCCGATGTGTTCGCTTGCTCCACAGCGAGTTGGGCAGCGTTCCTGATGGGGGTAACGAGCGCTGAGTTCACCCCGGTCAGGTCACCGAACATACCGAGCTTCACAACCGGCTTCGCCGCTTGCGCCATGAATCCGGCATTCGTGAACGTGGCGCTTTGGTGCGCCGCGCCGGACGCGAAGCCTTTGAGCTTCGCGGACGTACAAGATGCAGCCGCGTTGGACGACTGCGTTGTGCCCGGAGTCTTGCTTGCACACGCCGCGACGACGAATGCGAGCACGCCCACGACGGCAACGAACTTCGTCGACTTCCGCATGTTTCCCCCTTTGGTCAGTCGGCTCGCCGATTCTAATCCAAAGGGCAAGAACTACAAGACCCTGGGGCTTTAGCCGCCTGGGGTGACTGAACCAGCAAGGATCGCTTCGGCCACTTCGCGCATGCTCAGGCGGCGGTCCATGGCCGCTTGCTGAAGGAAGCGAAATGCGTCGCCCTCGTTCATCCCATAACGGTCGATAAGGACGCCCTTCGCGCGCTCAACCTGCTTCCGAGATTCGAGTCGCTCGGTCAGATCCCCGACTTCATCGGCGAGCGACGCCAGCTGTTGGTAACGACCTTTCGCGATCTCGATGGCCGGCAGGAGATCTTGCTTCTGGAACGGCTTCACCAAGTACGCCATCGCCCCGATCTGCGCCGCGCGCTCAACGAGCTCGCGCTGGGAGTACGCGGTCAAGATCAGCACCGGCGCGATGCGCTCCTCGCTGATCTTCTGCGCGGCGGCGAGCCCGTCCATCACCGGCATCTTGATATCGAGGATGACGAGGGCAGGCTGCTCGTCGCGCGCAAGCTGAACCGCGGCTGCGCCGTCCCCCGCTTCGATGACTTCGTACTGCTCTTCTTCGAGCATCTCTTTGAGATCCATGCGGATGATGGCGTCGTCCTCCGCGATGAGGACGCGCGTGCGAGGAGCCTGGTCGGTCATGCGCGACATGGTACGGCATCGCTGCCGACGTCGTTTTGGGGTTTCCCCCCGCCTCGTATCACCGTTTCCCGCGCTCGTTCAACATGCGTTCGAGCAGCCCGTCCTGGTCCGCGCGAAGCTGCTCCAGGCGCTTCAATGCGTCGGCACGAGAGCGCATGATGCGCGCGAGGTCGCCGCTGGCCACTTGTGCGTCGCGATCGGCGATCGGCGTCTCCGAGACGAGCGCGCGGATGCGGGCGTCGTCTGCGATCTCGGTCTGGAACGCGATCTGCTCTTCAAGGATCCCGATCTCGGTTTGGAGCGTCGCGATCTCCGCAGATAGCGCCCGAAGGCGCTGGGCGATGTCCACTGATTATTCGGGGGTGCCGAATGCCAGCGCGGCCATCTCGTCGTCGCCGACGGGAGGCTCTGCGCCGATCAACGGCTCGGCGGCGAACAGCGCCGCCGCGGTCGCAGTGCGCGCATCGCCTTTCTTGTCGAGCGCCCATCCCGCTGCGTCGCACAGAAGAGCGGCTTGGTAGGTGCGCGCCATCCCCCACGCGATGCGGCGCGCCTCTTCTTCGCGGGGTTCGGCCAGCATCGGCCTCAGCTCCTCAGCCGCAGCGGTAACGAGCCGGGCGGTCCCTGCGATGAGCGGGTGGTCGTAGGCGCGCGCGCGCGCATCGACGTCGGCGAGGAACGCATCGGCGACACCAGGCTTATGCAGCGCGCGCAATACGTCAAGGGCCATGACCGACGTCGTCCCTTCCCAGATGCAGTTGACGTGCGCGTCCCGCAGGATCCGGGGCAAGCCGGTGTCTTCGACGTAGCCGGCCCCGCCGAAGGATTCGATCAGATTGCTGGTCGCCCAAACACCGCGGCGCGCGATCGACATCTTCGTCAGCGGGATCACGACGCGCGCGAGGTCGGCGTCTCCGGAGGCATGCTCGATCTGACCGAGCAGCTGCGCCGCACGGTACCCGAGGACGTTCGCCGCTTCGTACTCGGCGGCGATGCGCGCGATCCACCGGCGATGCACGGGAAGGTCGCGAAGCTTGCGTCCGAACGCCTCGCGGCGGGACGCGTAGTCGCGCGCGAGCATCATCCCGCCGCCGATGGCGGACAGCGAGCCGACCGCCGCCCACACACGCGTGATGTTGAGCATCGGCGCCACCTTCGGAACGCCACGGCCGATCCCGCCGATCGGGCGCGCGACCGTGCCGTCGAGATCGAGCTCCGCGGTCGGCAACGCCTTCGTGCCAAGCTTGTCCTTCAGCTTGCGAACCGTGATCCCGTTCCAGGACCCGTCTGGGTTCCGCAGCTCAAGAAGGAACAGCGAGAGCCCGCGCGAACCGTCGCCTGCTCCTTCCGGGCGCGCGAGTGCCAGCGCGATGTCTGCCGTCGTGGCCGACGTGAACCACTTCGTCCCGTGCAGCGTCCACAACCCGTCGCCCGCTTCGCGGGCGATCGTGCCGGTTCGCCCGACGTCCGAGCCGCCTTCCTTCTCGGTCATCCACTGGCCGGACGTCCACGCGTCTGCGCGCGCGGTGAGCCTGGGGATGTACCTCGTGACAAGCTCGTCGTCTTCGTTGAGCAGCACGCGCGCGGCCGCATCGGTCATCGATAGCGGGCAGCCGGCAGTCGCGGACGACGGATTCCAGATGTCGATGACGCCGAACTGCACGACGCGCGAGTACTCGCCGAAACCGTCTTCGTAGGGGATCGCCACCAAGCCGGCACCTTGCCCGATGCGCACGAGCTCGAGCCACGCGGGGTCGACATCGATCTTGTCGATGCGGCGTCCCCACGCGTCGAAGGGAACGTGAACGGGAGGGTGAGCTTCCGCGTGGAGCGAGAGCGCTTTCAGGTCCGTGAGCGCGCGCTCGCCCATATCGTCAAACAGTGGCGATGCCTCCGCGAACGCGTCCGGCGGAAGGATCCGCTCGAGCGTATGGCGCAATGTCGCGTCGGCGCGGAACCGGTTCGCCGGCTGCGGTGCGTCCTGGAGGAAGGGGTCCATGTCACCGTGAGGCTATCGGCCCCTCTGCGCCCGAACAAGGACGCCCCGCGTTTACCGCGCGAGATCGACGCGAACCAACGATGGATCGAAGCCGACCACCCGTGGGCCGCTCCGCGCGTAACGGTTGAACCGCGAAACCATGTCGTCGTCAAACGGGTGGATGGACGCCGTCCCCTCATGCCAGCGACCTCCGAAGCGAAGCCGAACCGTTGGGGTCACCGCCACGTTCCTCACCCATCCAGAGTGGTCGCCGTGAACGGCGATGAGCCACATGGCCCCTCCGGACATGAGGCCCTTCGCAAGCGGTGTACGCCGTCGTTTCCCCGTCAGCCGACCCGTCGTCTCGAGCAGAACCCACCACGGGAGAAAACCTGCAAGCACACGAGCCGGCGGATTGACGAGGCGCCAGAACCGCACGAGCAGCGCGCGCTTGCGGCGCCGATCCTTTCGAGGGCCCGGTTCGGAAGCCACGGAGCCAACTCCTATCATGTGGCGCCCCGGTTCGTTCAGTTCGCTGCTTAGGAGGCCCCGATGTCCACGGTTCGCGTCGAAAAGCCGAACAACAACGTCGCGATCGTTACGCTCGATCGCCCGGAAGTGCTCAACGCGATGTCGGTCGAGCTCTGCGATGACTTGCTGGCGGCGCTCGACGCCGTCGGAAAGGACAACCGGTGCCGTGTGATCGTGCTGACCGGCGCGGGCCGTGGGTTCTGCTCGGGCTTGGATCTTGAAGACCACGGCGTTCTGCCGAACATCGAGGGGCTGACGATCCCGCGGCTCGGACCGCTCGCGATGCGCCACTACAGCAGGCTGACACCGGCGTTGCGTCGGGTCCCGCAGCCGATCCTGGCCGCCGTGAACGGACCTGCGTACGGGGGCGGGATGTGTCTCGCGCTCGGCGCCGACGTCCGCATCGCAGGCCGCTCGGCGGAATTCAACGCCACCGGTCTCGTCAACGGACTGACGAGCGCTGAGCTCGGCGCGTCGTGGTTGCTCCCCCGGCTGATCGGTGCGTCGCACTCGAACGACCTGATGCTGACAGGACGCATCGTCGGAGCAGACGAAGCGTTGCGCTTGGGCCTGGTCAGCCGCGTGCTGGATGACGAGCAGCTGCTCGACGAAGCGCTCACGATGGCGAACGCGATGTCGCGCTTCAGCATCTACGGGTTGCAGATGACGAAGCGCGCGCTGTGGGCCGGGCTCGAGATCCCGAGTCTCGATACGGCGATCGAGTTCGAGGACCGCAACCAGCTGATGCTCGGATACACGGACAACCTTCCCGAGGCGATCCGCGCGCGCAACGAAGGGCGCGCGCCCCTCTATACGGACGTGCCGCGCGACCTAACGATGCCGGAAACGACGGACTGGCACGGATAGCCCGCCTTATCGCCCTCCTCGCCCCGAGCGTCGGTCACCTGCACGACAATAGCGAGATCAAGAGCGGAGGTGCCGACGATGGCGAAGCACGACGTGAGATTCCAGGTTCCTTGGCGGGGTCTTGGGAAAGAAGACGTCACCTTCAGAGTCACGGCCGATGATGAGCTGCTCGGTACGTTGAAGGTGTCAAAGGGTGCGGTTGTGTGGTGGCCTGGCAACGCGAAGCTCGGCTACAAGATGACGTGGGCGCGCTTCGATCAAGCGATGCGAGAAGGGCACCGCGGCCGGCACGACTAAGGCTCTTTATACTGGGCAGCCCACGCCGGGGTGGCGGAATGGTAGACGCGGCGGACTCAAAATCCGTTGTTCGCAAGGACGTGGGGGTTCGAATCCCTTCCCCGGCACTGTCGCTAATCCGCTGACCTCAGGGCAGCTCCGCGCGCACCAAGCGAACGGACCGAGACGTCCTACGTTAGCGGTACCGCCCGCCGGAAACGGGCGTCGAGATGCGCTCAGGCTTCTCTGCCGGCGCTTTCACCCGCCGCCGGAAACCGAAGCTCCTCCGCTCGGCCGGCGTCCCAGGAGAGATGGGGCGGGGGTTCCTGCGATTCTTGCCGGATGGCGGCCGGCGCCGCTTCCGTCGCCGCCGCCACAACCACACCAAGAGAACCAGCAAGACGACCACTGCGAGGATGACCCACGGGCTGATAACCAACACCCGCTTCGATAGATCGATCTCCTGCGTGCTCGTCTCTGTTTGACCCGGATAGAAGATCCTGGCTGTGAGCGTCACGAAGCCGATCGGCCATGCGGGCTTGCCGACGACGATGAAGGTGCGGACGTGGCCTCGCGGGATCAGTGACTTGTCGATCCTCTCCTGGCCTGCGCCTCCGCCCGGTGCGGATGCCGAATCGACCTCGCCCCAAAAACGTACCTGAGTCGTCCCGACGTTACGGACGTGGAGAACGCCATCCGCCCGATTGCCGATGACGACGCCCGGGATGCTGATACCGGCGAAGATCGATCGCTTCAAGTTCATATCCGCCGTGAGCTTCCGGACGCGTGGCCCTGGAACATCGATCGTGAAGAACGATCCGATCTCGTTGACCACTTGGACCTGGCCGTTGGGAGTCACAACCGGACTCACCAGGAACCCGACGAAGTAAAGATCCGGGTCGAGCTTCTCCGGCATGTGAACGGTCAGATCGACGTTCACATAGTTCTGGGCTGGGATCGTTATCGTGCGACCGGGGAACTGGATGCGGCCATTCCAGAGCGGGTCCGGTGCAGTTCCGATCGAAACCGCGCCGTTGTCTCCCAGGTCCACATGGCGACCTGTGATACGCACCGTGACGGGCCGGGTTCCCGGGTTCAACACACGGATGCGGATCGTCGAGGTCTTTCCGGGTGCGAGAGGAACCGGGTCGGCAGGGACCGAAACCGCGAGTGGCCGGGGCCCCGCCGCCGCCTGGGTCGCCGCCACGGCGGAGGCGGTGGAGACGCACACGAGCGCGAGAATCCCAACGAAACGAAGGAGATGTCGCCGCTTCCATCGCGGCACGGACCGATGTCGGCTCACGGGCCTTTGTAACACGGGCTAGTTGTAGTTCGGGGTAACGGTGTAGATGACGACGTCCGAATAGTCACCCGCTTGGGCTGCGTAGTCGATCGAAACCCGGTTCGTTATCGTGATCGTGTCGGGAGTTGCACCCGTGGCGACTGAGTGGCTTGCGATCTGCTCACCGGCGTTAACGTAACCGGCGTACTTCGACCCGCTGAACGCCGCGTCTGCGGTCGCTCCTGTTGCGGCGACGGTGTAACCGAACTTGTCTCCGCCCGGCCACGTGACCGAGGTTGCCTTCCCGGTCGACACGTCCGCGATTACGGGGTTACCGGTCGAGCTGCTCTGCAGTCCCGTCGCGTTGTCGCTCACCGTCAGCGTGTAGCCGGAGTTCGCGTTCGTCAACACGGTCAGAACGACTGCCTGAGTTTGATCGGCAAGTGCGGGCAAGCTCGGGTCCATCGCAAGCGTGTAGGACTGCGTGTCGCTCGTGAACGTCAAGCTCTTCGCTATCGTCACAGTCACTGCGGTGTTGTTCGCCGCGAGTGTGACCGTGTTGGACGCCGTACCGCCGTCGATCGTCGCTGAAGCCGCCGTCTGGGTCGTGATGGTGGTCGTGTAGCTACCCGCGGTCGAGCTGTTCGTCATCCCGGAGAACTCGATGTAGATCGGGATACCTGCTGCCACGGCCACGGGGGTCGTAACTGTGTAGGTGATCGTCTGGCCTGCGCGCGCCACGGTCCCCGCGCCGATGCCGTAGTTCTTCGCGATCGCCGGCGTTCCGCCGAGGCCTGCCCCGGACACGGCGAATGTGATCTTGCCGATCGTTCCAGCAGTCGCGGTTTTGAATGAGTATGAATAGGTGACGTTGGTCGCACTTACCTGGTTGTTGGTGACGGTCCAGCTCACGTTCGTTAGGGCCGCTGCTTGGGCAGCCTGCGTGCCGAACGCCAGCATGCTGCCGGCAACCGCCACAACCATCGTCAGTGCTCGAATCGACCGCGTCATTCGCCTGTCCCCTCATCTCCGCTCTTTGGGCGACCCAACCAAGGCCATCGACCCCCGGCCTCATTCTCTCGGCTGTTTCGCCACCTGGAAGACTCCTCGGAAGCGCAAGCAGTTGACTTGACTGCTTTTTTGACATTGGGGCGAGATGTGGCGCATTTAGCCTAGGAGGAGTCCGAAAAGTCCGAATATCGGAGCCGAGAAGCCCCCACATCGGCAAAAACCTGCCGAACCGTGTGGATGAGTCGGTGTGCTACGAGGCCGAGGGAGACCGATCGAGCTCGAACCAGACGGTCGTTGCCCCGTCCCGGTCCATCCCCCAGCGATCGGCAAGCTGCTCGAGCAAAAAGAGCCCCCAGCCGGCGTCATCGTCCGGCCGGATCGCTTTTTCGGCGGCATCGAAACCGGGTCCGGAGTCGACCACAGCCACCCGAACGGTGACCGCGGTTACGGACACCCGGACGTGGATCGGGGCCACTTTTGAGGGGCTACCGTGGCGAACGCTGTTCGAAACCAGCTCGCTCGTCAGGAGACGAAGATCGTCGAGCCGGTTCTCGTCGAGCACCTCGCTGAAGAGGTCCAGGGAAGCGTCCAAAGCAGCCCGCGCTTTCGCAGCGGCCCGCGCATGCGGCCGGAAAGAGTGGAGGACTCGCCGCTCCATGAATAAAGAGAATCCGTCCAGCCCCAGGGCCGCGCATCGCGCAAGTAACCCATTCAGGGCGGCCTACAAGGCCCCTGGAAGGCCCTGCTAGTCAGCCTGCGACTGCTGCAGCGAGCTCGGCCACGAACGCGCCGACCTCGCGCGCGGGGTCATCCGACGAGGCAACCCGCTTCACCACAGCGCTGCCGACGATGACGCCGTCGGCGTACGAAGCCACCGTGTGCGCGTGCTCGGCCGTCGAGACGCCGATGCCGACGGCAACCGGAAGTGTCGTTTCCTTCTTGATCGCCTCGACCAGCGCACGCGCATGGTCGTCCAACGACTCGCGAACCCCGGTAACGCCGAGCAACGAGGCCGCGTAGATGAAGCCTTGACTTGCGGAAGAGATCGCGCGAAGCCGCTCGGGCGTGGACGT
>Ga0070707_100007198_pt1 | contig 10319 bp, 6 predicted proteins | sample KBSK5502metaG_FD_65468 | JGI IMG/M metagenome (GOLD analysis project Ga0070707, IMG submission 65468) | Corn, switchgrass and miscanthus rhizosphere microbial communities from Kellogg Biological Station, Michigan, USA - KBS K5-50-2 metaG | ecosystem: Host-associated > Plants > Roots >... | reverse complement strand
AGCTTCGGCATCCCGATGTCGAGGATGAGAATGTCGGGACGATGCTCGTCGCAGAGGCGCACCGCTTCCAGACCGTCAGCGGCTTCGGCAACGACGGCGACGTCAGCTTCCTCCAGCAGGCTCTTCAACCCGCGCCGGACAATTCCGTGGTCATCAGCCAGCAACACGCGCAAGCGCTACCTCCGTCGTCGCCGCCGGCAACGGCAGCCGAATGGCCAGCGTCGTTCCCCGGCCCGGCGTGCTGTGAATGGTCATCACGCCGTCGAGTTTTCTGACGCGCTCCTCGATGCCGCGCAGGCCGAGGCCGTCGCCGCGCCGCTCCGTATCCAGACCGACGCCATCGTCGGTAATCGCCAGGTCGAGCTGATCGACTCGACCGCTGATCGTGACGTTGATCGAGCGCGCCTCTGCATGGCGAATGCAATTGGTCAACGCTTCCTGCACCGCTCGGTACACGCAGGTCCGATAGGCGTCGGGGAGCGCATTGAAGTCGCCGTGCAGGTTCAACTGGACCATGACGCCGTACCGCCGTGCGAAGTCACGGACGTGCCATTCCAGCGCCGGCTGCAGCCCGAAGTCGTCGAGCATGCTCGGTCGAAGGCCGAGCGCCAGATCGCGCACCGTGCGGACCATGCTGTCCACGAGTCGCCGGCATTCGACCACCGCGCGTCCAATGCTCGCGTCGTTGGCCGAGCGTGTCCGCTCGATCCGGCCGAGCTCCATCCGCAGCGCGGTGAGCACCTGCCCGACGTGGTCGTGCAGCTCGCGCGACAGGTCCTTCCGCTCTTCTTCCTGGGTCGCGACCAGCCGCTGCGAGAGCTCGCGCATCTGATGCTCGGCGTGATTGGCGATCGACCGCTGCTCTTCAGACCGGCGCTCCAGAACGCGCATGCGAAAGACGACGGTCAGCGCGACGGCCAGGCCGAGCAGCAGCGTGCGCCACAGCAGCGTGTCGAGATCGTCGCGGAAGGCGGCATGCCGCTTCGCGGCTTCCGCGCGCTGCTCGGCCAGGTTGGCGTTGTTCAGCTCCTCGATTTCCTGCGCGATTGTGAGGACCGCTTCACGCCGCGGCACGACTTCGCGGCGAAGAAAGCTGGCGCTCAACATGATTTTTTCCGCCGGCGTCCAGTCGAAGAGCGGATCGAAGGTCGCCCAGTACTCGTCCAGCTTGGTCTGCAGACTCAGAATCTGATCGTCGTGCCGTTCGAGGAGCGCACGCAGCTCCGCGACCGTCGCCATGTTGGTCTCGCGAAACATGGCGAGGCGCTGGCGATATTCCGGTGCGCGCTCGCGCGCGATGTCCAGCAGGTAGTCGCGGACGAAGATGCCCGAGAGATGCACGTCGGAGCGAAGACGCCGGAGCTTGGTGTCAACGTTGTTATGGTGCGTGTTCAGCGCGTCGAGTTGGGTATAGATGTCCTGCGCCTTGCGTGAGGACGCCAGCATCGAGACCACGATCAGCAGCAGGAGACTGCCGAGTCCAAGCGCAGCAACCAGCCACGTTTTCAACCGCATCAAACCCTCCGCCACGCGCGAGTGATTCGGGTCAAGGTTACTCCGTTCGCTCTGCGGATCGGCATCCGGCAAAGACCCGAGACGACGACCGAATGCATGAGTTGGGTGCCCACGCGCCGCAGCGGAGCCGAACTCATCCGCAACGATCATCTCCCACGCAAAAGCGCCGCGCGTCCGGTATCGACCCGATGGCGGCAGTCGCTGGCTGCGTTGTCTACTCGCTTGAAGCCAAACACACGGAGGTGTGATGCTCACGCAACCGGAAGCGAACCGGCGCGCGATCTGGACGGAGGAACGACTGCAGCGCTGGTTGAATGCGTTCTTCAGAGGCGAGCGGATCGTGGTGCTCGCCAACCGCGAGCCGTTCATCCACGACCGAACAGCCGATGGCGGTCTCGTCGTCCGGCGATCGTCCAGCGGACTCGTGACGGCACTGGAACCGATCGTGCGCGCGTGCGCCGGAGTCTGGGTGGCCCAGGGCTCCGGAACGGCCGACCAGCTCGTGGTCGATCAGCGAAACGGCGTCGACGTTCCGCCCGCCGCCCCTCAATATCGCCTTCGCCGCGTCTGGCTCGATGACCGCGAGCAGCGGGGCTACTACTATGGATTCGCCAACGAAGCGCTCTGGCCGCTGTGCCATCGCACCTTCGTCCAACCGGTGTTTCGGTCCGACGACTTCAACACCTATCACGCCGTGAACGCACGCTTCGCGGATGCGGTGCGTGACGAAGCGAAAGGCGCGTCGCCGCTCGTCCTCGTGCAGGACTATCACTTCGCGCTGGCGCCACAAATGATTCACGAGCGCCTGCCGCTCAGCACCATCGTCGCGTTCTGGCATATTCCGTGGCCGAGTCCACGCGATTTCGAGATCTGTCCGTGGGCCGCTCACCTGTTGAAAGGTCTGCTCGGAAGCCACATCGTCGGATTCCAGACGCCGTCCGACTGCAGAAATTTCATGGACGCCGTCGAGTCGACGCTCGACGCGGATCTCGACCGCGAGCAAGGCGTCATCACCTATGCCGGCCGTAAGACGATCGTTCGTGCCTATCCCGTATCAACCGAGTGGCCGAGTCAGTGGGCGTCTCAATCGCCGCCGATTGACGCCTGCCGGGAATCCGTTCGTCGCGAGCTTGATCTCGATTCCGGCGTCCTTCTCGGCGTCGGCATCGATCGGCTGGACTACACCAAAGGGATCGCGGAAAAATTTCTGGCTGTCGAGCAGCTTCTCGAATCGCGGCCGGAGCTGGTCGGCCGGTTCGCATTCGTTCAGATTGCCGAACCGAGCCGCAGCTGTCTGCAGGCGTATCGCGATATTCGAGCGAAGGTGATGACCACCGCCGAACGGATCAACGCGCGGTTCGGCGCCGGAAGCTACCGGCCGATCGTCCTGCTCGAATCGCGCTATGAGCCTCAGGAGGTGTATCGCTTTCTGCGCGCGGCCGATCTCTGCTACGTCGGCAGCCTGCACGACGGAATGAATCTGGTCGCGAAGGAATTCGTGAGCGCGCGCGATGACGAGCGCGGCGTGCTGATTCTCAGCCGCTTCACCGGCGCCGCGCGTCAATTGATCGAGGCGCTCATCGTCAACCCTTATGCGATTGACGAGACCGCACGCGCGCTCGCGGACGCGCTGGGCATGCGCGCCGGCGAGCAGTCGCGGCGCATGCGCCGCATGCGGTCGACGGTGGCGGAGTTCAGCACCTACTGGTGGGCCGGACAGATGCTGCAGGACGCGGCCAGGCTGCGACAGCGACGCCGCGACAATGTCGCGGGCCGGGATTTGGGATTTGGGATTCGGGATTTGATGGATCAAATCCCAAGTCCCGAATCCAGGATCCCCCATACGCGTCACCCACTCAGCCCGCCCGCTCTTGCGCGAGCAACCGATCGAGCAGCACGGCCGGCCTGAACAGGCTGCGAAGAAACCGTCGTAGGGCGGCCCTTTGAGGGCCGCCCTATGTGGCCTGGAAGACCCGCGCTCCAGCCAATGGCTGAGCTTAACCTCTATTACTAGCTCGGCATTAGAAGGCGTTGACGACGGATTGCCACCCTGAGGCGCGGCGGGCGGATCCGATCTGGGATCGTGTAGCCAGGGTGGTTGGTGCGCTGCAGGAACCGGTGTGGATGAGGGTCAGCGCCTCACGAAGCGAGGCCTCCTGCGTATCGCCGAGCGGGTGCCCGATATCGTCCGCCGCCGCGCAGTCGGCCGCGAAGCCGTCGAAGAAATCCCCTTCACCTTTCGAGTTCCGGAGCGAGAACGATACCGGCGCCAGCACCTTGTCGCAGAACTCAAACTGATACTGACCCACAGGCTTGCCGTACGTCCGATCGCCCACGATCAGGACGGGGATGAACGGCCGCAGCGCGTTGATGATCAGTTCGCTCGCCGACGCCGACGCGCGTGTCGCGATCACGATCAGCCGGTCGAGCCGCAGCGCGTTCGGCTTCGACTGGAATCGGATGGTCTGATTCCGAAAGGCGTTCTTGTCGTTGTGAAAGTATTCGGCCAGCGGTTGCCCTTCCGTGCGCACGCCGCCAATCAGGCTCGCCAGATGTTGCGCGACGTTGATCAGGCCGCCGCCGTTGTACCGCAGGTCGAGCACGAGCTCGCTCACGCCGGCATCGCGCAGTTCGTTGAACGCCGTATCCAGCGCGGCTACCGATGGCTGGACGAAATTGCGGAAGAAGACGTAACCGATCTTTCGTCCGGCGACGTCGTAGACGCGAGTCATCGAGACGGTCGGAATCGTCACCAGACGCTTCGTGACGTCAGCCGTGATGCGGCTCCCGGCTGGATGCCTGAACGCGATCGACACCTGGACTCCGACGTCGGACGCTCCGAACGCGCCGTCGATGGCGCCCGTCGCGATCAGGTCCGGGACGCCGCGGCCGTTGATTTCGACGATGAAGTCGCCGCGCGCAAGACCGGCCTCCTCAGCAGGACTGTCCGGAAACACCTGCAGCACACGCATCTCGCCGCCGGCGATCGAGGTCGACAGGCCAAGGCCGATGAACTGACTGTCCGAGAAGAACGCGCTGTTCGTCGCCCGGTCGGTAATGTAGCTGTAAGTGTTGTCGATGGGCCGGAACCGGATCGCGTCAAGGTACGCTTCAGGCGAGTCGAAGCTCACCGGATCGAGGCTCGGGATCTCGCGGTACCAGAAATAGATGTCGGTCATCCTGTCGCGGACGTACAGGTTCTTACCCGGCGCCGTGCAGGAGGCCGGTGTCTGTGCGCGCGCGTCGATTGCGCGCGACGCCGCGACGCACGCGACGAGGCAGACCAGGAAGACTCGCCATCGCCGGAAGCTCGTTCGCACGTCGTCTATTCTGGCATCGATTGCCCGGATCCCTGAAGTCGGCACGCAAAACGGCAAGCGCGCCAGTGACAACCGCCGCGCCACCGCACGATCCAAGAATTCGGCCGCGTCCATTCGAGCGCATGCAGCGTCTGTAAGGGTTCCGCAAGCAGTTGCGCGACACCATTCACGGTCCCATGCGCCACGTACGAATTCTGTTCCCGCAGGGCTCGCGCTCACGTCAGAGAGAAGTGCGCGGCAACGCTTGGACAGTTGGGTATTCGTTCGGCAGTGACCTTCGGCTGTTCGATCGCACTCACTGCTTGCACACCGTGGGCGCGTCGCTGCGCGTCGACTCCATCTGGTTGGATCGGTCCTGGTTCGACATGCAGAGATCCGCGAGCCTCTCGGTAACGACCGCGGTTCGAACGCCGAAGATCGCCGACCCGCCGCGCCGGACTGCCTCAGTCGCTCCAAAGATTCTGTTCTATTCACACGACACGTTCGGCCTCGGCAATATCCGGCGCACGCTGCTCCTCTCGCAGACGCTCGCCGACGAATATCCGCGCGCGTCGATGCTCGTGGTGACCGGCTCGCCGATGATCCACGACTTCCGCATCCCCGCGAACCTCGACTACATCAAGCTCCCGTGCCTCGATCGTACGGACTCCGACTGCTACCAGCCGAAATTTCTCGGCGACCAGTCGGTGGAAGTCGGTCGGATGCGGCGCGACATCCTGGTCAAGACGGTCACCGGCTTCAAACCGGATCTAATGATCGTGGACAAACGTCCAGGCGGCGTCGGCGGCGAGCTGATTGACGCGCTGCGTGCACTGAGGCGCCGGTCGAATGGCACTCGAGTGGTACTCGGGATGCGCGACATCCTGGACGAACCTGAACGCACGCGCGCCTCGCTCAAGCGCACGCGCGACATGGAAACGATCGCCCGGTACTACGACGAGGTGTGGATCTACGGCGAGCACGCGGTCTTCGATCCCATCGCCGAGTACGCGTTTCGTGACGACGTCGCGCGCAGGACGCGCTTTTGCGGATATCTCCGGCGGCCCTCCGCGCCGGTGCTGGCTCGCCACGACGGTCCGCCTCGCGTTCTCGTGACGACAGGCGGCGGCGCCGACGGCGCGCCGTTGATCACGACGTACCTCGAAGGGCTGAGCATGCTCCCCCGCGTGGTCCAGCTGCGCACGACCGTGATCTTCGGACCGCACGTCGACGCCGCCTCGCGCCGAACGATTCTCCAGCGCTTCGGCGCGCTCTCGGACGTCGACTTCCTCGACTTCGAGCCCGATCTCGCCGCGCACTACGCCAGCGCGGACGTCGTCGTCGCGATGGCCGGCTACAACACGGTGTGCGAGCTGCTGTCCTTTCGTCGACCGGCGGTGCTCGTGCCGCGCGCCACACCGGTCGGCGAGCAGCTTCTTCGCGCGCGTCTGCTCGCCGCGCGCGGCTACTTCGACTACATCGAGCCGGATCAGCTCGTCCCCGAAGTCCTCATCGCTCGAGTCCTCGAGGCCGTGAAGCGTCCGGCCGCGGTCGCGGCCATCGATCTCGACGGACTCCCGCGGATCCGCGAGCGCGTACGCCATCTCCTGGCTGGCGTGCCGGCCTGAGCCGCGACAGATATGACCACCACCTTCGGCGTGGGCATCGTCGGCGCGGGAAGGATCACCGGACAGCACGCCAAGGCGTATGCCGAGCTCGGGACGCGTGCGCGCGTCCTCGCGATCGCCGACGTGGACGAGCGCCAGCTTCGGAGAGTCACCAGCCAACGTTTCATTCCGTTCGCGTATCAGGACTATCGCGCGCTGCTCGATCGCGATGACGTCGATGTCGTGACGGTCTGCACGCCACCGGCGACGCATGAGCTGATCGTCATCGACGCGCTCGAAGCCGGGAAGTTCGTCATGTGCGAGAAGCCGCTCGCACGCACGCTCGAGGGTGCCGATCGCATCATCGCCGCGGCAAGGCGATATCCCGGAAAGCTCTCGACCGTCTATCAGTTCCGCTACCTGCCGGAAGTGCGCCGGACGCGATGGCTGCGCGACGAGAGTCGTCTCGGCCGTCTGCTGTTCGGCCGTTTCAGTCGTTTCGCCCGCTTCGACACGCCGGCCAAGCCCGCGAAACCCGGCAAGCCCGCGAAGCCAGGCAAAGCGCGAGCCGATTGGTGGGGTCGATGGGACGTTGCCGGCGGTGGCGTCGTCATCACGCAGTTGATCCACGACCTCGATCTGATGTGCCACCTGTTCGGGCGCGCCAGCGAGGTGACGGCGGTCATTGACACGTTGAACGAACCGATCGAGTCGGAAGACACGTGTGCGGCGACCGTTCGGTTCGAGAGCGGCGCAATCGTGTGTTGCTACGGCACGATGACCGCGCAGCGCACCGGCAACGCCTTCGACGTTGTCGGCGAATCGGCATCGGTGCACATGCCGTGGGCCTTCGACTGCATGAATGCGAAGCGCCGCGAGCAGTCGCTGCGCGAGGTCACGGACATCTACCCGCTCATGGCGGAGTCTCGCGGCTCTGGCGGGATCGTGGCGACGCTCCGATCGCGGCTTCGCCTCGATCGTATTGGAGGGACGCCAAGCGCGTCGGCGCATGCGCCGTACATCGCCGACGTGCTCGATGCCATCGCGGAAAGCCGGCCGGTGCCAATTGGACCTGAGGAAGCCCGCGCGTCGCTCGAGCTCTGTACCGCCATTTATGCCTCCGCTCTCGCGGGCCGCTCGGTCCCAGCCTCGATCGACAGTACCCATCCTTACTACAGCGGGCTGACCGCGGCCGATTACGCGAACCGCCGGTCCACCGGTCCGGCCGCCTTCGGCGACGCGCACGCGTTGCTCGCCGAGGCCGGTCGATGAGTCCCGACGATCTCGCGATCTACGGCGGGACTCGCGCCGTGCGCACGCGCTATCGAGAGCGATGGCGCCAGATTCGGGTCGCCGACATGCTGCGGATCCTCGGCTCTGCCCGACGCGACGTCAGCGCAGCAGCCAAAGGCGACGGTCCGATCGCGGAATTCGAGCGCCGGTTCGCGCAGCTGACCAGCGCGAAGTACGCGCTCGCCATGAACAGCGGTACCGCGGCGCTTCACAGCGCCTACTTCGCGGTCGGCGTGAAGCCAGGCACCGAAGTCATCGTGCCGGGCTACACCTTCTTCGCGACTGCGGCGCCGATCCTGCAGTGCGGCGCGCGGCCGGTGTTTTGCGACATCGACGCACGCACGCTGCTCGCCGACGCCGATGATGTCGAGCGCCGCATCACGTCGCGGACGCGCGCGATCTGCGTCGTGCATCTCTGGGGCAATCCTGCGCCGCTCGATCGCTTCGTCGACATCGCTCGGCGCCACGGCGTCGCCCTCATCGAGGACTGTTCGCACGCACACGGCGCGCGCTATTGGGATCGCCCGGTCGGCTCCTGGGGCGACATCGGCTGCTTCAGCCTGCAGGGACCGAAAGCGGTGTCCGGCGGAGAAGCCGGCGTTGCAATTACCAACGATCCCGGGTTGTTCGACCGCATGCTCGTCCTCGGACATTACGGACGCATCAACCACGGGCAGGTGCAGGCAACGTTGGACACCGATTATCTCAGCCTCGGCGTCAAATATCGCCCGCACCTGTACGCGATCCTGCTGGCGATCGGCAGTCTCTCCCGGCTCGACGCGCTCAACCGGCTGCGGCAGCACAACGACGACATCCTGCGAACGGAACTTGCGGGGTGTACCGCGGTTCAGCCGATCGAGACCACCGCGGGCGCAACGCGCGGCGGCTTCCTCGAGTTCATCCTGAAATTCAACCCCGAGCACGCGGGCGGGTGGAACCGGCACGCGTTCGTGCACGCGGCGCGAGCGGAAGGCGTGCCGATCGCCGAAGAGCGGTATGCCAGGCTCGGCGATCGCGGGAGATTGCTGCACGAGACGCCGATCTTCACCACGCTCGATCTGAATCGGCTCGGCGGCTATCTCGATGGCGGAGGTCCGCAGCGAACGCGTACGGGCGATCACGAGAGGGGCGACCTGCCGATGGTGCGGAGCGTGGCCGATCGTCTGCTCACGCTTCCCGCGTTCGCGGACGTGCCGGAGCGATTCATCCGTGAATGCGCCGGCGCGTTGAGAAAGGTGGCGGCGTGCGCAGCGGCGATGAGCCAGCGCGTGAAAGTTGATGCCGATGGAATGCTCGATGCCAGATCTCGCGGCGGTCCGCGGGTTCCTGCGCACAGCGTGTGATCCGTCGATCGACCTCGACGGCCTCGAAGCGACCTACATGCAGGCAGGCGCTGGCGGACCGGCTCGCGTGCTTTACGAAATCCGCGGACGACATGGCGACGTCCTGCGCCTGGCGGCGCGCCGCGTCGAAGCCGCGAAAGGACGATCGATCGAAGAGACGATCAACGCGCGCTCGCCGCATCCACCGCGTTCGACGGGGTTCGCACGCGCGGCGCTGTACGCGCCGGCGCTCGACCTGCTGTTTCAGGTCTTTCCGACCGACGATCGTCTCCCCTCTTTGCCGATTGCCGTCGATGAGTTCGCGATGATCCCGGTGCTTGACGCGGTGCTCGCGGACCGTTCTGAAGGCGCGCGACTGAAATCGGTGACCGCGCAGGTCGTGCGATACAAGCCCGAGCGGAAATGCCTGCTGCGCTACGACCTCACATGGGCTCCCGACGGACATGCACTGCCACGCGTCGTCTGGGCGCGTCTCTCTCGTCGTCCGAAGTTCGAACGTACGCAGGACAACCTGCCGCGTCTGTACGCGGCAGCCGCGGGCATGGGATTCGATCTGCCGGAGCCGCTCGGCGTCGCGCCCGACCTCGCGATGGAGTTCTTCGGTCCGGTTCCAGGCGTCGCGCTGTTTGCGTTGACCGAGCGTCACGATTTTCCGTTGCTTTGCCGCCGCGCCGGCGAAGGCCTCCGGTGCTTCCACGCGCTGAGTGTGGAGCTCGACCAGGTCTTCGACGCCGCCGCGCAAGCGGCGCGTCTGTCGGAGAACGCCGCCGAGTTCGCCTGGACGATGCCCGCTGAAGCGAACCGGATCGCGACGCTCGAGCGCGAGATCACCGAGCGGGTCCAGGCGATATCGTCCCCAGGCTCACCAGGCACTCCGGCCGCATCGCCGCTCGGCCTGATTCATCGCGACTTTCACGGCGACAACATCCTCGTCTCCGATGGACGTCTCGCACTGCTGGACTTCGAGGACTGCGCGATGGGCGAGGCGGCCGACGATGTGGGATCGAACTGGGCACAACTTCGCTGGCACGCGCACAGGGCACCGGCTCGAAGCGCGAGACTCGCCGCGGCTCGCCGCGCGTTCCTGGACGGTTACCTCGATAGCGCCGACCCGTCCACGGTCTCTCGCCTCCCGACCTACGCCGCGATGCACTGCTTTCTCTACGCGCACCAATGCCTCCGCCATCCGCGAGACAGCGCGCGCCAGGACGATGCGGTGGCGATGCTGGCGGCGTGCGAACACGCGCTCGATGGTGATCTGA
>Ga0070707_100007197_pt1 | contig 10319 bp, 4 predicted proteins | sample KBSK5502metaG_FD_65468 | JGI IMG/M metagenome (GOLD analysis project Ga0070707, IMG submission 65468) | Corn, switchgrass and miscanthus rhizosphere microbial communities from Kellogg Biological Station, Michigan, USA - KBS K5-50-2 metaG | ecosystem: Host-associated > Plants > Roots >... | reverse complement strand
TTGAAGTCCGCGTACCAGCGACACGGCAGATACGCGATGAGCACAACGATCACCCACGCGAGGTACACTCCGGGTAGACTCGTGCCATACCACGCAGGGAATGATCCTGTGTCGAGACTGAGGAAGTCGCCTCTTCCACCCTGCAGCATCGCGAACCCATACGCGAGAATGTGAATGACGAAGATGTGCAGGATGAAGTAGAACATCGGCACCCTGCCGTAGACACTGATCACTCGCGCCGCTTTTCCTCGAGCATTCTCGAACAACGCAAGCGCAATGAATCCGGGGCCAAGCGTCATCAGCAGGAACATCAGCGACGGCGGATACTTGAGCACATTCAGGAATGCTGCGACGGTGAGCGCGACTGTTCGCTGAGAAGTCCACGGCGATGGGTTACCGTAGAGATTGAAATAGCGGAGGACGATGAACCCGATCACCATCGCAATTCCCGCACGGACGAGAAATTTCTTTCGCGCCGCTGGCTTCCATTCGAATACCGCGCCAAGGACATAGCCCAATGCCATCACTCCACACCATGGGATTAGCGGATACCCGATGAGCGCTTTCCCAAACACGAATCCCGGTACATGCAGAAAATTCCAGAGCGGTCCAAAGCTGCCGAGTGAGGCCGGAGAGATCCCATCGAGCAGGTTATGCCCCGCGATCATCCCTGTCGCTATCGTCGCGATTGCCCATCGCGGCAGGAAGATCAGCGCGGCCAGCACCACCATCGACCAGCCGAGAGTCCAGATGACGATCAGAAAGAGCGGAAATCCGATCGCAAAGTTCCACGCGAACTGAAACACCGTCATCTCGAGCACCACGAGCCACAAGCCACGAGTGAGAAGAAACCAGCTCACTTGCTTCCGCGGTCTTCCACCGGAGATCATGAGTGACGCGCCGACTCCGGCAAGCAGAAAAAATGTCGGCGCGCAGAAATGCGTAATCCACCGTGTCAGAAACAGCGCCGGAGTTGCGCGCGAAAGATCTTCGGGAGGAAAGCGAAGCGTCGAGAAGTAGTCACGCGTATGATCGAGCGCCATCAGAATCATGACGACACCACGAAGCAGGTCTACCGAGAAAACTCTTTGGTTCGTGGTCGCTGGTCGAGTCATCGCAATTGGTCAGGCGTTGTTGATATCGGGAAGCATGAGGTACCGCGCTCCCCTTTCCCCCCTCAAGTGCTCGGCGAGCAATTCCTTGGCACGCTGAGTTTCCTCTTTTGTCATCCATTCGGCGATTGTCAGTCGCTTTCCCCGACCTTCCACCGCGATTGCTACGCGCCCGCCGCGGGTGACGATGAGCGCACCTGAGCCGCGCGGTCTGGAAAGCGGATCGCGGTCGGCAAGGTCAATTGGAAGATTGTATACGTTCGCGGGGTCGTTTGCCGTCAGAACTACGTAAGGTTTTGCGTCCTCACTTTCCCTGGCGATAGCGCGCAGAAGCTCGACCGCTGACGGGGTCGCGAACTGAGCTCCGCTCAATCCGCGCACGAAGTATCCGCGCCTTACTTCACCTCGAAACTCGAACCGCTTCAGCTCATGGTAGATGCTTCGCCAGCCGATGAGTGGGCGTTCTTTTCGCCACAATTCTCGTGACACTATCCCATATCTATCGAGCCAGTATCGCGCTATGTGAGCCGCCCTTGCCTCAATTGTCTCGCTTCTCCCGAGAATGCTCAATCTGTGAATCCGGGTCCATCGCCCTCCCCAGTTTGAAATCCGCGCTCCCGGTCTGTCCGGGCGTCGCCACTTGGGCAGCCGCCTGAGATTGGGTCGTCGTTGAATAACGCGGCGTCCAGGCGAAGGTGAATAATCAGCCGGAAGCCATCGCGTCGGATCTTCCTCGTTCCTTGGCATGAGCGGCTTCCAACGTGTGATCTCGCGCATTGCTTCCGCGGTGTCATTCGTCACCAGACCAGCCGCTACGAGCTCACGCAATCCTTCCTTCACGGCAAGCGTGGTGAAGCCGGTCACGGCCTCGATGTCAGTTGTGAACGGAGCCCCTTCTCTATCGATCACATCGAGAATCGTCTTTCCATCTTCACTCAGCGATTCGATGACCGAATCGCGAATGTCATCACCAAGCCAGAGGGCCCCTGTCCCTCGCTGGAAAAATCGAATGCCAGCGAGTGACGTCGTCTCTGCTTTGGATTCCTGATTCGACTCACCGACCCAGACAGTGTCTCCACTCGTCAGAATCGATGAGAGCCACGCAGCATCGTAGTCGGGAACGCGAACCCGCAGGTAGTCGCGCTCCCATGACTTTGCTGGACGCGATACTCCATACAGTTGTGCGAGCGCCGTCGCGACTCCGTCGACGCCGTGCATTGCGTCTCTCGGATCTGCATGCTGCCATCGCTGCACGAGCTCTGCAAACGTGAAGAGCTCCACTGCTTCGATCTGTTTCCTGAGTGCAGCGAGCGCGCGCCTTCTGCCACCCTCGGCGATTCGGCGCGAGCACCATTCGGCATCTGTGCGCTCGAGTCGAAAGCGTCCGCGAACAAGCTTGCCTGTACGCTGCCATTCGGTCAGCCGCTCCTCGATCCATCGCTCGTCCCACCCATAGCGATCATGGATCTCCGCCACTGTTACCGGTCCCGACAGCGCGACAAATCGTGCGAGTATTTCCCGTCGCGCAGCAGCAGGTGTGATTACCGCCTCACGAAGCACCGACGGAACGACCTCGTGCGCACTCAGCTCGACCTGGTTGCCGGCGAATCCCGCACCGCTTCCTCCTTCTGCGGGAACTGCGACTCTTCCGACTTTTTCTTCGCCGAACGCCGACACATATCGGGGATAAGCCTCAGTGAGAATGAAGCGCCAGTCCCCTTCTGGACCAAGTGGGATCATGATTGCGCGACGACTCGACACGAGCTCGTTGAACGGGTCGCCGCGCACATCTTCTTCTTCAGGAGCGATCCTCGCACCGAGCTCGCTTTCCGTCAGATCTCCCGCGCGATCGAGCAGATGTGCGAGCTCGTCGACATTGCGTGCGCGTCGTCTCGGAGCGTAACCGCCACGCTCTGCCACGATCTGCCTGATTGCATCAATTGTAAGATCATCGCCCGCCTCTTCACCCATCACGTCGCCAAGCAGCGATCTGTCGATCGAGAGAAGGGCAGCGCTTTGTTCTGCTCGCGGCGTGTCATCGCCGTACAACCAGTCCATCACGAATCCGAACTGCAGGCTCGCTGCGAAAGGCGATGGCACATCGGTTTGAACCACATGCACTCCGATTGCGCCGCTCTCGATTTCCGCGAGCACGCTCTTGAGCCCGTCCATGTCGAAAGCATCCTGCAACACGTCGCGATATGTCTCCACCAAAATCGGGAAGCTCGGGAACTGCTGCACTGTCTGAAGAAGATCCAGGGCTTTCAGTCGTTGCAGCCAGAGCGGCATGCGTCGTCGCGGACTCCCGCGCGGCAACAGGAGAGCTCGTCCCGCATTCATCCTGAATCGCGCGCCGAACAGCGATGTCCCGCCTACCTCTTCCATCACTAGTTGCTCGGCTTCCTTCGGCGTCATTCCAAGAAGGCCGTTCACCGGTACCGGTCCACCTAAGTCCGGAAGTCGCAGCATTACGCCGTCGTCTGTCGTCTGCACCTGCACGTCCATTCCCTGAAGCGACTCACGCGCGCGCTGTGCAAGTGCCATCCCCCACGGTGCGTTGACTCTTCCGCCAAACGCCGCGTGAATCACCACACGCACTGAGCCTGTCTCGTCTCTGAAATGCTCGATGACGATGTTGCGATCGTCAGGAACCAGGCCCGTCGCCGCTCGTTGCGCTTTCACATACTGCGCAAGACTGTTCGCAGTAGCCGCATCACAACCGTATTTGTCCGCGAGAAATTCCGCACTCGCTCCTTCGGACAATTCCCGTCGCAGCTCGCCGACACGATGACTCAGCTCCAGTGATCGCGCCCCATACTCACCGTGCCAGAAAGGCATTCGCGCAGCCATTCCCGGTGCGGGGTTCACAATCACTCTGTCATGCTCGATCGCAGCAATTCGCCACGTCGTCGATCCGAGCTGAAACACATCTCCGACGCGTGATTCGTGAACGAATTCTTCGTCGAGCTCTCCAAGTCGTGTGCGATCGGGAAGATTCACCGTGTAGAGACCGCGATCCGGGATCGTTCCTCCCGATATCACCGCGGTCATGCGTGCGGCACGATCACCTGTCACGCGGTCTGTCACGCGATCCCACGTCACCCTGGGCTCGAGCTCACTCGCAATGTCGGACGGATACTTGCCCGACAACATCGACAGCACTTCGTCGAAGGCTGCACGACTCAACCTGTGATACGGATATGATCGCCTCGCCAGGTCGAACAAATCGCCCGCCTTCCAGTCATCGACCGACGCAGCCGCGACAATTATCTGTGCCAGAACATCGAGTGCGTTCTGCACGACTCTCGTCTGCTCGACTTCACCGCCGCGCATTGCCGCGATGATCGCAGCAATCTCCATCGCATCATCGCGAAAGGTCGGAACAAAAATTCCCCTGCTCGCAACACCAAGCGTGTGGCCTGCACGTCCTACTCGTTGAAGTCCGGCTGCCACGCGCTTTGGCGACTGGAGTTGAATCACCAGGTCGACCGAGCCGATGTCGATCCCGAGCTCGAGCGAGCTCGTCGTCACGAGTGCGCGCAACGCGCCCGCCTTGAGGCGTTCCTCCAGCATGTGCCTGCGCTCGCGCGACAACGATCCGTGATACGGCTGCGCAATCTCTTCCTCGGCCAGTGCGTTGACGCGCACTGCGATCTTCTCCGCCTGCGCGCGATTGTTGACGAATACGAGAGTTGTCTTCGAAGCGCGAATGTGCTCCAGCAGGAGTGGCGCAACCGCCGGCCACACACTGCCGCCAACGTTTCCAAGATCTGGAACGGGCGATTGAACTGCGAGCTCCATCTTTTTCGTCAGCCCGCAATCGACGACAGTCACCTGCCGAAACGCTGTCTCGTTTCCAGTCGTGTTGTCGCATCCGCCGAGGAATCGGGCTACCTCTTCGAGCGGACGCTGGGTCGCGGAAAGTCCGATTCGCTGCGGAGCTTTCGAGATGAGCGTTTCGAGTCGCTCGAGCGTGAGCGCGAGATGCGCGCCTCGTTTGCTTCCTGCAATCGCATGAATCTCATCGACGATTACGGCACGCGTCGAATGAAACATCCCACGCCCACGTAAGCTCGTGAGCATGATGTTCAGTGACTCAGGTGTCGTGATGAGGATGTGCGGGGATTTCCGGAGCATCTTCGCGCGCGCCGATGCAGGAGTGTCACCGGTTCTGACAGCTACGCGAATCTCGGGAAATCGCTTTCCGTCTTCCTCGAACCGCCGGCGAAGATCCGCCAGGGGCATCTCGAGATTCCGCTGAATGTCGTTGTTCAGCGCCTTGAGCGGCGAGATATAGAGGAGATGAACGCCGTTTGCGAGCGGCTCCTTCATTCCCTCGATGATCAGCGCATTCAGCTCCCACAGGAATGCCGCAAGCGTTTTGCCCGTTCCGGTGGGTGCAAGAATGAGTGTGTGACTTCCGCTCGCAATCGCCGGCCACCCTTTGCGCTGCGGCTCACTCGGCTTGCCGAGCGTGTCGGCAAACCACTTTCGCACGAGCGGATGGAACTTGCGATTCATCGCATCTGCTTCCCTTCGACTACAGAATGCGTCGAAGCTGCTGTGCGCCCCACTCGAGCACCTTGCCCGTCCACGGACGCCGCCTGAATGTCTCGAGCTTTATCTCCTTGGAATACTTGAGATCGTCGAGGAATATCGAGTCCATCTGTTGCCCGACCTTCGAGTCGAGGGCGAGTATTTGCGATTCGTTGTTGAAGGCGATCGAGCGGTTGTCGAAGTTCATCGATCCTACCGCACTCCATAGACCGTCGACGACGATCGTCTTTGCATGCATCATCGTCGGTTGGTACTCGTAAATCTTCACGCCGCCTTTGAGCAGGCCTTCGTACAGTGCACGGCCCGCATACCAGGTTGTTTTGACGTCCGTCTTCTCGCTTACCGTCAGCACTCTAACATCCACGCCCTTGCGAGCCGAGTTGATGAGCAGATTGACGAAATCCGAGTTCGGGACGAAGTACGAGTTCGAGATGTAGAGTGTCTTGCGCGCGCCTGCAATCGTGAGCGCGAGGAAGCGCTCTGCAGGTGTACTTCCGATCGTCGGCAGACTGTGCATCATGCCGGCACTCACGTTTCCTTCGTCGTCGAACGAAACTGCCGGAAAGAACAAGTCGCCCGTCAACAGCTCGCCGGTTGCCTCAGCCCAACCCGATGCGAATGCCGCTTGCAAAGCTGCTACGGTCGGACCATTGAACCTGACATTGGTCTCTCGCCACTGATCATCGTGATGCCCGTCGCCCAGCCAGTAGTCAGCGAGTCCGAATCCTCCCGTGTAGCCAACCCGGCCATCCACGACGACGACGCGCACGTGCGAACGCTGCGTCGCCTTGTGCAGCGAATACCATCTGAGAGGGCGAAGCCACGCAACTTCAACGCGTGATTTGCGAAGACCTTGTATCCATTCTTTCTTGAGTGGCTGCGATCCGAACGCATCGAGCAGGAGCAATACTCTGACTCCGGCCCGCGCTCTTTCCGAAAGATGTTTTGCAAGAGTGTCCGCGACCGCGCCCGGTTGTGAGTAGTACATCTGCACCGTGATTGTGCGCTTCGCGCCAGAGATGTCACTCCACAACTTCGGATACGTGCCCTCACCATTGAGAAGTATTTCCACTCTGTTGCCAGGCTCGATATGCGTTCCCGTGAACAGCTCGATCGATCGCGGAAACAACGGATCGCTCACCTGTGGAGGTCCTTCCTTGTCACCTGCGGCGAGCACCGTGCGCACAGTTGCGCCACGCGTGATCGACAAAATGCCGATCAGAACCATCACGAGGACAAAGAGAAGTCCGATCGTAAGCAGAGTGTATTTCAGAATTGCCATGAAGCTGGGTGCCTGGTGTGTTTGATGAGAGACTTATCAATGAATGGGCCACTCCGTTGGCCCTCCTTGCCGCGTCCCTCCCGTTGCAACACTTTCACTCGACATGCCCATCGCAGCCCGTAGACGCTCAGCTCACCGGGCCATCTATCTGGACCGGTCGCTCGAGGCGCTCCCAATCTTCCGGCTCAGCGATTCGGCTGACGAATCGACGATAACATACTCCCCGTCAACGGGGGGACGCTGGCGCGTGTTGCCCTCACCCGGTGACAGACTGCCCGGCACGTTCGACCAGGACGTTTATGTCGAGATTCTCCACCGATATGCTGAAGCAGGTTTTCCCGCTGATGGAACGGTCTCGTTCACCTTGCACGCATTCCTGCGGTCGATTGGCCGGCGCGTCGATGGCCGTACGTATGAGCAGCTACGCTCCGGCCTTAATCGGCTCGAAAGAACAATTCTCGAATCTTCCGGAGTTTATGTATCGTCTCGCGCGAGCGCTCCGCTCGACGATCGCTTCACCATTCTCACCTCGGTCGCGATTGAGCGGCGCAGACTTGCCGATCGCGAGCAGTTCACACTTTTTCCCGTTCTGACCGCGTCGGAGCCCGGCGACGCGCGCGTTACTATCTCGCCTCTCATTCGCGAAAACATTGCAGCGGGTCACACCATCACGTTGTTGTCGCCGCTGTATCAGTCCCTCACCAACCCCGTTGCACGGCGACTTTATCGCTTGATGGAAGTGGCGAGAGAGCTGGGAATGGTCACGTGGCGTGTCGCGCTCGATGAGCTCGCACAGCAGCTTCCACTCGCTCAACGCTATCCGTCTCACCTGCAGCGTGTGCTTCAACCGGCACACGAGATGCTTGTTGCAGCAGGTGTTGTCCGGAGCGCGGTCTTTCGACAGATGAACCGGGACTGGCTCGTGGACTACACATTGGCAAGCCGAAACGTCTGAAGGATGTCATGTGTCAAACAATCGCCGCTATGAACGTCCATGGAACACTCACAGTTTCGGGACGTATTTAGTACCTTCAGGCTAAGCCATACCATATACGATACGCAGGTCACGCATGACTAATCGTCGCAAGCTCCTGATTTTCGGAATTGTCGCTGCCCCCCTTCTGGCGGGTGGCTTTGTCGCACAGGAACGGTCGACCGCCGATGGAGCCCGTCTCCTCGATCAGGTTCTTACGATCGTTTCCAATCGATTCGTCGACAGCGTCACAGCTGCTTCTCTTTATGAGAAAGCCGCACGTGGCCTGGTCCACGAGCTGAATGACCCGTATTCCGTGCTCCTTTCACCAAAAGAGCTCGCCACTTTCAACGCCCAGACGGGCGGAAAGTACGGCGGAGTTGGTATGGAGATCGGCGAGGTCCAGGGATACGTCACTGTCCAGCGAGTTTTCCCTCACACTCCTGCGGAAGGGGCCGGCGTGATCGAGGGTGATCGCATTGTTCAGGTCGACACCGCTAACACGAAAGGCTGGACCACCGCCCAGGTTTCCGACGTGCTCAAGGGGGTACCCGGCACGAAGGTGTCCGTGAAGTTTCTCCGCGCGGGTGTGAACGAGCCGATTCCCGTCACGTTTACCCGGGCCAACGTACGCATTCCCGCGGTCCCGTATGCCATCATGCTGGACGAAAAAATCGGGTATATCCCGCTCCAGCAGTTCAATGAAACAGCCACCGAAGAGCTCGAAGCATCGATCAAGCGCCTCGCTGGCGAAGGTGCAAAGGGACTCGTAGTCGATCTTCGCGGAAATGGCGGAGGCTATCTCGAGCAGGCAGGTACAGTTGCAAATCTCTTCCTCAAACGGGGACTGGAAGTATCGAGCGTTCGTGGCCGGGCCGGGTTCCAGGAAGCCCTCACCGCCAACGACGATCCGGTAGCACCAATGATTCCGCTCATCGTTCTCACAGATGGCCGCACCGCGTCGGCATCAGAGATCGTTGCGGGAGCGCTGCAGGATCACGATCGCGCCGTCATCGTCGGCACGACGTCGTTCGGAAAGGGACTCGTGCAGACTGTGTATCCTCTCGAGGGCGGCTATGCCCTCAAGATGACGACGGCCAAATGGTATACGCCGAGTGGACGCTCGATTCAGAAGGAGCGCAAGCTTCTGCCCGATGGATCGTTCGTCGAAGTACTGCCTGATTCGATGGAGACCGACTCCGTTCGCAAGTCGCGGCCGAAGTTCAAGTCCGACGCCGGTCGCACGGTATACGGTGGTGGCGCTGTCACTCCAGACGTGATCGTTCAGCCCGATACGCTGACATCCGATGAGCAGAAGCTCCTCACCGCCCTCGCTCCAAAAGCACAGGTGGTTCGCTCAACTCTCATCAACTACGCAGTCGAGCACAAAGGCAAAGTGCAGCCGAATTTCGTCGTCACGAAGGCGTGGCGCGATGAGTTCTACAACCGGCTCGTTGCGCAGGGCGTGAAAGTCGACAAGGCACAGTTCGAAGCTGGCGGATCGGAAATCGATCGCCTCCTCGGATCGAGCATTGCCCGCATTGCTTTCGGAGACTCGACGGCCAAGCGCCGTGACGTGATCGATGATTCGCAGCTGCGCCGTTCGCTCGAGCTTCTCAAGCAAGGTCAGACGCAGCGGGATCTCTTCGCTGTTGCCGGACAACAGATAACAGCTTCCTCGAATCGTTAAGCCGTTCATCAGCTCAAAACCGTCACCGCGGAATTCCGTGGTGACGGTTTTTTCTGCATTATTCCATCGCTAAACACGCTCTGGAGCTCATATGGGTGGATTGATTTTCCTTGCCGTAGTTGCTGTCGGCGTGCTGGTTGTCCTCACGAAGTCGTTCAAGATCGTCGGACAGGCGGAGGTGATGGTTGTCGAGCGCCTTGGCCGCTTCCATAGAGTCGCTCGGTCCGGACTCAACATCCTCGTTCCCTTCATCGAAGTGCCGCGCACGATCGACGTTCGTTATTTCGAGAGCGACGTCACCGGGATAAAACGAGTGACATCGGGTCACACGGCGCGCATCGATCTTCGCGAGCAGGTGCTCAACTTTCCGAGCCAGCCCGTGATCACGAAAGACAATGTCACGATCGACATCGACGCTGTCATCTACTACCGCGTTGCCGATCCGCAAAAGGCTACGTACTCCGTTCAGAATCTTCCGTACGCGCTCGAGACTCTCACACGCACGACACTTCGTAACATCGTCGGCGAAATGGAGCTCGATGCAACGCTTGGCAGTCGCGATGTCATCAACAAGCGCATGCGCGAAGTGATCGAAGAAGCATCGATCGGATGGGGCGTTGATGTCACACGCGTCGAGCTCCAGGCGATCGAGCCGCCACGCGACATTCAGCAGTCGATGGAGCTTCAGATGCGCGCCGAGCGCGA
>Ga0070707_100007196_pt1 | contig 10319 bp, 4 predicted proteins | sample KBSK5502metaG_FD_65468 | JGI IMG/M metagenome (GOLD analysis project Ga0070707, IMG submission 65468) | Corn, switchgrass and miscanthus rhizosphere microbial communities from Kellogg Biological Station, Michigan, USA - KBS K5-50-2 metaG | ecosystem: Host-associated > Plants > Roots >... | reverse complement strand
CGCTGGAACGAGCACACACCCACCCGCGCAAACGCGAGAGGGCCTCACGGAAAGGGAGCCATTAGCTGCGACGTCCGCACTGGGCCCCCCGTTGCAGACCGACCCCAGCCAGAGATCCTGCGTGAGGCCGATAGCGTAATCACTGAATCGTTGGGTGGATTTGATAGCTTCCCCTCTCCGGACCTCGAGGGGATGATGCCTAGGACTTGTGCTTCGCGTTTTCGAGGCACTCGTCGTACTTCTTCTTTGCGTCGCGCTTGGCGTCGACGCGTTCCCTGCGCGTCTTCAGCTCGCCGGCTTTCCGCTTGGCCTCGTTGTACTCGGTCCGGCACTGATGCTTCGCGTCTTTGTCCGACTTCATCATTGCTCCGGCCGGAACGGCCAGCGCGAAGATCACCAACACTGCACTCGCGATTGCTCTTCGCATGATTGCTCTCCTTTCCGCTCCGCGCTGCTGCACCGCGCGCGCCAGCACGCAACGGCCGGGCACGCTTCTGGAACTGTCGCCGCGGCATGACCTGGCACGCGGCGCGATTTCTTCTGACGGAATTCGTTCTGCTGCTAATCGCCGCCGCGGCCTTCTTCCTCTTCTGGACAATGCCTCATCGTGGACATCACTGGCTGCGAAGACTGAAAGTCCGATCCGAGCTGCGGCTCGCGATCGGCGCAATCGTCGTGATCGTGTCCGCGTTCCTTTTCATCCATATTCTCCGCGGCGTTCTCCGCGACGCGACGCTCGCGGAGGCGGATTTGAGGATGCACAACACGCTGCGGCTGTTCCGCTCGGAAACTCTCCACCAGCGCTACTCTGCAGTCTCGCGCCTGGCGTCGAGCGCCTTCGTGCTGCCGCTAGTCATCACGCTGGCGACGATCTTCTGGATCGGCCACCGGCGCCGCGAAGCGATTGCAGTCGTCGCCACCTACGCGCTTCAGGGATTGTTCTCCACGGCGCTCAAGTACACTGTGCACCGCCCGCGGCCGCCCGATGCCATCCGTCTTCACCTCGGGCCGAGCTTTCCCTCCGGACACACGCTCGACGCGACAGTGGTCTACGGTTTTCTCGTCTACCTACTTCTCCGCGACGAAAATCGCCTCAACTGGCGCATACTCCTCGCGGTCCCGCTCATCCTCGAGATCGCGCTCACTCCAATCTCGCGCGTCTACCTCGGCGTGCACTGGCCTTACGACACCATCGCGAGCCTCACCCTCGGATTGGCGCTGCTCGCGATCCTCATCACGCTCTTCAAATACCCACCGATCGAACACCGCATTCTGGAAAGCAAGCCGGACGAGGCTCCCTGGTTTCCGAAGGCGATGACGGCGTTCGCGATCGCGGCGGTGATCTTTGGTGGCTTCTACGCCTTCATGCGCGAGCTTCCCGAGACGCGTCCCGCTCCGCTGCCAATCATCGGATCGATCCCCGCAGCGGCGCTGAGAAGTTTTCCGCCGCAGATCGGGAAGACGTCCGAGGATTTGATCGGAGGGCCGATGGAACCGGTGGCGTTCATGTTCGTCGGATCGCCGCAGCAACTCGAGGTGGCATTCGAGCGCGCGGGCTGGTCGCTCGCCGACACGCCGTCGGTATCGGGCCTCACTCGCGAATTGATGGCCGTGATCGAAGATGCGCCCGATCCGCACGGGCCCGCGACGCCTGCGTACTACCAGGCGCAGCCGCAGGACTTCACGTTCGAGATGCCCGGCACACCGTCGGGATCGATCCGTCATCGCCATCACATCCGGATCTGGCGCGCGCCTCTGGCTGCCGATGGTCAAGTGCTATGGGTCGCGACCTGCAGCTACGACGCCGGAATCGAGCTGGTGTTCAAGCCATACCTGATCACGCACAAGATCGATCCGGATGTCGATCGCGAGCGGGAGATGATCGCAGCCGAGCTTCGCAGCGTCGGCGCGCGCGATCTGGCGTTCGTGCCGGTGACCGGCCCGCGGCGCGGCCGCAACGCTGGCGGTGACAGTTTCTTCACCGACGGACGCGCGCATCTGCTGACGTTGCCTCAACTGTTTGCTCGAACGATAAGCAGGAAGCGAGCGCGGCCGCACGAATCAAAAGGTCTGGCGGACGCGCGAAGGCTCTCTCTCTTATGATCAAACCGCTGGCGGTCGTGGCTCTGTTAATCGCACTGCCCGTCGGCGCGCAGACGAACCTGGTGGAGCAGGGCCGCGCCGCGCTCGACAAGAACGATCTTCAGGCAGCCGTCCGTCTTCTCGAGTCGGCAGTCGCGCAATCGCCGCAAAACGCCGAAGCGCACTACCAACTCGGAGTGGCATACGGGGAGCTGGCGAAGAAAGCGAATGTTTTCCAGCGGTTCTCGCTGGCGCGTCACACGCGCGACGAATTCGAGCGCGCCGTGCAGCTCGATCCGAATTACATCGACGCCCGCTTCGCCCTCGTGCAGTACTACATGATGGCCCCCGCCTGGTTAGGCGGAAGCGAAGCTAAAGCGCTGGAGCAGGCCAAGGAGATCAGCGATCGCGATGCCACGACCGGTCATCTCGCGCTGGCATTCATCGACGCACGGCAAAAGAAGTCCAAGCAGTCGGCTGCGCAAGGAGCGCATTGACGCATTGCTTCAGCCGCCAATCGTCAGCGCAAAAGCAGCGTGATGAAGAAAAGCGCCGCGCCGGCGAGTCCGAGGATGAGTGAGGAAAACCAAATCCAGCGGTTGCGGCTCAGTGCCGCGACGGCGCCGAGTGCGATGGCGACCTGAAATAGCGCGACGCTGTTCGCATATCCGTGATGCTTGTGAAGAAGGTGCGCCGCCTCGGTCGCCTTCTCATCGCGTTGATGTTCTTTCTCTTTTGCCACCTTCGCGATCTCGGCCTGTTCTTTCGCGTATCGCTTTTCCGCCTCGCCGTATTGCGCAGGCGCCGCTTTCCCAATTGCCAGCCACGACGTGCGCGCGCTCTCCTGCACGGCCGCCTTGATGCCTTTGGCCTGGTAGTAAGCCCACTGATCGGACGCTTCTGCTTGCAGTCGGGTCGCTTGTGTCTCGAGGATCAGAGCTTCGTTCGCGGTTCCCCCCGCGAGCAATGCCGCCACTGCTGCGATGGCCGCGAAGATCGCCGTCGTCACCGCAATGATCTTGAGAAGCGTTCCTCCTTCGCGCTCCATCTCCTCCTGGATCGCCTCGTGAAGCTTCTCGGTCTCGATCTCGGGACCTTCGGTCACGCGCAGAGTTTACGTCCGCTCCTCGATCGCTTCTCTCTGGCCCCCCCGTTGCATACCGACCCCAACCAGAACTGATGGGAACGCGCTGCCTTCCGCAGCCGAAGTTCGTGCAATTACAGGACATCCACATCCGGCGCCGCTACACATAACCTCGGAAAGGGGAGCAATCACCCATGACCACCGGCATCGGCGTTGACAAAGCCACCGAAGTCACACCGCCTGACTTCGAACGTCTCCTCCTGCGCACGTTGACAGCCGTCAAAAAAGGGGACTTCTCCGCGCGCATGCCCGTCGAATTTACCGGCACCACCGGAAAAATCGCCGACCTCATCAATGAAATCGTCGAGATGAACGAGCGCACGACCAACGAAGTCGCGCGCATCTCCACCGTCGTCGGCAAAGAAGGCAAGCTCAACCAGCGTGCCCTCGTTCCCACCGCAGCCGGCTCCTGGTCCGTAATCCCCGAAGCCCTCAACTCCCTCGTCTCCGACCTCGTCCAGCCCACCAACGAAATCTCCCGCGTCATCGGCGCCGTCGCAAAGGGCGACCTCTCCCGCACCATGAACACTGAATTCGACGGCCGCCCGCTGAAAGGCGAATTCCTGCGCACCGCCAAGACTGTCAACACGATGGTCGCCCAGCTCGCGTCCTTCGCCAGCGAAGTCACGCGCGTTGCGCGCGAAGTCGGCACTGAAGGAAAACTCGGCGGTCAGGCTGACGTGAAAGGCGTCTCCGGCACCTGGAAAGATCTCACCGACTCGGTCAACTCCATGGCCGCCAACCTGACATCGCAAGTCCGCAACATCGCCGAGGTCACGACGTCGGTCGCGAACGGCGATCTGTCGAAGAAGATCACTGTGGAAGTTCGCGGCGAAATCCTCGAGCTGAAGAACACCATCAACACCATGGTCGATCAGCTCCGCTCCTTCGCCTCGGAAGTCACGCGCGTGGCGCGCGAAGTCGGCACCGAAGGAAAGCTCGGCGGGCAGGCCGACGTACGGGGAGCTGCCGGCACGTGGAAGGACCTCACCGAGTCAGTCAACTACATGGCTTCGAACCTCACCAATCAGGTGCGCAACATCGCGCAGGTCACCACCGCGGTGGCGAACGGCGACCTCTCCAAGCAGATCACCGTCGACGCGCGCGGCGAGATCCTGGAGCTGAAGGAGACCATCAACACCATGGTCGATCAGCTCCGCTCCTTCGCCTCGGAGGTCACGCGTGTGGCCCGCGAAGTCGGCACGGAAGGAAAGCTCGGCGGGCAGGCGGATGTCAAAGGCGTCGCCGGCACGTGGAAGGACCTCACCGAATCGGTCAACTCGATGGCCGCCAATCTGACCGGACAAGTCCGCAACATCGCCGAAGTCACCACGGCGGTGGCGAATGGAGATTTGTCGAAGAAGATCACCGCTGAAGCTCAGGGCGAGATCCGGGAGCTGAAGAACACCATCAACACGATGGTCGACCAGCTCCGGTCGTTCGCGTCGGAAGTCACGCGCGTCGCTCGCGAAGTCGGCAGCGAGGGCCGCCTCGGTGGACAGGCTGACGTGCAGGGTGTCGCCGGCACCTGGAAGGATTTGACCGATTCCGTCAACGCCATGGCGTCGAATCTCACCAATCAGGTGCGCAACATCGCTGAGGTCACCACCGCGGTCGCGATGGGCGACCTGTCGAAGAAGATCACGGTGGAAGTGCGCGGCGAGATTCTCGAGCTGAAGAACACCATCAACACCATGGTCGATCAGCTCAACTCGTTCGCGGCCGAAGTCACACGCGTTGCTCGCGAGGTCGGCACGGAAGGAAAACTCGGCGGGCAGGCAGAAGTGACGGGCGTGGCCGGGACTTGGAAGGACCTCACCGACAGCGTCAACTCGATGGCCTCGAACCTCACGGCGCAGGTGCGCAACATCGCCGACGTGACCACCGCGGTGGCGAACGGCGATCTGTCGAAGAAGATCACCGTCGAAGTGAAGGGAGAAATTCTGGAGCTGAAAGACACCATCAATACCATGGTCGATCAGCTCAGCGCGTTCGCTTCGGAAGTCACGCGCGTCGCCCGCGAAGTGGGTACCGAAGGCCGCCTCGGCGGGCAGGCCGACGTGCAGGGCGTGGCCGGCACGTGGAAGGACCTCACCGATTCGGTCAACGCTATGGCGTCCAATCTGACCGGACAGGTGCGCAACATCGCGGAGGTCACCACCGCGGTCGCGATGGGCGATCTCTCCAAGAAGATCACTGTGGACGTGCGCGGCGAAATCCTGGAGTTGAAGAACACCATCAACACGATGGTGGATCAGCTCAACTCGTTCGCGGCCGAGGTCACGCGCGTTGCGCGCGAGGTAGGAACGGAAGGACAGCTCGGCGGGCAGGCGGAGGTCCGCGGCGTCAGCGGAACATGGAAGGACCTCACCGATTCGGTCAACTACATGGCCTCGAATCTGACCGGGCAGGTGCGCAACATCGCCGAGGTCACCACGGCGGTCGCGAAGGGCGATCTGTCGAAGAAGATCACGGTGGAAGTGAAGGGGGAGATTCTGGAGCTGAAGAACACCATCAACACGATGGTGGATCAGCTCGGCGCGTTCGCTTCTGAGGTCACGCGCGTGGCTCGCGAAGTCGGAACCGAGGGGCAACTCGGCGGGCAGGCGGCGGTGCAGGGCGTCGCCGGCACGTGGAAGGACTTGACCGACTCGGTCAACTACATGGCCTTGAATCTGACCAATCAGGTGCGCAACATCGCGGAGGTCACGACGGCCGTCGCGACCGGAGATCTCTCGAAGAAGATCACGGTGGAAGTGAAGGGGGAGATTCTGGAGCTGAAGAACACCATCAACACGATGGTGGATCAGCTCCGGTCGTTCGCGGCCGAGGTCACGCGCGTGGCGCGTGAAGTCGGGACGGAAGGGAAGCTCGGCGGGCAGGCCGACGTCAAAGGCGTCAGCGGCACCTGGAAGGATCTGACCGACTCGGTCAACTACATGGCCGCCAACCTCACTTCGCAAGTGCGCAACATTGCGGAGGTCACCACGGCGGTCGCGAATGGAGATCTATCCAAGAAGATCACGGTCGACGTCAAGGGAGAGATCCTCGAGCTGAAGATGACCATCAACTCGATGGTCGATCAGCTCAACTCGTTCGCGGCCGAGGTCACGCGCGTGGCGCGCGAAGTCGGCAGCGAAGGGAAGCTCGGCGGACAGGCGCAGGTGCGCGGCGTCAGCGGCACGTGGAAGGACCTCACCGATTCGGTCAACTACATGGCCGCGAACCTCACATCGCAAGTGCGCAACATCGCGGAAGTGACGACGGCGGTCGCGAATGGTGATCTGTCGAAAAAAATCACGGTCGACGTCAAGGGGGAGATCCTCGATCTGAAGAGCACCATCAACACCATGGTCGATCAGCTCAACTCGTTCGCGGCCGAAGTCACGCGCGTGGCGCGCGAGGTCGGCACGGAAGGGAAGCTGGGCGGACAGGCGGCGGTGCAGGGGATCGCCGGCACGTGGAAGGACCTCACCGATTCCGTGAACTCGATGGCGTCGAATCTCACCAATCAAGTGCGCAACATCGCGGAAGTGACCACCGCGGTCGCGAACGGCGATCTGTCGAAGAAGATCACTGTCGATGTTCGCGGCGAAATCCTGGAGCTGAAGAACACCATCAACTCGATGGTCGATCAGCTCAATTCATTCGCGGCCGAGGTCACGCGCGTAGCGCGCGAGGTCGGCACGGAAGGGAAGCTCGGCGGCCAGGCGCAGGTGCGCGGTGTGGCCGGCACATGGAAGGACCTCACCGACAACGTCAACTCCATGGCCTCGAATCTCACCAATCAGGTACGCAACATCGCGCTGGTGACCACCGCAGTTGCGAACGGCGATCTGTCGAAGAAGATCACCGTCGAAGTGAAAGGAGAAATTCTCGAGCTGAAGGACACCATCAACACCATGGTCGATCAGCTCAACTCGTTCGCGTCGGAAGTCACGCGCGTGGCGCGCGAAGTCGGCACGGAAGGAAAGCTGGGCGGGCAGGCGCAGGTCAAAGGCGTCGGCGGCACGTGGAAGGACCTCACCGACAACGTCAACATGATGGCCACGAACCTGACCAATCAGGTGCGCGGCATCGCGAAGGTCGTCACGGCGGTTGCCAACGGAATCCTGAAGCAGAAGCTGACCGTCGAATCGCGCGGTGAGATCGCCGAGCTCGCGAACACGATCAACAACATGATCGACACACTGGCGACCTTCGCCGATCAAGTCACGACTGTCGCGCGCGAAGTGGGAGTGGAAGGCAAACTCGGCGGACGCGCGAACGTTCCCGGAGCCTCGGGCACCTGGCGCGATCTGACCGACAACGTCAACCAGCTGGCCGCGAACCTCACCACTCAGGTGCGCGCGATCGCGGAAGTGGCCACCGCGGTCGCGAAGGGCGATCTCACGCGATCGATCGCCGTGCAGGCGGAGGGCGAAGTCGCATCGCTCAAGGACAACATCAACGAGATGATCCGTTCGCTGCGCGAGACCACGCTGCGCAACAACGAGCAGGATTGGCTCAAGACCAACCTCGCGAAGTTCACGCGGATGATGCAGGGGCAGAAGAGCCTCAGCACCGTGTCGCAGATGATCCTCAGCGAGCTGGCGCCGGTGGTCGGCGCGGCGCACGGCGTTTTCTACATCATGAACGGCGGCAAAGAGGAGCCGACGCTCAGTCTGGCCGCAACGTACGCCTACAAGGAGCGGAAAAATCTTGCGAAGGAATTCCGCGTGGGCGAAGGGCTGGTCGGCCAGGCGGCATTCGAGAAGCAGCGCATTCTGCTGACGAACGTTCCCGACGACTACGTCCAGATCAGCTCCGGCCTCGGCGAAGCCAAGCCGCTCAACATCATCGTGCTGCCGATCATCTTCGAAGGCCAGGTTTACGCCGTGATGGAGCTGGCGTCATTCACGCGCTTCACGGAAACCTATCAGTCCCTGCTCGATCAGCTCACCGAATCGATCGGCGTGGTGCTCAACACCATCCAGGCCAACATGCGCACCGAAGAGCTGCTGGTGCAGTCGCAGTCGCTCGCGGAAGAGCTGCAGACGCAGCAGGAGGAGCTGACCGAGACCAACAAGCGGCTCGAGCAGCAGGCCAAGTCGCTGCAGGCGTCGGAGGAAATGCTCAAGACGCAGCAGGAAGAATTGCAGCAGTCGAACGAAGAGCTGGAGGAAAAAGCGCAACTGCTCACCGCGCAGAACGAGGAAGTGGAACAGAAGAACCGCGAAGTGGAGACCGGCCGGCGACAGCTCGAGGAGAAAGCCCGCCAGCTCGCGTTGACGTCGAAGTACAAGAGCGAGTTCCTGGCGAACATGTCGCACGAGCTGCGCACGCCGCTCAACTCGCTGCTGATCCTGGCGAAGCTGCTGGCCGACAATCCCGATCAGAATCTCACGGACAAGCAGGTCGATTTCGCGAAGACCATCCACTCGTCCGGACAAGATTTACTCACATTAATTAATGACATTCTCGATCTGTCCAAGATCGAGTCCGGCATGATGACCGTCAGCCTCGGCGATCTGCCATTCCGCGATCTCGGCGAAACCATCGATCGCACCTTCCGGCAGGTCGCGCAGGACAAGCGGCTGGACTTCAACATCGAGCTGGCGCCGAATCTCCCGCCGGTGATTCACACCGACGCCACACGTTTGCAGCAGGTGCTGAAGAATCTCCTCGGCAACGCGTTCAAGTTCACCGACAATGGCGGCGTCACGCTGCGCATGGAGCGCGTCACGGGCGGATGGACGCCGGGCCACGAGACGCTCGATCGCGCGTCGAGCGTCATCGCGTTTGCGGTCACCGATACCGGCATCGGCATTCCGGACGAAAAGCAGAAGATCATCTTCGAGGCCTTCCAGCAGGCGGATCAGTCGACGACCCGCAAATTCGGTGGCACGGGCCTGGGACTGTCGATCAGCCGCGAGCTGGCGCGTCTGTTAGGCGGCGAGATCAGAGTCGCGAGCCAGCACGGCGTCGGCTCGACGTTCACGCTGTATCTGCCGCAGAGCTACATCCTGCCGCCACCGTCGCGGACGCTCGATCAGCCGCGCCCGGAGGTGGTGGAGGACAGCCCCTCACCCCAGCCCTCTCCCGGTGGGAGAGGGAGCACAGCGCCGCGAGAGCCCTCTCCCGCGGGGAGAGGGTGGTCCCGCGGAGCGGGACCGGGTGAGGGGAGCCAGGTTGAAGAAGAGCAAGTGGTCATCGTCGAGGAGCAGATTCCCGACGATCGCGACAAGATCAAGCACGGCGACCGCGTGGTGCTGATCGTGGAGGACGATCTCAACTTCGCGCGCATCATGCTCGAGATGGCGCGCGACAAAGGCTTCCGAGGAATCGTGGCCACCCGGGGCGAATCGGCAATCGCGATATCAAAACGATATCAACCGGACGCGATCACTCTCGACATCGCGCTGCCCGACATGGAAGGGTGGACGGTGCTCGACCGGCTGAAACACGACAAGGCGACACGGCACATTCCGGTGCACATCATTTCCGCCGACGATGCGATGGCGCGCGGACTCAAGCTCGGCGCCTTCGCGACGCTGCAGAAGCCGGTGACCAAGGAGGGACTGGACGAAGCGTTCGCGAAGATCAAGGGATTCGTCGAGCGGCCTAACAAGACGCTGCTGGTGATCGAGGACAACGACGAGCAGCGGAAAGCCATCGTGGAGCTGATCGGCGGCGAGGGCGACGTCGAGATCACCGCGGCCAGCAATGGCGCGGAAGGGCTGTCGATTCTGCGAGAGCGTCGCTTCGACTGCATGGTCCTCGACCTCGGCCTTCCCGACATGAGCGGCTTCGAATTCATCAACCGCATGAAGAACGAGCTGAAGATCGACGACATCCCGGTGGTGGTCTACACCGGCCGTGAGCTGACCAAACGCGAAGAGACGGAGCTGAACCGCATCGCGGACGCCATCATCGTCAAGGATGTGCGATCGCCCGACCGGCTGCTCGACGAGACCGCCCTGTTCCTGCATCGCGTGGAGGCCAACCTCCCCGAGCACAAGCGGCAGATCCTCGAGCAACTGCACGAATCCGATCCGGTGCTGGCCGGCAAGCGCGCGCTGGTCGTCGACGACGACGTGCGCAACATCTACGC
>Ga0070707_100007195_pt1 | contig 10319 bp, 11 predicted proteins | sample KBSK5502metaG_FD_65468 | JGI IMG/M metagenome (GOLD analysis project Ga0070707, IMG submission 65468) | Corn, switchgrass and miscanthus rhizosphere microbial communities from Kellogg Biological Station, Michigan, USA - KBS K5-50-2 metaG | ecosystem: Host-associated > Plants > Roots >... | reverse complement strand
GTGATGGGCGATGTGGCCGGATCCGGCCTGCCCGCCGCGGTGATCATGGGGCGGATGCGCAGCGCGCTGCGCGCCTACGCCCTGGAATCCCCGGATCCGGCCGAGGTCTTGCGCAGGCTCGACCGCAAGATGCAGCACTTCGAGCCCGATGCCCTCGCCACGGTGCTGTACGCGGTCATCGACCCTGCCCTGGACCAGATGCAGGTCAGCCTGGCCGGGCACTTCCCGCCGGTCATGGCGCGCCCGGCGCAGCCCGCGGAACTGGTCCGTGCCCCGGCTGGCCTGATGATCGGCGTCAACCCCGCGGCGCAACGCCAGGTGACCGCCGTGCCGATCCCCCCGGGTGCCTTGCTGTGCTTCTACACCGACGGCCTGATCGAGCGGCCGGGCCAGCTGATCGATGACGGGCTGGAACGGCTGCTCCGGGTGCTAACGGCAGAATCCCCGGAAGCTGTCTGCTCCGTGGTTATGGGGGCGCTCGTCGGCGACGTGCCGGCCCGGGACGACATCGCCCTGCTGATCCTCCGGCGCCAGTCTGAGGGGGAGATTCCCCCGACCTACCCGGCATCCCAGCCCGCGCACGAAGGGGCCGACATAGATGCATGATGCCAGGTTCCCCGTCGAAGTGATCAGGGACGTACCCGTGGTGTTGGCCCCCGAAGAGATCGACATCACCAACGCCGACGTACTCCGGACGGCTCTGCTCGAAGCAGCCGCGCAGGGCACAGGGAGGTTCGTGGTGGACATGACCCGGACGCATTTCTGCGACACGGCCGGGCTTCATGCGCTGGTGAGCGCGCGCAAGCGGGCGCAGGCCGAAGGCGGCGACGTGCTGCTGGTGATGATCGGGGCCGCGACCCTGCGGATCTTCGCGATCACCGGCCTTGACCGGGTATTCCGCAGTTTTTCCAGCCTGGAGGAAGCCATCGCGCAGACACTAGCCGTCGCCGATGGGCCCCCGGGTCCGGGCGCGTCACCCGGCACGGGCGCCCTTCCGGGCAGCCCGCCAGACGACGCCGAAGGCAGCTAGATCTTGAATTTGCCGGGCGGGAGATGCCGAAGAGGTTGGCGCGGGCTCTCCGCGGTAGGGAAAGACCATGTTCGAAGGCTTCACGCTGCAGCGCGTCGATGTTGGCGAGGGTCTCGGAAGAACGCGCCTGGCAGCGGTGAAACCCGAAGGAGGAGATCGTGGCGATCGCGACCGTCAACCCCGCGACCGGGGAGACCGTGAAGACCTATGACGAGATGAACGAGGAGGACGTCGAGCGCTGCCTGGCGTCCGCGGCTGCGGCAGCTGACGGCTACCGCCAGACCAGCTTTGCCCAGCGGACCCGGTGGATGCTCCGAGCCGCCGAGATCCTGGACACCGAACAGGACCAGGTCGCGGCCATGATGACCACCGAGATGGGCAAGACGCTGGCCGCCGCCCGGCAGGAGGTCACCAAGTGCGCTACCGCCTGCCGGTACTACGCCGAGCACGCCGCGGCCTTCCTCGCCGACGAGCCCGCCGATGCCGGCGCCGTGGGAGCGCACAGCGCCTACGCTCGCTATCAGCCGCTCGGGCCGGTCCTGGCCATCATGCCGTGGAACTTCCCGCTGTGGCAGGCGATGCGGTTCGCCGCCCCCGCGCTCATGGCCGGCAACGTCGGCCTGCTGAAGCATGCCTCGAACGTGCCGCAGACCGCGCTGTTCCTGCAGGACCTGTTCGCCAGGGCCGGGTTCCCCCGGGGCACCTTCCAGACCCTGCTGGTTGGTTCGGCGCGGATCGAGGCGATCCTGCGCGACGGCCGGGTGAAGGCGGCGACGCTCACCGGGTCCGGGGCGGCCGGGTCGTCGGTGGCGGCCATCGCCGGCCGCGAGATCAAGAAGGTGGTGCTCGAACTGGGCGGCAGCGACCCGTTCGTGGTCATGCCCTCGGCCGACCTGGCCGAGGCGGCGCGGGTGGCCGCCGTGGCACGCTGCCTGAACAACGGCCAATCCTGCATCGCGGCCAAGCGCTTCATCGTGCACGAGGCGGTCTACGACGAGTTCGAGCGCCTGTTCACCGAGCAGATGGCGGCCAAGAACGTCGGCGACCCGATGGCCGAGAGCACCGACGTCGGCCCGCTGGCCTCCGAGCAGCAGCGCGACGACGTCGAGCACCTGGTCGCCGACGCGGTGGCCAAGGGCGCCCGAGCGCTGTGCGGCGGCGCCGCACCCGAGGGTCCCGGCTTCTACTACCCGCCGACGGTGCTGGCCGGCATCACCCCGGACATGCGCGTGCACCTCGAGGAGGTGTTCGGCCCGGTGGCCACGCTCTACCGGGTCGCGGACATCGACGCGGCGATCGAGCTGGCCAACGCCACCGAGTTCGGGCTCGGCGCGAACGCATGGACCGAGGATGAGGCCGAGCGGAGCCGGTTCGTCCGGGACTTCGCGGCCGGGATGGTTTTCATCAACGGCAACGTGACGTCGTATCCCCAGCTGCCGTTCGGCGGCGTCAAGAGCTCCGGCCACGGCCGGGAACTATCCGCCCACGGCATCCGCGAATTCTGCAACATCAAAGCGGTCTGGATCGGCGGCCCCAGTTCTGGTTGACGCAGCTGTTCCTGACACCTCGGTGGCCGCGGCAGTCCAGCATCGCGGAGAGGGCTGGCGCCTGGGCCAGCGAGCACGTGAGGGCGAGGACCGCGCCCTTGGTGCGGGCCGCGTCCTCGTCCTCGTGTTCGGCCAGCCGTAGGAGGGTTAATCCACGTTCGCATGGGCAGGGGGGCGGGCCGTTCAGACGGCAATCGAGGAGGAAAAATGGCAGACGTCTTCACCGTTCTGGCCCAGGACCACCAGGAAGTCAAGGGCATGCTGGCCGAGCTCGAGAAGGGGCCGACGAGGGCCAGCGGGGCCGGCGAGGACCAGCTCGCCCTGGCGCGCGACGCCATGACCGGCCGAGGCGACTGACCGCGTGGCGATGTCTTCCGGCTGGCCCGACTGGCGCCGGTGGGTGGAGGACGTCGACTGGTCAGACTGGCGCGCCTGGCTCCGGCGGGTCGCCTCGGCCGACTGGGCGCCCGGCCACGGTCCTGGCGGGCCGTGGCCGGGCGTACCCTGGGAGCAGACGTCTCTGACCGGCGCGATCTCGATCACCTTCCGGGCCTTCGAGGAAGAAGAACCTGGCGACCTGATCGGCGGGCAACTGGCGGCGGCCTGGCCGGCGTTCCGGCGGTGGTGGCGCGCGGGCGCGAACGCCCGCCCGACGGCCGGGCAGGCCAGGGCCCGGCTGGAAGAGCATATGCCCGAGCTCGTTCCGGCCTGGCAGCGGCTGACCGCGCTGCTCGGCGACGAGCCCGACGCGGCCGCCGCGCTCGCCCTGTGGAACCCGCCGCCGTTCCTGACCGGCTGCTCGCAGGCGGCGGTCCTGCCGGGCGGCCCAGCGCTGGTCCGCAACTACGACTGGGACCATCGGCTGTTCGACGCCGTCGTGGCCAGGACCGCGTACACGGGCCGGCGTGTGCTCGGCATGCTCGACTGCCTGTGGGGGCTGCTGGACGGCGTCAACGACGCCGGCCTCGCCGTCTCGCTCACCTTCGGGGGCCGGCCGCAGGTCGGCGAGGGTTTCGGGATCCCGCTGGTGATCCGCTACGTGCTGGAAACCTGCGGGACCGTGGAGGAGGCGGTCAGGGTTCTGCGCCGCATCCCGGTCCACATGTCCTACAACGTCACCGTGCTCGACGGGGCTGGCCGGCGGGCCACGGCGTACCTGGCTCCCGACCGGCCGGCCCACGTCACCAGCCTGGCCGCGGTCACCAACCATCAGGGCCGGGTGGAGTGGGCACCCTACGCCGCGGCGATCCGGAGCGTCGAGCGGCAGCGGTATCTGGCGGACCTGCTCGCCGCTGGCGCCGACGTCTCCGCCATCGTAGCGGCCTGCCTGCGCTCGCCGCTGTACGCCACCCGCTTCCACGAGGGCTTCGGGACCTTGTACACCGCCGAGTACCGGCCCGCCGAAGGCGTCGTGCGCTACCACTGGCCCGGGCAGGCCTGGGAACATTCCCTGGACCGGGTCCAGCCCGGCGGCATCCAGGTCCAGCCCGGCGGTCCCGGAGCGAGTTCCCTGATCAGCCCCGCCCCGTAGCAGAGCTCAGCGTGTTTGCCGCGCATGGGCCCGGGTACCGGGAGTCGCAGCGCGTCCTCGTCGTCCGGCTGGACAGCGCGGGTGACGTGCTGCTGGCCGGACCCGCGGTCAGGGCGGTGGCCGGGGTCCGAGCGGGCCGTGCTGCTGGCCGCGCCACGAGGCCGGCCAGCGTCGCGGCCGCTGCCGGGCGCCGGCAAGGCGCTGACCTGGCGCTGCCCGTGCGGCCGGCGGGAGCCGACCCGGCGTTTAGCCGTCAGGGCGGCGGGTAGCCGGTCGGCCTAGCGAAGGACAGGACGATGCGGAACTCTGTCTTGAGGCGCGTCCCCGCGCCGACCCGGCGGCCGTGGGGACGCATGACTTCCGGGCGCCGACGAGCAGGCATGGCTGACCGGCCGGCCCCGGCCGCCGACCGGGGCATTCGGGTGTACGCGGGGCATCTGGGTGTACACGGTGGCCGCGACGATCCGCCGGGCATGGCGTTCGGCTGTACGCGGCGCTGTCGATATCGTCGCGGTCAGGCGCGGCAAGCAAGCACATAGCCATGGCTGATACCGCAGCCCGTTCGGTAAAAATCTAATTGCGGAAAACCGGAATCTGCTCGAACCGGTGAATTCACCGGTTCGAGCAGGGAAGGGGACCTCGACCTGGATCTTGAGCCGCTTGCTCCGGTTTTCCCGGGGAGCGTGGAGCGCCCGGGACTCAGCTGCTCGGGGAAGGCAAATGGCAGGAAACCTTGGGATTCACGCCTACGTAGTTAAGGGGGCCGGCCGCGACGGTGGCGACGATCGTGCCCGCGTGGGCGCAATTATCCGAATCGGAACTGTAATAGCCGCGCTGGCCGGCCGCTATCGCTCCGATGACCAGCCATATCACCAAGACGAGCCCTCCGACTCGCATTCTTACCTCCGAAAGACGGGCGGCTCCTATCCTGCTGAAGAGCCGCAGGCGCGTGACATTCCTACGTCTACCCCGTACGCGGCAGATACACGTGGCGGACCGCCTCTATATGGCGCGCTTCCGGCATCCCGCGACGCAACGGGCGCCCGTTTCTCGTGCCGGTGTATCGTGTCTGCTGATGGGCCAGGATGGCAAGACCGCGCAGCGCGTACCTGCGGGACAAGAAGCGCTCACCCGTCAGCCGGATCCCCGGCCGGACGGCGACGCGCCACTGCCTCCTCCGGACGATCCCATGTCGTACACGTACACCACTGAACTGGCCGCGATCCGGGCCGTCGTGCACCGGTACGCGCTCCAGGCCGGGCTGCCCGAAGCCCGCGCCATCGACCTCACGCTCGCGGTCAGCGAGGTGGCGGCCAACACGGTCAAGCACGCCAAGTCACCGGGGAGCCTGAGGATCTGGTACGACGCAACGGAAATCGTCTGCCAGATCCAGGACGAGGGGATCATCACCGACCCGCTGGCGGGCCGCCGCCAGCCCTCGCTCGACGCCCTGGGCGGGCACGGGCTCTGGATCGTCAACCAGGTCTGTGACCAGGTGGAAATGCGGTCAGACGAAACCGGCACGACGATCCGGCTGCACATGATCCTGCCGGTCGCCGGCGCAGGTCACTGACCCGGCCGCGGGCGTGCCCTGCCGCCATCCGCCTTGTGGTACAACAAGTGCGTGGATCTGCTGACGGTCTCTGTGACAGCCCGGGAGTCCGCTGGCGAGCCTTACACGCTGGTGGAGATCGCCGGCGAGGCCGACGTGACGAATACCGACGAACTGCGCCGCTTGCTGGACGAAGAGGTGGCGCAGCAGCCGCACACGCTGATCATCGAGCTGTCCGGCCTGCGCTTCATGGACTCCTCGGCGCTGCACGCGCTGCTGCGGGTGAACCGCTCGCTCGACCGGCAGGGCGGCGTCCTGGCGCTGGTGTCCCCGCAGGCCGCGGTGGCCAAGATCCTCCGGCTGACCACTGCCGACCGGCTGATCCCCGTCTTCGGCAGCGTGGCCGAAGCCGCCGCGGGCTGACCAGCTAGAAACGACACGCCGGCCGGGCTATCCGGCCGCCGGTGGTTTGGGATCCCGCGCGATGGGATATTGTTCTAGCTAGTGGTGCCTACGACGCAGGCACGCTCAACGCGACCATGGTGTTTCGCGGAGCGCGCAGATCGGGCACCACTTTTCCGTCTCTCGCCAGCGAACACCGCGACCAAGGCTCGAAGCGAGAGGCCCCCATGAAGATCGCTGTAGTAGCCCAGAACGCCACGCCGCTGCATCCCCGCACCGGTTCCGGCCCCGACCGTGACGACATCGGGCTCAGCGAGCTGACCCGCAAGCTGGCCGGACAGGGTCACCAGGTGACCGTATACGCCGAGAAGAACCTGCCCGACCTGCCCGACCAGGCCGAACTGCACCACGGCGTCCGGGTCGCGTACATCAGCGCCGGGCCGGTCCCGGAAGCCGGCGCCGGCGAGCTCCTCGACGACGCCGGCCTGCTCGAGCGGGTGCCCGCCTTCAGCGGCCCGCTGCGCAGCCACTGGGAAAGCGACCGGCCTGACGTCGTGCACGCGCTGCGCTGGACCAGCGGCCTGGCCGCGCTGGCCGCCGCCCGCGACCTGGGCATCCCGGTCGTGCAGGAGTTCAGCTCCCTCAGCGTCACCGAGCGCCGCGCGGCTGCGTTGACTCCCGGCCCAGCCGGCGCGGTGAAGGCCGACGGCGCGTCCGCAGCGCGGATCAGGCTCGAGCCCGCCATCGGCCGCAGCGCCACCGCGGTGGTCGCGACCAACTCCGCCGAGGTGGCCGACCTGGCCAGCCTGGGCGTGCGCCGGTCCTCGATCCGGGTCGTGCCCTGGGGCGTGGACACCGACCTGTTCACCCCGGAGGGCCCGGTGGCCAAGAGGAACGGCCGTCCGCGGCTGCTCACCGCGGCGGACCTGACCCAGCGCAAGCCGCTGGAGACGCTGCTGCGGGCGCTGACGCGGGTTCCCGGTGCCGAGCTCCTGGTCGTCGGCGGGCCGGAGGAGCCCGAGCTGGCCACCGACGACAACTACGTCAAGCTGGCCAAGTTCGCGGCCGCGCTTGGCATCGCCGACCGCGTGATCTTCACCGGCAACGTGCGGTACACGGCCATGCCGCCGCTGCTGCGCTCGGCTGACCTGGTGGTCAGCACCTGCCAGTATGAGCCTTCCGGCACCACCTCGCTGCAGGCCATGGCGTGCGGTACCCCGGTCATCGCGCCTCCGGTGGGCGGGCACATCGACGCCGTGGTGGACGGGACGACCGGCATCATCATCCCGCCGGACCGCTCGGCCCTGCTGGCCCAGCGGATCCGGCAGCTGCTCGCCCACCCCATGATGATCGAGGCGTACGGCGTGGCGGCGGTGGACCGGGTTCGGTCCCGGTATTCGTGGGACCGGATCGCGGGAGAAACCCTGGCCGTTTATGGCCGCGTCACTGCCCCGGCGGCGTAAAGGGCGTAAAACTAGAACCAGGAGCCTGTATCCCCCCCGCAGGCTTCCGGCCGGGACCCGGGAAGCACGCTTCCCGGGTCCACGGTTGTCCGGGCCGTCGCGCACCACGGCGTGGCTGCTGTCCCTGGCCCGGCTGGGCGGCTGGTAATGCAGGCCGCCACGTTATCCCGCGGCTAGCCGGGAGGCTGGCGCCGCGCTGGCGGCGGGAATTCTGCGGTGGCGCGGTCGACGAAGTCGCGGGCGACGTCGGTGAGATGCTGGTTAGTGTTTCTGGCATAATCGCGCAGCATCTGGAAGGCGCGGTCCATGTCGATGCTGAGCCGCTCCGCCAGCTTGCCTTTGGCCTGCTCGATCACCACCCGGCTGTTCAGCGCGGCCTGGAGCTGCTCGGCGACGGTTTCGCGGCGGCGCAGGTTCCGCGCGTGCAGCAGGCCGATGGTCGCCACGTCGGCCAGCGCCTGGGCGATGCGCAGGTCCGCCGGGTCGAACGGGCCCGGCTCGGCGCGGAACAGGTTCAGCGCGCCGATGACCTGATCCCGCAGCCGCATCGGCAGCGCCTCTACGGCCCGGAACCCGGACTGCGCGGCAGCATCGGCGAACCGGGGCCACCGCTGGAGCGGACCAGTGAGGTCCCTGGCCGTGACGGGCCGGCCGGTACGGAAGCACTCCAGGCAGGGCCCCTGGTCGTTCTGCAGCTGGAACAGCTCAAGCAGCTCGGCTTCCTCGCTGGAGGCCGCCGCGACCCGCAGCTCGCCGCGAGGGTCGGCCAGCACCACCCCGGCCGCGGACGCGGCCAGCAGCCGGACGCTCCGATCGGTGAGCAGGTGCAGGAAGTCGATGACGTCGAAGTCGGCGACCATCGTGTCGGCCAGGTCCACGAAGGTGTCGGATAGCAGCTCGGTATCCATCTGAATCACCTTTCGTCACAGTGCAGGGAGACCAGAGGTGTCGCCGCGGGAAGCGCGGCTGGAGCATTTTGGGATATGTCACGGGCCGCCGTCCTAACCCGGGTCCCGGTGCAGCCGCAGGCGCCGCGCGACGATGTCGCCGGCCACGTCCGCGAGCCGCCGGTCCTGAGAATAAGCATAGGCCCGGAGCCGGGCAAACGCCGCCGCAGCCGAGACGCCAAGCTGCACCGTCAGCATGCCCGTGGCCTGGTCGATCTCGGCCCGGTGCAGCGCTAGGTCCGGGGCTTGCCCGTCCAGTGCCGCCCCATCTTCGTTCTCCGCGTCGCCATCCGCGCTGCCCAGCAGCATCACCGTCGCCGCATCAGCGAGGACGAGCAAGTCACCGAGCTGGCCCTCCGACAGCGGACCGGGAGAGCCGCGGTACAGGCCCAGCACCCCAGCGCGGATCACCCCGACGATCAGCGGGAACGCGAAGACCGCTCCGGCACCGAGCTGGCGTGCCGCCGGGGTGAACGCGGGCCACCGGCGGCTGAACTCCTCATCGCCCAGGTCAGCGGCCAGGACCGGCGCGGCCGATGCCAGCACGTCATGGCACGGCCCCTCGCCCAGCATCAGCTGAAGCTCGGCCAGCTGCTCGCAGACCGGGTCCGTCACGCACATCACGAAATCCGGGCCGCCGCCGCGCGCGGCAGCCAGCCACGCCCCGCTCAGCCGAGCCGAGCTGACAGCGACCGCGCACACGTCGGCGACCGACACCCGGCGGCCATGCGCCGCAGCATGCGCGGCGAGCCGCCCCCACGCGACCAAGGCCCGGCTGTCAGCCACCGGCGCATCCGGCCGCGCCAAGATCCCGCCGACAGCCCGGCGAGCCGGGTTGTCGGCGTTCCGCCGGGGCCGCCGCTGCCCCGGCCGCGATCACCCGGTACTGGTACGCGACGGCGCTGCCCTCCCAGGGCTTGCGGCGCTCACCGCAAGCCGCCGGTCAGCGTACCGCCTCGGGCGGCTGGCGATGCCCGCCACGGCAGCCTCGACGCTGCCATGAACCCAGAACGCCTCATCCGTGGCGGTCAGGCGCAGGAGTCGCAGCACGTGCGGCTGCGGCGCGGCCAGGACCACATCGCCACCGCCGCGCAAGGCCAGCCCCTGCACTCTCAGCAAGACGCTAAGCGAGCTGCAGTCAATGAAATCCAATGCCGACATGTCGATGATCAGCCGCCGACCCCGCGTCGCCAGGGCCGTGATGGCCGCCTCGGCGTCCACCGCGCCGGTAACGTCCAGTTCTCCGCACAGGGCCACGACAACATGACCGTCACGTACGCTGGTGCGTAGCTCTACACCCGCCATGAGTGCCGCCCTCTGCCGCAGTAGCCGGGGCGGGGTCTGGACCCAACGGCGCATTTCTCAGGTTTGCACCCCAACAATATGCCGCGTACGCAAACCGGCCAAGGCGCTCACTTCTCCCGCCGCAGGACCGCGGCAAGCAGCCCCATGCCGCCCACCGTAATGACCAGCAGCGGCGCCAGCAGCGGCGGCCCCCATCTCCATGTTGTAACGGGCGTTCTTCCAACCGCCCGGCTTCTGCGCGATGCCGCGCGCGTGCAGGTAGGTGCCCTGCAGGCCGTTGGAAAGCATCTTGCTAGCATCGTTGGCGTCAGGGCGGCGGGGCGAGCATGCGCAGGGCGCCGTCGACGGTCTCGGCCAGGGTGAAGCGGCCGGACAGGCCGGCGTCGCGCAGGCGCTGCCCGAGGTAGCCAGGCAGGCCGGCCACGATCATGCGGGCGCCGGGGCGGCCGCTGAGCCGCTGCTGGGCCGTGACGAGGGCGGCCAGGCCAGAGGAGTCCCACCCGGTCAAGCCGGACAGGTCCAGGACTAGACGCACGGTCCCG
>Ga0070707_100007194_pt1 | contig 10320 bp, 5 predicted proteins | sample KBSK5502metaG_FD_65468 | JGI IMG/M metagenome (GOLD analysis project Ga0070707, IMG submission 65468) | Corn, switchgrass and miscanthus rhizosphere microbial communities from Kellogg Biological Station, Michigan, USA - KBS K5-50-2 metaG | ecosystem: Host-associated > Plants > Roots >... | reverse complement strand
ACCGTCTGACCCGCGATCGCCCGCCAGCTGAACCTCTCGACTGCGCGCTGCCTGCCGGCCTCGCCCATCGCCGATCGCCGCGCCGGATCGGCCACGAGCCAATTGATCGCCTCCGCCAGCGCCTGCTCATAGGCGGCAGCGTCCAAGGGAGCCATCGGTTCATCGGTCCGAAGCTGGAGAGGGACGAGCACCCCGGTTTCGCCGTCGACCACCACCTCGGGGATGCCGCCCACACGGCTGGCCACAACCGGGCAGCCGCACGCCATGGCCTCGAGATTGATGATGCCGAACGGCTCGTAGACCGATGGGCAACAGAAGACCGCGGCGTGGCTGTAGAGCTGGACCTTGGCCTGCAGGTCGAGTATCTCCGGAATCCAGGTCACGTTCGGGTGGTGCCGGCGCGCTTCCGCGACGCCCGCCTCCATCTCTGCCGCGATCTCGGGCGTGTCCGGTTGGCCCGCCGCCAGCACGACCCCGATCCCTGGATCTAGCCGAGGAATGGCGCGCACCAGGTGGATGATCCCTTTCTGGCGCGTCACGCGGCCGACGAACAGGACGTATGGCAGCTGCGGATCGACGCCGTAGCGCTCGAGCGCGCTCGTCTCGCCGGTCGGCGCGTACTCGGAGGTGTCGATCCCGTTGTGGATGACCTGGATGCGCTCGGGGCGCACGTTGAACAGGCGGAGCAAGTCCCGGCGCGTGTCGCTTGACACGGCGATCACCGCGTCGGCCATCTCGAGTGCTGTTCGCTCGATCCAGGTCGAGACGTCGTAGCCGCCACCCAGTTGCTCGCGCTTCCAGGGGCGCAAGGGCTCGAGGGAATGCACGGTGATGACGAGCGGAATGCCGTAGGCCAACCTGGCCAGGATCCCCGCCAGGTGGGTGTACCAGGTGTGGCAGTGCACGACGTCAGCCCGGATGGGGTCTGCCACGAAGCCGATGTCGCGGCTGAGGGTCGCCCACAGGCCCTGCAGCTTGGCGTCGGCGCCGGCGACCGAGTGTGCCGCCTCATAGGCACGAACGCGCCAGCCATCCTCGTCGACAGGCGCTCCCGCGAAGCTGCGAACCTCGACCTCGGTGAGCTTGCGCAGCTCGCGGGTCAGGTAGTCGACATGGACCCCCGCGCCGCCGTACACGTGGGGCGGGAACTCATTGGTGAGGATCAACGCCCGCATCGGGGGAAGGGTAGCTGCCCATCACGCCGGGCCATGCCGGGTTGCGCCGGTTGCCTTTGCAACGCGGGAATCTTTGACAGATTTGCGGCCCTGGACCGATAGCCGGGACCTGCGACGGTTCGGCCGCTCGCGGCGAGAGGCGCCGAGCTCAGCTCAGCGATTCCGGGACCGCAAGTTGGAGCAATTCGGTGGCTAACGGTCCGCCGATGACAATCTGGCACGCGTCGCCATGCGAATGCTCAGCGGGGTGAGGGTGCCGCGGTCGAGGCACTCGGCGCATCCAGGTGATAGGGGACGTCGATCACGACAGTGTTCCGGCGGAAGAAGAGTCGCAGCTTCAGCCGCAGGGCGATTTGGTTGTGCAGCAGCGACTCCCAGAAGTGCCGCGGCACGAGCTCGGAAAGCACGATCGTGGTGCGTGGGCCTGGATGCATGCGTTCGACCGCATCCACGTACGCCAGCAGCGGCGCGAGCAGCGCGCGATACGGGGACTCCAGGATGACGAGCGATACATCCGGTGCCTCCCGTTCCCAGCGGTCCTTCATCGCTTCCGCCGCGGCCTCGTCATCCGTCACATGGATGGCGGTCACGTCCGGGGAGATGGAGCGGGCATAGGCGATTGCCGAAAGTGAGGCCTGGTCGATGCGGCCGATCGGCACCAGCACGCGAGGAGGCTTGATCGGGGTGCGTGCCGTCGACCAATCGGGGGTCAGGGCCTCCTCGACGGTCTCGTAGTGCCGGCGGATGGCCATCATGAGCAGGATCAGGATCGGGATAAGCAGCAGGATGATCCAGGCTCCGAGCGCGAATTTGGCGGCGCCCACGATGATCGCAACCAGGCCGGTCGCCACCGCTCCAGCGCCGTTCATGGCCGCCCGCCAGCGCCAGCCTCGGACCTCATTCCGCAGCCGATACCAGTGGCGGACCATGCCCGACTGGCTGAGGGTGAACGCCACGAACACGCCCACGGTGTAGAGGGGGATGAGGTTCGTGACGCTCCCCTGGAAGACGACGATCAGGAGCGACGCGACGAGGGCGAGCACCATGATCCCGAAGCTGAAGGCGAGCCGATCGCCGCGGTACTGGAACTGACCCGGCAGGAACCGGTCCTTGCCGAGGATGCTCGCCAGGCGTGGGAAGTCGGCGAAGGCGGTGTTGGCGGCCAGCACCAGGAGGAGTGCAGTCGAGATCTGGATGAGGTAGTGGTAGGGCGTGCCTCCGCCCACCAGGAGGCGCGTGATCTGGCTGATCACGGTCTCCTGCTCGGTGGGGTCCGGGATGACCCCGAGCTGGCCGGCGAGGAAGCTGATGCCCAGGAAGATCGTTCCGAAGAAGACGCCCATCATGATCAGCACCGCGCCAGCGTGGTGCCACTCGGGTGGCTTGAAGGCCGGGACGCCGTTCGAGACAGCCTCAGTCCCGGTCAAAGCTACTGAGCCCGATGCGAAGGCCCGAAGGATGAGGAGCAAGCCCACGCCCTGGGTTGCCTCGTGCGCCATCCACGCCGGCGGCGGGTGGTAGACCGGCAGCGTGCCTGAAAAGGCCCGCCACAGGCCGAATGCCAGCAAGCCGTAGATCGCGACCAGGTAGATGTAGGTCGGGATCGCGAAGATCGTCGCGCTTTCGCGGATCCCGCGGACGTTCCCGATCCATAGCAGGGCCACGAACGCAACCCCGAGCACCACGCGCAGGTCGAACAGACCCGGGAAGATCGAGGTCAGCGCCGCGACGCCGGCGGCGATCGACACCGCCACCGTCAGTACGTAATCGGTCAAGAGGGCGCCCGCAGCCACCAGGCCTGGCAGACGGCCGAGGTTGTCGCTGGCGACGATGTAGGAGCCGCCGCCGTTCGGATACGCACGAATCGTCTGCTGGTAGCTGAGCACGACGATCGCCAGCACCAGGACGATGGCGGCCGTGATCGGCATGGTCAGGGCTAGCGCACCGGCGCCCGCAAGCACCACCACGCGCATGATCTCCTCGGTGGCGTAGGCGGACGACGAGATGTTGTCCGACGCGAAGACGGCAAGACCCTTGAAGACGCCGATGCGCTCGTGGATCTCGCGCTCAGTGGGAATGCGTCGCCCGACCAGCACCGTCCGGACGGCGTCCATCATCCGGGCGAAGCCTCCCTGCGGAGCCAGGACGCGCTCAGTAGCGACCAGGTGGCCAGGTGCGTGGCTCACGAAGTCAGCGGCAAAGGGCTGGACGATCTTCACGTAGCGGGTCCCGGGCCGGCTCCCGGCAACAGGGCGTCGTTCGCGCAGGTCGAATGCTGAGGCAGGTTTCGCCCCGTCACCCCGGAGGGGAGGGGCCACCCGTCGAGGTGGAGATTCGTCAGCCATAGGGCTCGATTGCGACGTCGCATCCCCGGTCGTGCCAGATCGCGCGAGCGATGACTTCGGCCTCGCGAGCCCGCTCCTGGGCGAACGGAAGCACGAGCTCCGCGCGGCGAAGGCCGGCAAGCACCACCCGCGATGAGGCGCCGCTGGCGACCATGACCAGCGCGCTCTCGATGAGCAGCCACTCGTGCGTGTTCGGTTCAACTGCCTCGTCGACGAGGGCCAGCGCCCTTGATCTCACATGATCAGCGTCGCAGCCAGCCCAAGAAGAAACGGCTCTAGTGAGGGCCCCGCGCGCTCAAGATTTGCTCAAGCCTTTGGCATCTGGATCCGATAGCCGATGCCCGGCTCGGCGACGATCAACGTCCGCAACGTGCCTTTCGGGTCGGCATCCGCCAGCTTGCGACGGATCTGGCTGATGTACACGTGCACGTAGTGGCTCTCTTCGGCGTATGCGGTGCCCCACACCGCGCGCAGGATTCGGCTCTTGGTGACCAGGCTGCCGGTGTGCGTCACGAGGACGCGAAGGAGCTCGAATTCGCGAGGAGTCAGGGGCACCGGGTTGTCCCCCACTCGCACCTCGTGCCGTGTGACGTCAACCACGAGATCTCCGATGCGAACGGTCCCCCCTTGGTCCGCCGCCGCGCCGGCCGACCGGCGCAAGAGAGCGCGTACCCGCGATTGCAGCTCGGCCATACCGAATGGCTTCGTGACGTAGTCGTCGGCACCCAGGTCGAGCGCCTCCACTTTGTCTCGCTCCTGGTCGCGCGCGGAGAGGATCAGGATCGGCGTCGTGGCATCGCGCCGGAGCCGCCGGATCACGTCCACGCCCGACATGCCGGGCAGACCCAGGTCCAGGAGGACAAGGTCGGGGCGACCGAGCTCCCACGCGCGGAGGGCCTGCTCGCCATCGCCCGTCCCGACGACCGCGTACCCGTGGCCGTCAAGTCCGGCACTCACGGCTCGGAGCGTCGCCGGGTCGTCCTCCACGACCAGGACCGTTGGTTGGCTCGGCCCTGTCACGCGGCCGCTTGGTTGGCGGCGGGCAGGTCGAGCTCGATGGCCAGGCCGCCGAGATCGCTTCGGCGGGCCGCAACCGTCCCACCCATTGCCTCGACCATCCCGCGCACGATGGCGAGGCCCAGTCCGGCGCCGGCCGTTGCGCGGCCCGCTCCAGCGCCCCGATAAAAAGGCTCGAAGACGCGATCGACCTCTGCGTCCTGGACCCCTGGACCGCCGTCCTCCACCACGATGCGCGCTCGGCCGTCGCCGGCGCCCTGCATCATCAGCCGAATCGGGGCGTCGGCAGGCGTATGAACCAGTGCGTTCTCGACGAGATTGGTAAGCACCTGGTCGGCGAAGATCGGATCCACCCACAGGAGCGGCTCCTCCGCCGAGACGTCAACCTCAACGGGCCGATTCCCCGCGAGCTCCGCGGTCCGCGCCAGGACACCTCGCACGAGGTCATCGGCGGGAAGGACCTCCGGTTCCGCGTGCAGCGCGCCGCTCCGAATGCGGCTCATGTCGAGCAGCGCAGTGACGAGGCCGCTCAGGCGCTCAGCCTGCTCGTCGATGTCTCGCGCCGCCGCTCGCTGCTCCTCGCCGCTCCAAGCGAGCTCCGGATCGGCGAGGTTGCCGGCCGCAGCCCTTATCGAGGCGAGCGGCGTCCGCAGGTCGTGAGAGACGGAGTCGAGGAGCGCGGTCTTGAGCTCATCGCTACGAATGGCAACCTCGAGCTCCGTCGCCTGGTCGGCCAATCGGTCTCGGCGGATGCCCTGGGCGATCTGCTCTGCGGTGGCGAGCAGCATCCTCGTCTCAGCCGCCGACGGACGGCCAAGCTCCTCATCGCGCAGGAACCAGACCGAACCCAGGACTCCACTCTCTCCCGCCATCACGATGCGATGAAGCACTCGGGCGGGATCCTCGGCACCGCGACGGGGCCGTCCCGCGGCGGGCGTCGGAGCGCTCAGCCGCACCCAGCGCGGGCGGTCTTCGCTGCCATGCGGGTCGAGGAGAACGTGGCTCGTTGCCGGAGAGGGCCCGAGGGCTTCGGGGTCGTGGCCGGCGACCGTCTGCTCCTGCGCCGGGGTCGGACCCAGCCCCACCCAGATCGCAGCCAGATGAGCGGAGGTGGCCAGCTCCTGCAGGAGGAGCGGCAGCGCGTCGTTCGTTCTCCTGGCGGTGGCAAGCGCGCGAGCGATCAGCGCGAAGGAGCTCGCCTCACGTTCACGTCTCGTGGCCTCTTCGGCGCGGTCATGCTGCGCTCCCGCCAGCTGACCGATGAGGATTCCGAGCGCGAGTAGTAGCAAGAGTGTGATGAGGCTGTCCGGCGATGCCACGGCAAACGTGTAGCGCGGCTCGATGAACAGGTAGTTGTAGAGGACAAACGAGGCGACCGCGGTGCCGGCGGCAGCCCAGGGACCATGCCTGATCGCCACAACAGCCACCGCGAGCAGGTAGACGGCCGATGCATCCTTGGCCCCGAGCACCAGGATGAGGAAGGCAACGAGCGCCGTGGCGGCGACAAGAGCGCCCACCTGCCAGAGCAGGACGCCTGCGAGCCGTGACGGGTCGCGAAGGACGCGTGCCACGGGCCCATCGTACGGCGGGCCGAGGCGCGGGCTGCCCCGCGGAGACGGGGCAGCCCGCGCGCATACTCCCGGGCAGTATCATCAGGACGCACGCCATGGATCACGCCGCGCACGAAACCCACGCATCGCACGAGGAGGGCGCGCACCACCCCGGCCACGACGCGCACGCGGGTCACGACCCGAACGTCTTCCGGCGGCAGTTCTGGATCGTCCTGCTGCTGACCATCCCCGTCGTCGTCTGGAGCGACGAGGTTCAGCACTGGCTCGGCTACCGAGCACCGACGTTCATCGGTTCCGGTTGGATCCCAGGATTGGTCGGGACGATCGTCTTTGTGTACGGCGGTCGAGTCTTCCTTGTTGGTGCCCGCGACGAACTGTCCAACCGGCAGCCCGGGATGATGACACTCATCAGCCTGGCGATCCTGGTCGCGTTCGTCGCCTCCTGGGCCGCGACTCTCGGGTTATTCACGGTCGATGTCTGGTGGGAGCTGGCCACGCTTATCACGGTGATGAGCCTCGGCCACTGGATCGAGATGCGCTCGATCATGCAGGCCCAAGGCGCTATCTCAGCTCTCTCCGAGCTGCTCCCCGACAGCGCGGAACGGATCGCGGGGGAGGGCACGGAGCGGGTGCCGCTGGGCGCCCTCATTGTCGGTGACGTGGTCCTCGTCCGCCCGGGTTCTAGGATCCCTGCCGATGGCGAGGTCGTTGACGGATCGGCCGAGATCGACGAGTCGATGATCACCGGCGAGTCGCGCGCGGTTCCCAAGGAGCGCGGAGCCAGGGTCGTCGCTGGGACGGTGTTAATCACAGGCAGCGTGCGGGTCCGCGTAACCGCTGTAGGCGAGCACACGGCGCTGTCGGGAATCATGCGCCTCGTCGCGGAGGCGCAGGCTTCGAACAGCCGAGCGCAAGTCCTCGCGGATCGCGCGGCAGCCCTGCTCTTCTTCGTCGCCCTCGGCGCCGGGGTGGTGACGCTGGCCGTGTGGCTGGTCATCCGCCGCCCAGAGGAGGCGCTGATCCGGACCGCGACGGTATTGGTCATCGCCTGTCCCCACGCCCTCGGCCTGGCCATCCCGCTGGTGATCGCCATCGGCACCACGTTGGGGGCGCGAAACGGCCTCCTCGTCAAGGACCGCATGGCGCTCGAGCGGGCGAGAGAGGTGGAGGTGGTGATCTTCGACAAGACCGGCACCCTCACTCGCGGCAGGCCGGTCATCGTCGGCCTGGTGGCGGCGCCAGGCTCGGATGAGGCCGAGCTCGTGGTGCTGACGGCATCGGTCGAAGCCGATTCAGAGCATCCGTTGGCCGATGCCATCCGCCGGTTGGCGGAGGAGCGCGAGCTTGTGGTGCCCATCGCGAGCGATTTCGAGGCACGCGCCGGCGTTGGCGCTCGGGGGACCGTGGAGGGTCGGGACGTGCAGGTTGGCGGTCCACGAATCCTGACGGATGCCGGCCTCGAACTGAGCCGCCCGATACGAAGCCAGAGCGACGCGTGGGCCGCAGAGGGACGGACGGTGCTCTATGCGATCGCGGATGGCGCGCTAATTGGCGCGCTGGCGGCGGAAGACGAGATTCGCCCCGAGTCCCGCGAGGCAGTCGCGCGCCTGCATCGGATGGGCTTACGAGTGGCGATGCTCACCGGTGATGCGCAATCGGTCGCCGACTCGGTGGCCCGACGGGTCGGCGTCGACGAGGTCGCCGCCGAGGTTCTGCCTGCCGACAAAGCCGCGGCGGTACGGCACTTCCAGGCAGGTGGCGTGCGGGTTGCGATGGTAGGCGACGGCGTCAACGACGCTCCCGCGCTGGCACAGGCCGACGTGGGCATCGCCATCGGGGCCGGGACAGACGTGGCCGTCGAATCGGCGGGGATCGTGCTGGTCCGCGACGACCCGCGCGACGTGGCAGGCGCGATGGAGCTGTCGCGGGCGAGCTACCGGAAGATGGTTCAGAACCTCGTGTGGGCGACCGCCTACAACGCGCTGGCCATCCCCATCGCCGCGGGAGTGCTCGCGCCGTGGGGCATCGTGCTGCCGATGAGCATCGGAGCGCTGGTGATGAGCGCGTCCACGGTCATCGTGGCGCTCAACGCGCAGCTGCTGCGGGGCCTCAGCCTGCGGGACGACCGTGCCTCGGCTACGGCCTAGGCGCCGGAGCCGTCAGCCGACGACGTCGGGCAGCTCGTCGACCGGCGCCGGAGCGCCGAAGAGGTACCCCTGGCCGAAGGTGACGCCCAACTGGCGAAGCGCGCGCCGCTCGCCTTCGGTCTCGATGCCCTCCGCGATAAGCGCGCAATCGGTCTGGCGAGAGAAATAGACCATGCCCGCGATCATCGCCTGGCGGGCGGGATCGGAATCCAACCCGCGGACCAGCCGGAGGTCGATCTTCACGTATCGCGGGCGCAGCTCGATGATGTGGCGCAAGGATGCGAACCCCGCTCCCGCGTCGTCGACGGCGATGCTGACCGGCTCGGGGATGCGGCGCAGGTCCTCGCGGACCGTCTCGTAGTCCCTGATCTCGAGGCGCTCAGTCAGCTCGAGAATCAGCGGCCTGCCATGGTTGGCGAGCAAGCCGGGGTCCGCGAGCCGAGAAAGCAGCCAGTGCGAGACGTTGAGGCTCAGCCAGCGGCCTGCCGGCAGGCGTTTCCCCGCCTCCATCGCGGCGCGTAGGCACGCGAGCTCGAGCTCCTGCCCCAGCCCTGCCTGGTCGGCATCGGCGAACCGGCGCTCCGGCGGTGTGCCATCGTTGAATCGCGTGAGGGCCTCATAGCCGACGACGCTGCGGCTCTCGAGCTCGACGACCGGCTGGAAATGCGGGACGAATGCGCGCTGGTCGATGGCGCGGCGGATCGGTCCTGCCAGGTCGGCCGTGGCCCGACGACCGGTGAGCGCCGGGATTAGCAACGCTCCCGCCACGGCCGCGTATTCCGCGAGCGAGGGAAGCCAACGGGTGACGGCGTCGATGCCGACGCGGGATTGCGTACCAGCCGCCAGGAGGCCATACACCTTGCCCCCGGCCCCGAACGGGACGTAGGCGGAGCAGGCCAGGCCCATCTCCAACCAGCGCCGCGTGTAGTCGTCATCGGCGCGACCGGGCGTCCATTCGTCAATCCATGGACCCGTGGCGCTCTCTCGCAGGTACGCCGCCCGCGCGGAGGGCAAGGCATGGCCCAGTGTCACCGGCGCGTCGAGCGGAAGCCTCGCTGCAATCGGCACCACCGAACCATCCGGCTCGAAGACGAGGATCGAGACCATGTCGACGTGGCGAATGCGAGCTACTTCGGTGCAGATCGCCGTGGCCGTCTCCTCCGCGGTAGCGGCCGCCTGCAGCCGATGCAGCGACTGGACTACCTGCTGCCGCTCGCGGAAGGAGGCTCGCAGCTCCAGCTCCGTGGTGCGTTCGCGCGTGACGTCAAACATGACGCCATGGACCGAGCGCCCGCCCTCGGGCTCCCTGACCACGATCGCTTCGTCACGAATCCGCAGCCAGCGACCGTCGTGTGCCCGGATTCGATAGGTCAAAGTGAAGGGCTCGTCTGACTGTTCGCCCGCCGCGAGTGCGCCGAGAACCCCACCGCGGTCGCGGCTGTGCAGGCGATCGCGCCAGAGCTCGAAGCTCCACTCCTCGGACCGATACCCGAGCATGGCCTCGACGCGTGGGCTTACGAACCGCGTCTCACCGCCGATCTCGTTGACGTAGGCGATGCCCGGCAGCCGTTCCACCAAGGACCGATAGCGAACCTCGGCCTCGCTGCGCGCGGCCTCGGCCGCCGTCTCGCGTGTGAGGTCCCGGACGAAGCCTGCGTAGGTGCGTCCCGCACCCGCGCCGAGAGCAATGATCGTCAGCTCGACCGGGAACTCGTGCCCGTCGTGGTGCAGGGCACTGAGGCGCAGGCGCTGTCCAAGAAGGTGCGGCTTGCCGTTGTTGGTGCGTCGCAGCCCGCGTTCATGCAGGAGACGCTGCGCCTTGGGGATGACCACCTCGGAGAGTCTTCGGCCCACGACGTCTTCGACGGTCCAACCGAACGTCTCTTCCGCGCGGCGATTCCAAGCAGCGATATGGCCGGATCGATCAATCAGGACGACGGCGTCGAGCGCAGCATCGAACAGCTCGGCAACCACGCCGGATGGCCCGAAGGTCGATGCCTGGGATGGTTGGGCGCGCACGGGTGAGCGCATGGGCTGGCCCATCACCGCGCAGCGTAGGTGCGCA
>Ga0070707_100007192_pt1 | contig 10324 bp, 9 predicted proteins | sample KBSK5502metaG_FD_65468 | JGI IMG/M metagenome (GOLD analysis project Ga0070707, IMG submission 65468) | Corn, switchgrass and miscanthus rhizosphere microbial communities from Kellogg Biological Station, Michigan, USA - KBS K5-50-2 metaG | ecosystem: Host-associated > Plants > Roots >... | reverse complement strand
GGCCACGATGAGGTGAGGATGAACGGCTCGTGTCCCAGCTTCGACCACAGCTCCTCGGTGACGTGAGGCGCGAAGGGATGGAGGAGCTTGAGCAGCGTCTCGCACGACGGGCGCACGTCGGCGCCGCCGGCGAGCGCGTCGCCGATCGCATTCGATAGCTCCATCAGCGCGGAGATGGCGGTGTTGAACTCGAAGCGCTCGATGCGCTGCGTGACGGCTGCGATCGTCTGATGCGTTTTGCGAGTTAGCTTCGGGTCAGGGGATGCCGCGCTGCGCGCGGCATGACACAGGTTCCAGACGCGCCCGAGGAACCGATACGCGCCGACGACGCCCTCGTCCGACCATGCCGCCTCTTTTTCCGGAGGCGCGATGAAGAGCGTGTAGACGCGCTCGGTGTCGGCACCATATCGGTCGATCAGCTCATCGGGCGGGACGACGTTGAAGCGAGACTTCGACATCTTCCCCACCTCGGGGACGAGCGGCGCGCCGGTGGTGCTGCGCAGCGGCTTGCCGTCGCGCCATTCCACTTCCTTCAGCGGCACCCACGTCCCCCCCTCGGCCGGATCGCGGTAGCCCTCTTTCGTGATCATCCCCTGGTTGAAGAGGCGCATGAACGGCTCTTCGAAGGTCACCAGCCCGAGGTCGTGAAGCACGCGGCAGACGAAGCGCGCGTAGAGCAGGTGGAGGATGGCGTGCTCGATGCCGCCGATGTACTGATCGACCGGCAGCCAGCGATTGACCATCGGCGAGTCGAAGATCTTCGCGTCGTCGTGGGGGGAGATGAAGCGCGCGAAGTACCACGACGAGTCGACGAAGGTGTCCATCGTGTCTGTCTCGCGCCGCGCCGCGCCACCGCATTTCGGACAGGTGGTGTTGACGAAGCGCTCGTCTTTCGCGAGCGGGTTCCCCTGCCGGCCGGTGAAGGGAACGTCGAGCGGCAGCTCGACCGGGAGCTGGTCGTCGCGCACCGGCACGATCCCGCACGCGTCGCAGTAGACCATCGGGATCGGCGTGCCCCAGTAGCGCTGGCGCGAGATGAGCCAGTCGCGCAGACGGTAACGAACCATCTTCTTGCCGAGGCCGCGCTGCTCGATCATGGCGATGATCGTGTCGATCGCCAGCGGCGCCGGCAGACCGCTGATCGATCCCGAGTTGATCGACACCGCGGTGTCGTCCTTCACCACGAACGCTTCGGTGAGGTCCTCAACGCGTGGCGCTTCGGAGCCGCGCGGCTTGACGACGAGCACGATCGGCAGGCCGAACTCTTTCGCGAACTCGAAGTCGCGCTGGTCATGTCCCGGCACGGCCATGATCGCGCCGGTGCCGTACTGCATCAGCACGAAGTTGCCGAGCCAGATCGGGATCTCCTGGTTCGTGAACGGATTGACGGCGAACTTGCCGGTGAAGCGCCCTTCCTTCCCCACCTCCTGCCGCTCGAGGTTGGTCTGATTGCGCACGCCGGTGATCCATTGCTCGATCTCCTCGCGCTGCGGATGGTCGGCGATAAGCGCGGCGACGTCGGGATGTTCCGGCGCGAGGACCATGAATGTCGCGCCGAAGATCGTGTCGGGCCGCGTGGTGAAGATGCGAATCGTCTTGCCGAGCGACGGCACCGGGAACTCGACGTCGGCGCCGATGGAACGGCCGATCCAGTTCCGCTGCATGAGCTTCACTTTTTCCGGCCACTGATCGAGCGTGTCGAGGCCGGCGTCGAGGCGGTCAGCGTAGTCGGTGATCTTGAAGAACCATTGCGCCAGCTCGCGCTGCACGACGACCGTACCGCAACGCTCGCAACGTCCGTCGATGACCTGCTCGTTGGCGAGCACAGTCTGATCGGCCGGGCACCAGTTCACCGGCGCGCTGCCGCGATACGCCAGGCCGCGCTCGAACATCCGCAGGAAGAGCCACTGGTTCCAGCGGTAGTAGTCAGGTTCGCACGAGGCGATCTCTTTCGACCAGTCATAGAGGATGCCCCAGCGCTCGAATTGCTTTTTCTCGCGGGCGATGTTCGACCGCGTCCATTCCCGCGGATGGATGCCGCGCTTGATCGCGGCGTTCTCGGCGGGGAGGCCGAACGCATCCCAACCCATCGGGTTCAGCGCCGCGCGGCCGCGCATGCGCAGGTAGCGGTAGAGCGCGTCGCCGAGGATGTAGTTGCGCCCATGCCCGACGTGCAGGTCGCCCGACGGGTACGGGAACATGTTCAGCATGTAGTACTTCTCGGCGGGACGGGTGACGTCGATCTCCGCGACGCGCGCCTCCGCCCACTTCCGCTGCCACTTCTCTTCGATCTCTTTCGGGGCGTATTGCATGGGCGGGGAAGTATAGCGACGAGGATGGGGACTGAGGACTGAGGGACTGAGGACTGAGGACTGAGTATGCGGCGGCGATGCGGGTAGACAAACCTAAGGCGAACCCGAACCGCGGTGAAAGTCCTCCGCCCGTCGCGGGGCAAACTCAGTCCTCAGTCCTCAGTCCTCGTCGCTATCCCCGGTACACCGTCCCCTCCTCGACGAAGCACAACGGGTTCTTCCACGGATCTTCGACGTAGAACGAGCGCTCGCCCCACGGCCGGACGACGATGCCGCCGCCGGGCGCGTCGTGCACGCTCTCGCGCGAAAGGCAGCCGAGCGACTTGCCGCGCTCGAAGATGGCCTCGAGGTCTTTGACGGTGAAATAGAGCGCCTTTGCGGCGGGATGCGGTGGACCGGACGACGAGACGTCGACCACCTGCAGCGTCACCGGACCGCACTCGAAGTAGACGCGCGAGCCGGGCTGCTTGCGACCCTGCACGCCGAGCAGCTTGGAGTAAAACGCGATCGCTTCCTCGAGGTTGCCGACTTCGACGTTCAATCGGAAGAACTGCGGAACATCGTTGATCGCGGGCATCGTGCTTCCTCCTTCTTTGCTATGGCTCGTAGACGAAGGTGACCGGTCCGTCGTTCTCGAGCGAGACGATCATCATTTCGCGGAAGCGTCCCGTCTCGACGCGGATGCCGCTCGCGCCGAGCTCGCGCACGAAGATCTCGAACAGCGCCCGCGCCCTCTCCGGCTCCTCGGCGTTATCGAAGCTCGGCCGCCGCCCCTTCGCGATCGAGCCGGCCAGCGTGAACTGCGACACGGCGAGGATCGCGCCGCCGATGTCGCTGACGTCGCGATTCATCTTCCCCGCGTCATCGCTGAAGATCCGCAGCTCGCGAATCTTCCGGCCCGCGTCGCGCATCGTCTGCTCGGAATCGCCTTTCTCGACCGCCGCGAGCACGAGCAGCCCCGTCCCGATCGACCCGACGGTCTCCCCTCCGACAGTGACCGAGGCACGGCGGACGCGTTGGATGACGGTTTTCATAGTTGCAAGGTTGCAGAGTGCTCCGCTCTACCGCGAGTAGAGGCTAGCGAGGCGATTCTCTCTCTGCAACTCTGTAACTCTGCAACTCTGCAACTCGTGTCGCTATAATCCGCCGACCCACACGCGCCCTTGCGCGCGCCGGCCGTGTTTGCCGGGTCCGAAAAAGGAGAATCACAATGGCCAGCGTCAACAAAGTCATCCTCGTCGGGCGTCTCGGAAAAGATCCGGAGATTCGCTCGACGCCGTCCGGTACGAGCGTGGCCCGCTTCAGCATCGCCACCGACGAGCGCTTCACCGACAAGAACGGCGAGAAGCAGGAGCGCACGGAGTGGCACAACATCGTCGCGTGGTCGAAGCTCGCCGAGATCTGCGGCCAGTACCTGCGCAAAGGGAAGCTGGTCTACATCGAAGGGTCGATCCGCACCGACAGCTGGGACGACAAGGAAACCGGCCAAAAGCGCTACAAGACCGAGATCATCGCCAACACCATGCAGATGCTCGACCGTCGCGGCGATGAGGAAGGCGGCTCGGGCGGCGGCTACGCCAGTTCACGCAAGAGCAGCGGCGGCTCCGCCCCCGCACCGCAGATGGATGAGGATGATGAGGTGCCGTTCTAAGGTTCACAGCGGCACAGCTTCACCGCTGCACAGGCACTCCTGTGCGGCTGTGTAGCTGTGCGGCTGTGCCGCACCGTACTGAATCCGCCTCCCTTGCAAATCCCCAAGATTTGCTACCCTCCCCAGATGTACCGCGGCGAGCGCTTCAACAGCATCACTCATCTGGTCGGCTCCGTGTTGGCGCTGGCGGGGGCGTCGGTCGTGATCACCGTCGCGGCGATGCACGGCAGCGCCAGCAAGATCACCGCCGTCGCCATCTACGGCGTGATGCTCTGCATCCTTTACCTCAGCTCCACGCTCTACCACTCCCTGCGCGGCGGGGCGAAGCGCGTCTTTCACGTCTTCGATCACTGCTCGATCTACCTCCTGATCGCGGGCACCTACACGCCGCTCACGCTGATCACCCTCGGCGGTAAGTGGGGGTGGTGGCTGTTCGGCATCGTCTGGACGCTGGCCGTCGCCGGCGTGGTGAAGGACGCGCTCTTCCACGGCCGCTACCGCGCCGTGTCGATCGTCCTCTACGTGCTGATGGGATGGCTGGTCGTCGCCGCTTTCGGTCCGCTGCAGCAGGCGCTGCCGAAGCCGGGCATCGTCCTGTTGATCGCCGGCGGCGTGATCTACACCTTCGGCCTGCTGTTCTTCGCCATGGGGAAGCGCGTCGCGTACATGCACGGCGTGTGGCACCTCTTCGTCCTCGGCGGGAGCGTCTGCCACTACGTCGCGGTGTTTCGCTACGTGGCGATGTAGCGCTCGCGCAAGATCTTCAGGTGATGCCGTTCATGTCCCAGGAACGTGAAGGCGATCGCCCGGACGCTCATGGCCTGATTGTTGGCCACGCCCATGTTCATCCAGATGTCGTCGGCGAACCCGCGCAGCATGGCGATGCTCGCCTGCCGCCCTGTCTCGTACTCGCGGACGATGCTCCCCAGTGAGCGGCGGTCGAAGTTCGAGTGGCGCATGTAGTCGGTCTCGTCGAATCCCGGCAGCGAGCTCTTCTCGCCGCGCGCGATGCAGAGCGTGCGGTAGGCGAAGATCCTCTCCGCATCGCTGACATGGCCGACGAGCTGCTTGATGCTCCACTTCTCCGGCTGATAGCGATGCTCGCTCCGCTCCTCGCTGATGCCGGCCAGCAGCTCCGCCGTCTCGCGCGCTTGCGCCTCGAACGCCGCGCAGATGTCGTTTTCCGGCACGAGCTCGATGTACTTGCCGTAGTAGGGACCGTATTCGTTCGCCTCGGGACGTCCTGAAATTGCCATGCGCGAATCATCGCGTAGACTCGCCGCCGATGGAAGAGATCCGTCTGCTGCGCGGCGACGACGAGGCGCGCCGCAGCGCCGAAATGATGGCATCGACCGATCCGTGGCTCCGCCTCGGCCGCGGAGCCGATGCCTGCCTCCGCGCCGTCACCGAACGCGAGCGCGAGAACTACGTCGCCCTCATCGACGATGTCGTCCAAGGCGTGCTGGTCATTGACATGCGCGGCACATTCGCGGGCTACATCGCCACCGTTTGCGTCGCCGCGGGCGCCCGCGGCTCCGGCCTCGGCACCCGCCTCGTGCGCTTCGCCGAGGAGCGCATCTTCCGCGAGCGTCCGAACGTCTTCCTCTGCGTCTCGTCGTTCAACGACCGCGCCCGCTCCCTCTACGAACGCCTCGGCTACGAAATCATCGGCGAGCTGCCCGACTTCCTCGTGCGCGGCCACGCGGAAGTCCTGTTGCGCAAGACCCTCGGACCAATTGTAGAGTTCCGCCCCTAAACGGAGAGCGGATCTCCCGATCCGCAGTCGTCGGACGTCCACGTCCGACGACTAAGCGCAGCCGGATGAGACTCTGCCGTGCCAGCGGCGTTGGGTTGGAGTGCGGCGGCGCAAAGCCGCCGCTTTGGAACACGCCCGTGATGCGAAAGCGGTGGCCGCGCCACCGCACTCCAAACTACTGCCGCGCAGGCTACGTCCACTCCTCCCGCCCCGTGTGGCCTTTCCCCGGCACGCGCTGCGCTTTGCGGCGATCGGAGTCGGGCGTAGCGCTCTGCCGTGACGGCGCGAACGCCGCGGTGAAGCGCGCCGCTTCGTCGAGGATCTCGTCGAACGTCGCGGCGGGCGGGGGGGCGGCGGCGCGGATGGCGGCGACGTGGTCGCGGTAGCGGTCGCAGCGGCGGGTGGCGTCCTCGTAGCGTGCCTGAAACGACGCGCCGGCGCCGACCTTTCGTTTGAGGAACTGCTGCACGTCACCGACTCGCTCGATGTGGCTGGCGAACATGATCACGTCGTTGCCGGCGAGGAACGCGCGCTCGCTGATCGACTCGTATGAGCCGAGGTCGGAAACGGCATGCATCTCCATGTCGTCGGAGACCGCCAGGCCGTCGAAGCCGGTCGTCTCGCGGAGGAGCTGCGTGGTGATGCGGCGGCTGAGGCTTGCGGGAAGATCGGCATCGTCGAGCTGCGGATAGCAGCCGTGTCCGATCATGATCGCTCCCGCTTCATCGCCGAGGCGCGCGAACGGGATGAGGTCGCGGTCGATGAGCTCCTGCAGCGAGACATCGATCACCGTCGCGCCGTAATGCGGATCGGCCGAGCCGGTGCCGATGCCGGGATAGTGCTTGAGACACGACGCCGTCCCGGACGCATGCAGACCGCGCAGGAACGCACCCGCCAGCTCGACCACAGTCTCGGGATCGTCGCTGAACGTCCGCCGCTCGAGCCCTTTCGGCGACACCTCGCCGCGTACATCGACGACCGGCGCGAGATCGACTTCGATGTCGAGCCAGCGCAGCGCCATCCCGATCAGCCGCCCTCCCCACGCCGCCATCTCCGCCGGCTGATCGCCTTCCGCAAACGCTTCCGCGCTCGGCAGTCCTGGGAGGAGATGGCGCAGCCGGTCGACGCGTCCCCCTTCCTCGTCGATCATCATCAACGGCGGCCGTTGCGAGATCGCCTTCACCTCGCGAATGAGCTCGCGCGTTTCGTCAGCCTCCCCGATGTTGCGGCCGAAGAGCACGACCGCGTACGGCGTGATCTCGCCGAGGATGCGGCGCTCGAGGTCGGTGAGCGACTTGCCGGTCAGGCCGATGCCGAGGATTTGGTGGGGCATGTGTTGTCGGTTGCGGGGTTACGAGGTTGCGAGGTTACGGGGTACCTCGCAGTCCCGCAACCCCGTAACCTCACAACCTACTCTTCCAGCTTCTGCTTCAACCGCGCCAACTCGTTCAACGCAGCAATCGGTGTCATCGCCTCCAACTGCAGCGCGCGCAACGCGGCGGCGACGTCGTGCTCGCGGCTGTCGAAGAGCGAGAGCTGGCGCGTCGACGGCGCGGAACGGCTGCGCGTCTCTTCAACGAGATCGCGCTCGTGCCGTTCCAGCGTGGCCAGGATCTCGCGGGCGCGGTCGATGATCGACTGCGGGATGCCGGCCAGCTTTGCCACCTGAATGCCGTAGCTCTTGTCGGCAGCCCCTTCGATCACCTTGCGCAGGAAGATGATCTGATCGTTCCATTCCTTCACCGCGACGTTGTAGTTCGCCACGCGCGGTTTCGTCTTGGCCAGGTCGGTGACCTCGTGGTAGTGCGTGGCGAAAAGCGTGATGCCGCCGCGCGCGGCGTTGTCGTGCAGATGCTCGATAATCGCCCACGCCAGCGAGAGGCCGTCGAACGTCGCCGTGCCGCGGCCCACTTCGTCGAGGATGATCAGCGACCGCCCGGTGGCGTTGTTGAGGATGTTCGCGGTCTCGTGCATCTCCACCATGAACGTCGACTCGCCGCGCGCGAGCTGGTCGGAGGCGCCGACGCGGGTGAAGATCCGGTCGAAGATGCCGAGCCGCGCACTGGCGGCGGGAACGAACGAGCCGGTCTGGTTCAGCAGGACGATCAGCGCCACCTGGCGGAGGTAGGTCGACTTGCCGCCCATGTTCGGACCAGTGATGACCTGGATGCCGTTGCGGTCGCGCCGGATGTCGGTGTGGTTGGGGATGAAGCGCTCGCTGGCGATCTGCTCGATGACCGGATGCCGTCCCTCTTCGATCACGATCTCGGCATCGTCGGAGAGCGTGGCGCGGACGTAGCGGTTGCGGACGGCGATGGTGGCGAGCGAGCAAAGCGCATCGATGTCGCCGACGACGCGGCCGGTGCCGAGGATGGCGGCGTTCTCGCGCGCCACCGCCTCGAGCAGCGCGTCGTACAGCCGGATCTCGATCGCCTTCGACTTCTCCTCGGCGCCGACGATCTTCTCTTCCAGCACTTTGAGGTCGGGCGTGATGAAGCGCTCGGCGTTCACCATCGTCTGCTTGCGGATGTAGTCGGGCGGCACTTTGGCGAGGTTCGCCTTCGACACTTCGATGTAGTAGCCGAAGACCGAGTTGAAGCGGACCTTCAGCGAGGCGATGCCGGTGCGCTCCTTCTCCCGCGCCTCGATCTGCATGAGGATCGACTTCGAGTCGCGGGCGATGGCGCGGAGGTCGTCGAGCTCGGCGTCGACGCCGGGCTTGATGACGCCGCCGTCGCGGATGTTGGGCGGCGGGTTGTCGGCGATCGTGGTCGCGATTTGTAGTGCGGCGGCGGAGCCGTGGCTTGAGAAAGCGGTGGCTGCGCCACCGCACTCCAAAAAGAGAGGGGCGCGCAGCGGCTGCATCGTCTGGAGCAGCTCCGCCGACATCAGCAGCGAATCGGCGAGGGTCAGGCATTCGCGCGGCGTGGCGCTCCGCAGCGTCACGCGCGACGCCAGCCGCTCGAGGTCGGCGATCTTCGCCAGCCGCTGCGACATTTGCTCGAGGATCGCCCGCGAGCGCGTCAGCTCGTCGACGGCATCGTGGCGGTCGAAGATTGCCTCGCGGCCCATCAGCGGCCGCGTGATCCAGCGGCGGAGCGTGCGCGCCCCCATCGCCGAGCGGGTGGCGTTGACGACGCTCCAGAGCGATGCACGCGGGCGGGTGGGGTCGCGCGAGTCGAGCACTTCGAGGTTCGCCAGCGTGGCGGCGTCGAGCTGCAGGAAGTCGGCATCGTTGTCGACGCGCAGCGACTGGACGTGATCGAGCGGTTTGCGGTGGCTCGCCGCGGCGTAGCGCAGCGCCCCACCCGCCGCACCCACCCGAGGGTCGTCGGCTTCCAGTCCGAAGCCGCGCAGTGATTGGGTCCCGAAGTGGCGCGAAAGGTAGTCGTGCGCGGCGCGGCTCTCGAAGAGCGACGGCTCGCTCTCGCTCATCGGAATCGGGAGGGCGAACGCCGCGTCACGCGGGAAGATCGCTTCGCGCGGCGTGAGGCGCGCCAGATCGTCGCCGAGGCGGGGATCGTCGGGCGAGGCGTACGCGGTCACGAAAAAATCGCCGGTGGAGACGTCGAGGTAGGCGGCGCCGATACGGGTGCCGTTCGGGACGAGCGAGAGCAGATAGCAGCTCTCGCGCTCGACGATCGCGCTCTCGGTCGCGGTGCCGGGCGTGTAGACGCGGGTGATCTCGCGCCGGACGAGCCCCTTCGCGACCGCCGGATCTTCGACCTGCTCGCAGAGCGCGACGCGGAACCCCTGCTTGATCAGTTTGGCGATGTAGCCATCGACCGCGTGATGCGGCACGCCGCACATCGGCGCCTCATGCTCTTGCCCCTTGTTGCGCGCCGTCAGGACGAGGTCGAGGATCGGCGCCGCCTTCTCCGCATCCTCGAAGAACATCTCGTAAAAATCGCCGAGGCGGTAGAAGAGGATCGCGTCAGGAACTTCGCGCTTAATGTCGAAGTACTGCTCGAGCATCGGTGTGAGTTTGGCGGGGCGGGTCATCGGAAGCTCTCGGACTACTTCTCACTCGGACAAGCTCTCAGCGAAGCTCTCAGCTCTCCGACGAGCTCTCAGCTCCAAGCTCTCAGCTCTCAGACTAGCTATCAGCTCCAAGCTCTCAGCTCTCAGGGAGGACGGGCCTGAGAGCTGAGAGCTTGGAGCTGGGAGCTTCTAACGAGCTGATAGCTACTTAATCAGTTTACCGGCTTTCGAAGGGCCAGCAGGCGGCCGTCCTTGGCGTCGAGCTCCACCACGATGGCGTCGCGCAGGGCGGTGTGCGGGACGCGGTCGCAGAGGACGAGCCAGCGATTCGTGTCGCGGCCGGGATCGGTGACGTGCACGACCTCGTAACCGCGGAATTGCGGCTGCCGGCGGACGATGCGCAGCGCGATGTTCGCGGCGTCGTTGCTCAGAATCCGGCCGCGGCGTCGCGATGGATCGTCGGCGCCGCGCAGAGCGAGAAAGAGGACGGCGCAGACGAGAATCCACGCCGGGTAGAGCAACGAATAGCGCCGGATCACTTCGTTATCATAGCGGCGCGATGACACGCGAAGAGATCGAACGGACGCTGACGGAGATCGTCCGTCGCGAGAAGCCGAACGTCCC
>Ga0070707_100007191_pt1 | contig 10325 bp, 7 predicted proteins | sample KBSK5502metaG_FD_65468 | JGI IMG/M metagenome (GOLD analysis project Ga0070707, IMG submission 65468) | Corn, switchgrass and miscanthus rhizosphere microbial communities from Kellogg Biological Station, Michigan, USA - KBS K5-50-2 metaG | ecosystem: Host-associated > Plants > Roots >... | reverse complement strand
TGCTCGGCGAGTTCATCCGCGTGGTGCAGCTCATCCAGGAAGTCTACGCGGTCTTGGGCTTCAAGGACTACAACTATCGCCTCTCGCTGCGCGATCCCAACGACAAAGTGAAGTTCGAGGACAACGAGGCGATGTGGCAGCGCTCGGAGGCCGCCCTGCGCGAGGCGCTCGACCAGCTCGGCGTCGCCTACTATGAGAGCGTCGGCGATGCGGCGTTCTATGGCCCGAAGCTCGACGTGCAGGTGGCGAATGTGCTGGGCAAGGACGAGACGATCTCGACGGTCCAGCTGGACTTCACGCTGCCAGAGCGCTTCCAGCTCGAATACATCGGCGAAGACGGCATGCCGCACCGGCCGGTGATGATTCACCGCGGCGTGCTCTCGACGATGGAGCGCATCATGGCCTTCCTGATTGAGAACTATGCTGGCAACTTCCCGGTCTGGCTGGCGCCGCTGCAGGCGGTGGTGATTCCGATCTCGGACGAGCGGCACAGCGGCTATGCTGAGCGCGCCGCGCAGGCGTTGCGGGCAGCAGGGCTGCGCGTGGAGGTGGACCTGCGCAAAGAGCGCATGAATGCCAAGGTGCGCGACGCCCAGCTGCAGAAGGTCCCCTACATGCTCGTGGTGGGCGACAAAGAGGCGGAGGCCAATGCGGTGTCGTTGCGCCTGCGCACGAACGAAAATGTTGGCGCGGTGCCGCTAGGGGAGTTCGTGACGGTGGCAAAGCGGCTCAACGACGAGCGCAGCCAGGAGCTCTGGCCGGCGCGCGAGTAGGCCCCGGTCGAGAGAGACATTGCACCACGGAAGATGTGGAGCTCAGAGGGAGGTGCTGGCAAACGCCGCTGTGGCATGGGCCAGCCTCGCCGTGCTAGCGTTCGCAGAGGAGGGAGCCGACCCGGAGCAGTCCGCGCAGCGCTTAACCAGCGGCGGGGGAGCGGGAGTCGTGCTGCGTTTCGCCGGATTCTACGGCCCCGACTCTCCGCAGACGCGCCAGTTAATCAGCTTGGGCGCCGCGGCTGGGCGCCTATTCCGGGCGCGCCCGAGCGCTTCTTTTCCTCCGTGGCACACGACGACGCAGCCACGGCGGTGGTGGCCGCGCTAGGGCTGCCTGCTGGCGTGTACAACGTTGCCGACGACGAGCCACTGCGCCGCCGTGAGCTCTTCGACTCACTTGCTGCCACGCTTGGCGTCACCCCACCGCGATTTCCGCCGACCTGGATGACCCCGCTCATAGGATCGCTTGGCGAAACGCTGGCGCGCTCGGAGCGCATCACCAACCGCAAGCTGCGCGAGGCGAGCGGCCGCCAGCCGCGCACTCCTCGCGCTGTACGCGAGGGCTGGCCGGAGGTTGTCGCAGCTCTTCCTGTTGCATCCTGACTTGCTTCGCCGGTCAACTCCCCTCAATGGTTACCTGGTATGCTGCCTGGTTACTATGCAGCCGCCTTCCCGTTGCAGTTGATAGATGCTGTTGTTTGCACACGCATCCTGTGTTGATCCAATGGTAAATGCGGTTGCACCGTGGCACAGCGTGGGTCCTTGCTGGCGCAGAGGTGGAGGAGTAACGGCATGGAGCGAGGAAGAGCTCGGCGGTTGGCACTTATCTCGGCAACTTTCGGCGGCATCCTGCTGTTGGCCTTAGGCGCTCTACATTTTCCTGCAACAGTGCAGGCCGGTAACGTCCCGCATCGGCCAGCGATTGGTCCGGCCGGCAGGACTTCACGGAGTCCGTCAGTGCCCGCCACACGCGCTCATGCTGGTTGGAATGTCTCACCGATTCTCACTCCGGGAGTCAGTCAGGACTTGCGGGGCGTCGCGGCAACGTCGGCAAGCAATGCCTGGGCGGTCGGGTATTACGATCCTAACAGTGGAGGCGCAACCCCGCTCGTCGAGCACTTTAACGGTCAGACATGGTCTTTGTCGTCAGTACCACTCGGCTCCTCTACTGGTGATGTCCTGAATGGTATCACCGCGCTCGCCTCAAATAACGTTTGGGCGGTAGGGTCAGGCAGTGGGACTGGTGGAACGCTGGTCGAACACTGGGACGGCGCCAACTGGAACCTCATCACAAGTCCAAACCACGGCACCGATCCGAGCGAGCTCAAAAGCATTGCCGCGGTGGCGCCCGACGACCTCTGGGCAGTTGGCACTTATTCATTCAACAACAATAATGACAACGCCCAACTCATCGAGCACTGGAACGGAACAAGCTGGACAATCGTTACCGGCCCGGACAGTGGATTAACCGAGGTGATACTAACGAGTGTCGCCGCTAGCTCGGCCACGGATATCTGGATGGTCGGTCAGGGCCTCGTGAATGGTGCCGACAATCGATCGTTGGTCGAACACTGGAATGGGTCCGCATGGACCGCGACCATCTTTGGCCCCATTTCAGGACAATTTCCTGACGTCGAGGGCATTGCAGCGAACTCGAGCGGTGTCTGGGTCGCTGGCACAGTTCGCGACGCGTCGTTGAATTACAATGTTCCACTTGTCGAACATTGGGACGGCATCTCCTGGACGATCATACCAAGCGCACCGGCGGGAAGCATAGGAAGCGGTTTCACTACCATTGCGATTGGCCAGTACGGCGACGTCTGGGCGGCCGGATACACCTAGCTGAGCAACGAATTTGCAGCTACGCATGGTCTGATCGAGCACTTGTCAACCGGTGGATTCGCCATCGACCCAGATGGGCCCGGAATACCGCAGTACGGTGTACTCAACGCCGTTACTATCGTTGCACCCGGCTTAGGCTTCGCCGTCGGAGACACCGGTACTACGAATGCTAATCGCTACGCCTTGGCCGAGCAGTACGTGGGACTGGTGCAGGCCGTATCGCCTCGGTTCCGCGCTCGATAGCCGGCCCCGGTTTCGCGTGCCACGTCTAGCTGGTCAGCATCGTGAGGCTCTGTTGCCAGTTGACAGCTGACAGCTGATGTGCCGCTCGCTGGGGGCACAACGCGAACGAAATGCGGGCAGACCTACAATGCGCATGTCTGCCCGCCAAGCTGTCACTCCAGCACTAGATTCACCAGCCGGCCGGGCACATAGATGACGTTGCGGATGGTGCGCCCCGCAACGTGCCGCTGGACATTCTCCAGGGCCAGCGCGCGCTCCGTGATCGCCGTCTCCGGCAGTTCGGCCGGCACGACCAGGCGGTCGCGCACTTTGCCGTTCACCTGCACCACGACGGTGACAGTGTCGGCACGCGCAGCCGCTTCATCATATTGCGGCCAGGGTTGGGTGTGGATCGAGCTCGTGTGCCCCAGGCGATGCCACAGCTCTTCCGTGATGAACGGCGCATACGGCGCCAGGAGCCGCACGAAGGTCGTGAGCTCCTCCCGCACGACGGCGGTCGGGCGCTCCAGCTCGTTCAGATACTTCATCAGTGCGGCGATGGCCGTGTTGTACTTCAGCGCCGTGGTGTCTTCCGTCACCTGCCGGATTGCGGCATGCCTTGCGCGCCGCCGTTCCCCGGCCGTACCTTCCGTGGCGGCAGTGTCGGCATGCGCGACCGTGAGGCGCCACACGCGGTCCAGGAAGCGCACGACGCCGCCCAGCCCGCGGTCATTGAACTCGCCACCCGCCTCATATGGGCCCATGAACAACAGGTACGTGCGGAACACATCGGCGCCGTAGCGCCGCACGTACACATCCGGATTGATCGTGTTGCCACGCGACTTGCTGATCTTGGCACCCGCCGCCGTAATGATGCCGTTGGCGCGAAAGCGCGGGAACGGCTCCTCGAACTCCAGGTAGCCCAGCTCGTGCATCGCCATGGTGATGAAGCGTGCATACATCAAATGCAAGACGCTATGCTCCGCGCCCCCAATGTACATCCGTGGTGGTAGCCACTTGTGCGTCAACTCAGGGTTCCACGGCTCGCGCTCGTCGTCGGAGGACGGGTAGCGCAAGAAGTACCACGCCGAGTCCAGAAAGTTGTCGCTGACATCGGTCTCGCGACGCGCGGGCTTTCCGCAGATTGGACACGTGGTCTGTACGAACTCGGGCACGCTTGCCAGCGGTGCCACACCGGTGCCGGTTGGCCGGTAGTTCTCGACGTAGGGCAGGACGACAGGCAGATCCTCCTCTGGGACGGGCACCGCGCCATGATCGGGACAGTAGATGATCGGGATCGGCGGCCCCCAGTAGCGCTGGCGGCTGATCAGCCAGTCGCGCAGATGGTAGGTCACGCGCCGCTGGCCCTTGCCGTGCGCTTCGAAGGTGTCCGCGATCACGGTACGCGCCTCGGCAGACGACAACCCCGTGAAGGCGCCGGAATCCACCAGTACGCCCTCGTCCGTGAACGGCAGCGTGCCGTCGTCGGCGTCAGGTGGGCGCACCACGCGCCGAATCGGCAGCCCCATCGCCGCGGCGAAGGCGTAGTCCCGCGTGTCATGCGCCGGCACGCCCATAATCGCGCCCGTGCCGACCTCCATCATGACGTAGTCCGCGACCCAGACCGGCAGCTGCTCGCCGGACAACGGATGAATCGCGTACGCGCCGGTGAAGACGCCCGTGACCGGCCGCGGCGTCCCAGGATCCGCACCAATGCGGGCGCGCTCGGCGGCGGCTTGATAGTCCGCGATGGCGTTTCGCCGCTCCGGCGTGCCGATCGCGTCTACCAGTGGATGCTCGGGCGCTAGCACGACAAAGGTTGCGCCATAGATAGTATCCGGCCGTGTGGTGAATACTGCGATCCGCTCCGCCAGCTCTACCCCCGCGAACGCGAAGGAGAACTCCAGCCCTTCGGAGCGGCCGATCCAGTTGCGCTGCAATGCTTTGACGCGCGGCGTCCAGTCCAGCTCGTCCAGGTTGGCCAGCAGCTGCTCCGCGAAGCGTGTGATCTTCAGGAACCACTGCTCCAGCTCGCGCCGCTCGACGACCGCGCCGCACCGCTCGCAGCATCCGTCGATCACCTGTTCATCCGCCAACACTGTCTTGTCGTTGGGGCACCAGTTGACGGGCGCGGAACGACGCTCTGCCAGTCCGGCCTTGAACAGCTTTACGAAGATCCACTGCGACCAGCGGTAATAGTCCGGGTCAGTGGACGAGATTTCATGCGACCAGTCGAAGCGGTTGCCGATCTCGTGCAGCTGGCGCCGGAAGTTGGCGACGTTCTTTGCCGTCAGCGTATACGGATGCTCGCCCTGCGTGATCGCGAAGTTCTCGCTGTGGATGCCGAAGGCGTCGAAGCCAATCGGCTCGAACACGTCGTACCCCCGCATCGCCATAAAGCGGCCGTGCACGTCGGAGCCGATGTAGCTGTACATGTTGCCGACGTGCAGTCCCACCGCCGAGGGATAGGGGAACATCATCAGGTTGTAATACGGGCGCGGCGCGGTGGTCAGGCTCGGCTGGTACACGCGACTCTGTTCCCACTGCTCGCGCCACCTGCGCTCGATAGCGCGCGCGTCATACGCGGGCGCTCGCGTTCTCGCCGTGCTGCCCGATCGCCTGCGCCGACGCGTCGTATCGCCATTGGCTGGCGGCGCGGTCGCGGCGACCGTTTGCTCGCCAGTCGTGCGATCGCGCGCGATGCCTTGACTCTTCGCCATACTGGACCTCCTCATCTCGACTGCTGAGACACTCCAGGCGGGCGAGCGGCCAACCAAAAACGCCCCTCGCCCCGACAAGGGCGAAGGGCGCTCGTGCGCACGTTCGCGGTACCACCTTGTAACGCCGCCGCCTCACGGCCGGCAGCCTCAGCGGGTGCCAACACACCCGGACTCAGGTAGCAGCAGATAACGCACGTGCGCGCCGGAAAGTGCCCGCGTCGCCACTGACGCCCGCCCGGTTGGCGAGCCTGGCGCCCTTGCCGGGCATCGCCGTTGTGTTCAACGATACCACGCCGCAGCGCGTGCGTATACTGCCGTAAGAAAGCAAGAGGCGGGAGGCACGCACATGCAAGAGATACGCATCGGCGCAATTGACGCGATGTTCGTGGCGCGACTGCGCGAGATGATGGATGTGTCTGACGCCTTTACTGACCGCTTGCGCGCGATGGAAGAAGCGCTCGACGAGGACGGGTACATCGGCCAATTAATCCACGGGCTGAGAACGATTGACTTTCCTGGCCTGTTTGACATGACGCCGCAGGTGTTCGTGGCATATCCTAGGCTGGCGTGTAGTCCCGAGGCGCGGGAAGCGGCCAGCACGGCAGTGCGCGCGTGGAGCGAGATTTGGCAGCGATTGTACCAGCGCTGGCCGGAGCTGGCATGCATCCTACAAATCGCCTATGCGCCGGGCGATGCCTACTGGGAACCGATCCGCGTGCGGGCCTATGAGACGCTGGCAGAGCGCGTCCCCTTCGCGGCGCATAAGCCGGCTGTGAGAAAGGCCATTGCCTGGCGCGCGCGCGAACGGCAGTGCAGCCGCCCGGTGGCGAAGCACATGTCCCTCGTGACCGGCTTGGTAATAGCCTGGGGCGCGCAGACAGAACCGCACCGCGTACGGTTGGGAAGGCAGTGGGTCAAGGATGCGACGACAGGGCGAGCCGATGCCATGATCCCGAACCTGAAGGTGATGCGCTGGGCGTACTTCTGGAAATGGCTCTGCCAGGAAGCCGCGCGCCTGGCGACAGCCGATCTGCTGGGTGAGCCAATGCGCCCGACGCATCTCAATCCCAGTGCCGGTGATATCAGCCCGTGGTTGGACGCGCTGGTATCCTCACCCGACGATGTGGCCACGGACAGCGGTCTCAGTGAGGGTCTGAATGCTCAGCTCCAGCAGCGTTTCGATGACGTACAGGCGACACCGCGCGAGCGCGAGGTAGCGCTTTTCCGGGCACTTCACCCCGACGCCACAAGTGCTGAAGTGGCGGATGCGTTGCAGATCAGCCCAGCGACGGTGCGTGTGCTGCATGCGCGCTTGAAACAGCGGCAGCGCGCAACCTAGCGGGACCCTCCAGACTGCACACAAATCCCCTTGCCAACGGCACTGGCAAGGGGATTTCTTTACCGCTCACTTGCTCGTAAACAGGTTTGGCATACAGGGTAGCGGAGCAGAATCCGACGCAACATCATGCTCCGCTATAGCAGGCAGACAGGAGCACGAGTATGGAGCGCCGAAGGCAGCGCATGCTGCCACGCGAGCGATTAGAGGCCCAGCGCGCCGCCGACGACTGGCTGTGGCGGCGTTTGCTTGGCAATCCCACACAAGCTGAGTGCCGTCCCTCTCTTGCGACAGTCGAGGACGGCACCCGTGGGCCAGCAAAGCATTCACTAGCGCGGACAAGCGTATCACGCACTTGCGCCCGCGGGAAGGGGCGCCGAGGTCATGCCCCGTAATGGAACGAGCCGTCAAGCTCGTGACCAGCGAGCCGGAGGGCCAGACAACCAACCCGGAAACCCTATCACCGTTTATAACTATACCATACCCTTGCGTGTGCTTCTGGTCAGCGACGCATCGGCGGCTGAGATCCGTTCGCGCCTGCGATTGAATCTCGCCATACGCCTACTAGAGGACGCCATCCGCGATCAAAGCGAGGTGGCGTCATGGTAAGCGCGCCTGCCGCCCCGGCGAAAGTCCAACGTGAGCAGCGGTACACACGGTCGCAGCCGTGCCCCGTCTGTGGTGGCTGGCAGGGTGGCCCCAAAGGCCAGCACTGCCATGCCTTCTATAACCATGACTTCACCATCGCGTACTGTTCGGAGAAAGCTGGGGATTCCCCACCGAACCGGGCTGGGCACTACGCCCACCGCGTTGACCCTGACGCCGCCAAGTTCGCGCAGCGTGGCGAGCAGAAGTCAGGGCGGGACACGCGCAACCTGCACGCCGTCATTCCCCAGACCTTGCGCGATGGCTGGCACCAAACGGCGGTCTACCCGTACCACAACGCGGACGGTTCCCTGCTCTACAACCGCGTGCGCTACGATCCACCGGCGCATCGCAGCACCGAGCAGAAGCGCATCTATCCCTATCAGCCCGTGGGCGATGACTGGGCGTGTGATGAAGAGGGACTGGCGGGCCGCCTGCCCTTGTATCGCTGGCCCGAACTGCTGGCCGCGCCCACCACGAAAACCATCTTCATCACGGAGGGCGAAAAGTGTGCGAATGCGCTGCGCGCCCTTGGCCTGCTGGCAACCACCAACCCGAACGGCGCTGGCAACTGGCATGTCATTCTGCCGAGTGGCAGCCAGGAAGCGCTCAGAGGGCATCCCTTGGTGTTGCTGCCCGATGCCGGCGACACGGGGCGCGCCCACATGGAAGATGATGTGGCGGCATCTGTTGCGGGCGTGGGTGCCAGCGTGCGTGTTGTTCCCTTGCCGGGACTGACGGGCAAGGAAGATGTGGTCGAGTGGCTGGCGCGCGGCAACACCAGCCATGATCTGTACGACCTGGTGATTGCGACGCCTGTGCTGAGTAGCGAGCAACCTACTACACCGGGTGCAGAAGCGGGGATCGACACGGCGGCACTGCGCGCGGCGAACGTCGAACTGAACCGGCGGTTGAGTTGGACCGAGCAGGTGATGGCGGTGCCCAAAGCGCACCTCTCACCCGGCGCGAAAGAAACGGCGATCTGGCTGCGCCGGGAACTGCCACGCCACCAACGCCAGCTCGACGCCGATGGCTTCTGGACGGTCTATCTGCCCAGGGCCGCGACGGCGCGCGGCGTGAGCCCCGCCGTGCTGGGCGCGCATCTCGTGGAGCTGGACGACGTGGGCGCCTATCGCCGCCGCGAGCAACCGCACATGAAACCCAACGGCCAGCGCATCACCCGCATTGCAGTTGCCCTTGGCCCGGCGCTCGACACGCCGGAAGCGTGGCTGCCGACGAAAGGCCCGCGCAAGCCCCAGGGCGGCGCACGGCCAGGCGCCGGACGCCCGGCGAAGTGCCCAAGCTGCGACAGTAGCAACGTAGTGCTGGTCGAGCGCACGTTGCGCGTGATGACCTGCAAAGACTGCGGCGAGGTGACCCAAGAGCAGATCGGCGCGGATCGGCCCATACAGGCCTCCGCGCCAGACCCAGACGGCGCTGACAGCCCCTCCACCGGAATTCATCTTGAAAACCGGTGGACTGCCCCTGACGGCGCTTCCACCGGCCAGTCAAAAGCCGCTCCTACACAGAAGCAGAATGCAGAGGGCGCCCTCTTGAATGAGGACGACGACGTATGCACCGTCTGTGGCGGCGAATTGGAATGCTACGACGCGCAGGGCACCGCGTTCTGTGCCGCGCACGCCCCACCGCAACGGGAAGCGGGCTAAACCGTCCCGTGCACACGCACAAAACGGGGGTACTTCATGGGGTACGCGCGAACTGCGCAAAGGCGCATGGCGCATCACGTTGCGTCCTCTCGTAGGCGCGGGAACCATGTCGATTTCGACATTCACGGCCCGATTGTGCGCTGAGCGAGCGAGAGAGAGAGAGGGGAGCGTACCGGAATGGGATTCTGGAAACTTGGCCGCACGCGACGCCGGCCCTATGGCCGCCGGCCACAGTCGCATCCCTGGGTCGAGGACGCCTGTCCGAGCACGCCCGCGTATTGGGTGTGGCAGGGCGTGGTGCATCCTGCCTACGCGGACCGGGTGCGCGCGCTCCCTATGCCGCATGGCGGCATGCGCCATCTCTTGCGCTGCCAACTCTGTGCTGCCTGGCGGCTGTATCTCTTCAATCCGGTGGCGACCGTGTTTGTCTGCCGGCGCTGCCTGGGACTGCGCTACAAAAGCCAGTATATCGGGCGGCGCGTGGACGCCAGCCGCGCACGCCTCGACGAAGCGCGTGTGGCGCTGGAGCGTGCGGAGGCGACGATAGCGCAGCAGCGCAAGAAAGAGGACGCCAGACGCGCGCGCAGGGCAGCGTCCGCGCGCTTACGCCGACAGCAGGCGACCTGGCGTAAGCGTCGAGCGCGTTTGGAGCACGCGGAAGACGCCTACGCGTGGCGGGAACACGAGTACGAGATGCGCTGGATACACCGCTTGACGGTGTGGTGTGAGCGCCAGGACACGCGTATCCAGCGGCTCGCCGCACGCCTTGAAAAGCACGCGGTAGCGTAACGCCGATGTGGTAGAATAGCAACATAGGAAGCTAGCAGACAAGCGACTAGTCGGGCGCTTGCCAGTATGATAGGTACAGTCAGGGACGAGGGCACACGCACATGGGCGCATTGAGTAAACGTCGGCAGTGGCAATAACCGTCGCTCGCCGGAGTCGGCGCTATACGGTTAGCCCCGTACAGGCACGATGGAGCCACACCAGGCTCTTACACCTACCTTCTTCCCGGCTGAGGGCCCCTGGCTTCAGCCATGGGGGTGAAAGCCGGGCCGTCCGCAGACGGCGACTGGCCGAGGCCGCTTGGCACAGCTGGCCTTCAGGTGGGATACTGCCT
>Ga0070707_100007188_pt1 | contig 10326 bp, 6 predicted proteins | sample KBSK5502metaG_FD_65468 | JGI IMG/M metagenome (GOLD analysis project Ga0070707, IMG submission 65468) | Corn, switchgrass and miscanthus rhizosphere microbial communities from Kellogg Biological Station, Michigan, USA - KBS K5-50-2 metaG | ecosystem: Host-associated > Plants > Roots >... | reverse complement strand
GATCATCGACATCTTCCCCTACCCGCCCTCGACGCGGCTGTCAGCCGGGCGCTAGCCGGTCGGGCTACTCGTCCTCGATCTGGTTGTACACCAGGCTGATTGTCCCCGAAGCCGATATCCTGAACGTTTGAATTGCGGTGACCTGTCTGAGTGCATTTTCCGAGGTAATAGATCAATCTCATCTCCCCCGGTCCCGCCAGGCTGGTGCTAACCGAGGTTAGGAAACGCCCACGCAAGGTTGGCACCTTACTTCAGTACTGAGTCCAGCGCCTTGACGATGGGATTCCAGTAGGAGGCCACGTCAGAGTAGCTCCTCATGCCGTCCCGGAGCTTGCCCGAGTACAGGTGGCGCTCAGACGACTCCGTCAGATACACCATTGGGCCGATCCGCCCGATCGCCTCGTGCCTCTCGAGCACTGCGAGCGCCTCTGGGAAGGTCTTACCGGTCGCCCGGGTCAGCCCCCTCAGCTTGGGCTCGTAGACGCCGTACTCGCCGTGCCCGTGCTTGCGGACGAGGCTCACGAGCCTGTTGACGAACGCCTGGCCTGGTGACTGTTCGGTCTGGTCGCGCCTCGGGATTGGGCGGCACTCCTTGAGCTCGACAACGCCAGCGCGGAGGCGGCCGAGCTCGGTGAGATGTGCCTCCAGCTCAGGGCTGAGCTGGCAGCCCCAGAAGGTGGCCTGCGCGTCCACGGCCAGGTCGAAGTTGCTCGGCTCGAAGCCGTCGAGGTCTAGGACGCAGTCGTGGAAGTGCGACGTGCCCGTGAGAAGCCACGCTCGGCACTCAACGCCCTCGAAGCGGACGTTCGTCCAACGGCAGCTCCGCATCTGGAGGCCCGCGATGTCGACGTCGATGAGCGTCGTGTCCCTTACGGTGGTGGCGTCCAACACGAGCTTGGGCAGCGAGCAGTCGGCGATGTGGAGACCGGTGATCGCGGGCACTATCGCGGGCACGACGTCAACCTGAAGGGAGTCGGCCCCGGAGAAGTCCTGGCGTCTGACCTTTAGGCCCTTGGTACGGTCCACAGCTCGCAGCAGGACGGCTAGGACGAGCGAGAAGACGTAGCTGGCGACCAGCGGCTCGATCGTTGACTCGGCCTCGAAGAACCTGGACACCAGCTTCAGCGCCTCGTTTACCGCGCTCTTGTGCCAGAGCACGAAGTCCAGGCAGCTGGCGAACGGCGGAGCCTCCGATTGCTCCTGCTCGAAGATGTTGTGCTTGAGGCACCAGTCGATGAACGCGAGGCCCGCCGCCTCGTCCGCCCGGCCGAGCGCCGTCTGCAGCTCACGGAGCAGCTGCTCTGCGAGCAGGTAATCGAAGTAGGCGCGGTGTCGGGTGGCGAAGACCAGGTCGGGCGGAGGATCCGGGCGGGTGTCGGCGAGGGTGTGCTGCAGGTAGAAGGTGGCCAGCTCGTTGAGCATCGCCTCGATGAGCTTGTCGCTCTCCTCCTGCGATCTTGCTTTCTGTACTTCAGGTGTTCCCAACTCCGCCTGGATCAGCGTGCGCAGCGCCGCGCGAGGGTTCTCGACACCGGCCGGCGCCCCGGCGGTGAAAGTGAACACGCCGTGCCGGAGCTGCCGGTACCTGGAGTCGTCCGACTCCCTCCGCGCCACCGCTGCGGCGCCGTCTGCCGCCACCATGAGGACGAGTCGGGCGAGCAGGCGGGTCTGCACCTGCGGCTCGAACGGATCTGACCAGAACCCGCTTACGTGGTCGCCGAACTTGGCCTTCCAGCTGGGTGCGAACTTCGCGCGCTCCCGCTCCAGGACTTTCTGGACGATCTCCCCGAAGACATCTGGGGATGTGAGCCTGAAGTTCTCTGCCCCGACGGCGCGCCGGTCGGCTGGCAGGTCTAGGATCAGCTTCGAGAAGGCGTCCAGGAACAAGGGGTGGCCGATCAGCGACTCGACGTCCGCCTCGGCGACGCCTTCCAGCGTCTCAGCTGCCTGGGTCTCGAGCTGAGCCGCCCACCTGGCCGCCGCCTGCTCGTCAAGCCCCGTCCTCATCTGTATGTACCGGCGGCGTCCCGCCTTACTGAAGAAGCCCACCGACAGCTGCGCGGTGCGCTTGCCGCCCAACTCGTCCTGAACCAGGGGGTCGAGGTTCAGGTAGTAGTCCCGTGAGCTGAGCACGGCGCGGCCGCTTCCCTCGATCGTCTTCTTGAGCTGCCTCAGGAACTGCCTGCTCCCGTCCCGGGCCTGGCCGCTCACCAGCTCGTCGAGGGCGTCGAGAATCGGCACGATCACACCCTTCTCGAGGAGGATCCTTATGTCGGCGATCGGAAGCCGGATGCCGGCGTGGCTCATCCAGGTCTCCAAGACATCGACGTGGAGCAGGAGCGGCAACGCCGCGAAGACGGGGATCGGCTGAGTGAGGTCGGCGACGGCCGTGCGGCTCATCCGGTTCGAGACGCGCCGCAGGAAGAAGGTCTTGCCGATGCCGCCGGGGCCGTAGATGACCGTGATGCCCCCTTCGAGGACGTCCGGCTGCCCCTGCAGCAGGCTGGAGAGCGCCCTTGCCGTGCGCTCGTCCGACTCGTGCACCGCTGACAGCGCAGGCTCGGTGTAGGAGCGCTCCTCTAGGTCTGTCCAGGTTCCGCCCAGCGCCTGGAGCAGTTTCGCCCTCGCCGGCTGGTCGACGTTGCCGTCAGGGTCCGTCACGCGGATCCGGTCGGCCCAGAGGTGGTGCACGGCGGAGACCAGCCTGACTGTCGTGCCAGCGTGGCGCTGGCGGACGGCGTTGCTGGGCCAGGTGCCCGGGAAGATGATGTTGCAGAGGGTCACCTTTCGCTTGCTCAGAACCGGCTGCATGAACTCCATGTGGTCACTGAGCCACCGGGCGCCGTTGTCCCCCCGCGCGTCGGGGGCCTGACGCGCGACGACGTAGACCACGGAGCTGCCTGGGTCGTCCCTCGACGGGACTTGGAACGCGCCGACGATCTCCCCCTGCTGGAGGTCGCTCAGCTCCTTTGCCTTGGGCTCGAGCGAGCGCACCAGTTCTCGGAGCGCCGCCCTGTCTTGGAGGGCGGGAGCAGCTTTCAAGCGAGTGCGAATCGTACCTTTCGGGCGCCGGGCACCGACAGGGGCTGCGCGGGCCGCCTGAAGTGGTATGGCAAGCCGGCAGATCGCTGTTATGGTGCTGCGCCCTGAGCGGGCGCGACCGCGACATTTACAAGAGGACCGGCGCATCTACGACTTCCGCGAGGGACGCCTTAAGAACGACATCAAGCTCCCGAATTGGGGCTGGGCGGAGCGAATGGACGGCCACCCGGTGGTCGACCATGTCAGGCAGCGGACGAAGGGCGGTGCCAGCAGCCGCAGCAACTACCTGCCCGCCTGTACGCGCTGCGACCGCCTCCGCTGGGGTCGAGGGCGCCAAGCTCCGGGAGATCCTCCTCGGCGGCATTCGTTGGTTCGGAAGGAGATCAAAACCGGCTCGGACATCGGCATGCTGCTGGCCGACCTCAGGGACGCGCGGCTGCTGGAGAACTACCGGCGCACGGCCACGGCCGCTCGACAAGCAGTTGGCTTCGGGCCTCATCAACGAGTCTGATTGCAGGCGGAGGAAGGCGGCCCTCCGGTCACTCCCCGGTCCCGGCGCCGCTGCAGGTCGTCGAGCCGGACATCATCGGCCTCGAGCCGAGGCCGCGGCGCCGGTGAGTTCCATTCCCCATCGCCCAGCAACGTTGGCTTCCATGGATAAGCATGGAAGTCCATGTATAATTGCGGCCGATGATGGGAGACTCCGATGCCAGCCAGCGCAGCTGAGCTGATGGCTCAGGTGGCCAAGCTCACGCTGCAGGCTGCTGATCTACTCGCCGAGGGGCGCGTCGCCGAGGCCGAAGAGGTGGATCGCCGGGCGGCCGCCCTTCGCCGCCGCGCCATGCGGACAGCGCGGGAGGAGGGGGCCGCTGGTGCCGCCACAGCTGCATACGCTCCGGCGCAGAGCGACCGCGACATGGTCGTGGAGGGCCTGACCGAGCTCGACGCGATCTCCAGCCCCCGCCTGATCTCGGACTTCGTCCTGGCCCGCTACGGGCGCCACGTGAACGCCAGGCTCTTCTCGTCTCTGCGCCGCGACGAGCGCGACGCCTGGCAGCGCTGGACGCAGGGCCGGGGCGGCTCGCGCCTGACGTTTGTGGTGCCGGCCCTCGAGGGCACGTTCTTCACGACGTCGCGCGGGTTGGTGGCGCTCTCCATGTGGCCGCTGGCTCGCCGCATCGTCGGCCCGCGCACGGGGAGGGTTGAGTTGCTGAGGGCGGCCAGGAGCGTGCTCAGCGCGCTCGCCTGGATGCGCGAGCGGGACACCGCTGCCGCCGTACCGATGGAGCGCCTGGCCAGCTCGCTGGCGAGGACGGTGCCAGGTGCTATGGAGGGCTGGCGGGTCGGCGCCATCGAGGACGTCACGCGCGCCGTCGAGTGGGAGCTCCGGGAGTTGGAGCAGGCCGACCGCGACTGGCGCGAGGTCGCCGCGGCCAGGGCCCTCACCCAGCTCACCGAGGAGGAGCAGGTCTTGGGCAGCGCCGGCCCGCACGTCGTCCGCCGAGCCAGCGGGGGTATTGCCTAATGGCGCAGTTCGAGGAGCAGCTCGACGCCGCGATGGCCGCGCTGCGCGGCCAGATGAGGTCTAGTGGCCGTTCCGTGCGGGCGGTCGCGAAATGGTCGAACAATCAGAGGTGCGCCACGAACAACGCCATGTTCGTGGCGCGCGTCGACGACGACCGGTTGCTGCAGCGGACGTCGCTGGCGCCTGAGTTCGGGCAGAGCCCCTTCGCGCTCGCCCGTGGCGCCCGCGTCGAGCAGATCGGGCGTGCCAACCAGTACGCGGTGACCGTCAGCCTGCTCCGGGAGCACTTCGGCTACGGCATCCCCGAGGTCGTCGCGCTCGACCTCCGCCATGGGTTCCAGCCAAACAACATCGGTATGGCGCAGCGCGCCCGGGCGACCGAGAGGGCGCTGCAGGCTGCCATCAGGGACGAGCGCGACGCCCCCAACATCATCGACGGCGCCGTCCTGCGGGCTCAGATCGGCGGCTTCCTGGCCCACCTAGAGGCCGACGGCGTCGGCGCCAAAACCGGCCCCGTCTTCCACGTGAACGAGTACAAGGGCTGGCCGGTGGTGGACGGACGCGCCCACGACGCAGCCAAGCTGGGCGCGACGGTCGCTCAGATGGGCATCTACCGCTACCTGCTTGCCGACACCATCGACCGCCTAGGCGGCGACCCTGACACGGTGGCGGGAACCGGCTTGCTGATCACGCCCCGCAACGTCGGCCTCACGCTGGTAGGCAACCCGATCCGCCTCGCTGGCGCCACGCGGCTGGCCGAGCACACGCTCGCCAACCTCCCCCACCCGCGCGACTTCATCGGCTCGCTGCCTGAGGGCCTGGATTTCGGTGCCGTTGCCAGGGGCGACCACGAGGGGTCGAGGTTGGATGCGCTGGAGCGCATCACCAACCGGTTGGGCACCCGCTACCAGGAGAGCTGCATGGGTAACTGCGGCCTCGCGAAGTTCTGCCGCGCCCGTGCGCGTGCGAGCGGGTCAACCTCCCTCGTCGGCGAATCTGTAGCCCGGTTCATGCCGGGCGTCGTCTCGCTCCCCCGCGCGGCCGCCCTGGCCGACGGCGCCACTCCCGCCGAGGGCGAGGTCGTTACCGGTGCGGCCTCCGTTCTGGCGGCGGCGGGCCGCCTCTACCGCGAGAAGCTGTCGGGCGGAAGCCTGCCACCCATCGCTGCCGTCGGCGGGGGTCGAGCGTCGTGAACGCGCTGGAGGCGACCCTGGCCGCCTACTCCGCCCGCGACGGCGTCGCCTACCGGCTCACGAACTTCAGGCACCGCCACCTGGCCAGCGAGCCGATCGCGCTCTCACCCTTCCAGCCAGGCGGGGAGCCCTTCGCCGTGGCCGCACTCGCCTACGGCACCGGCCCGGGCCCCTATCAGCTCGCACTTGCCGGCCAGCCACTCGACCGCGTCCAGCTCTTCGAGTCCCTCCTGCCCGCCGCCCGTTGGTTCAACACCCGCTTCGAGGCGCCGTGGGGCCTCCGCCAGCACGTCACGCGCGGGGTCAGGAACCCCCGCGAGGTCGAGCTGGCGCCGGACGCGCCGCAGGTCATCGTCACCAACCCGGGCGTCGTCAAGTTCCTGAGCAGCATGGGGCGCCGGCTGGCTTTCCTGCCGACCGAGGCCACTGAGGGCGGCCCCCCGCCCGCCCCGCCAGAACTCGTGCGCCTCGGCCGCCACCTCGTGTTCGCCACCCGACGCTACCGTGAGCCCGGCCAGCAGGTCCTCCTGGACATGACGACCCTGGCGGGCGCGACCTGGGCGACCGCCCAGACGCCCGCAGAGCGGGCCAACCTCGCAGCACTCTTCGCCTGGGTCGAACGTCCGGGCGGCCTCGACGGCTTCACCGCGGCATTCCTCGCTGAAGGGCTCTCAGCCGGCCCGATTCCCAACCCGAGCGCCGAGGACGAGATCATCGAGATGGTCGAGCGCCTGGGTGAGGCGCGCAAGGCTGGTGACCGTGCTGGCGAGTCGGACGCCCGCGCCGAGGTCGAAGCGGCCTACCGCGCTCTCCTCGACCCCGTCTGGGACCTCCTCTGGCGCGTCCGCGCCGCAGTGCTCGAGATCCCCGAGGAGGCGAGGTATATGACTCGGCGGCTAACACTGGACGCCGAGGCTTACAGCCAGCACATGGCCTGGATGGACGGCCCGACTGCCGGGCGGCGGCGGACTCGGGACACGGTGCCCCAGGCCATCTGGGCGCGCAGGAAGGCCGAGGCCGAGGCGGCGATGTTGGAGGCAGAGGAGACCATCTCCGACCCGCTCAGGCTGATTCCACTCCTGCTCGACCACAAGGCGGTCGAGGGCGCGATCTCTGAGCGCGACTTCGACAGGAGCGAGGTGAAGCACGGCAACCGGAGGGCGTCGGCGGCTCCGAGGCTCGAGCTGAGGACCGCAAACCCCTCGCTGATGCCCGTAGGCAAGGAGCTCTGGTGGGCTGACGACCCCGGCCGGGTCTGCGCCGAGGTGCGCGCCGTTGAGGACGACCCCGCCGGGCCGGGATCGCTGGTCGACCTCGTGATAGTCAAGGGCGCGACTCTGGTGACGGGGCTGCGCACGGCCCAGACGGCCTGCTTCTCAGAGCTGACGACCGACTCGTTCCCGGCCACCTACCCCTCGCAGTCCGTCCCCTTCACCCACGTCCCAGCCCAACCCGACAGCGGGCCCGACCACATCGAGCCTGAGGGTGACCAGGCCCCGGCGGTGGCCCCGTGACCACGGCGACGTCCTTCTATGACGAGGAGCTGAGCGCCCGAACCGCCGCTGTTGAGCAGGAGGCGTTGCGCCTGCTCGTCGACAGTCCAGCTCTGATCCAGGTCGGCGGCGGGCGCTACCACGCGGTCGTGGTCGCAGCCCCGGCTGGGGCCGGCAAGAGCGAGTTCGTCTGCACGTCGGTCTCGACCGTTGTCGAGCGCTCCGGTGGCCGGCCGGGAACTGCGGTCGTCGCGACTCCGACCAACCACCAGGCGCAGGATCTGGTGCGCCGCTTGGCGGCGCGGCTCGGCCCGCGCCACACCGTGGCCTTCATCCGCGCCTCGACGGCGCCCCACCTCCCTCCCGCCACCCTGGCCCTTCCGAACGTCGTCGAGGCGGAGGCCAGGCAGGCCGACCACTACTCGGTCACGGTCGGCACCCTCGCCAAGCTCGGCGACGCCTACGGCAGGGGCAGCGTTGGCTCCGGCTTCGGCTACCTGGTCATGGACGAGGCCTACCAAGCCGACTCCGCCCATTACTACGGCGTCGCCAGCCTCGCCCGACGGCACCTGCTGGTCGGTGACCCCGGCCAGCTCGACCCATTCACCACCATGGAGGACGGTGACCGGTGGCGCGGCTTCGCCGAAGACCCCGTGCAGACCGCCGTGGGCGCCATCCTCGGCAACCACCCCAACGTTCCGGTAGTCAGGCTGCCGATCACTCGACGCCTCCCGGCCTCGGCGGTCCCGGTGGTCGCGGCCTTCTATCCGGAGCACCGGTTCTCAAGTTGGACCGTGCCCGGCGCCCGCACGATGGGTCTCCGGCACGCGGGCCTCGGCCGCGGTGCGCTCGCGGCGGTGGACGCCGCCGTCGACCACGCCGCCACCGAGGGGTGGGCTTACCTGCGGCTGCCGAGCAGCCCGGTGCTGACCGCCGACCCGGCCACGGTGGAGGTGATCACCTCGGTCGCCCAGCGGCTGCGCGACCGGGCTGCCCAGGTCAGCAGCGAGAGGACGGAGGGTCGCCAGGTTGACCTCGACCTCGAGCGAGTGGCGGTGGCGGTCAGCCACCGCGACCAGCGCGACCAGCTGCGCGCTTCGCTCGACGATGCAGGGCTGCAGCAGGTGCGCGTGGACACCGCGAACCGGCTCCAGGGACTGGACTTCGATGTGGTCATCGCCTGGCATCCCCTCGCCGGTCTGCCAGCGCCAGACGGCTTCCACCTAGACCCGGGCCGCCTGTGCGTTCAGCTGACCAGGCACCGGCATGCCTGCGTCGTCGTCGGCCGCGCAGGCGACGTGGAAGTCCTCCAGTCAGTTCCCCAGATCCCGGAGGCCTGGCTGGGCGAGGAGGCGTCCCCAGAGGTGGACGGCTGGTTCGCCCATCGCTTCGTCTTCGACCGGCTCGACGACCACGCCTTCGACATCCGCTGACCGGCCGCTCGTAGGTGGCCTTGAGGGCGCCGCCGACTGACCGCCCGGCCATCTCAGCTGCGCTCTCCTCAGGAGCCTCGTGTCGGCAGAAGCGCGGGACAGCAAACCCGCGGCCTCCAGTTCGGCGCGGTCCCGTCGTCGTCGCTCGACGCTCCGCCGCAGGTTGCCCTGGGCTGGCGCGCGGTCTGCCCAGACTGGAATCTCTGGAGCGGTCCGAAGACCAGCCGCGCGGCGTCCGGCATCGGCCTCAGGTTGCGGCTGCGTAGCAAGGGTTCAACCATCGAGGTCCAGTCCTAGTATCGGCTGGACCGATTCGATCGCTCTCGCGATCCGGACCCTCGCCTCGTCGGCGGTTTTCAAATCGTTCTCGAAGCCGATCCAGCGATTGCCGAGCTCCTCGCAAGCGACCGCCGTCGTCCCACTGCCCATGAACGGATCGAGCACTACCTGCTCCGGCGCGGCCACGAGACCGATGAGCCACTTCATCACCCGCAGGGGCTTCACGGTAACGTGATCGGGCCTGTCCTTCCGCCCGCGCTCTTGCGGTGCATAGCAGAAGTACCGGGAGGGTGGTCCTTTACTCGCGACAATGGCCGGGCTGTCGTCACCCTTCGATCCCTTCATGTAGCCGATCGACTTCCGGACGCCGGCTCGACGTGAACCACTCGACCGCATTCCCACGGCTTGGTCCAGGTCGGCCGCGGCATCCTCGTCCAGAATGACATTAGTCGGCCACCGGGCCGGCTGCTCTGGAGCTTCGATCCGGCGGTCTTCGACGCGCAGCCGGGCGTGTCGGTCTTTCGACGCCAGGATGATGGGGGTAACGCCCCGGCGCAGATGTCCGTGCTTCACGTTGATCCCCGACCCGTTGCCGTATAGCCACATCACCTGATCGAGGATTGCGGCCCCGGCGGCCTCGAGCGCGCATGCGACGCGGTGCGCAAAGCGTGGCTGGGCAAAGACCGCGACGACTCCGTCCGGACGGAGAACGCGGACGGCCTCTACTGCCCAGATAACAGTCCAATCTTGGAAGGCGTCGAGGTGCTCGAAGCTGTCCCAGGGAGCACCCCCGATCTTGATCCCGAACGGCGGATCGGTCACCACGGCGTCGACGGATGCGGCCGGGAGACGCGTCATGCCCGTCACACAGTCCTCGACGAACAGCTCGCCGAGTCCAAGCCGGACGGGTGGCGTACTCAACCGCAGCCCTCCATCGGCGATCCTCGGGGGCCGAGATCGAGCTCAATCGCCCAGCCCCGAGCTAAGGAGGACAACCTCGGGGCAACACCCGAGCCGCGCGCAACCGCCCCGAGCATGATATATTCGCGAAACATAAAGAAGCCGCCGGGGTGTTGAGCCCGGCGGCCCAGAACAACCGAGAGCTCGAGGCCCTGGTCGCCTGCACCTCCATGGTACCCCTCGGCTCTCTCATAGGAGGTAGTCATGGACACGATGCAGGGATTCGACCCTTCTGCGGGCACCTACGTCAAGGGCATCAAGGTGCGCGAGGATGCGTTCGTCGCCGTCACGCACTTCCATCAGCTCAAGACGTTCGCCCGCGACCCGCAGCTTCTCCAGGCTGGCGGACGCCGGCGCAGCTACATGGAGGACATCGAGGACGAGGTGGAGGTCCACGAGCT
>Ga0070707_100007187_pt1 | contig 10329 bp, 8 predicted proteins | sample KBSK5502metaG_FD_65468 | JGI IMG/M metagenome (GOLD analysis project Ga0070707, IMG submission 65468) | Corn, switchgrass and miscanthus rhizosphere microbial communities from Kellogg Biological Station, Michigan, USA - KBS K5-50-2 metaG | ecosystem: Host-associated > Plants > Roots >... | reverse complement strand
ACGTATCGCGCGCTCATCGAGGAGCTCGGGCTCCGTCACTAAGGCCCGCGGGTTCGCGAGGGCGCCCCGAACGAGCACAGCGGGGCGCCCTCGCTGCATTGGTGTGCTCTGACTGGAATCACACGTGACCGTACAACGGATCGAACAGGAATTCGCCGGGCGTCGTCTCATGATCGAGAACGGCCGCCTCGCGAAGCAGGCCGCGGGCTCCGCCCTGGTGCAGTTCGGCGACACCATGGTCCTCGCCGCCGTCACCGTTTCTCCCAACATCTCCTCCCTGCCGTTCTTCCCGCTCACCGTCGAATATCGCGAAAAGACCTACGCCGCGGGCAAGATCCCGGGCGGGTTCCTGAAGCGCGAGGGCCGGCCCTCCGACAAGGAGATCCTCGCCAGCCGTCTGATCGACCGCAGCGTCCGGCCGCTCTTCCCCGAGGGCTTCAAGAACGAGGTGCAGGTCTTCGTGACGGTGCTCTCCGCCGACCAGGAAAACGACGCCGACATTCTCGGTGCCGTCGCGGCCTCGGTGGCCCTGAGTGTGTCGACGGTGCCATGGAACGGGCCCCTCGCGGCGGTGCGGGTGGGCAAAGTCGAGGGGAAATGGATTCTCAACCCCACCTTCCAGCAGCTCGAGTTCTCCACGATCGACCTGGTCGTGAGCGGCTCGGCCGACGCGATCTACATGGTCGAGGGCGGCTCGCTCGAGATCTCGGAAGCCGAGATGCTCGAGGCGCTCAAGGTGGCGCAGAAGGGCATCAAGGACGTCATCGCGCTCGAGAAGAAGGTCATCGACGCGGAGCCCCGGCGGAAGCTGGCCTGGGAGAAGGCGGTCCTCGATCCGGCGCTGGTCGCCCGGGTGCGCGATCTGGCCGAGAAGGCGATGGCCTCCGCGATCAATGCGAAGGACAAGGCCGCGCGGGCGGGCGGCCTGAAGGAGCTGCGCCAGAGCGTGCTGACTCAGCTCGCAGCCGAATTCCCCGACAAGGCCAAGGACATCGCCGCCGAGCTCGACGAGATCGAGTACCGGGTGATGCGGGCGCAGGTCCTGGAGAAGAGTGAGCGGGTGGACGGGCGCGATCTCGACACCATCCGTCCGATCTCGATCGAGGCGGGGCTCCTGCCGCGGGCCCACGGCTCGGCGTTGTTCCAGCGGGGCGAGACCCAGGCGCTGGCCTCGGTCACGCTCGGCACCGCGGACGACGAGCAACGGATCGACAGCATCGATGTCCTCGGCGAGACCACCAAGTCGTTCATGCTGCACTACAACTTCCCGCCGTATTCGACCGGCGAAGTCAAGATGATCCGGGGGACCAGCCGGCGCGAGATCGGCCACGGGGCCCTCGCCGAGCGGGCGCTCCAGCCGCTGCTGCCGCACTACGAGGAGTTTCCCTACACTTTGAGGGTGGTGTCGGAGGTGCTCGAGTCGAACGGCTCGTCGTCTATGGCGACGGTGTGCTCGGGCTCGCTGGCGCTGCTGGACGCCGGGGTCCCCATGAAGGCGGGGTGTGCGGGAGTGGCGATGGGCTTGGTGAAGGAGGGCGACAAGGTCGCCGTCCTGACCGACATCCTCGGCTCGGAGGACGCCCTTGGCGATATGGACTTCAAGGTCGCCGGCACGACCAACGGCATCACGTCGATCCAGATGGACATCAAGATCGAGGGGCTGACCCTCGAGATCATGAAGGAGGCGCTGGAGCGGGCGCGGAGGGGCCGGCTGCATATCCTGAAGGAGATGGACAAGGTGTTGGCCAAGCCCCGGCCGCAGCTCTCGAAATACGCGCCGCGCATCATCACCATCCAGATCAAGCCGGAGAAGATCGGCGACGTCATCGGGCCCAAGGGGAAGACCATCCGCGGAATTCAGGACGCCACCGGCGCCAAGATCAACGTGGACGACAGCGGTCTCATCACCATTGCGGCTGTGGGCGGCGAGGCGGGGGAGAAGGCCCGCGAGATGGTCGCGGCGATCGTGGCCGAGCCGGAGGTGGGCCGGATCTACGAGGGGCCCGTCAAGAGCACGACGCCGTTCGGCGCGTTCGTCGAGATCATTCCGGGGGTCGAGGGACTGCTCCACATCAGCGAGCTCCAGCACGGCCGCACCGAGAAGACCGAAGATGTCGTTAAGAAGGGCGACATCGTCCAGGTCAAGCTGCTCGAGGTGGACGAGCGGGGTCGCATGAAGCTTTCCCGGAAGGCCCTGCTCCCCAAGGATTAGGCACGTGGACACGGTCCTCCTGGACACGGGGCTCCGGCGCACTGACGCGCCGTCGGGCCTCGTCGTCCTGTCCGAGGCGATGCCGAGCGTACGCTCCGCGGCGCTCGGCATTTTCGTGCGCACGGCGAGCGCGCACGAGCCCCGCGGGAAGATGGGCGTCTCCCATTTGCTCGAGCACATGGTGTTCAAGGGCACCGAGCGCCGCACCGCCAAGCAGCTCGCGCTCGAACTCGAGGTCCGGGGCGGGGCGCTCGACGCCTTCACCGGCCGGGACTACACTAGCTACCAGGCGCACGTCCTGGACGACGACCTGCCGCTCGCGGTCGACATCCTCACCGACCTGGTCCGGCGGCCGCTGCTCGCGGAGCGCGATCTCGTGCCCGAGCGCAACGTGATCCTGGAGGAGATCAACGGCGTCCTCGACACGCCGGATGATCTCGTGTACGAGCTGCACGCCGAAACGCTCTGGCCGGCACATCCCTATGGGTATTCCATCCTGGGCACTCCCGCGACCGTGAGCGCGCTCGGCGCGGCCGATCTCCGCGAGCTGCACGACGCCGCCTACTACCCCGGCAATTGCGTCTTCGCCGCGGCGGGGAACGTGGACCACGACCGCCTGCTCGAGGCGCTGGCCCGCGAGGGCTGGCTCGACCGCAACGGGACCGCCGCCCTGCGCCCGCCGGTGGTCGCGGTTCCCGCGACCCGGGGGGTGGAGCGTTTGGAAGTCCGGGACTCGGCCCAAACCCACGTCGTCTTCGGCACCGACACGTTTCCCCTCCGGGACCCCCGTCGCTTCGCCCTCGCGATTCTGGTGAACGCCTTCGGCGGCGGCATGTCCAGCCGCCTGTTCCAACGCGTGCGCGAGGAATTAGGTCTGGCCTATGCGGTGTACGCATTCAAGCAGTTCTATCAGAGCACCGGCCAGCTCGGGGTCTACGTCGGCACCCAGCCGGCCACGGCGGATCGTGCGGTCGACGCGATCCGGGGGGAGTACGCCCTGCTCGCGCGGGAGGGCCTGCCGGCCGCGGAGTTGGCGGACGGCAAGCAGCAGCTCAAGGGTCAGGTCGTCCTGTCGCTGGAAAGCCCGGGCGCCCGGATGCAGCGGCTCGCGGGCTTCGTGCTCCACGGGGACCGGTACCGCTCGCTGAGCGAAACGCTCGCGGAGGTCGAGCGCGTGACGGCGGCGGCGGTGGCGGCGGTGGCGGCGGAGTTCTTCCCAGAGGAGCGGCAGGCGGTCGTGAGGCTGGGACCGGAAACCGCGGTGAACAGTGAACAGTGAACAGTGAACGGTGAACGGTGAACGGGGGTGGCGGGGCGGCCCGTTTACCGTTCACCGTTTACCGTTCACCCCGCCCGGACTTACAACCCGCACCGAGGCTCCATGAACATCGGCGTCCCGAAGGAGATCAAGACGAACGAGAACCGCGTCGCGCTGGTGCCGGCCGGCGCCGAAGCGCTCGCGGCTCAAGGCCACGCCGTGCTGCTGGAGCGCGGGGCCGGAGACGGGAGTGGATTCGACGATCGCGCCTACCTTGCCGCCGGCGCAACCGTCCTGCCCACGGCCGAGGACGTGTGGGCGCGGGGCGACCTGATCATGAAAGTGAAGGAGCCGATCGAGGTGGAGTGGCCCCGGATGCGGAAGGGACAGGTGATGTACACCTACTTCCACTTCGCGGCCGACGAAAAACTCACCCGCGCGGTGATCGCTTCCGGTGCCATCGCCGTTGCCTATGAGACGGTCCAGCTGCCGGGGGGGGAGCTGCCGCTGCTGACGCCCATGTCGGAGGTGGCCGGCCGGATGGCGGTGCAGCAGGGCGCCAAGTACCTCGAGAAGGTGTTCGGCGGGACCGGCGTGCTGCTGGGCGGCGTGCCAGGCGTGCCTCCCGGCGAAGTTGTGATCATCGGCGGCGGTGTGGTGGGCACCAACGCCGCGAAGATGGCGGCCGGGCTGGGCGCGCATGTCGTGATCCTCGACCTCTCCCTGGAGCGGCTTCGCTATCTGGACGACGTGCTGCCGCCGAACGTGGACTGCATCTACTCGAATCGCTACAACCTGCTCGAGGCGATCAAGCGCGCCGACCTGATCATCGGCGCCGTCCTCGTCCCGGGGGCCAAGGCGCCCCACCTCGTGACCCGCGCCGATCTCAGGCTCATGAAGCCGGGCGCGGTGATCGTGGACGTCGCCGTGGACCAGGGCGGATGCGTCGAGACGATCCACCCGACGACGCACGAGAATCCCACCTACTTTGTGGACGGCGTCCTGCACTACGGGGTCGCGAACATGCCGGGCGGCGTCCCGCGCACCTCGACGCTCGCGCTCACCAACGCGACGCTTGGCTACGCGCTCCGGCTGGCCCGGCACGGGTGGCGCGAGGCGTGCCGCCGCGACGAGGCGCTCCGGAAGGGGCTGAACGTGGTCGAGGGCAAGGTGGTGTATCCGGGCGTGGCCGAGGCCTTCGGGCTGCCGCTGGTGGATGTCGCGTCCGTCCTCTGAGCCCGGCGGCGCCGAGGTGGTGCGCGTGCTCCTGGCGCGCCTCCCCGACGGCCGCGGACTGCCGGTGCCGACCCGGGCCACCGCCGGGTCGGCCGGGTACGATCTCGCAAGCGCGGAGGACGGCGTGCTTGGTCCGGGCGAGCGACGCTTGTTCCACACCGGGTTCAGCATCGCGGTGCCGGAGGGCTACGAGTGCCAGCTGCGCCCGCGGTCGGGCCTCGCGCTCAAGCACGGCATCACGCTTCCCAACACGCCGGCCACGATCGACAGCGACTACCGTGGCGAGCTCATGGTCGCCCTCGTGAATCTCGGGACCGAGCCGTTCAGCGTCACCCGCGGGATGCGCATCGCCCAGATGGTGATCGCCCGGATAGAGCGGGCCGAGTTCGCCGAGGTGGCTGAGCTGCCGGGGACCGCCCGCGGGTCGGGCGGGTTCGGGAGCACGGGGGCGAACGTGTAGTGAGTTGCGCCCTTGTGGCTAAACCCGCGTGTCTCTTACTTTTCCGCCCATGCTCCTCACAACCGCTCGATGAAGCTCCCTGCGTGGAACCTGGCCTCTTTTCTGCCCGCCAACGAGATCGCGGTGGATCTCGGAACGGCCAATACCCTCGTCTATGTGAAGGGCGAGGGGATCGTCCTCAATGAGCCGTCGGTCGTCGCCATCGAGAAGGCCACGGGCAAGATCAAGGGCATCGGACTCGAGGCGAAGCGGATGCTCGGTCGCACGCCCGACGGGATCCTGGCGGTCCGGCCGCTCAAGGACGGCGTGATCGCCGATTTCGACGTCACCGAGAAGATGCTCCGCTATTTCTTGAAGACGATCATCGACAAGCACGTCTTCCGGGTAAAGCCGAAGGTCATCGTCTGCGTGCCGTCGGGGATCACCGAGGTGGAGCGCCGCGCTGTGCGCGACTCCGCCCAGACCGCGGGGGCGAAGCAGGTGATGATGGTGGCGGAGCCGATGGCCGCGGCCATCGGGGTGGGCCTCCCGGTCGAAACGCCGACCGGCAACATGGTCATCGACATCGGGGGCGGCACCACCGAGATCGCGGTGATCGCCCTCTCGGGAATCGTGTCCGACACGTCGATTCGCACCGGCGGCGACGAGCTGGACCAGGCGATCGTCCAGTTCATGCGCAAGAATTACAACCTGCTGGTGGGCGAGCCGACCGCCGAGGCCATCAAGATCAAGATCGGCTCGGCGGCGCCGGTCGGCGAGGAGCGGGAGATGGAGGTGAAGGGCCGCGATCTCGTCTCCGGGATCCCCAAGACCGTGCGGGTTCACTCATCAGAGATCCGGGAGGCGGTGCAGGAGCCGATCCAGCAGATCGTCGACGCGGTGCGCCGCGCCCTGGAGATCACCCCGCCCGAGCTTGCCAGCGACATCGTGGACCGGGGGATCGTGATGACCGGCGGCGGCGCCCTCATCCGGGGACTCGACATCCTGCTGGCGCAGGAGACCGGCCTGCCCGTGCACGTGGACGAGGACCCCCTCACCTGCGTCGTGCGAGGCACGGGTCGCATCCTGGACGACTTCGAGAAATACCGCAGCGTGCTCTCCTTCTAGGGAATGTTCCCCGCGTCGGACCGAGGTTTCAGCCGGCGTGACACCGCGATCTTCGTAGGCTGCATGGTGCTCGCGGTGACCGCGCTGTTCACGCCCGAACGCATCACCCTTGGCATTGCGAACGGCCTGCGGCAGACCGTGCTGGCTCCGCTGGTCTGGCTCCAGGAAGAGGCGGAAGCTGGCCGCGGCAGCCGGGCCCGACTCCGGTCCTTGCTGTCCGAGCGCGATTCGGCGGCGTACGCCGCCCAGGGCCTGCCGTCCCTCACCGCCGAAAACGAGCGGCTCCGCGCCCTCCTGGGCTTGAGCCACCGCATCAAGACCCCGTACATCGCCGCGGAGGTGCTGCATCAGGCGCAGGTGACCGACGCGCGGATGCTTCTCCTCAACGTGGGCCAGGCGGACGGCGTGGCCTCCTTCGATCCGATCGTGGCGCCCGACGGGCTGATCGGGGTGATCTGGAACGCCGCGCGGCACAGCAGCGTGGCGATGACCTGGGCGCACCCCGAGTTCCGCGTGAGCGCCTTCACCGCCAACGGCAGCGCCTACGGGATCGTGGCGGCCTCCCCGACCGCCACGGGGACCGATGCGTACCTCGAGTTCCGGGGCGTACCCTACCGCGACTCGGTGCTACCGGGGACCGTGGTACTCTCCTCCGGCTTGGGCGGCGTGTATCCCAAGGGCATTCCGATCGGCACGGTCATGGGGGTGATCCGGGAGGAGGCCGGCTGGGCCCGGGTGTACCGCGTGCGCCCGGCGGCCAACCCTGGCTCGACGGCACACGTGCTCGTGCTCACCGGCCGGCGGGTGCCGTCCGTCGCCGAGGCCTTCCCATCCGACACGTTGGAGCCCAGCCCGCGCGCTGATTCGCTCAAGGCCGGCGGGAGGCTACGGGAGGGCCCGCCCCGCATGCCCGCCGCCCCGGCGGCCCGGGCCAGGGCGGATTCCGCCGCGCTGCGGAAGCCGGGTCCGGCCGTCCGCGGCACCGGGGACTCGACCGCGAAGCCCAAGCCCCGCCGTCTCCCGGCCGACTCGGCCCGCCCGGTCCCGCCGATCTCGCCGGCTGCCCGGGAGTCGGTCGCGCCGGCTCCCGCGCCAGGCCCCGCGCCGGTGCCGGCCCGACCGGATTCCACGCCATGATGACGACCCGCACCAGCCGGCTCCAATTGGCCGCCGTGCTCGTGACGCTGGTGCTGCTGCATTTCTACGTGCGGCCCCGGCTCCTCGACGCGCGGGTGGCGCCCGATTTCCTGCTGTTCGGCCTCGTGATCTTCGCCATGCGGAGCGGCCCGGGGGCCGGAGCGGTGGCGGGATTCCTGGTCGGGCTCGCGACCGACGCGCTCTCCCCGGCCCGCTTCGGCGCGGCCACGCTGGCCGATACGATCGTCGGGTACGCCGCCGCGTGGGGGCGAGCCGTGTTCTTCGCCGACAACATTCTGGTGAACGCCGGGTTCGTCGCCGCCGGCCTGTGGCTGCGAGATTTGATCCTCCTCATCGCGAGCGGCACGCCCCAGGGCCAGCTGCTGCTCGAGATCGGCGTCTACAGCCCGCTCCAGGCGCTGACCACGGCGGCGGCCGGCGCGGTGGTGCTGTATACGTTCCGCCAATGGTTCGCCGTGAGGCTGGACGCATGACCGGCTTCGATTCCTATCGGGTAGGAGAACGGGCGCGGGTCGCCCGGTGGATCATCTCGGGGGCGTTCCTGCTGCTGCTGGGCGCGTTCTTTCGGACGCAAATCATCCAGCATGAGAAATTCCAGCTCAAGGCGGAGACCAACCGCCTGCGGCCGATACCGCTCACGCCCCCGCGGGGGACGATCTACGACTACCACGGGGCAACCATCGCCGAAAACGTGCCCGGCTACTCGGTGAAGCTGCTTGCCCCGTCAGCCGACTCGCTCCGCGCAGTCCTCGCGCGAGTGCGCCAGGTCGTGCCCCTGGACAGCAGCGAGGTCTCGGAGGTCCTGCGCCGGTTCCAGTCGGCGCGCTATCAGCCGGTCGTCGTGTTCGGCGACGCGACCTTCGAGACCGTGTCGAAGCTCGAGGAGCACCGCGTGGCGCTGCCGGGCCTGGTGATCCAGGCGGAGCCCAAGCGGCTTTACCCGGCGGGTAAGGCCGTCGCCCATCTCGTGGGATACGTCGGTGAGGTGACCGACGCCGATCTGGAAAACGATCGGTATGAGGGGCTCAATCCCGGATCCATCGTGGGCAAGGCGGGGCTCGAGCAGGCGTACGACGACTCGCTTCGGGGCACCGAGGGCGTCCGCTACATCGAGGTGAACGCGCGGGGGCGTCTAGTGCGGGAGGAGGCCAGCAGCGCCTCGCTGCCGCCCACGCCCGGGCGACCGATTCAGACGACCATCGACCTCGACCTGCAGCGATACATCGACAGCATCTGGCCAGCGGGCGTCCGCGGCGCCATGGTGGCCGTGACCCCGGCCGGCGAGATTCGCGCACTCTACTCGGCGCCGAGCTACGACCCCAACGCGTTCATCGGCGGCGTCTCTCCCCAGCTCTGGCGCGCCCTCAACTCCGACGAGGCGCGCCCCCTCCTCGACCGGGCCATCATGGCCCGGTACCCCCCGGCGTCGCCGTTCAAGCTGGCCATCTCCGCGATGGCCCTGCGGCGCGGGCTCATCGGGCTCGACAGCCACATGCCGGTGCCCTGTCGCGGCGGGCTCCGGATGGGGAACCGGGTGTTCCGCTGCTGGAAGAAGGAGGGGCACGGATCGCTCGACCTGATCAGCGCGGTCGCGGCGAGCTGTGACGTGTACTTCTACCAGGTGGGGCTCCGGCTCGGCCTCGACGCGATCATCGAGGACGGCGTGCTGATGGGGTTCAAGGACAAGACCGGCCTCGATCTGGGCAACGAGATAGGTCCGATCTACCCGTCGTCCACCGCGTACTTCGATCGGCTCTACGGTCCGCGCCGGTGGAGTCCGGCGGCCACCACCCTCAACTTCGCGATCGGCCAGGGCGAGAACACCCAGACGCTCATCAACATGGTGCACTTCTATGCCGCGCTGGCGGGCAGCGGGGAAGAGATCGCCCCGTATGTGGTGAGCCCGCGGCCCGGCACCAAGGCGCGACCGCTCGGGCTCACGGCGGCGCAGATAGACGGGCTGCGACATGCGCTGATCGCCGTGGTGGAGCGGGGGACGGCCGCCGCCTCGCGTCGGTTGGATCTGCAAGTCGCCGGCAAGACCGGGACGGCGCAGAACCCCCACGGCAAGGACCACGGCTGGTTCATCGGATTCGCACCGGCCGACAAACCCACGCTGGTGGTCGGCGGGATCATGGAGTTCGCGGAGCACGGGACCGTCGTGGCCCCGTATGTCGTCCAGGCACTCCGGCGCTACGTGCTCGGCGCCGACTCTGCCTCCAAGACCCCGGTGAAGGTCCGGGTCATCGCCCCGGAGGACAGCGCGCCGCGGACCCTGGAGCTGGATCCGGACTCCGCCGCCGCGCAGGCCGCGGCCGAATCGGTCCGGGCGGCCACCGGGATCCTGCGCCAATGAGGCTCGCGGCGATCGATCGGCAGCTGGCGGCCACCGCGCTCCTGCTGATGCTGTACGGACTGGTAGTCCTCTATTCCGCCGGACAGACGGACGTGCCCACGTCGGGCGCCGGAGCGTGGCACCGCCAGTTCCTGTGGCTCGGGGTCGGCCTGGTTGCGGCGTGGGGCACGTTCCAGGTCTCGCCCCGCCTGCTCGAGTGGCTCACCCCGGCGATCTACGGGTTCAGCATCCTGCTGCTGGTGCTCGTGCTCGTGGTGGGGACCGGGGCGGGCACGGCCGCCAGCAGCCACACGTGGCTCGCCATCGCAGGGCACCAGATCGGCCAGCCATCCGAGGTGGGCAAGGTGGCCACCGTGTTGATGCTGGCCCGGTATCTCTCGAGCCGCCGGGAGCCCCCGCGGTCGCTCCGAGACCTCATCGTGCCCCTCCTCATCGTCGGGGCCCCCTTTCTGCTCGTCATGAAGGAACCCGACCTCGGCAGCGCCATCGTGTTTATCGGGATCTTCTTCGCGATGCTGTTCTGGGCGGGCGTCCGGCCGCGG
>Ga0070707_100007186_pt1 | contig 10329 bp, 9 predicted proteins | sample KBSK5502metaG_FD_65468 | JGI IMG/M metagenome (GOLD analysis project Ga0070707, IMG submission 65468) | Corn, switchgrass and miscanthus rhizosphere microbial communities from Kellogg Biological Station, Michigan, USA - KBS K5-50-2 metaG | ecosystem: Host-associated > Plants > Roots >... | reverse complement strand
CGAGAGCGAGAAGGCGCCCGAGGCCCCGATGCGACGCCCGAACTTCCCGCCGGACCAGCCGACCGTGGTGGTCTAGGCGAGCCGAGGCGCCGATGGCGCAGCAGCCCGAGTTCCAGGACTACTACAAGACCCTCGGCGTCCCGAGGACCGCGACCCAGGCCGAGATCAAGAAGGCCTTCCGCAAGCTTGCCCGCGAATCCCATCCGGACAAGCACGCAGGCGACAAGGGTGCTGAGCGGCGGTTCAAGGAGATCAACGAGGCGAACGCGGTCCTGTCGGATCCGGGCAAACGCGCCAAGTACGACCAGTTCGGGCGCGACTGGGAGGCCTACGCCCGCGCCGGCGCGGCGGCGGGCGGGGCCTCTGGCGGGCGCGACCCGTTCGGACCGGGGAGCCCGTTCGCGGGCTACACATTCCGAACGGGCGGCGCCGGCGGCCCGGGCGGCGTGCGCTATGAGTTCCGCACCAGCGGCGATCCGGGCGCCTTCTCCGACTTCTTCCACATGATGTTCGGTGACGAGTCGGCCGCCGCCGGCGAGCCCGAGGTGTTCAACACCGGCGGTAGCGAGTCGATCGACGACCTGCTCGCCCGTCTCGGCATGGCCGGGTCAGGCGCCGGTGCAGGCCGTGCGCGCTCCAACATCGGCGGTGGCGCCAGCCGCGCCGCGAGCGCTCGGCCGCAGCCGATCGAGGTGACCGCCGAGATCTCGCTCGAGGAGTCGTTCCACGGCACGAGCCGAATCGTGGAGCTGGAGGGCCGGCGGCTCGAGGTGATCATCCCCCGAGGTGCCAATACCGGCAGCCGGATCCGGCTGACCGGGAAGGGCCCCGACGGACGGGACCTGATCGTCGTCACGAAGCTCAAGCCCCATCGCACGTTCGCGCGCAAGGGCGACGACCTCGAGCGCGACGTGCCCGTGACGCTGCGCGAAGCGCTGCTCGGTGGCGAGATTCCGGTCGTGACGCTGAAGGGCCGGGTCCTGCTCACCGTGCCCGCAGGCACCCAGAACGGCCGGACGTTCCGACTCAAGGGCCAGGGCATGCCGCGATTCAAGGGCGATGACTCGGGCGACCTGTACGTCCGGATCCGCCTCGTCCTGCCAACCAATCTCGATGGGGAGGCGACGGCCGCTGCCGGGAAGTTCCTGGATATGGTCGATCAGCCGGACCCCCGTTCCTGAGTAGTCCCAGAGGCAACAATGCAGCTCGACCGATTCACCGAGAAGGCCCAGGAAGCAATCGTGGCCGGCCAGCAGCTCGCCGAGCGACTGCAGAGTCCCCTGCTCGACGCCGAACACATCCTGTCGGCGCTGCTCGAGCCCGATGACGGCGTGCCCGCGGAGACATTGCGCCGCCTGGGCGTGGACCTGCCCGCCTTCCGCGGCGAGCTCGCAGCGATCCTGGCCAAGCGCGCCCGCATCCAGGGCGGCTCGCTGACGCTCGACCCCCGCGCGAAGCGGGTGATCGAGCGCGCGCAGGAGGAGGCGCGTCGGCTCGGCGACGAGTACACGTCCACCGAGCACCTTCTCCTCGGCACGGCCGAGGTCGGCGGTGAGGGCCAGAAGCTGCTCGAGCGGCACAACGCGGGCAAGGAGCAGCTGCTCACTGCGTTACAGTCGGTTCGCGGCGGCCAGCGCGTGACCTCGCCCAATCCCGAGGGCACCTACCAGGCACTCGAGAAGTACGGCCGCGACCTGACTGCCGAGGCGCGCGCCGGAAAGCTTGACCCGGTCATCGGCCGCGACGACGAGGTCCGCCGGGTCATGCAGGTGCTCTCCCGCCGGACCAAGAACAATCCCGTGCTCATCGGCGAGCCGGGCGTCGGCAAGACGGCCATCGTGGAGGGGCTCGCCCAGCGGATCGTGCGTGGCGACGTACCCGAATCGCTCAAGGACAAGCGCGTTGTCGCGCTCGACCTGGGCGCGCTGATCGCCGGCGCCAAGTTCCGGGGCGAGTTCGAAGAGCGCCTCAAGGCGGTCCTGAAGGAGATCAAGGACTCGGACGGCGGGGTCATCCTGTTCATCGACGAGCTGCACACCGTCGTCGGCGCCGGGGCGGCCGAGGGCGCAATGGACGCCTCGAACCTGCTCAAGCCGATGCTCGCCCGGGGCGAGCTGCACACCATCGGCGCGACGACGCTCGACGAGTACCGCAAGCACATCGAGAAGGACGCCGCGCTGGAGCGGCGCTTCCAGCAGGTGTTCGTCGACCAGCCCACGGTCGAGGAGACGATCTCGATCCTGCGTGGCCTGCGCGAGCGCTACGAGGTCCACCACGGCGTGCGCATCACCGATTCCGCGCTCGTCGCGGCGGCGACGCTGTCGGACCGGTACATCACCGAACGATTCCTGCCGGACAAGGCGATCGACCTGGTCGACGAGGCGGCATCGCGGCTGCGCATGGAGATCGACTCGATGCCGATCGAGCTGGACGAGCTCGAACGACGCCGGATCCAGCTCGAGATCGAGCGCGAGGCGCTGCGCAAGGAGAGCGACGACGCGTCGAAGGCGCGCCTCAAGGCGCTCGAGAAGGAGCTCGCCGAGATCGCCGAGGAAGCGGGGGCGATGAAGCAGCGCTGGGAGGCCGAGAAGGGCGCGATCCAGGCGATGCGAGCGACGAAGTCGGAGCTGGAGGGGCTGCAGGTCCAGATCGAGCAGGCCGAGCGCGAAGCGAACTACGAGCGCGCCGCCCAGCTCAAGTACGGCACGCAGCGCGAGCTGCAGGAGCGACTGAGCCAGGAGGAAGCGGCGATGGCCGCCCTGCAGGGCCCGAACTCCCTGCTCAAGGAAGAGGTGACCGCGGACGAGATCGCGGACATCGTGTCGAAGTGGACGGGGATCCCGGTCACCCGGCTGATGGAGGGCGAGCTGGCCAAGCTGGTCCACATGGAGGAGCGGCTCCACGATCGTGTGGTCGGCCAGGACGAGGCGATCGAGGCCGTCTCCGACGCCGTCCGCCGGGCCCGTGCCGGGCTCAAGGACCCGCGCCGCCCGATCGGCTCCTTCCTGTTCCTCGGCCCCACCGGCGTCGGCAAGACCGAGCTGGCGCGCGCCCTCGCGGCGTTCCTGTTCGATGACGAGCACGCAATGGTGCGCATCGATATGAGCGAGTACATGGAGAAGTTCGCCGTGTCCCGCCTCGTCGGCGCCCCGCCGGGCTACGTCGGCTACGAGGAGGGCGGCCAGCTGACCGAGGCCGTTCGGCGCCGGCCGTACCAGGTCGTGCTCCTCGACGAGATCGAGAAAGCGCATCCGGACGTGTTCAACGTCCTGCTCCAGGTGCTCGACGACGGCCGGCTCACCGACGGCCAGGGCCGAACGGTCGACTTCAAGAACACGCTCGTGATCATGACCAGCAACGTCGGCTCGCAGGTCATCGCGGCGTCGGGCGTGCGGCCCGGCGATACCGAGGCGTACGAGGCGATGAAGCGCCAGGTCACCGATGCGCTGCGTCTGCAGTTCCGGCCGGAGTTCCTCAACCGGGTCGACGAGGTGATCGTCTTCCACGCGCTCACCGAGGCGGACCTCGCTGCCATCGTGGAGCTGCTCGTGGCCGACCTCCAGCGCCGCCTCGCGGTCCAGGACCTGACGCTCCAGCTCACACCGGCGGCGCGCTCGCTCATCGCCCGCGAGGGCACTGACCCGACCTTCGGGGCGCGGCCGCTCAAGCGCACCATCCAGCGCCTCGTCGAGAACCCGCTCGCGCGGGCGCTCATCGAGGCCCGGTTCAAGCCCGGCCAGACGGTCGACGTCGATGCCGATCCCCTGGGCACCACACTGGTGTTCTCGGCCGACGGCGAGGCGGTCGTGGCCGACGCGGCTGAGCACCGCGACGCGCGACGGAGCGAGGCTGACGAGGAGCCGGTGGGCGCGGGCGCCGGTGGCTCGAAGCGAAGGCGCTCGGTCATGGACCTGCCCGACACCGAGCCCGGGGCGGGCGGCGGCGGCGGGAGCCGCCCCAACTAGGCTCGCCCGGCGCGTCGGTGCGGTTCTCAGACGCGGTCGCGCGACTGCAGTCGCTGCCCGAGGTCCTGCCCGCGCCGCCCGAGGCGCTCGTCCCGATACGGCTCGGCGGCGAGCCGTGGAAGCTTCCCGCCGAGGGCACCGCGACGGCGCGGCCCGCGGGCGTGCTCGTGCTCATCGCGCCGGACGCCGAGGGCGAGGCGCGCGTCCTCCTGATCGAGCGGACGAGCTACGACGGCCACCACTCCGGCGAGATCGCATTTCCCGGTGGCGCAGCCGAGGCGAGCGACGCCGACCTGGCCGCGACGGCCCTGCGCGAGGCGGCCGAGGAGATCGGGTTGGACGCGGAGACGGTCGGGCTCAAGGTGATCGGCGAGCTGGAGCCGTTCTGGATCCCGGTCAGCAACTTCCGGGTGACCCCGATCGTGGCCATCGCCGACCGCCTTCAGCCCTGGCAGCGGGATCCGCGTGAGGTCGCCCGGGTCATCGAGGCGCCGCTCGCCGCGTTCCTGCCCGACGCGCCGATCACGACCATCGAGCGCGACGTCCGGGAGTGGCGAATCCGCTACGGCGCCTACGCCCTCGACGAGCTCGGCGACGGTCCGGCGGTGTGGGGCGCGACGGCGCGCATCCTGGGCCAGCTCGGTGCGCTCCTGGGTGGTCTGCCTGTGGCGTCCGACTGAGATGCTCCGGCTCGACGTCGCCGTCGTCGGGTTCGTCATCTTCACCCTGCTCGCGCCGCTGGGCGCTGGCTACCTGGCGGCGTGGCTGGTGGACCGGGGCGGCAGCGACGCAATGGTCGCGCTCCTCGGCGGTGGCACCGCCCCCGTCGCGCTGGCGGCGGCACTCGGCTCAGCAGCCGGTCTGGCGCTGAGCCTCCGATTCACGGCGGGCTCGCTCCTGGACGCCTTCGTCGGCGGCTGGCCGGAGAACCGCATGCTCGTCACGAATCCGCGCTGGGGCCTCATGAACCTGAACAGCCGGTTCGCGCGCAAGGACGGCGACGAGATCCAGGACGAGGGCCCGGTCGGGCTCGGCGGCGCCGTCGGCTGGGTCGGCTCGGCAGCCGGCGCGGTCCTGCTCGCCGGCATGGCGATCGCGGCGTGGCCGGCGGCGGATCCGGGACAGCTCGGTCGGGTTGGCGCAGGCACGGGGACCGCGGTCGATTGGCTCGCCGTGGCATTCCCGGTGGCCGCCCGGATCATCGTCTCGTCCATCCTGGGCATCCTCGCCGGCGCGGCTTGGTCGACGTTCGGCGGCCCAGCCGCGCAGATGGCGGCGCTCGACGAAGCCGTCGAGGAGAACCTCGACGACCTGAGCGTCGTGGACGCGCCGGCTCCCGACGCCCCGCCTCGCTGACGCCACCCTCGGGCCCACATCAGGCTCGGGCCGACACCGGGTCCTACCCTGTGGCCCCGGACCCGTAGCCCGAGGACATGCCCGATGCAGAAGATCCTCAACGACCCTGAGCCGTTCGTCGACGAGATGCTCGAGGGCATCCTCGCCGCCCATCCGGACCAGCTCCGGCGGCCATCGGCGCGCGCGATCGTGCGCGCTGATGCTCCTGTGGCGGGCAAGGTCGGCATCGCCACCGGCGGTGGCTCAGGCCACCTGCCGGTATTCATGGGCTACGTCGGGCGTGGGCTGATCGACGGTGCGGCGATCGGCAACGTGTTCGCCTCGCCATCGAGCGACGACATGCTCGATGTGACCCGGGCAATCTCCGCGGGGTCGGGGGTGCTGTACCTGTACGGCAACTACGGCGGCGACAGGCTGAACTTCGACCTCGCCGCGGAGCTCGCGGCAGACGAGGGCATCGAGGTCAGGACGATCCTCGGAGCGGACGACGTCGCCTCGGCGCCGCCCGACAGGGCGAGCAGTCGTCGGGGCATCGCCGGGATCTTCTTCCTGTACAAGGTCGCGGGCGCTGCGGCGGCCGCGGGTGCCTCCCTCGATGACGTCGTCGCGGTGACCGAGCGGGCGGCTGCGGGAACGCGAACGATGGGCGTCGCCCTCTCGCCGTGCACGATCCCGGCGGCAGGGGTGCCGACGTTCGAGCTGCCCGAGGGCCAGATGGAGATCGGCATGGGCATCCACGGCGAGCCGGGCGTGCGCCGCGGGCCGCTCGAGAGCGCGGACTCGATCGCGCGCGAGCTGACGGCCACGATCCTGGCCGACCTGCCGTACAAGCGCGGCGACGAGGTGGGCGTGCTGGTCAACGGGCTCGGCGCAACGCCCAGGGAGGAGCTGTACATCCTGTACCGGTCCGTCGCCCGGATCCTCGACGGCGAGGGCATTCGCGTCCATCGAGTGTGGGCCGGCGAGTACGCGACGTCGCTGGAGATGGCGGGCGCCTCGCTGACTCTGATCCGGCTCGACGACGAGCTCCGGAGCCTGCTCGACGCACCGGCGGAGACGCCATTCTTCGTGCAGGCATGAGCGGCGCGGACGTCGCGCGCGTTGCGGTCGCCGTCGCGACCGAGCTCGTGGAGGCACGCGACGAGCTCAACCGGCTCGACGGAGTGGCCGGAGACGGCGATCTCGGGCTCACGATGACAAACGCGGCGCGGGCCCTCATCGACCTCGCGCCGGCCCTCACCGATCTCGCCGAGGCCGATGCCCTCCGCCGCTGTGGCACGGAGATCGCCAGGAAGGCGCCGTCGACGGGCGGCACGCTCATCGCCTTCGCGCTGATGGCCGCGGCCAAGGCCGGCGTGGATCCGGCGGCACCGGTGGCCGAACGTATTGCGAGCTATCTCGAGGCGGCGGCCGCATCGATCGCACAGCGCGGCCAGGTCGCAGCCGGCGACCGGACGATGCTCGATGCGCTCATGCCCGCCGCGGCGGCAGTCCGCCGCGTCGCCGACGCCAATGGCGAGGCGCGGACGGCTGCGAATGAAGCCGCCGCCGCTGCGGACGAGGGCGCGAAGGCAACTGCATCGATGGCTGCGAAAGTTGGCCGCGCCGGCTGGCTGGCCGACCGCGCCGCCGGCCACGAAGATGCAGGCGCCCGCCTCGTCGCGATGGCGTTCGGCGCCGCTGCGAAGGCGCCGAGCGGGAGCTAGACCGGCTCGCCCTCGCGGTCGATCGGCTCGGCTGCGGGGCGCGGCGCGAGCCGGCCTTCGCCCTTCGGCGTCGCGCCGGCCTCGCCCGGGAGCAGGCGGCGGGCGCGGCCCTCGAGGATCCCGCGGATCTGCGAATCGTCGCCCCCAGCGAACTCGACGACGAAGACCCGCATCGGACCGTACTCGGTCCACGCGCCATGGGTGACGCCGGCGGGCCACAGGATCGCCTCGCCCGCGGCAACTCGTCGCTGTTCTTCCCCGACGAGGACGAAGCCACCACCCTCGATGACGATGAACCACGTCGTGTTCGGGTTTTCGTGCGGCTCGATCCGGCCGCCCTTCCGAAACGCGAGCTCGGCGATGACCCCGCGGGCGTCCGAGTGGATGACCTGGCCTTCGACGCCCTCGCTTCCGATCGGCCCCTCGGGCCGGCGATTGCCGACGCCGAACCGCCGGATCTCCACGGTCGGCTCCGTCGCGCCTAGCGGCGCTTGCCCTTGCGGCGAACGTTCTTCTGCCGGATCGTCGCCTCGGGTCGGGACTGGCGGGTTCGAGAGAGGTAACGCTGCCGCGCGAGCTGGTGCTCGTATGCCTCGAACAACGGCGGAAATCGCCGGAATCGCGCATAGGCCATCGTCAGCAGGCCACCGAACAGGATCACGAGGATGACCGCGAAGTCGAAGGCGAAGATCGCCCCCACGATGACCAGGAAGAACATGATCAGGCCGGACCAGAAGATCCACTCCCACATGTCCATGTACAGCCGGTGGCGGTGGAGTGCCCGCGTGCGGAGCACGTAGGCGACGATCAGCACGATCAACAGAACACCGGACGCGATCCACAGCGGATCGAACAGGTCCGGGAAGTTGACCCTGCTGAACGAGACCCAGAAGTATTCCCAGGGCAGCTGCTTCAAGGTTCACCTGGCTCGGTGGGCGATCGGCGACGGTGGAGTATGCCATGAGGCCCGGGCTATACTCGCCACCCGAGCCACGCGGCGGATCGCCCCTGCTCGGTGACCGGCGCACGCCAGGCGCCGACGACCCGGCACGACGTGGAGGGGACTGCGGGTGCGAGCGCTGCTCTCGGTCGCGACGCGGGACGGCATCACGGTTTTCGCTCGCGGCCTCCAGTCGCTCGGGGTCGAGATCTTCGCCACCGACGGGACTCGGGAGCACCTCGCCCAGGACGGCGTCGAGGTCCGGCCCGTCGCCGAACTCACCGGCATGCCGGCGATGCTCGGCGGCCAGGTCAAGACGTTCCACCATGCGGTCTATGCCGGCATCCTCGCCCGGCGCGACCACGCCGACCAGCTCGCGGAGCTGCAGCGCGAGGGCATCGAGCCGATCGACATCGTGGTCGTCAACGTCCGCCCGTTCGGGGCCGAGATCGGGCGGGCCCTGATCGGGATCGACAAGGCGATCGACATGATCGACGTGGGCGGCGCGGCGCTCCTCGGTGCGGCCGCGCGCAACCCGGCGGCGGTCGCCGCCATCTCGAGCCCTGAGCATTACTCGCAGGTCCTCAATGAGCTGAAGGAGCGCGGGCAGGTGAGCCCGGAGCTCCGGGCGCAGCTCGCAGCGGAGGCATTCGGCCAGGTCGCCGCATACCACGCCGAGATCGCGGCCTACCTGAACCAGATTGCTGGCAACACCTATCCGAAGCGGCTGGCAATGGTCCTCGACAAGGTGAGCGACCTGCGCTACGGCGAGAACCCGCACCAGACCGGCGCGCTGTATCGCGAGACGACCCACCGCTCCGCCGGGATCGCCGATGCCGACCTCCTCCAGGGCGCCATGCCGTCGTTCAATAACCTGCTCGACCTCGATGTGGCGTTCCGGATCGCGAGCGACTACACGGGTCCGACCGTCGTCATCGCCAAGCACACGGATCCCGTCGGGCTGGCGTCGGCGGACGAGCTGGTCGAGGCGTACCGGCACGCGCTCGAGACCGATCCCGTGGCCTCGTTCGGCGCCATCGTCGGTGTCAACCGGGTGCTCGACGGGGCCACCGCCCGCGAGATCGCGGCGAACTCGTACGAGGCGGTCATTGCCCCCGGTTTCGACGACTCGGCGATCGGCATCCTCCGCCAGAAGCAGGGCCTCGAGCTGCTGAAGGTCCCGGCCGACCCGGTCGAGGGCATGCGCGACTACGGCATCGCCCGCCTCGACTTCAAGCGCGTGGGTGGCGGCCTGCTCGTCGAGACGCAGGATGACCTCGGGCTCGACGGCAGCCAGCTGCAGGTCGTGACCAAGCGCCGCCCGACGCTCGAGGAGCTGACTGATCTCCTGTTCGCCTGGCGCGCGGTCCGGCACGTCCGCTCGAACGCGATCGTGCTCGCCAAGAACGCGGCGTCCGTGGGCATCGGCAGCGGCCAGGCCAGCCGGCAGGTGTCGGTCGAGATCGCGCTGCGCCGGGCGGGTGAGCGCGCCCGACTCTCGGTGATGGCCAGCGACGCGTACTTCCCGTTCCCCGACGGCATCCAGATCGCCGCCCAGGCGGGCGTGACCGCGATCATCCAGCCCGGCGGCTCCATTCGCGACGAGATGGCCATCGAAGTGGCGGATCGCCACCACCTGGCGATGGTCTTCACGGGGCGTCGGCACTTCCGGCACTAGGCTCGAGGAGGCAGCGGTCCCATGGAAAAGCTCCTCGCCCTGGAAATGGTTCGAGTCACCGAAGCCGCCGCCATCGCCAGTGCCCGGGTCATGGGCCGGGGCGACCGCATGGGTGCCGACAAGCTCGCCACCGAGGCCATGCGCGCCGCGATGGACGAGATCGAGATGCAGGGCACGATCGTCATCGGCGAGGGGGAACGCGACGAGGCCCCGATGCTGTATATCGGCGAGCAGGTCGGCCTGGCCGGCGACGCAGCGCCGGAGATCGACATCGCCGTCGACCCGCTCGAGGGCACGAACCTCGTCGCGACGGGCTCGGCCAACGCGATCACGGTCCTCGCCGCGTCAGAGCGTGGCGGCCTGGTCCATGCGCCCGACACCTACCTCGAGAAGCTGTGCGTCGGTCCCGGCGCCGCCGGCAAGGTCGATATCACCGCGCCGCCGGCCGAGAACGTGCGCCGCATCGCCGACGCCCTCGGACGGCGCACGCAGGACATCACGGTGATCATCCTCGACCGCCCGCGCCACGCCGACCTCATCGCGGAGGTGCGCAGCACGGGCGCCCGGATCAAGCTCATCTCCGATGGCGACCTGTCCGCGGCGATCAGCTGCGCGGTCCAGGGCACGGGCGTGCATGCGGTCATGGGCATCGGCGGCGCCCCGGAGGGCGTCATCACCGCCGCC
>Ga0070707_100007183_pt1 | contig 10331 bp, 8 predicted proteins | sample KBSK5502metaG_FD_65468 | JGI IMG/M metagenome (GOLD analysis project Ga0070707, IMG submission 65468) | Corn, switchgrass and miscanthus rhizosphere microbial communities from Kellogg Biological Station, Michigan, USA - KBS K5-50-2 metaG | ecosystem: Host-associated > Plants > Roots >... | reverse complement strand
ACGCACTTCGATCTCGGAGGAGGAAGACGTCAGGAACTTCAAGAAAACGGACAACAAGTTTTCGGAAATGCAGGGAAATGGCAGACACCGTGACAGGGCGAACAGATGTTGGTTGTACTAAGTTGCTGATTTTTAAATCGCTTACATCATTGTGACGGTGAGAAAGGAGCGTTCTAACCAACTGAACCACCTCCCCTCTGTGTTTTCTTACTGTTATTGGAAACCCGCGTATCTACTGGCTTTCCTCACGTTCAATCGTTTCGCCTGCGTCGCTCATTTCAACCCCATAGAACCAAATTCCGAGTTAATGGACACCATGGACACCAAGCTAAATCGCCATCCAAAATTGTCCTTCAGGCAAATACCAACCCAGAGCAGCTGTTTGAAGGCCCAGCTACCGGTGTGAATCCCGGAATACATGACACTAGTGCACCCGGAAGATCGGCGCCCTTCTGCGCGGGTCGAAGTTTCGGATTGTTCATGAATCCGTTTATCCGCTGAGTACAAGCAATTTCACTCCGCTCATTGATAAGGTGGCCGAAAGCGAGTGCGATATTCTTTTTCTCTGCTCGTACCTTTCGGATTCCATCAAACTCGTGCAAGCCATCCGTTCGCACGCGTTTCACCCGAAGATGGTGGGTGGAGCGATGATAGGGCCGCAGAACACTTCCGTAAAAGCAACGCTCGGCCCACCACTCAATGGGTTCGTGAACTATGAGTATTGGGTGCCCTCGCTGGAATTGATGTTTCCCGGTGTTCCGAAACTGCTCGAAGCATACCAGTCGCGGGCGGCCTCTTCTGATGTCGATCCCTTGGGCCACTATATGGCGCCCCTTGCATATGCGCAGATGCAAGTGGTTGCCGATGCCATCAAGGCTACCGGTAGTCTTGAAGATGCCAAGCTGGCCGAATACGCCCGGAAAGCAACTTTTCATACAGTCATGGGCACCATCGAATTCGGCAACAACGGCGAGTGGTCGCGGCCTCGGGTCACAGGTCCAGTTCCAGGGAATAGTTGCCGCCGGCATCGAGCAATTCCGAGACGGCTCAAGGCAAACCATCGTCTGGCCGCCAGAACTCGCATCAGGACAGCTGCAATTCCCCTATGCCGCAGAGCGTTGATGTGAACGCGACTTTGGAGGCACCCAGCAGAGGAGGAGTAAACACCGAATGGGTAGGTGGCTGCGTAAGTGCTTTAGAAGTCGTGGGCGACATGCTGAGGTTGGGCCGGGATCTTGGGCTGGGCGGACAGTGGTCGATGATGACCCCCGGCGACGAGAGCACCGACCCTCAAAACTTATCAGCCTGCAGCCGAACAGCTTTGGCTCTCTGCTCCGCATCGGATTTCCCCTTTACTTCCGTTACTCTGCCGGTTCGCGGCCCAACGTGCCGCGCCGCAAGGCTCGTTCCTTGATCAATACAAAGAAAACCGGAACCAGAATCAGTACGTGAATCGTTGACGTTATCATCCCGCCCACCATTGGGGCAGCAATCGGTTTCATCACGTCGGAGCCGATGCCACTTGCCCAGAGGATGGGAATCAGGCTGGCGAGAACCGCGCATACGGTCATCAGCTTTGGCCGGAGCCGATGCACAGCACCCTCGATTGCGGCCTCATGAATATCGGCATCTGTGAGCAGGCGACCTGACGCAATGCGCTTATCGAGCGATTCGTGCAGATACACGACCATGACGACGCCCGTCTCCACCGCGATGCCAAACAGCGCGATATACCCGACCCACACGGCCACGCTGAAGTTGTAGCCAAGCAGCCACTGCAAGATCAGCCCTCCGGTCATGGCATAGAACGTGGGGAAGATCAGAACCATGGCCTCAGTTAGGGAGTGGAAGACCATGTACAAGAGCAGGAAAATCACGAAGAACACTACCGGCAAAATGATCTTCATCCGTTCCTTCGCCCGAAGCTGGAATTCATATTCGCCCGACCACTGATAGGTGTATCCCGCGGGCAATTGCAACTTTTGCCGAAGCATGTTGCTGGCCCGATCTACGAAGCCACCGTAGTCGGTGGTGTTGAGATCAATGTAGACATATCCCGTGAGCTGGCCATCTTCATCGCGGATCATCGCTGGACCGCGTGAAAACGAAATCTTGGCTACTTCGGAAATCGGTATCTGCGCCCCAGAAGGTGTCGCAATCAACACGCGACTCAGCTCTCCGACGTTGTCGCGAAAATCGCGCTGGTAGCGGACATTGATCGGATAGCGACTGCGGCCTTCGACGTTTTCGGCGACGTTCATGCCTCCAATGCCCGATTCCACAGCTTGTTGCACTTCGGCAATGGTCAAACCGTATTTCGCTGCTTCTAGTCGGTTGACCTCCACATCGATGTAAAAGCCTTGCGAAACTCGCTCCGCGAAAACCGAACGTACTTGCGGTAAACCCGAGAGAATCTGCTGCACTTGTGCCCCGAGCTGCTGGATTTGCTCCAGATTTGTGCCTTGAAGCTTCATTCCTACGGGCGTCTTGATTCCTGTGAGCGCCATGTCGAGACGGTTTTGAACTGGCATGGTCCAGGTGTTCGTCAGCCCCGGAAACTGCAGCTTCTCGTCCATCTCGCGAATGAGCCTTTCGTAGGTCATTCCCGACCGCCACTTTTCGCGCGGCTTGAGCATGACCGTTGTGTCGTACATATCGAGCGGAGCATTGTCAGTGGCACTGTCGGATCGTCCCACCGCACCGAACACGGTCTCAACTTCTGGAAAAGACCGGAGAATCCGGTCCTGTTCCTGCAAGAGCTGCGAAGCCTGCGTGATCGAAATACCGGGAAGTGCCGTGGGCATGTAGAGCGATGAGCCTTCGAACAGGGGCGGCATGAACTGACTGCCAATCTTGAACATCAACGGAAACGTCACCACCAGGAATGCCAGATTGAGCAACAACGTCGTCTTGCGGTATTTCAGGCAGAGTCGTAAAACCGGCAAATAGAGTGCCCGCGTGATTCTTGAAATCGGATTCTCCGATTCAGGCCGCAGTTTCCCTCGAATGAAAATGACCATCAGGATGGGAACCAGTGTGATGGCCAACAAGGATGAGAAGCCCACTGCCAGAGTCTTCGTCCATGCCAATGGACGGAACATGCGTCCTTCCTGTGCTTCCAGGAGAAACACCGGGAGGAACGAGACCACAATTATGAGGAGAGAAAAGAACAGTGCGGGGCCTACCTGCTTGGCGGAGTCGATGAGAATGCGCATCCGCTCTCGTTCAATCGCCTTCTTGGTGGATTGACCTGCGCTCGCGGCTGTCTCTTTGTGGAGGACTGCTCCATTCGAGGAATTCATCTCCTCGGACACTCCTCCACCTGCTGTCGGTCGCTCGGAAAGATGCCGGTATCCGTTCTCCACAATGACGATGGCGGCGTCCACCAACACACCAATCGCCAATGCCAATCCGCCCAGCGACATGATGTTGGAGCTGACGTTCAGGTAGTACATGGGAATGAAAGAGATAACGAGCGCGATCGGTAAGGTGAGAATCGGGATCAGCGCTGAGCGGAAGTGAAACAAGAACACAATGATGACCAGAGAAACGATAACCGCTTCCTCAATCAGACTATGTTTCAACGTGTTGATCGATTCGCTGATCAGTCCCCCGCGGTCATAGCCGGAGGCGACCTCGACTCCCGGCGGCAGCGATCCTTTGATCTCGGCCAGCTTCTTCTTGACACCATCGATCACGTTGAGAGCGTTCAGGCCGTACCGCATAACGACAATGCCGCCTACGGTCTCGCCTTCGCCGTTCCACTCAGCAACACCTTCGCGGATGTCCGGACCGAAGGAAACCGTGCCCAGATCCTTGATGAGCACTGGCGTCCCGTTCTTTGCCATGACCGGGACGTTTGCCAGATCATCGAGTGACTTGAGATAGCCCAGCCCACGAATCATGTATCGCGTACCGCTCAGTTCCAGTACGCGGCCACCGACTTCATTCGTGCTCGACTTCACGCGGTCGATAACGGTGGAGAGGGGTATGCCATAAGCGAGCAGTTTGTTCGGATCAAGCTGCACCTGATACTGACGCACAAACCCGCCGATACTCGCGACTTCCGCCACACCAGGCACGGTTGCCAGCTGATAACGCAGGTGCCAGTCCTGAATGCTTCGCAGATCCGCGAGGCTCTGCTTGTGGCTGTGATCGACTAGCACATATTCATAGACCCAACCTGCCCCGGTCGCGTCGGGGCCGATGGCAGGATGCACATTTGCAGGAAGCCGACCGGCAATTGTCTGCAGATACTCCACAACCCGAGAACGGGCCCAATAAATGTCCGTGCCGTCTTCGAACACGACGAAGACGTAGGAGTCATTGAACATGGTCTGCGCGCGTACCGCCTTCACCCGCGGCGCAGCCAGCAAAGCAGTGACGATCGGATAGGTGACTTGGTCTTCGATGATGTTGGGTGGCTCGCCCTCCCAGTTGGTGTGAATAATCACCTGCACGTCTGAGATGTCCGGCAGGGCGTCCAGCGGAATGTGGCCCATGGACCAGATTCCGGCCAGCGTAAGCAGAAGCACTCCGGTGAATACCAGGAAGCGATTGTGGGCGCACCACTCGATGATTCGGGAGATCACGATTACATACCTCCTGTGGCATTGAGCGTGAGCTGCTTGTTGGCAATCGTTTGCCCTTTTTGTTGTGCCCTGACGGTGACCTGCCAGGTGCCACCGGAGCCGAGATCGCCCTTGCCTTCGTACATACCGCCGCCCTTGTCGCTGGCATTGATGACGGTCTTCATTGAGGCCATTCCCATCGCCGGCATTGCGGCCATGAAGAAGGTCACAGTCACGTTCGCTCCCGTGATTGGCTGCCCGTCCTGGCCTGTTAACTTCACCCGAACGATGTTGCTGCCCTTGTGCGGAGGGTCGGGATCAGTCGTCAGTTCCACATTCGCTTGCTGTTGCGCTGGAGCGTTCATCGAAGCCGCCTGACCAGCGCCGGGAGGCGGAGGAACAAACGCGCCCGCGGCCGCCTGCAATTGCGCTTCGGAATCAATCAGGAAGTTTGCCGAAGTGACGATTTGTTCTTGTGCCTTGATGCCCTTCGTGACCACCAGTTCATCGCCGACTTGAGGCCCCAACTCGACTTCACGCGGCTCAATGCTCCCCTCGCCTTTGTAGATGAATAGCAGGTTCTTGGTTCCGGAATGAAAAGCCGCGCTGGCCGGGACAACCAGCTGCCGTCCCATTGGCAGTTTCGCGCCAACGTTCACGTACATTCCGGGCCTCAACTTCAGGCCAGGATTCGCAAACACCAACCGCACCGGAAGGGTGCGCGTGTTCATGTCCAGCTGCGGAAGGATGTAATCCACTCGTCCGTTGAAGACGCGGCCGGGATACGCATCGACCGTGACCTCTGCGGGATCGCCCGGCTTGATCTTCCCTGCATCACTTTGGAATACCTGGGCAAGTACCCAAACATCGGAAAGGTCGGCGATCGTGTACAGCATGGTTTCGGGCTGGACGTACATATTGGGCAGCGCGTTTTTCTGCGTGATGTAACCGGAAACCGGAGAATGGATGGTGAGATCCGTGATGGCCTTGCCCGTCTGATCGAGCTTCTCGATGTCGGCAGGAGACACTTCCCATTGCAGCAATCTCTCTTTGGCAGCGCCGAAGAGCGAGGCAGCACCCGAAGCTACCCCACTCACTCTGCTCTGCTGCAAAGACTCGGAGTTCTTCTTGGCCAGCAAGTATTCATGTTCGGTCGAGACCAGGTCAGGGCTGTAGATCGTAAATAGCGGCTGGCCCTTGCCGATGAAATTGCCCGTAGCGTCCGCATAGACTTTGCGAATCCATCCCGCGAATCGCGTCTGTACATAGGCCTGCCGCCGCTCATCAACCTGCACATTGCCGTAGAAACGAAGCTCCGTGTTGACCGGCTTGGATTCGACCTTCCCCAGCACAACTCCGATGTTCTGCATCCGCTGGGGCGTGAGCTGAAATGGGGCAAGCGGCGTCTCTTGCATATTGCCCGCCTGAGGCTCGCCCGCTGATCCTGCTTCGGAAGGCGAGGCGTTGGCCGATGAAGTCCGCCCCATCGCCTCCATGGACTCGCTTGCGGAACTGGTGCCAAGCTGCGAAGGAGTTCCGGCATGGCTTAAACGCCACCACAAGACCGACGCCACAATCGCGAGCACAAGAGTTGTAGTGACTGCAATCCAAAACGCGCGGCGATAATTATTGTTTTCTGTACGGAGCATGTCTGATCCTCATTTGCATTCGTTCCTAATTGTGCTCATTCATGGCACATCCACCCCGGTAAGGCGCTCTAGTTCAGCCAGCGCCGATTCGTGCTCGACCAATTCGCTTCGATATTCCAGATCGAGGTTCAGAACATCAAGGAACCCGGAAAGCAGGCTCTCGAAGTCTAGGCGGTTCGATTGATAGGCAGACAGAGCCGATTGAAAGGTAGATTCCGATTGCGGAACAAGGCCGTCGCTGAAGATCTTCAAGCGCTCTGCCGAAGTTGTTGCGCGCACGTATTGTTGTTGGACTTCCGAAAGCACGCGCTGCGATTCCGCGTCTAGCTCATGCCGCGCTCGTTCCTGGTTCTCCTGAGCTTCCGCCAGTTCAGCCTTCTGGTGTCCGCGATTGGGCAACCGGATGCCGAACGTTGCCATGTAGTAATCGCGAAATTGGCTGGCATTGTGCTCGTAGTTGTACTGGACATTGAAGTCTGGACGGAAATTCCTGTGCGCCAGCTCCACCTGTGTTTCCCGCTCCCGAATGGAGGCAGTCTTGGAGCGCACAGCCGGATTTTGCTCACGAGCTTTCTGCAAGAGTTCGGCTGCGGTGTACGGAAGAGCTCGCAACGTGAGAGTCTCGGCAACGATGTCCGCGGACTCCTGCGCGCGTCCCAAGATCTCCTTGATCTGGGCTTCAAGCAGTCCTTCTTCCTGATGGTGGTGTGCGATCTCTTGAAGAATCTTGGTGCGCTGCAATTGGGCTTTCAGCACATCCTGCTGATTGCCTTGGCCTACGCGGTAGCGTGCCTCAGTCGACTCCTGCACCTGAGTCAGTAGCGTGTCACTTCTCTGCAGAACTCCAAGGGTTTGCTGAATGTAGGCCAGGCGGAAATAGACCATCTTGAGATTTCCCACCACCGTTCTGCGGACTGAATCGGTCTGTGCTTCCATGGAGTCCGCTTCGTGTTCGGCGATATGGGCACGCAACTGCCGTTTGCCTGGGTAAGGGATGTCCTGCGATATGCCGAACCCGATGTAGGCAAAATCGCTGTTGCTGTAACCCGCGAAGGGGCGTGGACTGCCCACGCTGAACTGCTGCACTGACAGTTGCGTCTCGGGAAGAGCCGAGGCCTGCTTGGGAACATTTCGTGAGGCCTGCCAAGCGTGAAACGAGGCCGCGATCTGCGGATTTTTCTGCTCCGCTTCCTGCGTCAACTCACGGAGAGACGTTGGCGCGGCATTGTGTTCCGCCACGGCAGGAGATTCATCAACGGGCCTCCGCGAACTCGGTTGTTCTTGAGCGCCAGCAATGCCGGCTGTCGCCAGGGTTCCGACGAGCAAAACGCTAGTAATACGAGCACACCCGAAGAAACTTCGGGACAAATCGATAGATTTCATCTTTCCTCCGGATCACAAACACAAGTTTGTAAGCGCGCGAACGTGCAGACGCACGAGTGCGTTAGAAGCTCAGAGGAAAAAAGATCAGATTCTTAGGACTGTGGCGGTCAGAGATTCTAGTCCAGGCGGACTATGCGCGCACGAAACACGAGACGACCATTGTGCGAGCGAGAAGTATGCGTCGGTTTCGGCGGTAAGCGGAAGCGCGTGAAAGAGAGCCGGAGTGGCATGATCCAATTGGGAAGAGGCAGTCTTCAGAGCGTGAAAGTCCGCAGGCGTGGCGCTTACCTTACAGCAAGGATGGGATTTCGCCATTCCCATGTCTCCGCACTGCTCGGCCATCTTCTTGCAACACTCGCGCTCGGCGGATGTCATTGCTGTACCCGGCAACACGCAGGCCGCGACCGGCAACGCAGCCAGCATCAGCGCCAGAGCGGAAACACCGACTTTGATCAACAGTTTCAACATCACCAGTCTATCCACAGCTGACAGTAAGACGCAACAGGCGGGAAAAGGGTTCAACTTACCCCCGGTACCCGCATCGGCCAATGCTGGTTGCGGTTTTCAGCCACGCCGCAGACAGAAACGGATTGAAAGCGGACCGCGCGAGAGGCAATTCGAGTTTAAGTCCTTCACCATAATCGTAGCCAGGAACGGAACCGGATCTCGCCGAAAAATAGCGGACTGAGAGCGGACTGGGAAGGAAGGACGCAATTCCGCTAAGTCCTTTGAAATGATGGTGGCCAGGGACGGAGTTGAACCGCCGACGCCCAGCCTTTTCAGGCTTATCCCTACATTCTTCAACAACTTAACTCTACAGAGTGGCCCCAGTTTTGTGACCATTCTGTTACCAGCGCCGATGTTCGCCTAAGCGTCGGCCCAATCTCAGCCGTGCTGTGCTTAACATTTTGTGGGGCATATCCAACTCCCCGTGATACGTCAATACCAATCAGCGTACCTTGATGGCGTTACTACAACAGTCCGGGTCGCGATGTCTATCGTTCGGCTTCAAATACCCGCTTTCGCATCCACACAACAGAACCACCATGTTCAAATCGCACTTCGTCCATAAATGCCTTCATCAGATAAATGCCGCGGCCATGGATGGAATAGATACTTCCAGGCGCTGTCGGGTCCGGGACTTTGCTTAGATCAAATCCCTCACCTTCATCGCTTACGGCAATAGAGATGTCACCGGACTCACATCTGCACTTAATACAGACATACCTTCGAGGGTCCCCACGATTGCCGTGAACGACAGCATTATTTAGGGCTTCACGGAGTGCAATTTCAATGTTGTCCTCGCTGACAGGGATACAGCGGGACTGTGTGAGCAAACGGATGAGGTTATCTACAGAGGTGGAAATAGCAGCGGCTTCACTGGGCAGTGCACACTGAAGCTGGATTGAGGGGCGGAGGCAAGGAATCGGCACGGTGTCTAAACCAATGAAGGCTCTCTCGCTTTTCGCCCGCGCCTTTTCTCGCTGGATCGCGGCCAGCATTGCGGCATCATCGTTAAATTTGAAATATGTGAGCCCCTGCTTCTTTGCTTCGTCTTCTTCAACTTTCCCGAGATATCCGACATCAGGCTTGTTCACAACCTGCACATCCTTGTCTTCGAGGTATTGACGAATCTGCCCCGGCGAACGTGAGTCCGTCTCTGGAACGCGTTTCAGATATTCAAGAACGTGCTCCGCACCAAGCTCGGCATCGTGACGCGCGATTCCCACCAGGCCCTCGCTAGCACGCCGGGCCCAGCCGACGACGTAGATGCCGTCCAATATCTGGCCCTTCTGAGGGTCGAACACCTCGTACGAGGTCTGCTTGGGATCGGTGCTATGGCGCGTGACGTACCCGCTCGCGCCGGTTGGGATTCCCAGCGTGGCATCGTGCACATCGCCGATGGCAAAAATCACGGTGTCTACATCGATCTCCCCTGTTTCGTCCATGGCTTTAGCCGCTACGCTGCCATCCTCCTGGACTAGCGTGTTTTCGGTCACAGTGAGACTTCGGATGCGGCCGCCCGGACCGGCTTTGATTTCCTTCGGCGAGGACAGAAAGCGGAATAACAAACCCGGACCCGCTATCCTATTGACCGGCTTGCTCAGCACCGAAAAAGTGTCGTTCGCAAGCTTGGACACATCTTGGCCCACGGCAGCCAGTTTGTCCTTAATGCGCTCCAATTCCTGCTGAAACCCGGCACGGTCTAGGTGCTGCTCGATGTTCGCGAACTCTTTCTTGTCGAACTTTGCCTCGAACGGTCCACGCCGGGCGATCGCGATTACTTCCTCAGCGGTGTGACGGGGATCGTCGATCATCAACCACCGCGCGATGTCCACCATCACGTTGCCTATGCCGACGATAGCGATTCGCCTTCCGATCGAGAAGTCCCGCGTGGCGAACGGCGGCAACAGGTTGTAGTGGTAAACGAAATCCTTGGCGGAGTAGACGCCCTTGGAGTCCTCACCAGGCAGACCCACCTTTTTCGTGCCCTGCGCTCCCACGGCAAACACTATTGCAGCGGGGTTAAAGCCCTGTAACTCCTGGATGGTCAGCGCACAGTTCGTGCCGATCGGGACATGGCCGAAGTAGTGCACGTTGGGCATAGCGGAGTACGGCTGCAAGCTGCTTGCGCAGTCCGGATCTCATCTTGTCCTTGGCGGGATAAATGCCGTACTCGGCAAGGCCACCCGGTTTGATATCGCGATTGAAGATCATCACCTGATGG
>Ga0070707_100007182_pt1 | contig 10331 bp, 7 predicted proteins | sample KBSK5502metaG_FD_65468 | JGI IMG/M metagenome (GOLD analysis project Ga0070707, IMG submission 65468) | Corn, switchgrass and miscanthus rhizosphere microbial communities from Kellogg Biological Station, Michigan, USA - KBS K5-50-2 metaG | ecosystem: Host-associated > Plants > Roots >... | reverse complement strand
CATTCGATTCCAGGACCTTTGGGCTTTCAAAGAACACCGAATCCGTTGCGTCCTGGTCCATGCCCTCGGTGAATTTCTTGATCCGCGCCAGCGGAATCTCGTACCCACCGGATTCATACAATCCGTACATCAACTCTACATTTGCCGGCAACGCGCTGGGTACTTGCGTCACACGGAACGGACCTTGTTCGATCGTCTGTAAGCGTTGAAAGAGCGGGTTTTGTGGAAAAATGGTCCGCCGCTTTTCGAATGGGATGTAGCCGTAAGCAAATGTGCAAACGTCACACGCGACGACGAGACAAATCGCCGTCTTAAACCAGAGGTCATTCAGGCCTCCACCGAGCTTCCAGGCCACGATGGCCGCGCCGATAACCAGGAACACAAAAGACGCCGCCGCACTCTGCAACGGCCGGGGCGCTGTGTTGGTGAGGAGTTGAACGAGCAAAATCATCGCGGATGCAGTAAAGAAACCGAGCAACGCAAGCAACGCGGCTCGCATGGGTTGGCGCCGTTGTTCGATCGCCGTCACGCCGAGTCCCGCGAGTACCGATGCGCCAAATATCACCATCAGCATCAGTCGATCATTTTTGAGAGTCTTAAAGAACGGCACATGCCGGGACAGCTCAAACAATGGTCCGATGCCGTAGGCGACGCATAGCGCTGCTGCAGTCAACGCGCTGAAGAAGAGAACGAACTTTTTCGAAGAGCTCAACAAACCAACCGGGGCCGCAATGAACGCGAGCATCCCGATATAAGTGGCCTGCACCGGTATCTGCAATCCAAACGAGTTTGTGCTTCCCACGGTGTCGCGCGAAACGAGTCCGAGCATGCTCCACAATGGAGCGGGAGGCCAGACGATATCGAGCCCGCGATACGCATTGGCGAACCATTCCAGTGTCGGAATCAGTTGTATCGACGCAAGTCCGAGCGACAAAATTCCCGCCGCTCCAAAGCTCAGGAGGAATTGCAGACTTCGTCGCGGCTGTCCGGGTACGGGCCTGAACAGCGCGAGGAACAGTGCCAGAGCTGTTCCCGTGAATGTCAGATGAGCCGAAGTTTCGGGATGGCCTGCCAGCGCGGGCATCGCAAAGGCGAAAGCCGCAATGACAATCGAACGCCGAGACCGATCGGCATGCAGACGCACGATCGAATAGCAAATCAGCGGAAGCCACAGCGCCGCGTCAGGAATGGGTTGTCCCTGCCACGCGGTGATGAACCCACTGAACGTCACGAGCAGGGCTGCGACGATGGCACCAGTCGGTGACGCGCCGATTCTTTGCAGAAACAAGGCCGTGAAAAATCCAAAAAGAAACGTCCGGAGTACGAACCCCAGACTCCACGCTACGGCTACAGGCAGGAAGTAGTAGAGCGCGTGTGGCGGATAAAAGAGTGCGGAGAGCGGATTTCCGAGGAACACGGTGCCCGACGTCATGTGCGGATTCCACATCGGGAATTCGCCGGAGCGGATCGCACGCGCCGTCAGCGTGCGGTACGGGTAGAACTGAGTGACGAGATCTCCAATATCCGCCATGGGGCTTTGATATGGCGGAGCTCCCGGAGCAAACGCCGGAAATTCGTAGATGTAGTAGGTGGGAAACGGAATTCTTCCAATGAAGACGGGAGCATAGACGACAGCGGTCGCAGCAAGCAGCGCGAAGATTACAGGTTTCCAGGAGAACCGCATGATCTCGCGTATGATAGGCGGAATATGGATCGCATCATCAGCGAAAAAGAATACATTCACGATCGCCTGGGTGAAGAATTCGCCCGTGCGTTATCCATATACGACACGCGCCGCCGTGTCGAGGTTCTGATTGATGAATTCCTGCCGGAATCTCTGGCCGGCAAGTCTGTGCTGGATGTCGGCACCGGGCTGGGTTTCTTCGCCGAACGGCTGCAGCAGCGTGGCGCGACTGTCACTGCCGTCGACATCGGTGAGAATTTGTTGAAGGTCGTCAGAGAGCGCGTTGGGTGCCAGTGTGTCTGCGTGGATGGGCTGGCGCTGACCGATCACTTCGGCTTCAACCGCTTCGATCTTGTTGTTTCCTCGGAATGCATCGAACACACACCGGATCCGGCCGCGGTGCTGCGGCAGATGGTGAATGTCGCCAGGCCGGGCGCGCTCATTTCCGTGAGCACACCGAACATCCTGTGGAGTCCTGTGGTGAAGGCCGCCACCGCACTCCGGCTGCGGCCGTTCGATGGTCTGGAAGAATTCAGTACGTTTGCGAGTATCCGGAGCGCGCTCGAGAAATCAGGCGCCGTTGTTTTGCGAGAGAAGGGCCTGCATCTGTTTCCGTTCCAGTTCAGGCTTCACAGGCTTTCGCGATGGTGCGATGAGCATCTGCAAGGTCTTCGGTCGTTGATGATCAATTTGTGCGTCCTCGCGAAGAAGCGATCGTCAGTACCATGAACTCTAACCTCGTACTCGTTTCACGCATGCTAAATTATCAATAAAACGCCCACCGCCAGCAGGGCGGCAGCGGTAATTGCGAGTCCGATCAGGAAACTTTTCGGCCGATAAATAAAGCGCACATCGTGGGAACCGGCAGTCACTGCGATTCCCGTCAATGCATAGTCTGCCGCGACTATTTGCGCTTCTTGCCCGTCAACCCACGCTCGCCATCCCGGGTAGTACGTTTGACTCACCACAAGCACGCTGTCATTTTCAGCATCGACCTTCAATTGGAAGCTATTGTTGCGCCTTGCGACCCATTGCACCGAATTGACCGCGGGCTGGCGATGTTTCTCGCCGGCAGTCTTTAATGTGTTCGCCACCAGCACCGATTTTTCAGGATCGAATGAAGGGTCCTTGAGCATAACCAACTGCGTTTCATCGTCAGGAACGATCTTAGCCCCGCTTGATGGGACCAGGAATGCGGCCGGCATCGCGTGCATGTTCTCGAAAATCGTGATGTCGCGGTATTCAAAACGAAAGTGGAAGCGGTCTGGAAGTTCGAGAAATTTCTCGTACGACGGGTCATATCGCGGAACGACATAGTATTTTGTGTTGAGCAAATCAGCGCGACGGTCGTTCGAGTTCAGAATCCGTTGCGTCTCGAACAGCACAGTATCCATTCCTCCAACGTCGACACCTTCACCGAATTTCTTGATTTTCGCGAGAGGAATCTCGTACCCACCAGATTCAAACAACCCATATATCAACTGTATGTTCGGGGGGAATGGGCCTCCCAATTGCGTCATTCGAAACGGAGCCCGCTCAATCGAAGCCAGCCTGTCCAAGAGTTGATTTGGAGAAAAGATATTGGACGGCGGTTCGAATTGGATATACCGGTACGCAAATGTCAAAACGTCGCCGGCCAGTACGAGGCAAATTACGTATTTGAACCATCGTTCCTTCAGTCCTCCAGCAAGCTTCCAGGCCACGACAACAGCGCTGGCAACCAGCAGGTAGAGCGACATTCTCGGGCTTCGGGAACGCTGTGGCGATGCATAAGTCAGAAGCTGAACGGCGTGAATCATTGCGGCCGCCAGGTAGAAGCCGATCCCAGCCAGCAGTGCAGCTCGAAAACGCTGGCGCCGCATGTCCATAGTCAATTTTTCGAGCGCGGAAATCCCCAGTCCTGCAAGCACCGCTGCTGCAAAAGTAACGAGCATCATCATGCGATCGTTTTTCAGAGTTTTGAGCAACGGCACATGTCGCGACGCTTCGAATAGGGGGCCGATGCCGTTGGCAATGCATAAAGCGGCGACGGTTAGCAGAACAAAGAAAAGGGTAAATCTTCGCGGGGAACTCAGCAATGCGATCGGAGCTGCGACGAACGCGAGCATGCCGACATACGTTGCTTGAACGGGTATCTGCAGCCCAAATGAATTGGGGGTCCCTACAATGTCGCGTGACACGAGGCCGAGAATGCTCCAGGTGGGGGCCGGGGGCCAGATAATATCGAGGCCCCGATACACGTTTTCAAACCACTCCAAAGTCGGAAAGAGTTGTACCGAAGCGAGGGCAAGCGACAAAATCCCTGCGCCTGCAAAACAACCAATGAATCGCAGGCTCCGGCGAGACATGTCTTCGGAAGGTCTGAACATGGCCAGGAAGATCGCCAATATCATTCCGGTTAGCGTGACGTGAGCTGAAGTTTCGGGATGCCCGGCCAATGCCGGCATTGCAAATGCGAACGCCACGATCACTACGGAACGCGCCGAGCGATCCGCGTGAAGACGAACGATTGAATAGCAGATAAGAGGAAGCCACAGGGCAGCGTCAGGCATGGTTTGTCCTTGCCAGACGGTCATAAAGCCGCTGAACATGAATAAGAGAGCCGCAACAATCGCCCCAGCCGATGTTGCGCCGATCCGCCGCAAGAATAGAGCGGTAAACAGTCCGGAAAGAAACGTCCTCAGCGGAAAACCGAGCGTCCACGCCGTAGCTACGGGTAGGACGTAGTAAAGCGCGTTCGGCGGATAAAAAAGTGCGGAAAGAGGATTCCCCAAAAAAACGGTACCTGACGTCATGTAAGGGTTCCACATCGGGAACTCACCGCCGCGTACGGCGCGTGCCGTCAGCATCCTGTATGGATAGAACTGAGTGACGAGATCTCCTATGTCTGGAACTCGGTTATCGAAGTGGTGAGGCGCAGAAGGAAAAAATAAAGGGAATTCATAAATGAAGAACGCCGGGAATGGGACTCGGCCGATAAAAATTGGTGCGTAAACAACAGCGGTGGACACGAATAGCGTGAGAAGGACGAATTTCCAGGAATATCGCATTACGTTCATGAGGTCGGGCTGGCTTTTCGTCCGCGAAGTGTGAAGATTGGCGCACTGATCAGCCTGGTAGCTGGAATCGTTTTGATTGTTCTGACGATCACCCACGCCAGAAGCAGGGGCCCGGCAATGAGCGAGATCCAGCAGATCCTGTAGACCAGCAGAGCGCTTCTATCCAGTGGCGCTTTCCAGTAGCGCACCAGGTAGGACTGTGGTTCGGCGTATTGCCGCAGGTTTATTGTTTTCCATGGCTGAGCATCCTGTGTAGGAACCCACGCCCAGTGATGTACTGGAGTCCATGGCACCGGCTCGGTTCCGCCTTTCAGCCATACGTGGAACAAGCGCCCGTCAAACGCCACTTCATTCCAAACCGTGTCCCCGGCAAACCACTCCAACGTGTTCTGGCCGGCAGCCTGCGCCGCCTCGCCGCGTGCTCCGTAATAAAAGAAAGCGCCCACAAAAGAGATCGTCAGTCCGATCGCGCCGAGAACCATGATAGGAACGTGAACACGCCAGTTGAAGCGAGGCCATGCGGCGCCGATCGAAACCAGGAGAGGTGCGATTGAGACATGCAGGAAACGAGGTCCCCAAACTTCATCCGCCGACACTACCAATATCGCAACCAGTGCGACCGTGCAGGCTGTGACAAGAAGTGCGAACAGGGCGATTTCCTGATGCGTTTGAAAAATCCGCGGAATCGCCCAAATGCTGAGCAACAGCACGGGAGCAAAAACGAAAAGGCCCTTGTTGGGGGAACCGAAAATACCAATCACGTTCGTGAAGAGTTGAAGTGGAGAATCCGTGGTCCATTGTCCGAACAGGATGTTCGTGCCGCCGCCCTGCGGCCCCCAGAAAAAACTCGCTCCCACAGCCGCGACTGTCCAAATGCTGCCGGTTATGATCAGCACCGTCAGTAATTGTTTCCACCGAGAGCGCCACTCGTTCCGGAATTGGATGTAGATCAAATAGGCAATGGCGGGACCTAGAACAATTCCTGTGGATTTGGCGCTTATCGCCAGACCGCAAATCGTGGAGAACAAGATGAGCCGCGGCAGCGTGCGGATCTTTCCATTTTCAATGGCCATGTACCCGGCCAGCAGCACAAAAAACGATTGCTTGGTTTCCAGACCAATATAGGCATAGGGCCAGAGCATGGTGCCGAACGCTCCGATCAGCGTCAGTAACAGACTCATGGCGGGCGTGCAAAGCTGCAGCAGCCAGAGATAGGTGATCGCCAGCATCGCAGCGGTCAACAGCAATGGCTGCAGCGAAAGGACAAAATCCGGAGAGACGAATCTCTTTCCGAGCTTGATGAATGGAAGATCCAGAAGCAAAGCGACTGGTCCGTGCCGCGTCCACGAAATCGGCGGCACGGGCCGCCCCTTGATCCACGCATTGAAGCTGGTCAGAAGCCCAAGTCCGGACTGCATGTCTTCATAGACGTAGCCACGGCCACTCGTCGTTGCGGGAGCCAGAGAGAGGTAGCAGGCGAAGACGCTGAACAGGAGTATCCATGCGGTTTTGCGGACAGGAGCAGCACTCATAGTCGAGATTTAGCAATCATCTGCCATCCCCAACGTGAGTAATTGAGATGCGGGCGCATAAGCCGGTGAAAGATACTCATGCCCGCGCGCGCTGCGGCAGAAGGACCGCCTGAGGATCCTGAACTGACATCACGAATCAGCTTCTCGCCTCGAAGGATAACCATGCAACGGTAGAGATTGAAAAAAGGAAATCCCATGCCAGTCACATGTTCCGGCGTATAGCCTGCCTGGCGCAACAGGATTTCAATCTCACGCGGGCGCCAATGTTTTCGATGACCGATGTGTCTGTCAAAAGCAGACATCGGTCCTCCCGGGGCCGTGAGTACCAAACAACAGCCTTTGCTCATGTAAGCGCGGGCATTTCTCAGGAGGCGAACAGGATCATCCAGATGTTCGATGACTTCCGAACAGACAGCATGAGTCGCCCATCCCTGCTGCTCGCGCGGCGGCTGTGTCTGGTCCAGAAGGTCTCGTTGAACAAATCGTGCCGTTGGAATCTTGCGGCGAGACACATTGACTCCGCATTCCGCCAATTCCAATCCCAGAATTTCCGCCATTGGAAACCTGGCGCGAATCGCCGCCGCCATGTCTCCCTGTCCGCTCCCAATGTCGATGATGCGGACTCCATCACCGGAGCCGCTCACTCCGAGCAACGAGAAGATCAACTCGCGGCGGTAAGCCTGAGCTGGATTCTGCTCAGCGGTTTCGCTGTACTCCTGCCAATGCCGATTCCAGTCGTCGCGATGTGCTGTCACATCCGGCCTGCCCGCATTTCTTCCAGCATGGCCAGCATGGAGTCTCTTAATGCCGCTTTGGAGGTCGAACCAGCAACCCAACCGAGGCTGCGGATTCGATCTGTTTTCAAGCGGACGATCGGTACATCGCCTTTCCATCCTCGATTGCCGCCGCTGTATTCAAACTCGATTTTGCGCGGATCCAGACCAGCGCACTCAGCCGCGAGCTCTGCGATCTCTTTCACCGTGATGTAGTCCGTCGACACGTTATAAACGGCAAAACGCTCTTTCGCGCAACGCGCCGCGAGCAGAACGGCTTCGACCACATCACGGACGTGGACATATGATTTGCTCTGAGTACCGTCGCCGAGGATCCTCAGCCTGCCTGGATTCTTCAGTAGTTGCCGGAGGAAATCAAGGCCCACTCCGTGCGTTTGCCTTGGTCCAACCACATTCCCAAACCTGAAGACCCTCCCGGTAAATTCGAACATGTGGCAATAGGAACTGATGAGGGCTTCACCCGCAAGCTTGCTCGCGCCATACGTCGAGATTGGAATGAGCGGGCCATAATCTTCGTCGACTTCCTTTTCTCCCAGGTCGCCATAGATGCCACTGCCCGATGCGTACAGGATGGTTGAGGTTGCCGAACGGCGCATCGCTTCAACGACATTGCTGGTCAGCAGCGTGCCTTCGCGAAAGTCGATTTCCGGTTCGGATGCGGCGCGAGCGATGTCGGGATTCGACGCGAGCTGGATCACGACATCGTGACCTCGTATCGCCTGCGTCAAAGCATCGAGGTCTTTCACGTCGTTTCGTATGACGCGCAATCGCGGGTCATCGCGATGATGCTGATAATGCCACTCGCGCCCCGACGAGAAATTATCGTAGAGCGTCACTGCAGTGACCGAGCGGTCTGCCAACAGGCGGTCCGTAAAATGGCTGCCGATGAACCCGGCGCCACCTGCAATGAAATAGCGCCCCGAATTGATCATGTGCAGACGGCAAACGTGTTTAAGCCGAACTTGTGAGGAAAACAACGGATGTGGCTCGGCAGGAATCCGGCACGTACCAGGAGCGGCCACAAATCCTTCACGTCGTAATACGTTTTGTGGTCGTCCATCTCATCTTTGGGACTCAATCCGAGGCGGAATGCCGAGTACTCCAGAAATTTTTTGCCGCGCCAGGATGGAACATTGAATAAGCAAATTCCTCCGGGCTGAACGATGCGGCGACAATGTTGAACAACGGTCAACGGCTCCCACAAATGCTCGAGCACGGAAATACAAAGCACGATCTGGAGACTCTCTGAAGGTATTTGATTGAGCACGTCGGGTAAGTTGCCCTCGATGGCAGTTACCCTCGGCGATGCCTTGAGATCGGATGCGAGGGCCGAATCCACCAACAGGGCTCGTTCGATCTGCGACAAGACCGTTCGAACGAATGCAGCGTGATAGCCGCATCCAATATCTCCGATACGCTTGCCGGCCATCGAACCTGCCCATCGCCGGATCTGGCGCGCAGATAACCAAACGCCAAAGCGGTCGATCGCGGTCGGCTCATAACCCTGGCCGTATGCACGTTCGCGTATACTTTCGCGCAACACGGCCTTACTTCCGTCTGACATTTGCTGCTGCGGCGTGGAGCGCCAATGTGAAGGTGAAGTTCATGAACCCCGAGATGACCAATAGCAGTCCCATGACGGCAACGTGAGTTGTCGGAAAGATATCCGATGTCAGCTTAAAGCCCGATGAGATATATCGCCAAACCAGTGGCGCCGCGAGCCCGATTCCGCCGGCCACAGCGAGTGCACTTATCAATACGGATCTCGTGTAAGAAAACATCCTCAACCACCGCCGCTTCGTCTCACCGGAATAATCAAAGAAGACTCGCGCCAGGGCGCCCACGTAAAATCCGTGCAGACCGAGGACACAAAGAGTGAGTCCCAGAAGCATCCAGTGCAGCGAAAACGTTATGGGACCCGCCTGCACAGGCCCCCGGCTCAACGGCAACGTCAGCAAAAGCCCGGTGAACAGCAACAGCAAACCGGGCCGGAAGAGAAAAAAATCTGCGCCGTAAACAAACATGGCTTTGAGGTTGATCCATGCGGCATACCACGGCGAAAACCATCCGGCGCGCTTGTGGTGGCTCAAACGGCCTTTCTCATCCTTCAAAAATCGAACAGGTACTTCGGCGGTGCGAAGGCGCATGCGAACCGACTTCAGAACCATTTCTGAGGCGTATTCCCAGAATTGGGACTGAAGGTCCATATTGTGGAGCGCTTCGCGAGTGATTCCTCGCATGCCGCAATGAATATCGGAGAAGCGGCTGCCGTACAGAAGATTCAAAATCCACGTCGTCACCGGCGTTCCGAAATATTGATGCAGCGGCGGCATGGAACCCGGTTCAATGTAACCCCGAAACCGTGAACCCATCACGTATTCATAGCCGTTGCGAAAGCTCTTCACGAAAGACTCGATGTCCCGAAAATCGTACGTGCAATCGGCATCGCCCATCAGCACATAGTTGCCTCGAATGAACGGCAGCGCATCGATGTATGCCCGGCCAAGCCCGCGTTTTGGAGTCTTGAGCACGCGAGCTCCACGCGAGAGAGCAATTCCCGCGGTCAAGTCAGACGAGCTGTCGATGATGAGGATCTCGGCCCGAATGCCGGCTTGCTGAAGACCCTGGAGGCACCAGTCCACGAAGCGGGCGATCGTGAGTTCTTCATTTAGTGCGGGAATGACGATCGACAGTTCAGGATCGGCGATATCATTCTCGGGAACCAACAATTGGACATCATGGTCCTTTTCAAAGCCGACATGTTGGAGTTGTGCTCGCATGGCGTGGAGAGATTCTAAACCAGCCGGAAAATGACACGACAGCAAACAATATTGCGGGCGGCGTCTGATTGGGTGGATTTGCAGTGGTCGCTCCTGATTCGCGTGCTCGAGAGTGTGGCCCCGCAGTCGCGCGGCAGGCTGCTCGACGTCGGATGTGGTGACAAGCCCTTTCAGCGGATTTTCCAGCCTTACGTCGACGAATATGTCGGCGTAGAACACGAGGCGACTTTCGGTGCAACTGCCGCCAGGTTCGGCCGCTCGCGTCCCGATTATGTGTACGACGGCAAGCGGTTGCCATTCGAGGACGGCTCGTTCGATACCGTGCTCAGCATCCAGGTTCTGGAACACACGCCGCATCCGCGGCAACTCGTCGCCGAGATGGCGCGAGTCCTTAAGAAAGATGGCACGCTGATTCTTGCTGCGCCTTTCTCATTCCGCCTGCATGAGGAGCCTCATGATTATTTTCGGTATAGCCCGCATGG
>Ga0070707_100007181_pt1 | contig 10332 bp, 14 predicted proteins | sample KBSK5502metaG_FD_65468 | JGI IMG/M metagenome (GOLD analysis project Ga0070707, IMG submission 65468) | Corn, switchgrass and miscanthus rhizosphere microbial communities from Kellogg Biological Station, Michigan, USA - KBS K5-50-2 metaG | ecosystem: Host-associated > Plants > Roots >... | reverse complement strand
CGACTTCGTCTTCGGCGAGGGCGTAAAGATGTTGGAGCTTCTGAGGCGCTGCATCGACGAGCTTCGTAGCCAGGCAGAGGGAGGTCGGTCATGAAAGAGGAATCGACTTACCCTGCACCAACGGTGACCATCGTCATCGCAATTGTCTTCCTCTCCCTCTTTCTTGCCATCAACTTCCTTGTCGAAAGAGGAGAGCGGCACCGAAATGCATCGCCCCAAGTCATCCAACTTGGCATCATCGGCGGCGTATCAGTCTCGGAGTCGGAGCTTGAGAAGACCAACATCGTCGGACACGACATAAGCTGGCCGTTGGTGGACGCCCTCGGTAATCATGCCGACTACGGTCAGTTCGAATACTCATTCTTGCGGCAGCCCATGCCTGGCGGCATGGCTGGCAGCAAGATGATGAAACTGACGCTGAAGGTCTGCGAATACGAACACCTACACGAAGGAAGATGCTGGAGGCAAGTCGTCTTCAAGAAAAACGACGGCATCATCGACGAGAATCGCATTGCCGAGGACATCGCACAGCAGATTAAGCTGAGTCGCCTTCACTCAGGTCTGCGCTAAAGATCAGGAGCGGGGCGATTGGAACCAAACCAACGCCTCGCCCCAACCCGAGTTCGTAACCTCAGGAGGTTGTGAGTTCAGGTTGAGGGTTTTGCTTTCTTAACCACCAAACCGCTCCCCTTGGAGCGGTTTACTTGCATCTAATGTTATCAGTTCACTTTCGGCGTTCATTATGACTCCTTCATCTCCGCAATTCTGTCGTGCGCTAGCTTCCTTATAACTCCCGGCACCGAATCTGGATCTGCTGGGACGCTGTTGAAGTACCGTTGTTCCAGCTCATCTTCTATCAGTCTTACCTGAGCTGGAATCCGACAAGCAGCGAAGACCTCTCGGGCAGCCGCTTGAATCGCGCGCTGATTTGCATCAGTTGGCTTACCAGCCTCTTGTACGCCAATTCCCCTGTCGATCATATCGAACAGATTTTGTTTGGCTTGTCCCTCCAAGCTCGCTGGATCTCTGAATCTCTCTCCTGGATTAAATACCATTGTGAATTTGATGGATTATGCCGACTTTGACATTGCTTAAAGTAAATCACTGACGCCGTACTCTGTCCAGCAGGTCCTCGTGCTGCCATTGATGGGAGTCTCTAGTCGTCAAGAAGCGCTCTTGACGATAACTCTGGGATATGTTGGTATAAGGCGTTATTCATAATCAGCGACCCTGTCGTGTTTGGCGTGAATTTCCAAGGGCTCCCCGCCCTTCGTGGCCGCCAAACGACCCCAAAAAGTGAACACCGCACGGGACTTATGCCCCCTCGGCAGGTTCCCGGATCGGCGTTTACGCTATCCGCACCATGCCTCCCAAACTCATCCACTATCTGCGCAATGAAAGGCGCGAGACCGGACTAACCCAGGCGGATATCGCCGCCCTCTTAGGCGCGCCCTGGAAATCGAAGGTTTCCCGCTACGAGCGCCGGGAGGCGCTGCCGCCCCTCGAGACCGCGCTCGGGTACGAAGCCGTGATGCGAAAGCCCGTCTCGCAGCTCTTCGCCGGCATGTATGCGAGCGTAGCCGCCGGGGTGCGAGCACGCGCGAGGGATCTCCTGGCGAGGTCGGGGGTTGCGAACACGGCGCTCCGCGCTCGGCGGAAACGGACGCTCGAACGCATCCTCCAATGAGAAGCCTCGGCGATCCGCGGGCAATCCTCGGGGTCGACCCCACGAAGCGCGGGCTCGCCTTCGTCTTCTTCGAAGGTGGCCGGCTCCTCGACTGGGGCAGCCGCCGCGGCGGGGGCAATGAGATTGCCGCCTTTGAAGGGATTCTCAACCTGTGTCCCGCCGACGTGATCGTGCTGGAAGACCCCGATGCCGATGGCTCGGAACGCAGGCCGAGAATGCGGAAGCTCCTCCAAAGTCTCACGCGCACGGCCAAGGCGCGCGGGCTCTTGGTAACAAAGGTCAGCCGGCTCGACGTGCGGCGTGGTTGGAGTGCTCGCGGAGTGACGAGAAAGCACGCGGTCGCGCAAGCAATTGCTGAGGACTTCCCCGTTTTGGAGCCGCTGGTACCGCGCCCACGCAAGTCTTACATGGACGAGGAGGCGCGGGTGCAGGTCTTCGACGCGGCCTCGCTCGTACTCCACGCTTTCGGGGCCGTTGTGAGCGATTCGCTCGCCGCGTGAGCGGGATGTAAGTACCGCCGCGCGGGACATGCGCCCCCTCGTGCGCTTCGCTTCGGAGCCGTAGGGTAAAGGCGGCAGCTTCCCAAATCCACAAGCCAAGGACAAAAACTTCGACAGGAGAAAGGATCCGTCTATGAATCCGATCATCACGCTCCCATGCCCTGACTGTTCACGAACGATCGACACCTTTCGTCTCTCCGCCTCCCCGACGACGGTCACGCTTCAGGCAACCTGCCATCCCTGCAGGACCATCGCGGAAATAACGCTCACGTTCGAGGATCTGCGCGATCTCGGCGCCGGGAGATGCGTGGCCGCGAACTTCATCGCGAGCTCGCCGGAACTCGTCATGTGATGGACCTCTTAGAGGAGGACGCGCTCCGAGCCCAGCTCGCGCGTTTCCGAAGATCAGAAGAGGTCCACCCCCATCCCTCACAGGCTCTCGTCTACACCCCCGGCGTGAAGTTCCTGGCTGAACGCTGCGGCCTCTTCTGGCTCATCGATGTCATCGCCGCCTGGCAGTGGCGGGCCTTGAAAGACGCTGATCTCACCATCTTCCAGCTCTGGGAACTACGGCCGATCGGGACGCGGCGCGTGCTGGTCTGCTTGAGGGACTCCGACAGCATGGCGTTCGCGCTTCCTGTGGGCAATCGCGAGTCGGCGCTTGATTACGTGTGTCTGTATGTGGAGTTCGGCGTCCTCATGCTGCCCTCGGAGAAAAGCAACACTCCGCGATAGGAGGACCGCAGCTCTCGCTGCTCGCGGAAATTCATGCATGGGACGAGACGCCCCAGGAAAGGAGCATGCGACCCCGCGGAAGTCCCAGGCATCCAGTGTGGGTCACCCTAGGCAGTTCGCCCCGCGCATTCATGCGCGGGGCTTTTTCTTGATGCCGTTGAGTACCGCGCCACGGGACTTGTGCCCCCTCGTGCGCTTTCGGCGGCTCCTCTAAGGTCAGAGCCAGTTACTTTCCCAATTGCAAAAGGACTCAGTCCACAGCGGTCGTCAATGCTGATCATCCCGCTCTGGAACTCGGCGAGCCGCGAACGAAGCTTTGAGCCCGCGCTTCGATGCTTCACCCGCCCTCCCACGCCTTTCCCGGCTTGGCCGCTGACGAACTCGCGCTCCGACGCGAGGGGTCAGCGGCGAAGACCCGCTGAGCAACTTCACAACAGAAAGGAGTGAGGCTCATGCCTGACCTGATTGCGTTCAAGAGCGGAAAGGACCTAAACGAAGAGACGCGTATTGCGCTTGTCGAAACGGTGAACTGTATCGAGTGCGGCAAAGTGGAGACAGACGAGCAAGCGTACGACGAGGGTTGGCAGATCGATCCCGTTGTCTGTCCCGATTGCCTTCACTGGACACTCACCCCGGAGGGCGAGAGCTGCTGCGGGGGCGTCTCATGACGGCGATCCGAGCGGCCCCACGGAGGAGACGCAAGCGGCGAGGGATTCGCGCGGAGTTCGTTCGCATCCCGTGGAACGCGAAGCGGCTCGCCTGCGATAGCTGCGGTGAGACAGAGCCGGTTCCGGGCGACCTGCTCCTTCGCTTCCGCCTCAAAACCTGCCTGAGCTGCCTTACGGCGCTCGCCCGATAACCGACTGACAAAGGAGTGAACGATGCTGCTCTTTTTGAAGGGCGCGGCGGAGCTCTGTCCACGCGGAGGCCGCGATGGATAAGGAGGAGCTTCGCATCGCGCTCACCAAGTTCACGGGCACGGTGAACTACTACCGCCACTGGACCCGTGCTTTCCACTACACCGATGGCGTCGCCTTTCTCGCGGAGAATGCCGGCGCCTACTGGCTTCTCGATCACATCGCCGCCATGCAGAAGCGCGCGCGCCGTGATCCCATGCTCCGCGAGTTCCAAGCGTGGAAGCTCAAGGTCTCGGACAAGCGCGGCGTGATCGTCTGTCTGCGCGACAAGGACGACGAGGCGTTCCGCGACGAGCTGCCGTTCACGGACTTCCCGCTCGCAGAGATCACGCTCTACCTCCAGGACGGCGTGCTCTACCTGCCGGGTGAAGGGTAGGAGGCAGAGATGCTCACCTACTCACGCTACAAGTTCACGCGCTTCTGGGCGGTCTACGAAGGCGACGAGCTGCTCTGCGTGACCGTGTACCTCAAGGGCGCGCTCGCGGTCATCGAACGGTTGACCGGCGTTCGTCCTGAAAAGCCGAAAAGGAAGCGCAAGCCTCGCCCACTCGTCATGCCGCGTAAGGTGAATCTGCGCGAGCTCACGCTCTCGCACATCCTCGACGCGTCCGTAGATGCGCAGGGCGACGATCTCGACCCCCTCCAAGCCTTGGCGCACATCGAGGCGCTCGCGCGCGAAGGGTTGAGGATTTCCCTCGAGAACCAGCCGCAAAACTAGAGAGGAGGTTCCCGTGACGTTTCCCCACGTCGTCGTGGTGTGCGACTGCTCTCACCTGAAGCGCGTCCACGTGATCACCAAATCGATCCCGAACGGTCCGTGCACGGCGTGCGAGTGCCAGGTGTTCGCGCCGGAAAAACAGTGCGCGACGCCGAAGTGCGGCCACGGCCGAAAGGCGCATCGCGACGGCCGCTGCCACGAGTGTGGCTGCACGACCTTCCAACCGAAACCGTAGGGCGGGAACGCCCGGAAAGGAGACTTATGGCAGAAGTCGAAGTGATCCCTGCCGACCGGCCAATCGCCGGTCTCATCGCCCACTGCGGCACGGAGCTCGTCGGCCGTCAGGACTTGGTCCTGCTTCCGACGCCGGAGCCGAGCGACACCCACAAACCCATCCCTCATGCGGCGCTGGTGGAGGCCGTGATCGAGACGCTGGGGTTCCGGAGACTGAACGTCGTCCAGGACCAGTACGCGGTCTCGCCGGACGGCATGCGGATGTTCGGCGTCCTCGCGCTCGACATCGAGGAGAACGGCGTGCGCGTGTCGATCGGGCTCCGCAACTCGCACGACAAGTCGTTCGCCCTCGGCATCACGATCGGGTATCGCGTGTTCGTCTGCGACAACCTCGCCTTCCATGGCGACTTCCAGACGGTGACGCGCAAGCACTCGAAGAACCTCGTGCTGAACGACGTGCTGGCCGTCGCGATCGACCGCATGCAGCGGAACTTCGCGCCGATGCTGAACCAGGTGAATGCGTGGAAGGGCTACGAGCTGCCGGATGCTTCGGCGAAGCTCATCATCTACCGGGCGTTCATCGAAGAAGGGCTCGAAGTGCCGAAGCATCTCGCGGACGACGTTCACCGGCACTACTTCGACCCGCAGTACGAGGAGTTCCGGCCGCGGACGATGTGGAGTCTTTCGAACGCCTTCACGTCGGCCTTCAAGGAGCTTGACCCCATCCCGCGATTCAAGGCTGCGGCGCGCCTCGCGCCGTTCCTCGCGGAGTTCAGCCGGGACAACTGAGTCCCGAGAAAGGAGAAGCGACCCGCGGAAGTCCCTGAGGCCGGAGCCACGCGGCTCCACATCATCAACCCACAACGATAGGAGAAGGTGCCGGCGAAGGACGACGCAAACGAAGGGCCTCGTGTGGGTAAGCAGTACCCCGTCGCGAAAGCGGCGGGTTTTATTTTCGCGAACAGCAACGGATGCGAGTCACTTCAAAGAAATCTGCACAACCCGTTGTGCAGAGCAATTGACGCCTATCCGCTGCTGCTCGACCCTGCGCATGCGGCCGGTCCGCAGAGGACGTTTCGAGCTTCGTTTCACACGCGCGCACCTCGCAACCCTCCGGACCGGCCGTTCGCACATGGACACCATCAAAGTTGAAGTCGCCGGAGAGTTGGAACAGGGACAGCCGCTTTTCGTCTCGTGCGCGGTGGTCCGCATCCCACAGGAAGCGATCGACGAACACGAGATCGTCTATCGGATGCGTCGCACGACGGCGTTCGCGGAGCGAGGGGATCTCCTCATCGTCGAGCCGAGGAACACCGCCTTCACGGGAGAGCTGGTCGTGGCCTTCCGGGGAGTGAATGTGTTTCTTGGCCGCTGGTGGGCGAAGCACGGGCTTCGGGAGCTCCAGGAGCACCCGATGGAGAGCCTTCCTGGTGAGTTCGAGGTCGCGGGCGCCGTGACGCTCATCGTGAGGCGGTCATGACGAGGCTAGAAGCGTTCCTGAAATCGCGGGGCATCAAGCCAGCGCATCTAGCCGTCGAGTCGGGGTACTCGCGCCAACACCTTCTGCGCGTCCGCATGGGCCGGATGGAGCCGACGCGGCGGTGCATCGCTGCCGTCGTGTCGGCCGCGAGAAAGCTCGCGAGGGAACCGGTCACTGCGAGCGATCTCTTCGACCTGGGGGACTGAATGGCAAAGAGGGAAGGGAAAACAACAACTGAGCACCCTCGTCCGGTTGGGATGCCTGCTGACGAACTGAGGAGACATTACGAGCGATCACTCGAACTGCAGCGGCGCGAAGTCGAGGCGCTCGAACAGCTCGTGTATCTCCTCGATCACTGGCCGCACGGCCTCTCCAGCCAGTAGACCATGACCATGTGCAAAACGCTGGCACCCTCAGAAAACAAGCCTCTATCCTCCGGGCGCATCGCGAAAGCGACAAGTTTTCCGGATAGGTTGTGGAGAACGACTGGCTTCACCGGCCGGGTGATGCGGCATGCGAGGGGCGGATTCGTGGCGTTTCTCGAAGAAGTGCCGGATGTCATGGCTCACGGCAGCACACCCGATGAGGCGGAATGGAACCTGAGAGTACCCTTCGCCGAGTACGTGGCAAGGGCGAGAAGAGAAGGCAATCTGTGTGGCGAGATCCGAGTGCTGTGGATGGAATAGGCAGTAGGTGACACGAGGCATCCAGAGGTCTCGACGTCGCCGGCGAGGGCGGCGCTAACAGCACGGCTCAGTCGGGCAGGAGTTTCGTTTGACAAGTCTGCTCGGCGAAGGTTTACTGACTAGACCCCATGGACACCACGCGGGAACTGCTTGTCGAGCGTGCTCGCAAGACTTGGCTGTCGCGCCTCATCGACACATCGCGGCGCAACAATCTGCTGTTCTTCCGTGACCTGAAAACCGGAACGGTTGACCTTCGCGGAGCCGATCCCGCAGGAGTCGCACGTCTTCTGGCGGGCGAGGAAGTGCGTGCTCATGACCTGTGGCCAGATGATGACGTGACGGCTGTCGCAGCGAAACTTCGGGAGATAGCCCGTAGGGCGCTGTCGAATGAGGAAGAAAAGGGCTTGAAGACGCTGTACGTCGCAATCGGGATGGCGACGTGGCCACCTTCGGACGAGGGCCGTCCCGCGGAAAGCCCTGTGCTCCTGCTGCCGCTCGCAGTGAAGGGCCTGAAGACGGAGGGGCGAAACCTCTCGCTCGTCGCGGCAGGAGACATACAAGTCAATCTGGCACTGATCCACGCTCTCGACACGGAGCACGGCTGTCGAGTGGACGCGGAGGCACTTCTTGGTGAGGAGGCGTGTACGACCGTCGAGTCGGTGATGGTCGTGGTTGATCGACTGCGAGCGGCGGCGACGGAAGTCAAAGGCTTTGATATCCGAGATCGGCGGGTGATCGGAAACTTTTCTTTTCAGAAGATGGCGATGGTCCGTGATCTCCGTGAATGTCAAGCGGCGCTCATGCAGCACGATCTTGTCGCGGCCTTGGCTGGCGACGGCGGGGCCCGCGATGCCGTGATTAAGGAGCAAAGAGACGTTAGCAACGAAGATATTGAGCGCACGCATCCCGATCAGGAGTTCTTGGTCGTCGATGCGGATTCAAGCCAACAGCGCGTAACTGCTTCGGTGCTGGCAGGCTCGCATGGTGTGGTGCAAGGCCCTCCTGGCGGCGGCAAGAGCCAGACGATCGTGAATCTCATCTCATCGTTAGCGGCGCACGGCAAGCACATACTGTTCGTGGCCGAGAAGCGGGCAGCTCTGCAGGTCGTCATGGACCGTATGCAGAAAGTCGGACTGGGGCATCTGTTTCTTGACCTCCACGGCGCGGACGTTTCTCAGCGGAGAGTGATGGAGAAGATCCGCGAGACGTTGGAGGTGGTGAGATCGGTTCAAACAGTGGATGGTAGCGCGGTACATCGCAAGTTCAGCGACCGGCGCGCGCGGCTCGACGAGCACGTACGGCGGATTCACACGCCGAGCGTGCCGTCGGGACTTAGCGTATTTGAGATGCACAGTCGCTTATTGCGGCTCAATGAGTCCGTGCGCTCCACTACTCGTTGGCGTGGCGGCGACTTGGATCGCTTGAACGGGACGGTGGTCGCGGATATTAGGGAGCGCCTTCGGGAACTGGAGTCGTACGGCGATCTCGTCCTCGGATCGACGGCGTCGCCCTGGCGCGGCGCGGACATCGGGGATGGCGATGCCGCGCAGACTGCGATCGGACTCGTGGCGTCGCTCCTCGGTCAACAGCTCAGGACATATGAGAGTGCGTTAGGAACACTTGCGCGCGAGATGACTGCAAGCGAACCACTGTCACTCGCTGATGGCGACGTTCTGGTGTCGGCCGCATCGCGGGTGAGCGATGTCTTGCAAACGTACAACGTGGCGATATTCGACGCGGACTTGGATGCTACGCAGGCCGCGTTAGTGCCTGCCGGCCGGCGTTGGTGGCATAAGGCAGTCGCTTGGCTGACAAACCCGCGTTTCCGGGCGGCTCGCCGGGCGATGCTGGCATTGCGACAAGCCCCCGCGACGGCGTCAGGGCTTCTGACAGAGGCCGGGGCGGCGATCGAGGCGCGGAACGCTTGGAATGCCGTGGCGGCGGCCCCGCCGCGAGCTTGCAGCTCGTTGAGCGATGCTGTGGCCACAACGCGAGGGCTCCGCAGCGAGTTGGGCGATTTGGGTCGCATGGTTCCGGCGATCAGTGCGTGTGCTTCGATCAGTGACGTGTTGGCGATGCTTTCCGCATTGTCCGACGATGGAGTGACACCCTTTCGAATCCCGCGATGCGTCGAGCTGCAAGAGCAGATCACGACGCTCGGCGGTGGCGCGATACTCAGAGAGATTCAAGCGACGAACTGCGAGCCGCGCACGTGGAACGCACTTTTTGAGCACGCGTGGATGGCCTCCTGTCTTGACTCAGCGCGAGCGAAGGATTCGCAGATTGCGGGATTCGACGGGCGGCGACACGAAAAAGTGATCGAGGAATTCAAAGAATCCGATGTGATGCGGACGCGGCTCGCCGTGGAAAGAGTCAAGCGTGCCCACGCGGAGTACGTGATCGCAGCGATGAATCAGTTCCCGGAGCAGGCAGCGCTCGTGAGGGGCGAAGCGCAAAAGAAGATGCGGCACCGGCCGCTCCGGAAGCTCGTTGCGGATGCACCGGATGTTCTGCTGGCTCTATGCCCCTGCTGGATGGCAAGCCCGCTCTCGGTGAGTCAGTTGCTACCGGCAAATCGCCGTTACTTCGATTGTGTGCTGTTCGACGAAGCGAGCCAGGTGCTCCCGGAGGATGCGGTGCCGGCAATTCTGCGCGGTAGCAAAATCGTCGTAGCGGGCGACCGGCATCAGCTCCCACCTACGACGTTCTTTGCCGATGGCGCGAACGATGAGGAGGTCGAGAGCGATGCGGAAATCGGGGCAGTGGAGGGTTACGAGAGCGTGCTCGATCTGATGTCGGCGTTTCTGCAGCCGTGGATGCTTGAATGGCATTACCGAAGCCGCGACGAGCGGCTGATAGCGTTCGCGAACCGGCACATCTATGGCGACCGCCTGATTACGTTTCCGGGCGTGGGGGGCGAGGAACCGCTTACTCATGAGCTCGTACCGTTCGAGCGCGGACGTGATGGTCAGGAAGAAAGCGTGCCGCGAGAGGTGGAGCGGGTTATCGAGCTTGTGCTCGAGCATGCCCGGAAACGGCCGACCGAATCACTCGGTGTAATCACGATGGGCATTAAGCACGCGAAGAGGATCGAAGCAAGCCTTGACGCGGCACTGATTGAGGCTGACACCTCTCTGCAAGACTTCTTTGCGACGGAAAAGCACGAGCGCTTCTTCATCAAGAATCTTGAGCGTGTACAGGGCGACGAGCGCGACGCGATCATCCTGTCGATCGGTTACGGCAAGGACCGAGCCGGTAATCTGCCGTATCGCTTTGGTCCGCTTCTCTACGACGGTGGGGAGCGGCGGCTGAACGTAGCGATCACGCGGGCGCGGCGGCGACTGACATTGGTGTCGTCTTTCGGTGCTGTGGACA
>Ga0070707_100007180_pt1 | contig 10332 bp, 7 predicted proteins | sample KBSK5502metaG_FD_65468 | JGI IMG/M metagenome (GOLD analysis project Ga0070707, IMG submission 65468) | Corn, switchgrass and miscanthus rhizosphere microbial communities from Kellogg Biological Station, Michigan, USA - KBS K5-50-2 metaG | ecosystem: Host-associated > Plants > Roots >... | reverse complement strand
AGCGGCGCTACGCCGAGTCGGCGGAGCAGTGGCGGAAGGCCCTCGCCCTGGCCCCGGGCGATCCCCGCCTCCTGACGGAGCTGGGCGTCACCCTGCGCCTCGACCGCGATCTGGCCGAGGCGCAGCGCGTCTTCGAGGAGGCGGTGCGCGCGGACCCGAATGCTCCGGAGCCGAATTTCCTGCTCGGCGACGTGCTGGTGGCGCGCGAGCAGCCGGCCCGCGCCATTCCGTTCCTCGAGAAAGCCGTGCGCGCCGATCCACGCGCTCCACACGCCCACGGCGCGCTGGGACGGGCCTATGCCCTGGTGGGCCGGCCCGCGGACGCGATCCCGCATCTCAAGGAGTCACTGGAGAGCGATGCCGACGGGAGCCTGCACCTTCAGCTCGGCCGCGCCTATCAGGCGACGGGCCAGACGGAGCTCGCGCGGGCGGCCCTGAAGGACTACGAGGAGCTGCGGAAGTCGATGAAGGCCGATACCGAGTCGGCGCCCGACACCGCCATCACGGCGCCGCGCTAGCGGCGCGCTCTCCTGATACGATCCTTCCCCCATGCCTCTCTCTCTTCTCTTCGCTCTCGCCGCCACCGTGACCGCTCCCACTCCGGACGCGGAGATCCGCGCCGCCGCCGACGCGCTCGCGCCCGCGCTCGTGGAGACCCGGCGCGACATCCACCGCCACCCCGAGCTGGGCAACCGCGAGCTGCGCACGGGCAAGCTCGTGGCCGATCGCCTGCGTGCCCTCGGGATCGAGGTCCGTCATCCCGTGGCCAGGACGGGCGTCGTCGGGATCTTGAAGGGCGGCCGCCCGGGCGCGGTCGTGGCCGTGCGCGCCGACCTCGATGCCCTGCCCATCCAGGAGCGCAACGACGTGCCGTACAAGAGCGAGACCCCCGGCGTGAAGCACGCCTGCGGCCACGACGCGCACACGACGATCCTGCTCGGGACGGCCGAGGTGCTCTCGAAGCTGAAAGACCGCCTGCCCGGCACCGTCGTCTTCCTGTTCCAACCCGCGGAAGAGGGCCCGCCCGAGGGCGAGGAAGGTGGGGCGCCCTTGATGATCAAGGAAGGCGCGCTCGATCAGCCCAGGGTCCAGGCCGTGTACGGGCTCCACATGGACCCGGCTCTCGAGATGGGCGAGGTCGGCTGGTCGATCGGACCCATCTACGCCTCGTCCGACCATTTCGTGGTCGACATCCAGGGCAAGAAGACGCATGGGGCCTACCCGCACACCGGCCTCGATCCGGTGCCGGTGGCGGCGGAGATGGTCCAGGCCTTGCAGCTCGTCGTCTCGAGGCAGATCGACGCGCAGAGTCCCAAGGTCCTCACCATCGGCTCCATCCACGGCGGGAACCGGTTCAACATCATCGCGGACCAGGTCACGCTGGAGGGCACGATCCGCACGCTCGACGCCGCGGTGCGCCGCGACATGAAGGAGCGCATCCAGCGCACGGTCACGGGCGTCGCCGCCACCCACGGCCTCACCGCGGCCCTGCGGTGGGTCGGGGAAGGCAACACGCCGACGATGAACGACGCGGCCCTGACGCGTGCGTCCGTGCCCAGCCTTCAGCGGGTCTACGGCGCGGCCCAGACGAAAGAGGTCAAGCCGCAGATGGGGGCGGAGGACTTCTCCTTCCTGGCCGACCGCGTCCCCGCCCTCTATATAAAGATGGGGATGCGCAACGAGGCCAAGGGGATCACGGCCATGATCCACACCGAGGACTTCGACATCGACGAACGCGTGCTCCCCCTGGGTGTGAAGGCGATGAGCACGCTCGTCTGGGATTACCTGGCCCGCACGCGGTAACCGGCCACGCGCCTCGGCCCCCAGTTCTTCGCCGTGGGCGTCGCGCTGGCCGCCGTTTCCGGGCCGGCGACACCCGCCGATCCGCCGCGCCTCCGGCTCCGGGACGTCGCGCGCGAGGCCGGGCTCGGCTTCGTCCACCAGAACAGCCCCACGCCGCGCAAGCACCTGATCGAGACCATGCCCGGCGGGGTGGCCGTCTTCGACTACGACGGCGACGGGCGGCTCGACGTCTTCTTCACGAACGGGGCCGCCGTCCCCAGCCTCGAGAAGGACGACCCGAAGTATTTCAACCGGCTCTTCCGGAACGAGGGCGCGCTGAAGTTCCGAGACGTCACCGACGCCGCGGGCCTGCGCGGCGCCGGCTACTCCATGGGCGTGGCCGCCGCGGACTACGACAACGACGGCGCCACCGACCTCTTCGTGGCCGGCGTGCATCGTCAGACCCTGTATCGCAATGTCGGCGGACGTTTCGAAGACGTGACCGCGAAGGCCGGCGTCGCCTCCGACCAGTGGGCGGTCGGAGGCGCCTGGTTCGACTACGACAACGACGGCCGGCTCGACCTCCTGGTCGTCAACTACACGGTCTGGACGGCCGAGATGGACCGCTTCTGCGGGGACTCCACGCGCGGCATTCGCGTTTACTGCCATCCGAAGTGGTTCGCGCCCGTGCCCCTGACCCTGTACCACAACCGCGGGGACGGCACGTTCGAGGACGTGACCGTGAAATCGGGCCTGGCCCAGTTCAAGGGCCGGGGCATGGGGCTCGCCGTCGCCGACTACGACGGCGACGGCTTCCTGGACGTGTACGTCGCGAACGACAAGCTCCCGAGCTTCCTGCTTCACAACCGCAAGGACGGCACCTTCGAGGAGACGGCCCTGCTGGCCGGCGTCTCGCTCCCCGAGCACGGGCAGGAGGTGTCCGCCATGGGCGTCGACTTCCGCGACTACGACAACGACGGGCGGCCCGACATCCACGTCACCGCGCTCGCGGGGGAGAGCTTCCCCCTGTACCGCAACATGGGGAAGGGCCTCTTCCAGGACGTCACGCATCAGAGCCACCTCGGCCGGCTGGTGGCGGCGCGCAGCGGGTGGGGGAACGGCCTCTTCGACCTGGACAACGACGGGTGGAAGGACATCTTCACCGCCAACGCGCATGTGAACGACGAGATCGAGAAGTTCCAGAACGACACGTACCGGCAGGCCAACAGCGTCTTCCGCAGCCTGGGTGACGGCACCTTCGAGGATGCTTCGGCCGAGTCCGGCCTCGCTGCAGGCCCGGCCCGCGCCCACCGCGGCGCCGCCTTCGGCGACCTCGACCAGGACGGCCGCGTAGACGTGGTGGTGACCGCTCTGGGCGCGCCTGCGGAGCTGTGGCACAACGAATCCACCGGCGTCGGGCACTGGCTCGACGTGCGGCTCGTCGGGACCAAGAGCAACCGCGACGGCATCGGGGCGGTGGTGAAGATCGCGGCCAAGGCGGACCCGCGCTGGCGCGAGCAGTTCAACGAGATGACGACCGCGGTCGGTTACGCGTCTTCGAGCGCGGGCCCCGTCCACTTCGGCACGGGCGCGGCCAGGACGCTCGACGCCGTCGAGATCCGCTGGCCCAGCGGCACCGTCCAGGTCCTCAAGGACGTTCCCGTGGATCAGGTCCTCACCGTTCGCGAGAGCCCATAGAAACGAAAACGGGCCGGAGCGCGTGAGGCGCCCCGGCCCGTGCCGACGAACGGCGGGTCCGAATTAGAACTCGAGACGGAGACCGACCTGGACCGTCCGCTCGTGAGTCGCGGGTCCCCAGTTGTTGCCTGAGATCCCGGCCTCGTGAGCGGCCGTCGGCAGGAACGTCATGAACAGTGGGTTGGTGAAGGTCAGGACCGGCCTCCCCCAGTTCGTGTGGTTGAAGACGTTCTGGGCCTCGATGCGGATCTCGGGCCGGAAGCGGCCCATCGGGAACGAGCGGAACAACCCGAGGTCCACGTTCCACACCGGCGGCGTGCGGAACTGGTTACGAAGGCTGTTCCCGAAGCCAGCGAGGTTGGCTCCCGTCGGCTGCGAGAACAACGACTTGTCGTACCAGGGCGTCGTTGTCGACCCGGCCGAACCCGTCGGCTTGGGATCGCCGTTGACGTTGATGAGAACCGAACCGCAAGCCGGGCAATTGAGCTGCGGGTTCGTCCCACTGATCGAGAATGGCGTACCCGAATACGCCGACCCGATACCGTTGATCTGCCAGTTCTTCACGATGCTGGCCAGCACGTTGTTCGAGTTCTTCGCGAAAGGCAGCTCGTACACGAAGCCCATCTGGAACATGTGCGTGCGGTCGTAGCCGGACAGGGCGAAGTTCTTGTTGAGCAGGTCGGGGTGGTTCCAGGTGAGTGCGGTCCAGCCGTCCTCGTCCGTCTCGTTCTGGGCCTTGCTCAGGGTGTAGGCGCCCTTGAGCAGGAGGCCGTTCTTGAACGGCCGGTTCAACGCGACCTGAAGCGCCTTATAGCGGCTCTTCGTGCGTGAGGCCCAGTCCCAGATGACAGCCGTCCCCGCGTTTGAGAAGAACTGACGGCCGGCGTTGCCGAGGCCGTAGTTGCTGTAGTTCACATCCCGGTCGGCATAACCACCGTCCGTGCGGGTGTGGACGAGAGCGACTTCCAGCGAGATATCGGCGGGCAGACGCCGCTCCACCGCCACGTTCATCTGCTGGATCGTGGCTCGGTTGACGTCGTTCGGACTCGGAGTCCGGAAGTTCACGCCCGAGGGAAGCTTCACCTCCCCGGAGTTGAAGTCCGGGAGAGGCACGGTGGGAATGCCACCAGCAACGGGGAGCGACGAGTACTGATCCGCGGTCTGGGTGAACGCTATGTCGAAGGGGAAAGATCCGCGGAACGGACGGGACCACGGAAGGGGATTGAAGGTGCGACCGTATCCGGCGCGCAATACGGTGTCATTGGTCAGCCGGTAGATGGCACCCAGACGGGGCGCAACGTAGAACTTCTTCATGTTGATGCCCACGTCCTCCGGCACGTTGCCGCGACCGCCGAGCAGAACGGTCCATGTGCTGAAGTCCAGGCGCTCGATCCCGCTGTCTTTGCGGTGCATGAGCGGATACATCTCGAAGCGCAGCCCGACGTTCAGGGTCAGCTTCTCGCTGGCGTTCCAATGGTCGTTCACGTAGAGCCCGTACTGCATTTCGCGGCCAGTCATCTCGATGGGCTGTACGTCCTTGCGCCGGACGGTCGCCTGGCCGAGCGCGAATGCAGCGAGCTCGTTCCAGACCTGCGGAATGTAGCCGGGAGTCGAGGTCGTCAGGCCGCCGAATTCGAAGCCGCCGCGGACGCCGCCCGCGCCGCCGAACTCCGCCTGGATGTGGTTGAGCTCGTGGCGCACGATGTCGATGCCGGTGCGGACCTGATGTCGCCCTTTCACCCAGGTGAGCGCGCTACCGATCGTGTAGCTGCGATCGTGGCGGAAAAGGGGCATCCAGTTGGGTGTCGTGCCGACGTCGTACAGAGTGAAATTGGTGCCGCTCGTGCTCGCGCCGCCGTTCGGGATGTCGAAGTGGGGGAGGCCGCTCTGGCGTGTGTCCGTGCCGTTGGTCCCCGGGATGCCGAACAGGTCGCGACCCAGGTTCTGGCCGAAGTCAGGACCGTGCACGTCCTGGTCCATGCGGTTCATCCCCACGTTGCCGTCGAGGACCAGGCTGGGGCTGAGGGTCCAAGTGTGTCCCACGCCCATCACGTAGACCTTCGTATCGCCCAGGCTTCCCTGGTCGTAGCCGAGCATGAAGTTGTCGATGACACTCGCCTTGAGCATGCTCGCCTTGGCCCAGACGTTGTGTGACGACGAGCGCTGCCAGGTGAGCTTGAGGTCAAAGTTGTCGCGGTCGTTCTTGGCGACGCGCTGAATCACGTAATCGTCCGGGAGACGGTTGGAGTTGAGGTCCGCGGTCGAGTTTGGCATCGGATAGATGCCAAGGGCTGTGCGCCAGGCCGGACTCAGCAGGTTGCCCGGGATGACGCCGCTGGGGAACTCGACGCGCCCAACACCGCCCGCCCCGCCCGTGTTCGGGTTGTAGAGACGGAAGGTGGGATAGGCGGCGTACACCTCGCTGAAGTCGCCGTTTCGCATCTTCGCGGAAGGAACGCTGTACGTATCCTGGAAACCGCGCCGGCCGGCGTAGCGCTCCCACGCGCCGAAGAAGAACAGCTTGTTATGGACGATCGGGCCACCCAGGGTGCCGCCGTAGATGCTGCGCGAGGAGGGCGGCTTGGCCAGGCCGAACGCGCTGTTGGCGAACGTATTCGCGTTGAACTCGTCCTGGTTCCGCAAAAAGAAGGTCGAGCCGTGGAACTGGTTCGTTCCCGATTTGGTCACGACGGTAACGGCGGCGCCGGCGGCCATGCCCTGGTCGGCGTCGAAGTTGTTAGTGGCCACGTTGACGGTCTCGATCGTCTCTGCGGACTGCACGTAGCCGGTGTGATGCGGGAGCCAGACATTGACGGATACCGCGCCGTCGATGCGGAACGCGTTGCTGTTGGGCTGGGTGCCGTTCACGAACGTGCGCAGCGAACGTCCGGGCGTGTCGATCTCTGCGTTCTGGAACTGGGCCGGCGTGGCACCGGGCACGAGGTTCAGGAGGGCCTGATAGTTCCGGAACTGGTTGAGCGGAAGGTTCGTGAGCTCCTTCGAGGTCAGCTCGGTGTGGAGGTCTGCCTTTTCTGTCTGGAGGAGTGTGGACTCGGCGGTCACCGTGACGGCTTCCGAGACCGTGCCAACCTCGAGCTTGAGGTCGTGCCGCTGCGGATTCCCGGCCGTCACGCGAAGCCCGGTTGATCGGAGCTCGCGGAATCCCTGCAGGGAGACGCCGAGGTCGTAAGTGCCGGGTGGGAGGTTGCGGAACGCGAAGTTTCCGTCTCCGTCCGTGAGGGCGTCGACCTTGGACCCCGTCCCCGTGTTGGTCGCCGTTACCGTCGCGCCGGGGATGGGAGCGCCGGACTGGTCGCTGACGGTTCCCACGATCGCGCCATACAGAGCCTGAGCGAGAGCGGGAGGCGCCGCGATTGCGGCCGCGATCATCACGATCGCCGCCACCATCGCTGCTTTCCGCGAGAAACGAATGAAGTCGACCATTACGGAGATCTCCTTTCTGACCTGATGGGAGGGCGCGCGTCTGGGACCGGACGCTGGTCCGGGCGAGGACCGGAGCAGGCGGCCAGGTCCCATGGAAACCGGGAAGTCCATGCCCGCGTCATTGGCGCGGGCTGGACCCGCATCCCTACTTCGCGGTGGGCAGTTGGAGGTGGCGCAAGCGCTTCGGCTTTTCAAGGCTTTCTTGGATTCCCGGTTGCTGCGGACGCTACGCCTGCTCCCGGGCGCTGTCAACAGGCCCAGCGGTTTGGAACGCGGCAGAGCACGGAGCGCGGCTCGCATCAGAGGGGTCGGCCGTGCTACTTTCAGTGGTTGTTTCAAGGGTTCAAGGGGTCCTCCATGCCACGTGGGTTGGTCGTTGCCGGGCTGGTCCTGACGACGTCGGCGCCTTGGGCGGCGGCGGAGCCGAAAGGGCGCGATCGCAAGCACGTCGATGCCGAAGTCCTCGATGTCCTGGCCGTGATCGGCCCCCTGGCGGAGGCGCTGGGGGCGACGGAAGCGAGCACCCGGGACGCCCCGCGGCTCCTGGCCGACGCCTTGCGCAGCGGCACGACCGACACCGCCGCCTGGGCGTCGATCGTGCGCTGGGTCCTCTTCGAGAAGGAAGAGAAGGTCGCGGCCGGCCTCACCGAGGCGCTGCGCGCCGAGCCCGCGCCTGCTACGGGCCAGGACGCGCAACGTTGGAACCGGACGGCGGAGGCGGTCCTCGGCGCGTTCGCCGGTGTGCTGCGCGACGCGCAGACGCACACCCGTCGCGATGGCGACGCCATCGTGAACGACCTCGTCGCGGCGGCCGCTCCCGCCGTCATGGCCGCGATCAGCGAGTCGGACCCCGCCGCGCGCGAGAAGGTCGAGGCCGCCGTGAAGGTCCTCGCGCCGTCGGCCACGGAGATGGTCGACCCTTTGGCCCAGGGCCTGCGTCATGCCGATGCCTCGGTTCGCGTCTTTGCGGCGACGGCGCTCGGTGCGCTCGGCCCCTCCGCCCGCGCGGCGGTGCCCGCGCTGCGCGCCGCCCTCGACGATGCGGACACGGGCGTGCGCGAGGCGGCCGCCCAGGCCCTGCGGCGCATCCAGCCCGAGTAGCGAACGAGCGGCCCCGCGTTTCGCGGCCGCGGCGGATCAGCTCGCGCGAACGGCGGCCACGAAGGCGAGCAGGTCTCCCAGGTGGTTGCGCAGCACGTCCTCGACCACCGCCAGGTCGACGTCCTGATAGCCGTGAACGATGACGTTCCGAAACCCAGCCATATCGCGCAGCGTCGCGGCCAGGTCGGCGGGCAACTTGCCTGCCCGCGCCAGAAGGTCGAATAGCGCCCGGTTCGTCTCCGGCTCGCCGAGCCGTTCGTCGGAAACGATGTGGGAAGCGACATCGAGGGCGGCCTGGATCGCGATCTGGAGAGTGTGCTCGACGAATCGTTCCTCGCGGACGTCCGCACGGATGGCCTCCGGTCGAGCCAGCGACTGCAACTCGCGCACGCACGTCTCGATCAGCGCCAGTTTCTTGGCGACCAGCTCGGGGTCGGTCACGACGGTAGGCGGCGGTAGAGACGCCGGAGGGGGGCCAGGTCGAAGTATTCGTTGCGCGACTGCACCTCGAACCGGATACGAGTCGGACGGTCTCGATCGAGCACGAGTATCCCGTCTCGCAGCACGCGGTGGACGAGGTCGGCCGATGCCGTGTTCAGGACCACTACGTCCATCGGCCTGCGCACCGCGCGCTCGACGCTCGCTTCGAACTCTCGCGCCACATTGTTCAGCCGGCCAACGGGGCGCGAACGCAGGAGCACCGCGAGGTCCACGTCGCTCGATGGCCGGGCCGTGCCCCGAGCCGTGCTGCCGAACAGGTAGGCCGCGACGATCTCCGACGGCGCGGACTGCGCCATTTCGTGCAGGGTCGCCTCGAGCGGGACGTCCATCGTCGAATTATAGGGAGATCGCAGGCGGCCGGAGGTCTGGTCGTGTGGCACCATCCAAGAATGCCTGACTCCGACCGGCGTGACGCGCCCTGGCCCGAGGACGCTCCCCGCCAGCGGCGGCGTTTTCCGTGGCGCAAAGGGGAGCCACGCGAGCGGCGCCGCACGCGTTGGGGCGATTTCCGCGAGGCCTATCCCCGTATCGTGACGGCCATGGCCCTGGGGCTCGTGGGCCTGATCGCGCTCGACGGGTTCCTCCTGTTCAAGGCCGTGCAGTACCGCCGCGAGATCCGCGCGGACCGCGCGGCCATGACCGCTACCGACCGGCAGCGGGCGGACGCGCTGCTGGCCAGCCGGGCCTCTCGCGCCGACCTCGAGCAGGCGCTGGTCGCGCAGCAGGCGGTCAAGGAGAAGGGCGTCAACCTTTCCGTCGAGCTCGACAAAGGCACGATGGACCTCCAGCGCGAAGGCGCTCAGCTCCGGGCCATCCGCGTCCAGGTCGGCCCGGAGGTGACGGTCGGCCAGCCGCCCGGGGCGCGGAAGATCACGCCTCCGCTGGGCCGCCGTCAGGTGGTCGCCGTCGTCGACGAGTCCTATGCCTGGGACGTTCCGTCCTGGGTGTGGACGCAGCGCGGCCAGCCGCCGGCCCGCGACCGCCGCATCCCGGGCGCGCTCGGCCAGGTCGCTGTCATCCTCGACGACGGTAACGTCATCTATTCGCGTCCGAAGGCGGGACCGCTCGCCGACGATGCCTACGTCCTGCCCGGCAGCCTGCGCGCCGACGCCGCCGACCTCCAAGCCATCCGAGAGAACCTGACTGCGGGAATCCCGGTGTACTTCCACTGATGACGGCCCCCGAGCCCGGCCCCTCCACGTCGTCGTCCCTGACCGCGCGCGTCGTGGGCTTCTTCGGCCACGGCGGCGGCGTCGCCTTCTACCTCATCGCCGCGATGCTGCTCGTGACCGCGGCCAGCACCGCGCTCTTCGCCCACACCGCGTCGCTGCGCCTGCAGCGGAACGTGGGCCGCGCCGTGCTCGAGGACGACACGGACCTGCTCGAGGGCGTGAAGTGGAGCCTCGACGCCACCGCCGATGCCCTGCGCCAGGCCGAGCAGGCGGCCACGCCTCCCGCGGATCGGCCCTACATCGTCGTGAGCACGGGCGAGCATGAGCTCTGGTACAAGAAGGGCGAGGAGGTCCTCTTCCACACCCAGGTCGCCACCGGCAGCGGAAAGACGCTCGTGCGCGAGGGCGGCGGTGACAGCGTCTGGAAGTTCGAGACGCCGCGCGGCCGCCTGTCCGTGATCAGCAAGGAGGAGGACCCCGTGTGGGCGCCTCCGGATTGGCACTACGTGGAGCAGGCACGCAAGCGCGGAGCCGGCCTGGTGCGCCTCGAGCGCGGACAGAGCCTGACCTCGTCCGACGGCTCGGTGGTCACCGTCTCCGGCAACGAGGTGGTCAAGCGCTCCGCGGACGGCAC
>Ga0070707_100007178_pt1 | contig 10334 bp, 7 predicted proteins | sample KBSK5502metaG_FD_65468 | JGI IMG/M metagenome (GOLD analysis project Ga0070707, IMG submission 65468) | Corn, switchgrass and miscanthus rhizosphere microbial communities from Kellogg Biological Station, Michigan, USA - KBS K5-50-2 metaG | ecosystem: Host-associated > Plants > Roots >... | reverse complement strand
CGACATGGCGCTCTGGCTCGTGGGCCGGCTGCACGGCCGCGACCACGCGCGCGCCGTCCGCCGGTACATCCAGTACGAGCCAGCGCCGCCATACCTTGCCGACGAACCGCACGCCTGAATCTGCGGGGTCTTGTCCGGCTCGACTCAGCGCAGGGCTGACAGGTCCGCCGCGGCGGCGACGACCTGCGGGCCGAGCTTGCGACCTGGCGCCTGCCCGAGCCGGCTGACGGGACCAGAGACGCACAGCGCAGCGAGCAGCGCACCGTCGCGCAGCACCGGGGCACTGACGCTCGCCACCCCTGGCTCCCGCTCGGCCACACTCGCCGCCCAGCCACGACCGCGGATAGCGGCCAGTTCCGCGGCTGGCACCCTGCGGGTGCCGTCCGGGGACCACGCGAGCAGCACCTTGCCGCCAGATCCCACCTCCAGCGGCAGCAACGCACCGACGGGAACGGAGTCGCGCAGGCCAGTGCCCGCGTCGCGCGCGGCGATGCAGAGCCGGTGCTCGCCCGATCGCACATACAACTGGACGCTCTCGCCGCTCGCCTGGTGCAGGCGGTCGAGCACCGGGCCCGCCACGCTGGCGAGGTCGAACTCGGGACCTGCGACCGCGGCGAGCTCAGTCAGCCGCGGGCCAAGCCGGAAGGAGCCCGCCGGGTCCCGGGCGATCAGCCGGTGTGCCTCCAGCGCCATCAGGAGCCGGTGCGCCGTCGGTCGTGGCAGGCCGCTGGCGTCGGCCAGGGCGCGCAGCGACCGTGGGCCGTCGGTGAGCAGGTCCAGCAGCGTGACGCAGCGATCGAGCACACCCACTCCGGTGATTCGGGTGGCGCTGGTTCGAGTTTCGGGTATGCTGTCCATACTCTGAACACGTTATCTCATTATTTGAGACAGCGCTACGGTAGGAGCCGATAGTCGCCGGGTATCCCTACCCAGCGGCAGGCTCGCTAGAGCGACAGTGCGACAGCGCGAGGATCGGGGCGGAGATGACAGCACAACGCCTGTTCGACAAGGTCTGGGAACGTCATGTGGTGGCAAGCCCCGACGGTGAGCCGGCGCTGCTCTACATCGACCTGCACCTGATCCACGAGGTGACTTCGCCGCAGGCGTTCGAGGGACTCGACCTGGCCGGCCGCGAGGTGCGCAGGCCCGACCTCACCTTGGCCACGATGGATCACGACGTGCCGACCATCGGCATCGACAAGCCCATCGAAGATCCGATGGCGGCCGAGCAGATCGCCCGGCTGCGCGATAACTGTGCCAAGCACAACATCACGCTGCACGCGCTCGGCAGCGTCGAACAGGGCATCGTGCACGTGATCGGCCCGCAACTCGGCCTGACCCAGCCTGGCATGACCGTGGTGTGCGGGGACAGCCACACGTCGACCCACGGCGCGTTCGGGGCGCTGGCCTTCGGCATCGGCACCAGTGAGGTCGAGCACGTCCTCGCCACCCAGACACTGCGTCAGACCAAGCCGGCGGGCATGGCAGTGAACGTGACCGGAGACTTGCCGCGCGGCTGCACGGCCAAGGACCTGGCCCTCGGTATCATCCGGACGCTCGGCACCGGCGGCGGTGTTGGCTCGGTCATCGAGTACCGCGGCCCGGCCATCAGCGCGCTGTCGATGGAAGGCCGAATGACGGTCTGCAACATGTCCATCGAGGGCGGCGCCAGAGCCGGGATGATCGCGCCGGACGACACCACGTTCGCGTTCCTCGAGGGCCGCAAGTACAGCCCGAAGGGCGCGGAGTGGGAAGGCGCGCTCGACCTGTGGCGCGGTCTGGTCACCGATCCGGGTGCGCACTTCGATCATGAGATCACCGTCGACGCCGCGGCCCTTCGCCCCGCGGTGACCTGGGGCACCAATCCGGCCCAGTCGGTGTCCATCGACGACCAAGTACCTGACCCCGCCGCTTTCACCACGCCGGCGCTCCAGCAGCTTGCCGAGCGCGCGCTCACCTACATGGACCTCACGCCGGGCACGGCGATCCGGGACATCAGCGTGGACACCGTGTTCATCGGGTCATGCACCAATGGCCGCCTGGAAGACCTGCGGGAGGCGGCCGAGGTAGTGCGCGGCCGCAAGGTGTACCCGGGCGTCCGCGCGCTGGTCGTTCCGGGCTCGGCCCGGGTCAAGGAAGCCGCCGAAGCCGAGGGCCTGGACAGGTATTTCACCGACGCCGGTTTTGAGTGGCGGTCGGCTGGCTGCTCGATGTGCCTGGGCATGAACGGCGACATCCTGGCCCCGGGCGAGCGCTCGGCCTCGACGAGCAACCGTAATTTCGAAGGCAGGCAGGGACCAGGCGGCCGGACTCATCTCGTGTCGCCTGCGGTCGCCGCCGCCACCGCAGTAGCCGGACACTTCAGCGCACCAGGAGACCTGTGATGGCAGGCGTTCAGCAGATATCGGGCCGCGCGGTGGCCCTGAACCGCCGCGACGTGGACACCGACCAGATCATCCCGGCGGCGTGGCTCAAGCTGGTCGGGCGGACCGGCTTCGCCGACGGCCTGTTCAGCGCCTGGCGGACGGACCCGAACTTCGTGCTCAACCAGCCCGGCGCGAATGAAGCGAAGATCCTGGTCAGCGGCGCGAACTTTGGCTGCGGCTCGTCCCGCGAGCACGCCGTCTGGGCGTTGCATGACTATGGCTTCCAGACGGTCGTGGCTCCCAGTTTCGCCGACATCTTCCGTAATAACTGCGTCAACTCGGGTGTCGTGCCCGCGCAGGTGACTGACGAGGGCTCCGCGCGGCTGTTTTCGGCCCTGGCCGCGGACCCGCAGGCCGAGGCCATCGTCGATGTAGCCGCGCGGACCGTTGCGATCCCCTCGGCCGGGGTGACCGAGCAGTTCGAGCTCTCCGACTTTGCTCAGTGGCAGCTGCTTGAGGGCCTTGACGACATCGCCCTGACCCTGCGGCACGGCACGTCGATCGAGGAGTACGAGGCGGACCGGCCGACGTGGCTACCGACGGTCGCCGCCGGCTAGCTCACGACCTGCTGGTCACTCCTTGATCCCCAGCGGCGTGGGCGCAGCGAACTCGACCCGAAGTGCGGCCTGGGTGCCATGAAGCCGGACGGTCACAGCCCGCAAGACATGGTATGGAATCGCTTTCAAGGTCTTCTGCATCCACGCGAGGTAGTCAGGCGTGCTCATGTTTGCGAGCCTGCCGTCCTCCGCTAGATCGACGTACCGCAGCGGCACTCCTAGGCTTGCTCCCTCTGCAATGTTACCGAAGTCGATCACCTTAATGGGATTGCCGTCCGCTAGCTGAACCATGGCAATCAGCACCCGCATGTCGACATCGCCCGCGGCCATCTGAGCATGGGCGATGGACGAGACGGTGATCTGGTTCTTGCCGTGCAGTCCCAGGAGGATGCTGGCGAGCTGCTTCCTGTTCACGAAGTCCGATCGAAGCTCACTCCGGTACGCGGTTGCCCCATCTGGAGCCATCACACGGATCTCGATGCGTGAAGCTCCCTCGCCGAAGGCGGCAATAGTGGTCGGCGCGTCATTAGCACTGAAACTTGTACCGAGCAACGTGGTTACGTATGCCGTCTCGATTACCAGAGCAGACCGCGTCGGCGGAGGCGAACCGTTTCGAAGGACTGTTAGGTCACTGGGGGGGAATCCGTGCTTCTCGACCGCAGCGCACACGACCGGATCACACGCAATCCGGGTCGAGGAACTCACTTGGCTAGCAAGCCATGTCGCTGCTTGCTGACGAGCGTTCAGCATTTCCCTTTGCAGCGCGGTCATGTGTTTGCCCGGCTTCGGTCCGCCGCTGGTCGAGATCACCAGGGCCAGCGAGGCAGCAACGATGACCACGACCACGACGGCGGCGACACGACCTCTGCCGAGGCGCCTGAAGCCAGCCGTGGGCCGTCCGCCTCGACTAGGTTGCGGATGCGGCCGGACGGGTGCGGGTGGCGAGGGCGGTCGCTGCTTATTCACCGGCCGGCTGGTGCCTGGGCGAGCTGCGGAGTGCAGCGGCTGCGAGCTTGGTCGTGGGGAGGCCGCCGGTACGGCTGGACGGAGAGACTCAGGCCACAGGTCAAGACCGGGCAGCGTCTGATCCTCCCGAGCTGCCGTCGATTCCGCCCGAGGAGTCGGCTTCACCTGGGGGGCTGGCTTCACCTGGGGGGCTGGTTTCGTCTGAGGCGCGGCAGCCGCCGAGTTTATCGACTTGGCCGGGGACTCGGCTGGAGCAGCGGCCTCGGGCGATGGTGCGGTGCCGTTTAGCTTGGCCGTGTCGGTCTTGGCTGACCTATCCGTCTTGTTGGTCAGCCCGGTAACTCCGCCGCGAGTCCGCTTTCCTCGGTTCCTCGGTTTGGCCGTGCGAGCGTGCGGGACGTGGCCGTTCTTTGCACGTCCCGGCGCAGCTGAGGCATCCTTGCTCGCGGTCGCCGACAGGTCGATTCTCGGAATCGGCTCGGTTGCGGGCTCACCGACCGCTGTCGGTTCGCGCGGAGGAGCCGAATCGCGCGATTTGGTTGAGTCACCGCTCTGGCGTGTCTCTGCCCGTTCCGCATCAACGGCTGCCCTCATGCGCGCAAGGACAGCTTCGGGCAGCACAGGCCGCGCCGACACGGCTCGAGCGGCCCTCGCGGCACCCGGTACCCGCCGCGACAGCGGCGCGTTCTCCTCTTCCATGCGACCAATCCCCCCCGGGATACGCAAAAAATCTTTGCAGTACCCCAAGCAAAGCGCACCACAAGATCATCAGCCAATCAAGCGCAATGACACACTGTCATCAACTAATTACACGGATGATAGCTTGATTCCAGCCGTTCCACGATCTTTCAGGGCATTTCGCGGCAGGTTCGGCCGACCTCGTCGGCCGGTGGACATGCGACACCGGACGGGTAACGTGCGGACCGCCTCACCGAGCCTGTCATCAGGTGAAATTCGCTAAATACCACACCTGCGAGTGAACAGGACAGTACCGTCTGCTAAGCGGGCATACCTTTGCGTTTGTCTATCGCGACAGTACGTCACGCCCTCCAGGACAAGGAACCTGGGCGGTGGGGGGGTCGGTGGACTACCCTCGCACGCCCCTGATCGCGGGCTGGTACGAGCATGGATAACGGCCTGACGCCTTCGCAGTCAGCCGAGCCCTTCACGATGACTGGCACGGCGTCCGGAGAGGCTACAGCCTCCCGTCGAAGCAGCTGGGCAGGCCGCCTGCCGATCGCGGTGCCTTGGGAATTGCTCGCGGTTCTTGTCGTGCAAGCAGCCCTCTCGCTCCGGCTCATCCGTGCCGACACGGCGTGGATGGGGGAGGCAACGTACCTGTGGGCTGGACATCTGGAGTGGGCTCACTGGCTGCACGGCACGCCGATCCCGGCTTTTCCCACGTATCTCTCAGGCGCACCGGTGATCTTCCCGCCACTCGGGGCGCTGGCCGACAGCATCGGCGGCCTCGCGGCTGCGCGGATACTCTCATTGATCTTCATGCTCGGAGCGACGTGCCTGCTATGGAGCGTCGCCAGACGATTGTTCGGACGCCAGGCGGCCTTCTTCGCCGCCGCTCTATTCGCCGTCCTAGGACCGACGCTGCACCTCGGCGCCTTTGCTACCTACGACGCCATCGCTGTTTTCCTCATCGCCCTCGCAACGTGGCTTGTGGTTCGAGCGGCTGACCGTACGAACGCGACTGGCTGGATGATCGGCGCTGGCGTCGTCCTCGCACTCGCGAACGCGACGGCCTATTCCTCAATCCTTTTCGACGTCATCGTCATCCTCGTCGCGCTGCTGACCGCCATGTCGGAGTTCGGTGCTAGGCAAGCCGTCACTCGATGCGCCACGGTGCTCGCCGTCGTGATCGTCCTGCTCCTCGCAGGCTGGCTGATCGGCGGCGGCCAGTATGCCCAGGGGTTCAAAGCCACGTTCGGGCCGGTTCCGGGCCGGGCCTCGGTCTCTACCGTCATCTCAGATGCGTGGCTGTGGGCCGGCGTGGTCATAGCCGCCGCCCTCATCGGTGTGGCTGTCAGCTGGATCCGCCGCGAAGATCGGCCGCTTACCGGTCTACTGGCGATCCTGGCCGCCGCGGCATTGCTTGGACCTATCGAGCAAGCGCAGCTTCATACGGCAGCGTCGCTGGACAAGCACGTCGGTCTGGGCTCGTGGTTCGCCGCCATCGGGGCTGGCTACGCGATCGACAAGCTGATCTCGACCGTGCCGGAAGGACGCACACGCCTCATTACGTGCTCAGCTTGTGTGATCGCGCTTGTCCTACCCGTTTCCGTAGGAGCGCGTCAGTCTCAGACGTTCTCCTCTGACTGGCCGAACGCGTCTGACTTCGTCGCGATCTTCGGTCCGATTGTGGCTAGTAACACCGGGCGAGTCCTCGTCGAGGATCCCTCCATTGCAGAGTATTACCTGCCGGCTGGCCAACATTGGATGCGTTGGTCGAGTACGCGAAACATCGTCCTCGCTTCGGGAGCCAGTACCGGGGGACCAAGCAGCAGTGCGGGCGTGGCCGGTCCAGGCAACGTGGGCACATTCGGCGAGAAGATCGCCGCGCACTACTTCGACATTGTCGCGCTGAACTTCACGGACACGACTTTGCTGGACAAGCAGATCACCACCGACCTCAAGAACAACCACCATTACTGCGTGGTCCAAGTAGTGCCCTACGGCATGGAGATTCCGCCCATTGGAATCGGGAACTACGTGATCTGGCGGTATAACCCGAACGTCGCGTTCCCGCGCCCGAAGCCGCTACAACCGTGGAGCTGCGGGTGAGCGTGTTCGCGGTCACGGAGCGACGCCGAGGGCAATCGCACCTCGTGCTTCCGCTCCCACCGGACGACCGTGAGAAGTACTCCTACGTCGACCGCAACCTCGGCTACCTCACGACCATCCTGGTCCTTGGCGGAAGTTGTTTGATCGCCAGCCAGCTGAGATTCGAGCTAGCTGACGTGACACTCTCGCCGTTCCTGGCGTTGACCGCCACGTACATCGCGTATCAAGCGATCAGCTTGCCGATTAACTTTGCCGGCCGGGGCTTCGATCTGAGGGCGCATCAGGCTCTTGTCGAAGCGTGGAGTCCGGCTTCCTACCCAAGTGTCGACATTCTCCTGCCCGTTTGCGGCGAACCGATTGAGGTGCTGCACAACACCTGGTCAGCCGTTTCAGAGCTTGTCTCTTCCTACCCGGGGTTCGCGCGGCCTTATGTGCTCGACGACGGTCCGTCTGACGAGACTAAGTACGCGGCCGAGACATTCGGCTTTGAGTACCTTCGCCGGCCAGACTTGCCGGCCTTCAAGAAGGCCGGCAATTTGCGCTATGCGTTCGCGCGCACCGACGGTGACTACCTGCTGATTCTCGACGCCGATTTCGCGCCCCGCAAGGACATCCTCGCCGAGACGCTGCCGTACCTGGCCAACCCATCGATCGCGATCGTGCAGACGCCGCAGTTCTTCCGGGAGAGCCGGCAACAGACATGGATCGAGAACGCCGCTGGCGCGGTTCAGGAGGTGTTCTATCGGTCGGTGCAAGTAGCGCGCGATCGCTTTGGCCAGGCGACCTGCGTTGGGACGTCTGCCGTCTACCGGCGGGCCGCCCTGGAGCCGTTTGGCGGCCCGACACTGATCCCCTACGCAGAGGATGTACATACCGGTCTGGACGTGCGCCGGGATGGCTGGTCTATGACGTACCTGCCCATCCTGCTCTCGACTGGTATCTGTCCAGACAACCTCGACGCCTTCGTACGTCAGCAGTACCGGTGGTGCTCGGGGAACGTAGGCATTGTCTTCTCGCGCCGACTCTGGTCTGTACCGATGAGCATCCCAGGTCGGCTGTCCTACATCTCGGGGTTTTGTTACTACGCCTACACAGCTCTGCTGATCTTCCTCGGCCCTCTCATTCCCATAGTGATGCTCGCGTTTCTGCCCGGCCAGGTTCAGCTACGAAACTTCATGATCCTGGTCCCGGCCATGCTCACGGGTTTCGCTCTGTACCCCCTCTGGCACCGGGCTAGCTACGGGCCATCGACATGGTCTCTCGGTATAGCCCGCGGCTGGGCGCATGTCTTCGCTATCTGGGACGGTGCCTGCGGCAAGAGCATGAGCTGGCATCCGTCCCGAACGCCTGGTAGCTCGTTGCCGCGGTTCAGGATCGGAGTCACCTGCTGGAGCGGCGGCGCCGCGCTGGTGTGGCTAACGCTCGCGGCGTGGCGGACTGTGACACTCGGCTCGATGCGGTTCGCCGTCCTGCTCTTCTTCGGCGCTGTCAATGTTGCTGTGGTGAGCCGGGTCATCTTTGCGGGGGACACGACCACATGAAACCTCGCCTGAGCCTGGCTACGGTACTTGCCGTCATCCTCGCGGCCGTCTCGCTAGCAGTGACCGCCGCGCGTCTCCTGCCAGGCGACCCCCATCCGCACAAGGTAGCGCACGCGAAACTTCCGCCACGCTTGGCGTCCTACCTCGGTGTCTACGAACCCCAAGCGCCACCTGGCTACGGGCCAATAGCGGACTTCACGAACGTAGCCGGCGGAAAGCCGAACCTGGTCGAGATTTTCAGCGGCTGGGCGGTGCCATTCATCGCCGCTTTCGCCAACGTACTTCATCAGCACGGCATTACCCCGCTCGTGCAGATCGACCCGACCGACGCTTCGGTTGCACACATCGCGGCCGGCACCTACGACGACTACCTGCACTTGTACGCCGAGAAAGTGGCGGACTTCGGGCATCCCGTGGTTATTGGGTTCGGGCACGAGATGAACGCCAACTGGTACTCCTGGGGGTACGGTCACGTGCCCCCCGCCACGTTTGTAGCGGCCTGGCGCCACATCGTGACCCTCTTCCGCCAGGCCGGCGCGGACAACGTCACCTGGCTGTGGACCATCCAGGCCAGTGGACGTGGGACTGGACCGCCCGAGGCCTGGTGGCCGGGAGCTGGATACGTGACCTGGATCGGCATCGACGGCTTCTACTACCGGCCCGCGGATACATTCGCCACTGTCTTCGGACGCACTATCGACGACGTGCGAAAGTTCGGCAAGCCAGTGCTGCTGTCAGAAACCGCGGTGGGAGCCGAGGCTGATCGGTTCGACAAGATCATCAACATGTTCCAAGGCATGATCCGGTACAACACTCTCGGGCTCGTCTGGTTCGATGTTGCCCAGCACGCCCCGCCCTTCCATTTGGACTGGCGCATTGAAGGCGATCAGGCCGCAGAGAGGGCGTTCCAGCTGGCCGTCAAGAGCTACATACCGCTTCCGGCTTCTCCTTAGGTTCGGCAGATGATGCAAGCACTTGGCGGCAGGTTGAGGCGGACACGTCTGACCTCAGCGGCTAGCAGCCCGGCCCTGCCGGGCCTAGCTAGCGGTGGGACCGGCGAGAGCCCAGCCCGCCTGGCCGTGCTGGATTCGCCTAATGCGGTCACAGGAGATCGTCCGGCGAGCGCGCCTGCCGACTCTGCCACGACGCAGGAAGCTCGGCGTCTCTACCTGGCTGTGCGTTCCCCGCTGGCAGTCGTCCTCGGCGTTCAGGCGGCGCTGTCGCTTCGCCTCATCTGGTCGAACACGGCATTCCAGGACGAGGGTTTGTACCTGCGGGCAGGTCACCTGGAGTGGGCCGGGTGGCTGCACGGTGTCGCGGTGCCTGACTTCCCTTCGTACTTCTCTGGGGCTCCTGTGGTGTACCCGCCCATCGGGGCACTCGCGGATAGCCTCGGAGGTCTCGCGGCCGCCCGGATCCTGGCGCTGTGCTTCATGCTTGGAGTCACGGCCTTGCTCTGGTCGACGACGGTGCGTCTGTACGGGCGGCGGGCGGCACTTCTTGCCAGTGGCTTGTTCGCGACCCTGGCCGGCACACAGTTCCTCGGAGCGTTCGCGACCTACGATCCGATGGCGTTGTTCCTGCTGGCGCTGGCGGTGTGGCTGGGCGTCAGGTCCGTCGACTGCGGGGCCCGAATGCGTTCAGTTCTTCTGATCGCTACGGGTGTCTCCCTCGTTCTCGCAAACGCAGCACAGTATGCGACCGCGCTATTCGCTCCGATCCTTCTGATCATCTTGGCTACTGCAACGTGGCGGCGGCAGGGCGGCAGGATCGCCATAAAGGCCACGATCGCAGTCGTCGGCTCTTGGCTGGTGCTGATGGCTATCGTGATTCACGTTGCCGGCCATCAGTACTGGGTGGGCATTACGACAAGCACACTGCACCGAGCCCCTTCGAGCGTTGCCGCGGCCGTCATCTTCCAGCGCGCCTACGTATGGATGAGCTTGATACTGGTCTTGGCTGCGCTTGGGGCGGTACTGGCCATTCGCAGCGGGGAGCGTGGCCGATTTCTTCCCGCGGTGCTCGCGGCCGCCGCCTTGCTCATGCCGGTT
>Ga0070707_100007177_pt1 | contig 10334 bp, 8 predicted proteins | sample KBSK5502metaG_FD_65468 | JGI IMG/M metagenome (GOLD analysis project Ga0070707, IMG submission 65468) | Corn, switchgrass and miscanthus rhizosphere microbial communities from Kellogg Biological Station, Michigan, USA - KBS K5-50-2 metaG | ecosystem: Host-associated > Plants > Roots >... | reverse complement strand
TGCGCCCGTTGGCATGCCGAGCGAAAGAATCTGCCCTTTTCGTGGAGATACGGGAATCCGCGGTTTCACGCCTTCAAATTCGGCGCTCCACACGCCTGATGCGACGATGATCGACGATGCGTCGATCAACGTGTGCCCGAAACAAACGGTGTTCGGGGCGATCGCATCAACGTGGATTCCGGTCCGGATCTCCACGCCTCGTTGAAAGCATGCCTCACGGATGGCATTCACCAGCCGCCGCGGTGCGACGGAACGCTCGTCCGGCATGAAGAGAGCGTTCAGAATGGGCGCGGTGACAAGCGGTTCCATTTTATGAACTGCGTCAGCACCCAGGAGTTCGATGTTGAATCGTGACTTTCGCTGCCATTCGTATCGTCGTCGAAGCGTCGCTGCAGAGTCTTCAGATGAGGCGAGAAATAACAAACCTTCAGTTGAATAGCCCACATCCAGGCCCGACTCTTCTTTCAGTTCCTGGATGAATTGGTCATACATGGCGAGGCCGGCCCGGCACAGGTCGAAGAATGGATCCTGATCATCGGCCTCACTGAGCGGGCTCAACATGCCGGCCGCAGCGCGTGAAGTCCCCTGGCCCGTGGCGCCACGATCCAGCAGCAGCACGGATTTGCGGCCGGCGAGCTCCCGCGCGATGGAGAGGCCGATGACGCCGCCTCCAATCACGACCACGTCATATATGCCCGTCCCCACGGCCTCATTCTACTGTGTTAGTCTAGGACGCTGCATGATTCGCGCCCTGATCTTCGACTTCAATGGAGTCATCGCCGATGACGATCCGATTCACATGGAGGCTTTTCGGCGAGTCGCACATGAGGAAGGACTGTCATTCACATACGACGAGTACCTCGACAAATATCTGCCTCTGAATGATCGGGACTGCTTCACGACTCTGTTCGCCGAACACGGCCGGCTATTGACTCTCGCCACGCTCGAGGGGCTTATCCGACGCAAAGGTATCTACTACTTTGAGGCGATCGCCGAAAACACGGTGCTGTTTGCCCGTGCTGCATCGGCTGTCCGAGCGGCAGCGTTGAAATGTCGCGTAGCCATCGCATCGGGCGCGCGACGCGAGGAAATCCGTCACATTTTGAAGCAGGAAGGCCTCGATAGTTGTTTCGGCGCAATCGTTTCCGCGGAGGATGTGGAGTTCGGAAAACCGCATCCGGAGCCGTTTTTGCGCGCCCATGAGAAACTAAGGGAAAAGGACCGTTCGTTGAAGGTCTCCGAATGCGTGGCTGTCGAGGACTCCATTGGAGGAATTCAGTCCGCCCATGGCGCCGGCATGCGATGCCTCGCCATAGCGCATTCATACGGTCCGGAGCGGCTGCGGAGCGCAAATCCGGAGTGGGTTATCGATTCCATTGCGGATCTTCCGTCCTGGCTGGAGAAAGAAGTTTCGAAGTGAGTACCCGATCGCGTAAAACGTTTCAACAACTCGTGACCCTGCCCGACAGCGCAATCCCGCTTGCCGAGGCCGCGCTGATTCTGGCGTGCGAAGAATATCCGCAACTCGAGATCAGCCCATATCTCGATCTGCTGGATCACATCGCAGACGTCGCGCAGCAAAAGCTTGTCTCCGACGATTCGCCGGTTGCAAGGGTCGAAAAGATCAACGCGGTCCTGTTCGAAACCTTCGGATTTCGTGGCGCGACCGAGGATTACTACGATCCCCGAAACAGCTTCTTAAATGATGTGCTGGACCGCCGAATCGGCATTCCGATCACATTATCCGCGGTCTACATGGAAGTTTCGCGGCGGTTGAATTTTCCGATTGTGGGCGTGGGAATGCCGGGCCACTTCATCGTGAAATACTCCGACCGGCGCGAAGAATTCTTTCTCGATCCGTTCAATCGCGGCGAGATCCTCAGCCGCGACGATTGCCGCAACCGCATTTACGAACGATATGGCGATTCGGTCGAATTCCATGACCGCCTTCTGGGCCGCGCCACGCACCGGCAAATTCTGTGGCGCATGCTGAACAATCTGAAGGAAATTTATCTGAGGGCCCATGCGTTCGATAAAGGCCTCGCCATTGTCGACATGATGTTGATGGTCGACCCCGAAGAGATTCCCCAATTCCGCGATCGCGGACTCCTTCGTCTTCAGCTTCGCCAATTCGAGGGAGCGACCCGCGACCTGGAACACTACCTGCGCCATTCCACCGGAGCCGAAGACCGCGAGGAAATCGAAAACCACCTCAAGGAACTCAGACGCATCCGCGCCACCATGAACTAAGATGGTGGTAATTCCACGTCGGACGCACAATTACCGAATTAGGTATAAACGTCCTGACTCCTAATTCGGTAATTGTGCGTCCGACGTAGAATTACCATCCTTATGCGTGAGCGGATTCGTGACGCCAGGCGGGTCGTCGTAAAGCTTGGATCCAACTTATTTTTCAACGATGCAGGTGTGATCGCGCTCGGCCGGATCTTTTCGTTTATCGAAGATATCGCAGCCGCACGATTGGCCGGACGGCAGATGATCGTTGTCTCCTCGGGTGCGGTTGCGCTCGGCGCCGATGCCTTGAAGATGAAATCGGCAACTGCGTCGCTCGCGCAAAAACAGGCGCTGGCAGCCGTGGGTCAAAGCCGGCTTATGAATTTATACGAGCAGGGGTTCGGAAAATACGGATTGACGGCTGCGCAGGTGCTGCTCACGGAAGAGGACTTCTCGAGCCGAAAGCGCTATCTGAATCTGCGCCACACACTGACCACACTCCTCGACATGGGCGTCATTCCCGTCATCAATGAGAACGACACCGTATCCACGAGCGAACTCGAGATCACCGATCGCACCCGCAGTTTCGGCGACAACGATAAGCTGAGCGCGCTCGTCATGAGCAAGCTCGAAGCCACCTTGCTTGTGTTGTTGTCCGATGTCGATGGCCTCTTTACGGATAACCCGCGCGAAAATCCGCAGGCCGAATTCATCCCGCAGGTTCAGGAAATCACGGCCGATATTGAAGCGCTCGCGGGCCGCAAGTCGGCGCGGGGGCGCGGTGGAATGGAAACCAAGCTTCAGGCGGCGCGTATTGCGATGAACTCCGGCGGCATGGCGATCATTGCGAATGGTTTGAAGCCACACATTCTCCATCGCGTACTCTCCGGCGAAGAAGAGGGGACGTTGTTCATCGGAAAAACCGGATCGCTTTCAGAGAAGCGTCGCTGGATCGCTTTCGCGTCATCGGTTTCGGGCCGGATTCACATCAACGAAGGCGCCGTCGATGCGATTACGAAGAAGAATGCCAGCCTCCTTTATGCCGGCGTCACGCGCATCGAAAATGAATTTGAAAACGGCGACGTCGTTTCGATTGTCGGACCGAATGGCGAGGAGATCGCCCGGGGCATCGTGAACTACTCGAGCGCGGACGCTTCGAAGCTTATCGGAAAGCATTCCGATGATATCGCCCGGCTCGCAACGTCAAAAAATTTCGATGCTTTCATCACGCGGAATAACATCGCGTTTCTCACGGAACACCGATGAACGAAACACGGCAACAAGCGGAGCGCGCCCGTAAGGCATTTCTCAAACTGTCGACGAACGTCGATCGCACCGGTGTTCTGAAGGAGGTTGCTGTCGCTCTTCGCAAGAACGCGGCTGCGATCTTCGAGGCAAACGAAAAGGATCTCGCCGGCGCAAAAGGAAAGATCGCCGAACCTCTCTACAAACGGCTTGTGTTGAACGAGCCCAAACTTCGCGACGTCATTGCCGGCATCGAGCAGATTGCTGAGATGGACGACCCCCTCGGACGCGTTCTCGATGAAACAGAACTCGACAAAGGATTAATCCTGCGGAAAGTCCAAACGCCGATCGGCGTGCTCGCGGTGATTTACGAATCGCGCCCCGATGCCGGTCCGCAGATTGCTGCACTGGCCATTCGCACAGGTAACGCCGTTCTTCTAAAAGGTGGTCGTGAGGCCGCGCACACCAACGCGGCTCTCGGCGAAATATTTCGAAGCGTTCTTCATCGACATGGCGTCGATGATGCCGTTCAGCTCGTTTCGACACGGGAAGAAATCGCCGAACTTCTCAAGATGGATGACTGTATCAATCTCGTCATCCCGCGCGGCTCCAATGAGATGGTCCGAAGTATTCAGCAAAGTACGAAGATTCCGGTGCTGGGCCATGCCGACGGGGTTTGTCATGTCTACATCGATGAGTTTGCGGATCCCGAAAAAGCAGCTCGAATTGTTGTCGACTCGAAGGCCCAGTATCCCGCGGTCTGCAACGCCGCCGAGACATTACTGGTGCACGCAAAATTTGGAGGCCGCGAAAAAATCCTCGCCGCGCTTGAGCAGGCGGGAGTGGAGTTGCGCGATTCCGGCTTCGGGTCCGAATATCTGGACCTGATCATGAATGTGAAGACGGTCAATAGCCTTGTTGAAGCGATCGACCACATTCACCGCTACGGGTCCGCCCACACGGATTGCATCGTCACCGAGAACGAAGCCAATGCACGGCGATTTTTGAATGAAGTGGATTCTGCCGGAGTGTTCTGGAACGCGTCCACCCGATTCGCCGATGGATTTCGCTACGGCTTTGGCGCGGAAGTCGGAATCAGCACGAACAAGACGCACGCGCGCGGCCCGGTCGGAGTGGAAGGTCTCCTGATTTACAAGTACCAACTCATCGGCAATGGACATGTTGTCGCGACCTATTCAGGAGACAATCCTAAGACTTTTCTTCATAGGAAAATCCGCTAGCGCTGCGATGGCAAGATGTTATGGTTTCACGACCTATGCAGCCCGGCAAGAAGCCTTCAATCGTCAAACTCATTCTGGCGTTCGCTGCAATTTATTTCATTTGGGGTTCGACCTACGTTGCGATCCGCTACGCCATCCAGACGTTGCCTGGCTTCCTGATGGCAGCTACGCGATTCATGCTTGCAGGCGGGATCCTGTGTGCGTGGGCGCATTGGCAGGGCGCGCGATTCACAGGGCCATCACCGTGGCGAGTTGCCTTCACGATGGGTTTCATTCTTCTGTTGCTGGGCCACGGTGCAATCGTGCTGGCGATTCACTGGGTACCTTCGGGACTCGCGGCGCTGCTGCTTTGCACGACACCAATATGGGTAGCTCTGTTGGAATGGGCGTTGCCGGGGGGTAAGCGTCCCGGTGGCCGCATAAGCACCGGAATCCTGCTCGGGTTTCTCGGGATTCTCATGCTCGTCGGTGTCGGTGACCTGCAAAAAGATGAGCTCGATTTTCTGGGCGTCGGGATTTTGTTGTTTTCATCGGTGGCGTGGGGAGCGGGAACCATCTATGCACGGCGAAGGCAGGTTTCCACTTCTCCATCGCTGACATCCGGAATGCAGATGCTCACTGGTGGCATTTGGCTGTTCGCCGCCGGCATTCTTAATGGTGATATGTCGCGGCTTCACTTCGATGCGGTTTCCATTCAATCGCTGCTGGCGTTCGGATATCTGACGTTATTCGGGTCCATCGTCGCATTTACAGCGTACAGCTGGTTGGTGAAAGTAACGTCTCCGGCTCGCGCCGTCACCTCCTCTTACGTGAATCCTGTTGTGGCGGTGTTCCTGGGCCACGCGCTGGCAGGCGAACCCCTCACCTATCGCATGATGCTCGCCATGTTAACCATTGTTCTAGGGGTCATCGTTATTACCAGTTCCCAAACTTCGGTTAAGGCACCTGTGGAGCTGCACGAGCGCGAGCCCATCGACGAGGCGGTGTGAACCGCAGACAGTTTGTCAGCTCGGCCGCGGGTGCGGCCATGTTTCCGCGAATCGTTCGATCATTCCGTTCTTCTCCTCAGATCACGCATGGAATCCAAATCGGTGATCCGCTTTCCGATCGCGCCATCGTGTGGGCACGCGCCGACCGGCCATCCCGCCTGATGGTGGAATACTCCCGGACCGAAAACTTCAGCGGAATGCGCCGGATCTCAGGACCGGTCGTGGACGCAAACTCCGACTTCACTGGACGCGTCGATCTTCGCAGTCTTCAGGGCGGCCAGACCTATTTTGTTCGTGTGCGCTTCGAGGATCGCGATGGAAAAAGTTTGAGCGATCCCGTGCAAGGCCACTTTCGAACGGCGCCTGACCGGCCACGCGATATCCGGTTTGTGTGGTCCGCCGACACCGTGGGACAGGGCTATGGAATCAATCCGGAATTCGGAGGAATGCGCATCTACGAGACGATGCGCCGGCTCGAACCCGATTTTTTCATTCACTGCGGCGACACGATATACGCGGACAATCCGGTCCCGGCGGAAATCCGGCTGCCTGGCGGAGCGATTTGGAAAAACATCACAACCGAAGCGAAAAGCAAAGTCGCGGAAACGCTCGCTGAGTTTCGCGGAAACTATCATTACAATCTGCTCGATGAAAATATCAGGCGCTTCAATGCTGCGGTTCCACAGATCTGGCAGTGGGACGATCACGAAGTCCATAACAATTGGTCGCCCGGCCTGGATCTCCGCGATGATCCCGCTTACAAAGTGAAGGACATCCGCATCCTGTCGCAGCGCTCTCGTCAGGCGTTCCTCGAATATTCTCCAATCCGCTTCGACTCCCGCTCGCGCATCTACCGCCGGATTTCGTATGGACCGCTGCTCGATATTTTTATGTTGGACCTCCGGTCCTATCGCGCAGCAAATAACTTCAATCGCCAGCAATCGGAGTCGTCCGAGACCGCTTACTTCGGCATCGATCAATTGAGCTGGCTCGAGCATGATTTGAAGACTTCAAGAGCCACCTGGAAGGTGATCTCCTCCGACATGCCGCTCGGGATCATCGTCCCCGACGGCCGTGACGCGCAAAACCGCGAACGCTACGAAAATTCCTCCAACGGCGATGGGCCGCCGGCGGGCCGGGAACTCGAAATTGTTCGGCTCCTCCGTTTCATGAGGGAAAATCGGATTCGAAATGTCGTATGGCTTACTGCCGATGTTCATTACACCGCCGCGCATTTCTATGATCCGGCCAGAGCCCAGTTTAAAGATTTTGATCCGTTCTGGGAGTTTGTCTCAGGCCCGTTGAATGCCGGGACATTCGGTCCGAATGCCCCGGACAACACGTTCGGAATTCAAGTCGTCTATCAGAAGCTGCCGTTGGGTAACGACCCCGACCGCTCGCCCATGGCGGGCATGCAATTCTTCGGCGAAGTTCAAATCGAAAGTCGAACGCGATCTCTCACTGTCAATCTGCGAGACGTCGCCGGCAGCGTTCTCTTTTCAAAATCGCTGGAACCTGTGCCTGGCCACGGGCTTTAGCTCGCGCTCGCTACCGGAGCAACATTAGAACACTTTGTGCGCCGGAATTCGCCTGCGCAAGGGCCGCGAGGCCACTCTGATTGAGAACGTTATATTTCGTGAGATTGGCGGCTTCCTCTGCCATGTTGGCATCGCGCAGGCGTGACTCGGAAGCCGCGACGCTCACGGACATCGATTGCGCCTGGGAAACGGCAAACCCCAAGCGGTTCATCGCCGCTCCCGCACGGCCCTGCGTCGTTCCCAGTGTGGAAATAGCACTCTGAATGGCGGAGATCGCCGCGTTGGCATTCGCCTGACTCGTGATGTTTTGAGTGCTGATTCCCAGTCCTTGTGTATCGACCGCCGAAGTCAGAGCAAATGAAACGTAGGAAACACTCGAGCCGGTCGCAATCTGCGTATTGCCGACGAACACCGAACGGCTATTCAAGTTCGCGTTATTTGTTTCAAGCCCGGCGCCAGTCGCGGTGCGGGTAATTTCCGAGAGCACCGATTGAAATTCATTATCGAGCGTGGTGCGGCTTCCGAGGAACGTATCGGAAGCGGCCTGGCTCGCCAGAGTAAGCGCGCGATCGAGAAGCGACGAAATATTGCTCATCGCGCCGTCTTCGATTTGGAGCCGGCTTATTGCGTCGTTTGCATTTCGAACGCCCTGAGATAAAGCAGCCTGATCCATGCGGTAACGATTTGCCACCGAGAGACTTGCGGCGTCATCCGCTGAACTGTTGATTCTTAGCCCGGACGTCAGTCTCGCCAACGTCCGCTGCATATTTGAGCTCGTTTGGTCAAGCGCCACCTGCGAATTCAGCGACGCGAGGTTGGTTACGACAGAAAATCCCATAGACCTCCCATAAAATGAACGTCGTTCCGGCCCACCTCTGCCGGTTCGGACCCAGCATGAGCCGACAATGTCTGATCGGAGGGGGAGGCGTCGAACTTTACCCGTTTAGGCAAATTTTGCCTACTCGATTGGGCTGCAGCCAGGAGCCTTTATCATGACTTGGTATCGGGAGCGCATCGTTCCTTATCTCGTCCACATGTCGATGCGGCAGGGAACGCTTGTGGCATATCGACACCGCGTCGTCGCCGCCGCTGAAGGCCGCGTCCTCGAAATCGGCATCGGCTCAGGCCTCAATCTGCCCCACTATGGCAAAAAGGCTGTACACATCATCGGGCTCGATCCCTCAACGAAGCTATTGTCGATGTCAGCACGGGCGATCGCGCGCGATTCGCATCCTGCCGATCTCGTGATGGGCACAGCTGAAGCAATCCCACTCGAGGACAAAAGCGTCGATACCGTTGTGACGACGTGGACCCTCTGCACGATCCCCGATGTCGTGCGCGCATTGTCAGAAATGCGTCGTGTCCTACGGCCCGGCGGACGCCTGCTCTTTGTGGAACATGGCCGATCGCCCGACGCCGGGGTGCGCCGCTGGCAAGACCGCCTGACACCGCTTTGGAGGTGCATAGCCGGCGGTTGTCACCTGAATCGCGCCGTCACTCAGCTCATTGAGGATTCAGGATTTCGTATTGAGCGGATGGATACTGGCTACATGAAGGGTCCAAAACTGATGACCTTCATGTACGAAGGCTCAGCCCGTTTGAAATAGAAGCGCTAGAACCCGTGCCGGGCCACTCTGGAAAGGATTGAAACGAGGTCCGGAATGGTCACCGGTTTCGCAATGTGGGCCTGGTAACCGGCGCGCCGGGATTGTTCCTGATGTTCGACGTTGGCAAATGCTGTTAATGCCACAGCCGGTATGTTGCGTAATTGTTCGGGAAATTCGGAGCGGATTTTCGAAAGCAATTCGTACCCATCCATGTCCGGCATGCCGATGTCACTCAGAAGAATGTCTGGTTTTTGTTGGATGATTGCTTCAAGCGCCTCCGCAGCCGAAGCCGCCACCAGCACAGACGCGCCGTAGCTGAGAAGCGCTTCCTCGAGCATCTCGCGCGTGTCGTCCTCATCCTCGACAACCATCACCTTCAGTCCTTCGAGAGACGTTGCCCTGGTTCGAAAGTCGGCCCTCGTCTGCTGCGCACGAACTCCGGGAATAGGAATCTGGACGATCACAGTTGACCCGCGTCCCAGGCCTTCGCTGTGGGCGATGACTGTGCCTCCGTGCAACTCTACGATGTGCCGAACAATGCTCAAGCCAAGCCCGAGCCCACCGACCTTCCTCGTTGTTGATGCGTCCGCCTGGCTGAATCGGTCGAACACCTGAGGCAGAAAATCCGCAGCGATACCTTGCCCGGTGTCGCTGACGGTGATCTGGAATTTGCTGCCCACGCGGGCGAATTCGACTCTGACTTCCCCCCTCTTGGGGGTGAACTTTACGGCGTTCGTTAACAGATTCCAGACGACCTGCTGCATCCGATCCGGATCGGCAAATATCGGTTCGGAACTTGCGGCCTCCAGAACTACATCGATGTCTTTCGCCATCGCGGCCGGACGAATCGACTCGACCGCCGCGTGGATCACAGACAAGGGGTCGATCCATTGCGGAGCGATCTTCAAATTGCCGGTGACAATTCTGGAAACGTTGAGCAGATCGTCAACCAGTTGCGTTTGCGACTTCACGTTTCTTTCAATGATCTGCAAGACGTTCATGAGTCGCGCCTGTTCGACCTTACCCGACTGCAGCATGCTCAGCCACCCGTAGATCGACGTCAGTGGCGTGCGTAATTCGTGCGACAGGACAGCCAGAAACTGATCTTTCATCCGGCTCGCCTTCTCGAGTTCTTCGTTGGCCTTCATCAGTGCGGCCGTTCGCTCCTCGACTCGTTTCTCGAGACTGGCTCTCTCCGCGCGCAACGCCTCTTCGGCCGCGCGCCGTTCCGTCAGATCCCGTGTGACTTTGGCGAATCCCACGTGGTTGTGTTGTTCATTGTAGATGGCGGTAATGACAACGTTCGCCCAGAACCGGGATCCATCTTTTCGCAATCGCCACCCTTCGTCTTCGACACGGCCGTCGGCAAGGGCGATCTCCAACTCGCGCTCAGGCTTTCGTGCGCGAATGTCCTCCTGGGGATAGAAAGTCGAGAAATGACGACCGATGATTTCTGCTGGTTTGTAGCCTTTCAACCGC
>Ga0070707_100007176_pt1 | contig 10334 bp, 10 predicted proteins | sample KBSK5502metaG_FD_65468 | JGI IMG/M metagenome (GOLD analysis project Ga0070707, IMG submission 65468) | Corn, switchgrass and miscanthus rhizosphere microbial communities from Kellogg Biological Station, Michigan, USA - KBS K5-50-2 metaG | ecosystem: Host-associated > Plants > Roots >... | reverse complement strand
AGGAGAGGAAACTCGCCCGGGAGGCCGAGCGCCTTGCGGATCACGAAGTCGACCAGGCGTTCTCGCAGTCACTGAGGCAGGCAAGCCTTGAAAGACCAAATCTAAGCGGTAAAGCACTGGCATTGCAGCAAAGGATCAGCGAGCTTGAGGAGACCATCAAGAACGACCAGGCTCGGATCGCATCACTCAGTTCAGGCACGGGCAGTGCAGGCGCGGGCACGCGACCAGCGAGTGCGGCTTCCAATGGCGGCGACCTGGAGATTGCGAAGGCGCAACTTGGCCTCGACCAAAACGAGCTGACCGATTCGATCGAAGACCTCGCCCGCGAAAGCGGAGATCAGCGACTCAAGCTTCAGCAGGAACTAGCGGCGCGCCAAGCCGCGATGCAGCAGTACAAGGAAAGTGCTTCCAAGGACGATGGGCAAACTGCTGTCGCCTCGGCCGAACAGTACACGACGCTAGCACAGCAGCTTTCGACGTGGCGATCCCTACGCAGCAGAAAACAACTGATTGCGCGGGCAGAGCAGTTGGCGAAGGCCGACGTGGCCGCGCTGACAGCCGATCAGGCAAGACTGAAGACAGAAGCCGCCGGCTCTGAGGATAAAACCGCTGGAGAGTCAAGCTCCCAACGAATCGAGCGGCTGCGACGGATAAGCGCTCAGAAAAACATCCAGAGCATCCTCAACGATCGCCTGGGAGCGCATCAGCAGCTTGCGGCACTCTACGGGCGATGGGGAGAGCAGGTCGAGATACAGCGAAAGATCGTCGTCCACCTGATATTGCAGTCGCTGGCTTGGATTGTCGCGATCTGCATGCTGGTAATCCTGGCGGGATGGGCGCTCCAACTGGCATTGGAGAAGATGGTTCGCGATTCTCGCCAAAAGCAGACGTTGAAAACAGTTGTAAATCTAGGAACGCAACTGGTCGGCCTCTTACTAATCCTGCTGACGATTTTCGGTGTACCGAGGCAGATGCCAACGATCCTGGGTCTGGCGACCGCAGGACTGACCGTGGTCTTTCAGGATTTCATCCTGGCATTCTGCGGTTGGTTTGTTCTGATGGGACCAAACGGAGTAAGGGTCAGGGACTGGGTAGAAATCGATGGTGTCGGCGGCGAGGTGGTACAGCTGGGCCTATTCCGCACGTGGTTGCTGGAAACGGGAAACTGGACTGCCAATGGCCATCCTACCGGAAGAAGAGTCTCGTTTTTAAACGGCTACGCCATACGCGGCAAGTATTTCAACTTCTCTACAGTAGGACAGTGGATGTGGGATGAGATTAAGGTAAGTATTCCTCCCGGCACGGATATTCATCCTCTAATCAAAGGCATCTACGAAGCGACGGTGAAGACAACGGAAGCGGATGCGAAAATGGCGGAAGCGGAATGGAAGAGGGTGACACACGAAGAAGGGTCGCCACAGTTTAGCGCCATGCCATCGGTCAATCTGAGGCCGGCGGGGCCTAGTGTCGACATCGTGATTCGCTATATCACGCGTGCGGGGGTGAGAGTTGAAACCCGGAATCATCTGTTTGCGATGATCGTTGAGCTAATGCAGAGTGTGCCGAAAGGGGATAAGAATCTTGCCCCGATTTCCCGCATGGGAGACTGAAAGGCTGGCGACCAGCGTTCGAGGACTCAAAATTTCCAATCTTTAAAGACCAACAGTGGATTCCGAAGTCCCCATAACTGACCTAAGTAACCACGAGAAAGAGAAGCTGGGAACGTGGTCCCTACGCTGCCGTTGAGAGTGTGCTCTGCTCAAAATCACTAAGCATGTTCTCCTCCAGTGCGCCTCACAAACCATGGGTAAATCGTTGGCAAGACCAGCAGAATGAAAATGGTCGAAGTGACCAGGCCGCCGGTCATCACGATAGCCAGCGGCCGCTCGATTTCGGTGCCGTGCATGCGCAGCAGGAGGATGGGCAACAGTCCGCAGATTGCGGTAGAAGCGGTCATCAGTTTCGGCCGAACGCGTCCGATGCTGGCTTCGCGGATCGCCTCGCGCAACGGTTTGCCGTCGGCCATGAGCGCCCGCGTCTGCGTCACCAGGACTAGGCCGTTTTGTACAGCGATTCCAAAGAGCCCGATCAATCCCACAAGCGACGACACATTCCATGTTTCGCCCGCGAGCAGAAGCGCGACGATACTTCCCACAAACGCCACGGGAATCGTGGCCAGGATCATGGCGGCCTCGGCTGTCGAACCAAGCGCCAGGTAGAGCAAGAGGAAGACGGCGAATAGCGCGACGCCGATGGCGACAGCTAATGACCGGGCCGCGCGTTCCTGTCCTTCCACCTTTCCGCCAACGTCAAAGAAATACCCAGAGGGAAGCTGCAATTGCCTCGCGAAACGCCCACGAATGTCGGCCGCCGTACTCCCCAAGTCCCGGCCATCGACGCCAGCTTCCAAAGCGATCCGGCGCGTTCCTGCTTCCCGACGAATCGCGCCCGGACCGAACGTCTCTTCGATTTCCGCGAGCTGCCCGAGGGGAATCCGCGTTCCATTGTGCTCATCGATGAACATGCGTCGAATCGCATTGGGATCGTTTCGAAATTCATCCTGCAATCGCAAGACCAGGTCAAACCTCCGCTGACCGATCCACACTTCGGACACGTCCTCACCGGCCAGACCAACGCGCACAGCCGAAATCACGTCGCCCGGAGTGAGGCCGACACGCGCGACAGCCGCACGATTGATCGCCACGCGCAATTGCGGCATCCCGGTCAGTTTTTCGACCCGTAAATCCGTCACGCCTTTGACTTGCGACATGATGGCTCGCGCACGTTCTCCAATCTGTGCGAGCTGATCGAGGTCGGGACCAAAGATGCGGACATATAGATCCGCCGGCGTTCCTCCGAGGCCCTCGTCAATGCGCATCCCGAGCGGTGTGGTGAAGAGAGCCGATCCTCCGGGAACGGTCTCTAGCCTTTCGCGCATCGCCGTTTCGAGTTGTGCCGTCGAGCGATTGCGATTGGGCTTCAAGACCACCAGCACATCGGACATCGTGTGCGGCATCGGATCTTCCGTCCGCTCCGCCCGCCCGCTTCGACGCACGACATCTTCCACTTCCGGGAACTCGCGCAGCGCGTCTTCGAACTGGTGATTCACACGGTCCACTTGGTCGAGCGAAGCCTCGGGAGGAAGAATGGTTTGAATCAGGAATGCGCCTTCATCCAGCTTGGGCATGAAATCGGAGCCAACGTACAGTCCTGCCACGATCGTCGGAGCCGTGACTAAGACCGACAGAAGGATGACGGTCTTCGGGTGGCGCAAGCATAGATCGAGGACCGGCGCGTACATTTGTTTCAATCGACGCACCAGCCAGACGTCCTCTGGTTTTCCTTCAGGCCGAGGCCGCAGCAACAAGGCAGAAGCCACGGGAACCAGCGTCACGGCCAGCACAAGTGAAGCTCCAATCGCGGCGATCACCGCCGCCGCGAGCGGCATATAAATCCGCCCTTCGATGCCGGACATGGCGAAGAGCGGAAGAAAAACGGCGATGACAATCAGGGTGGCAAAGGCGATAGGGCGCCCCACTTCGGATGCGGCACGGAGGGCTTGCTCTTTTCGCGACCCCTCGCCGCGATGGAGGGTCATCCGGTGCACGATGTTTTCCGCCATGATGATGGCCGCATCCACGAGCAGACCGACGGCGATGGCCAGCCCTCCGAGCGTCATCGTGTTGATACCCACTCCCAGCGGCTTCAGAATCAGTCCGGCGAGGAAAACAGAAAGAGGAAGCGTGATCGTCACGACGAGAGCCGCGCGGACGTCACCCAAGAGAACGAAAAGAACGCCAATGACCAGGAAGGCGCCGAGAAAGATCGCGCGGCTGACTCCCGAGCGCGCTGCCGACCAGAACGGACTGGTCGTAAACGATTCTTAAGTTGAACGCCCTTTGGCAGGCTCTTCTGAATGTCGTCAACTGCCTTTCGTATGCCTTGAGCCACCTGCACCGTGTCCGCGCCAAACTGCTTGACGATGCGGCAGCTGACTACCTCACCGCGGAGACGATGGGCGATGCCGCGCCGCACTGCCGGCGCTTCCCGAATCTCGGCAACATCCCCGAGCGTGACCGGCGTCGTGCTGTGTACCGCGACGACCGTGCTTCGAAGATCATCCACCGTCTTTACCCGCCCCACCGCTCGCACGGTCCATTCCATTGAACCCTGCACGATGAATCCGCCCGACGCATTCAGATTCGCACCCTCGACAGCATGCATAACTTCGCTAAGCGATACACGGCGCGCGGACATGCGCTCCGGGTCGAGTTGCACTTGGAATTGCCGGAGATAGCCGCCCAGCCGTTCGACCGCGGCTACTCCGGGCACGGCGAGGAGACGATTCCGTACGTCAAATTCGGCCAAATCACGAAGCGACATCAAGTCCGCCGTGCCCGGTTCTGCTTCGAGCGTAAATTCGAAAATCTCGTTCAGCCGTCCCGTCAGGCTGGAGATCAAAGGAGCGTCCGTGCCTGGCGGCAATTGATTTCCGGCCTGCCCCACGCGCTCGGCGACGAATTGGCGCGAGCGGTAGTAGTCTGCCTCTGGCTGGAATTCGATCGTTACCTGCGTGACGCCCAATTGCGAGTTGGAACGGATGCGCTTCACATCCGGCAGGCCTGCGAGCGCGGCCTCCATGGGAATCGCGATGCTTGTCTCCAACTCCTCCGGCCCCATCGCGGGGTTTTGCACGATGATATTGAAGACCGGCGCTGCTAAATCCGGGAAAACATCTCTCCGCAACTCCTGCAGCCACATGGCACCCAGAGCGGTGCCCGCCAGCACCAGGGTCAACGTGAGTCCCGGACGGGCGAATGAACTGTTGAGAATCTTTTCGATCACAGGAACCTCGCTCTAGTGCTCATGTTCCGACTCCTCGCTTCGCGCCTTCTCCGCCTCGGCTTTGAGCAAGAACGCTCCGTCGACGACGACTCGCTCTCCAGGCTTCAAGCCCGACACGATTTCGATTTCCGTTCCCAGATCCCGCCCGCGACCCACCGGCCGTATCTCAAGGGTGTCCTGTCCCGTGGGCAGGAAGACCAGCCAATCGGTCTTAATTCTCTCTGCTTTGCTCCGCGGCTTTCCCATCACTCTCCAAGCGGTGCTCTTCGGACAGCTTCAATTTGCGGCATCCTTGTCACAAATTGAATCGACGACGAGCCTTCGCGATCCGACGACATGGGTAATCGGCCGCACTCTGCTGGCCATTTTGCTGCTGTCCGCGCTGCTGGTTCAGAAGGGGCATGCCTGGTCCCGCAAGCCAGAACGCGATATCGCTGTTGCACTGGTTTTGGTGGTTCTGATTTCCACTCTGCTCAGCATGATGCATCGGCATCTTCCATCAAGTCTTGTTGTTCAACCGGGGTATTTTTTTCCGCGTCCGGGAAATCTGGTTCCCGCGGCTTTCTTTCTCCTAGCCGCACTCGCTTACCCTCGCCGGCTGAAGACTGCTTCCGTCCCCTTCGACCGATCAAAGTCGTGTTCAAAAGGCCCACCTCGAGATGAATAAGCAATTACCTTCTTTTTCTGCGTGGGACGGAGGGTTCTAACCAGGTCGGCCTCTTAGTTAGGCGGGAGATCTCAAGAATGGGTTTTCCGAATCGATAAGCAAGGCAACCTGCACAGGACGTTCAAGGACAATTGCCTCTTTGGAGTTTTCCCAAATTAGAACACCGAAAAAAGCAGAGGAGTCACAGCCGTTCAGTAAATTGAAAACTGCATCGGCACACGCCACCAAAGGTGAACGGATCATGGACGGGCAATCCTGAAGTAACCGAATTACTTCCTGTTTGCCGCGAGTTATATCTCTTGAATAGACGCTTCGTTGGATCGGGCCCTACGATACCGCCCGGAATCTATTCTACGCGTCGCGCTACCACCACATGATTCGATGTGTTCAGCCAGAAGTACCGAAGAGGAAATTTTATGAACTGGAGATCACGGAACCCGGCGGCCGCAAAAGCTTCCCGAAGTTCTTGGCGCGTGTACCTTGCCGCGTGCCACCACCTTTCGATGAGGATCTTCGTAATCCAGTTCCTCCGGGTCACTACCGCCAAGAAAGTCCCATTTTGCACGAGTCTTTCGCGCAAACTCGACAATGCCTGGGAAAGATCTCCTTTCGCCAAGTACTCGAGCATCGAAGTGCAGACAATCAGGTCATAGTCGCTCCACGATGATGGGAATTGCCCAAGTGCCAGGACATTGGCTTGCTTAAGACGAACCAGGGTAATGCCCCTCGCGTCCAACTCTGCTTGGAACTGCTCCAGCATCGCGGGCGTGAGATCAAATGCGTCGATGACCTGAGGCTCTATGCGCCGTTGGCGGAGCGCGTCCAGGAGGGCAAACGTTGCTGTGCCGAACCCGGCACCGGCGTCGAGGACGCGAAGTCCCGGACGGAAAAACTCGGACCTCTCCAACAGTGCTCGTATCCCGTTCCGGGAGCGAAAAAAGGAGATGAAAGCTCGGTACGTATTCAGTCTTGCCGTGTAGAGCTTTTCGGCTTCTCTTGTCGGATTCGATTGGGCCATTTCTGTTGAGATGCAAACCGCACACACCGAGATTCGACCGTGCTGACCGCCTGGCAAATCGGCTCCGGGGATAACTTCCGACTATCCGCGAGTAGTTAGTTGGCAGATCGGCAGTAAGCTATGCGAGCTTCTTAATGGAAATGCGGAGTATGGGCGTTGCGGTTTTCCGGAAACCTGAAATTCGCCCTGCGTGACCGTTGAGATGACGCCCCACCTAAATCCGAGTTGGAGTGTCCCATACGCGGCGGCCAGGTGTATATTATCGCTCAGCCGAGGATTGAATCCTGGTTCGGATGAGGTGAGGTCATGGCACACACTGCTCCTTACCCTGTCTCAGCTACTTCGCAAAGCGGCGCTTTGGCTCGAGTTACTGTTATCCCATGGTACGTATGGTGTGCGGCCGTCGCCGTCACGTCGACTACTGTCGGCCTCTACTGGGACATTTCCTGGCACACTTCCATCGGCCGGGATACGTTCTGGACTCCCGCGCATCTCTGCATCCATTTTGGGGCAATCCTCGCGGGACTTTCCAGTGCGTATCTGATTCTCACGACCACGTTTGGAAAAAATCGCGCCAAGAAGGAATTCTCCGTTCGGATCTGGGGGTTTTACGGGCCGCTTGGGGCATTCGTCGCGCTCTGGGGCGGGCTCACTATGCTTACTTCGGCTCCTTTCGACGACTGGTGGCACAACGCCTTCGGCCTGGATGTTCAGATTCTCAGCCCACCCCACGTGGTGCTCATCCTGGGAATTTTCATCTTAGGTTTAGGAGGCCTGTTTCTGATCATCGCCGAGATGAATCGCGCAAACGCGGAGACCCGCGCAATCCTGAACCGAATTTTCCTCCACGTCGGCTGCATGCTGACGATTCTCCTGTTGATGCTTATCTCGGAATACACGAACTATACCCAATCTCACAGCGCGATCTATTATCGCGCACTGGCATTGGCCATGCCGCTGGTCCTCGTGGGCATCGCCCGGGCTTCTGGATACAAGTGGGCGGCGACAAAAGTCGCGGGCATTTACTGTGTGCTCTGGTTGCTGGCACTTTGGTTGGTACCACTTGTGCCGGCCGAGCCTAAGCTTGGCCCTGTCTACACGCGAGTCACGCATCTTGTGCCTATGGAATTCCCGCTCTTGCTCTTCGCCGGAGCCGCCGCCCTGGATTTTCTGCTGGACCGCCTGGCGGGACGCAACAAATGGTTGCAGGCGGCCGTGGGTGGCGCGGGTTTTCTGCTCGCCATGGTCGCCGTGCAATGGCCCATGGGAAGGTTTCTGATTTCCCCGCTCGCCGAGAATCGCATCTTCGGCACGAACTATTATCCGTACATGCAGCCGCCGAGCGACTATCATTTCAACCATCAATTTAATTTCTACGAGAAATCACGCGCGCAGTTTTGGGTAGGCATGATCATCGCCTTCGCCGCCGCCTTCGTCATGACGCGCATCGGCCTCGCCTGGGGCGACTGGATGCGCCGCGTCAAGCGCTAGCGCCATGAACCGTGCTTTCCTCATCTCCTTTGCCGCATGTGTCCTCTTCAGCTCCCGTTCTAGCGCACATGTGGGCAGTCCCGACGTTTTCTATGAAGGCCACGTCGGGCCCTACCGCCTCTTTGTAACCGTTCGGACACCTCCCATGATTCCGGGAATCGCACAGATCGAAGTGCGCGCACTGGACGGGAACGTAACCGACATTCGAATCGTACCTCTACGCGCTGTGGGAGAAGGTTCGGAATATGCTCCACCCTCGGACCGCATGGAAAGGTCGCAAGTCGACACCCAGTATTTCACTGGCAAACTCTGGCTGATGGCATCCGGGGCCTGGCAAGTTCGCATGGAAGTATTCGGGACTCTGGGCAAGGGAGAATCAGCAGTGCCTGTTCCGGCCGCCGCGCGCCGCACCCTGAGAATGCAGAAAAGCACGGGGACATTACTTATAGCGCTGATGCTCCTGCTGGTAGTAAGCATGATCGCCATCCTTGGCGCGGCGGCACGTGAGAGTCAGTTGGAACCGGGCGCAGCAGCCTCCGCGTCCCTGCGCCGCCGCGGACGAATCGCCATGGCCGTGACCGCCGTTGCACTCGTGGTCATTCTGTTTTTGGGGAACATGTGGTGGAACGCGGCGGCCAGCGGACGGGCCGATCTCATGATGTACAAGGCGCCTCCCGTCGAGGCCTCCCTCCAAAACACCAACACTCTCGTGCTTAAGATGGGTTTTTCTTCCTGGCACGACCGCCGCAAACAGATGCTGCTCGACAAAATCATTCCCGACCACGGTCATCTGATGCATCTCTTTCTGCTCGGTCTACCTGACTTGGATCGCTTCTACCATCTCCATCCGGACCAAGTGGCCCCCAACACCTTCACGGAGCGACTGCCCGCGGTGACCGCGGGGAATTACGCCGTGTTTGCTGACATCGTGCGCGAATCCGGTTTCCCCGACACGATGACTGCGCGAATGACATTGCCGGACGTGCCCGGCAATCTTCCCATCGGGGATGATTCGGCGACAACAGTGGCGTACGTCTCCGATGGAAAAGGACCGGGAACTGTTTTGACGTTGCCGGATCACGGCCGTTGGGAGTGGATTATTGACGGATCAACCGTTCATGCACGCCAGCCTGCCCTTCTGCGTTTCCGTGTTTTCGACAAAGACGGCAAACCTGCGTCAGACCTCGAACCTTACATGGGTATGGACGGACATCTGGTCATCGTGAAGCGCGATCTGACTGTCTTTGCGCACGTGCATCCGTCGGGATCCATGCCCATGGCCGCGCTGATGCTCCTAGAGAAGCAGATCAACAACGGCACGTCCGCGATGACCGCGATGACCGCGAAGTCCGGAATGCATGAAACTACCAGGCCTGCCGAAGTTACTTTTCCATACGGATTTCCCGAACCCGGAGGTTACCGGCTGTTTGTGCAGATCAAACGGAACGGACAAGTGCAGACGGGTGTCTTCGACGCTCACGTCGAACCCTAGAGTTGGTCTCGAGATGACCAATAATCATTCGACTTGCTCATTCGCTGCCATTTGGTGCGGTTCTCCACATTTCCCCGCGAAGTCGCGTTGTGTTTATCTGAAATTCGGCAGGGTCCAATGAGATGGGCACCCCAGCGGATGGGGTCGTTCCATTCGAGGTAGGCGCGCGACTCCATTACCAGGGTGCCCGCGGTGAGAATCCTCCTGCTGCTGGACTCCAACTGAAATCGAGTTATGTCGATGGTTTGGCGGCAGCAGCCTGCTCAAAAACCTTCACTGCCTTACCCACTTCCGCAACTCCGAAGATCACGAACGTTGCATTGGTGCCGGGCTCGGTTCCACTGTAGCAGTAGTTGATGTTGATTCCGGCTTCGCCGAGCCGCGATGCAGCGCGCGCTAGTTCTCCAGTACGATTGGAAAGTTTGATCTGCGCGACTTCAGCCTCGGTGTAATCAGCGCGCTGGTGGTCCAGAGTCGTCTTAGCTGCGGCCGGGTTGTCCAATACGAGACGGACCGCCCCCTTGCCCTTCTCAAGAGGCAGCTGTTGAAATGCAAGAATGTTGACATTTTGATCGGCGAGAGCTTGGCAAACCTTTCCCAGCGTTCCAGGACGGTCTTCTACGCGAATTGTGAACTCTCTGTTGACTGGCATGACGTGAACCTCACTTTCGATTTGCTCGGGGATGAGCCGGAGAGTCCTGCGAGGGGGATTAACCAAAAATCCTACGCCAGTCTGCCGTTGACCACAAGGTTTCGCGTTGAGTCTTTCGCATTAGGTCACGTTCGAACAGGCGGGGCAGCCGTCCGCAACGCGCACGGAA
>Ga0070707_100007175_pt1 | contig 10334 bp, 9 predicted proteins | sample KBSK5502metaG_FD_65468 | JGI IMG/M metagenome (GOLD analysis project Ga0070707, IMG submission 65468) | Corn, switchgrass and miscanthus rhizosphere microbial communities from Kellogg Biological Station, Michigan, USA - KBS K5-50-2 metaG | ecosystem: Host-associated > Plants > Roots >... | reverse complement strand
GGATCGGACAACGGAAAAGCGATAGAGCTGACCAATTTCTTCACCCAATACGGAACGACACCGGAGTACAACGTCATCACGCAGTATCGGGTCGGATTGAGCAGTCTCGGACCCACGACCTGGAACGACACCACCACTCCTCCTCAGAATGTTACGGACTCGGCCGTCCAAGCCGAAGTGGCCCGGTACCTCGCCCGGCCGGGAGCGATCGTCAACGAAAGCACGATCTACGAGGTCTTCCTTCCCTCCAGCTCTTACGCCTCCTTTGGTACCTCCGATTCTTGCGGCGGGCCGAACCTCGTCTTCTGCGCCTACCACAGCAACTTCGGCTATCAGGGACTCGACATCAAATACTCATCGATGCCGTACCCGTCCTGCAGCGGCTGTCAATGGCCGGGGTTCACCACCGCTCAGAACTTCGAGCACTTCGCCTGCCACGAGACGCGCGAGGCCGTGACCGACGCGGACGGCACTGCCTGGTACGACCGCCGCGGCAACGAGGCCGATGACAAGTGCGCTTGGTCGCCGGCACCCTTCATCGGAACGGGCGGTTTCGGCTATCAGTACGAGTGGTCCAATAGCGCCGGCGGCTGCGTCAAGTCGCAGTAGCTGACGGAATCTTTATCTCTCAAGGGCTCCGGCACTCGCCGGGGCCCTTTCATTTCTTGCCCCAGGAATTCCGTGATGTCGAAGTAGCCGATCCGCTCGCTGTGATCCGCGAGCTCCTCGAAGGGCGCGAGAGGCGGAGAAGACGGAGGAGAGGAACGCGGCGCGCACCCAAATAAAAACAGGAGGGGGACCGTTGCGCCAAAGCCAAGCGGACACAGGAGCCTTCCACACCGGCTTCGGTCCACCCGGATATGCTCTATTGGCGAAGTGAGCCCGGGAGTCCGCAGAACCGGCCCCGGCACAATTCGTAACTATCAGCAATGCCGGCGCTCCCGGATTGGGCAGAGCTTGCGCGATCGACCTTCCGTTCCTTGAGGCGGGAGGACGTAACAGGTTTCTACACCCAAGAGTGGCCCAAGGCACGCCGCCAGCTCGTCTCGGGGCATCAGGACCAGATCGAGGGGGAGAGACGCCGCTGGAAGCGGTGGCTCCGGATCTCCAACGCGGTCCTCTTCGGCTTGACCCGAAGGCTCGCGCCGGTGCGGCGGGTCCTCTTCGCACTGGCGCTCGTCCTCGCCGTCGTGGACATCTTCGCCGTTCGAATCTCCGCGAAGAACTGGGACATCCGAGTCGGCGGCTTCAACACGCTCGTTGCATTCCTGATCGTGGCTTGCCTCCTCGCGATGGAGCTCGTCGACAAACTCGCTTACCGCGACGAGCTCGAGCTCGCCCGCGATCTCCAGGCGACCCTCGTCACCTCCGCCCTGCCCACGCCGGAAGGCTTCGAGCTCGGAGCGTTCAACCGCATCGCCAACATGGTCGGAGGCGATCTCTATGAGTTCGAGCTCCTTCCCGACGGCTCACTCGCCCTGCTTTTCGGCGATGCCTCGGGCCATGGCATGGCGGCCGGGCTCGTGATGGCCGTGGCGCATGCGGGATTTCGCACACAGCTCGAGGTGGACGCCTCTCCACGGGCGATGGTGCGTGCGCTCAACCGGATCCTCTGCGCGACCGGAGGAACGCGGTCCTTCTTTTCCGCCGTCTACGTCCTGGCGCGGCCGGACGGAAGCTTCGCGGCAACCGTGGCGGGACATCCGCCTCCGGTCATCATCGGTTGCGAGGGGAGGATCCGCGCGCGACTGGGCGTCGGTTCCTATCCTCTCGGGATCCGTCCCGCGCTCGATTGGGAGCCGATCGAGGCAGCTCTCAAGCCCGGAGAGACACTCCTTCTCTTTTCCGACGGCCTGTACGAGACCTGCGACGATCGCGGCAACGCGTTTGGCGAAGCGCGAATCGAGTCTCTCGTTCGTCTCTTCGGGGGAGCCCCGCCCGAGGAGCTGGTCCGGGAACTCTCCCAGCACATGCTGACCTTCTGCGCCGGAAAGACGCCCGAGGACGACGTGTCCATTGCGGCGATCCGATACAAGCCGGTCGATGGAACCCAGAGTCAGGCGGGGCCGAGCCTAGCCCCGGCGAACCTGGAGCCGACGAACACAGTCTCCCTTTCGTAGGGGCGTCCCTCGCGGCCGCCCGATTCCAGCAGGTGCCGCTATTCTCCGATCGGGCGCCCAGGCGGCGGGGGCAATCTCGGCGGCCTCGTCCTGCGCACTTCCGGCTCATCGAGAAATTCCGTGACGTCGCGCTCCGCGAGCCGCAGATGGGCCTCGGCGGACGGATCGGTCGAGCGACGCAGCTTCAAATCGCGCCGCAGGCGCACGAGTCTGACATGCACAACCGCTCTGACTTCCGGCGATGCCTCGGGCCTGCCGGCTAGATCGAGCAGCGCGTTCAGCACGGCGCGTTGCGCGACGCGCCGCAGCAGGGCGAAACGGGAAGAGGCATCGGAGGACGCATCCCAGGTCGCCGTGACGAGCCTTCCGACCATTCCGTCGAAAGTCAGCGCGTCCTTCCCCGAGGCGAGAGTCAGCCGAGCGGCGCGCTCGGGCTCGAGCAGTGGCTGGACGATCAGTCCGGCCAGGACGCGTGCGGCGGTCAGCAAGCTGAAGGAATTTCCCGCTTCCGACGCGAACTGTTCCGGGGAGCGGCGGGTTCCAGAAGGGGGCGGTACCAGGACCGCCAGGATGCGATCCGGGATGTCGAGGTTGCCCGGCTCGAGCGCCGCGAGGAGCAGGCTCAGGGCCTCTTTTTGTTTTGCCGCGGGGACCCATGCGATCGGGGTCTGCCCGTCCCCCGCGAGCGCATTGGACTGGAACTGCCCTCCCACGAACTGCTGGGCGGCCTGGATGCCGAAGCGGTGGTAGAGGTACGCCATGTTGAACCGCTGCTGCAGCTCGTAGACCCACTGGCCCGGCTGGAGCTGTCCGGTTCCGAAGCGCTCCAGGATCACCCGCCGGACCGCCTGCGTCGTCGCGAGCCACTGAACGGGATCGGCCCCCCAGTCGTATTCGGCCCAGCGGGCATCGCCGTCGAGCGGGTAAAAGATTCCCTTCGCATAGGCATCGCGCACGATCCGGTCGAGCGCTTTCGGATCGTCGGTTGTCGTATAGCCCCAGGCGATGGTGAGGCGATCGTAGGAGCCAACGTCTTTCGGGTAGGCGTCGGAGAGGTCGAGCCGGCCGCTTCGGAGTTGAATGTTGGGCGCGAGATAGTCCATGACCGAGCCCCAGCCGAAGGTGGTCGCGGCCCAGTTGTGCATGAGGCCCAGCGTATGGCCGACCTCGTGCGCGGAGAGATATGCCAGCCGCTGGAGCATCAAGGTCTCCGCGTCGAGATCCGGATCTCCCGAAGCAAGGAGGGAAAAATCCGGCGCGTCGGCGGCCGTGCAGGCTTCGCGGGTTCGGGCGGCGCGCAGATTCTCCCAGATCCGTGTCGTCGTGCGGCGCCGGTGAGAGTCGATGCGCGCCACGCCGTGCAGGATCTCGCCGGTCCGCGGATCGATCTGCGAACCGACGACCGACCAGCCCCGCTCGGCCCGGTTGATCCACTCGATGCCGGAATAACGGGCGTCGAGGAGCGTCGCTCCGACTGGGAGGTCCCTCACGACTAGCGCGTTTCGGAAACCGGCCTGCTCGAAGGCGTGATTCCACCAGAGGGCTCCGGCGCGAATGGCCGAGCGCTCCGGCTCCGGGATGCCGCGATCGAGGTAGTAGAGGATGGGTTCCACCGGGTCGGAAACCGGTGCCGCCGGATCCTTCTTGGCCAGCCGCCAGCGGATCGCCAGGTACTTTTCGATCGGCTCGCTGGCCGGTGCGGTGTGATCGAGATATCTCTCGGGGATGAAGCCAACACGCGGATCGAGCGGGCGAGGCATGAAGCCCGGCTCGGGAAGCTTCAGAAACGTGTGGTGCACGGTCAGCGTCATGCTGTGCCGATCCGGAAGTACGGCGGCGATTGTGCGTGGCGGATTCTCCGACGTGATCGTGACCAAGGCTTCCAGCTCCGTGTTACGGGGGAAGGCGCCGCTGCGCGCCAGAGATGGGGCCGAGCGCGCCACGTCCTGCTTCCAGTCGCCGAGCCTCGCTTGCTTCAGCGCGGGCACGATCTCGGTGTCGGCGAGGAGAAACGCGGTCCCGTCGACCAAGGCCCGATCTCCCTCCTCCGCGACGATCGGAAGCGCAGCGAGGACCGCTGAGGGAAAAGACTCTTCGACGACCCGCGTCTTCTCGGGATCGGAGACGCCGCTGCGATGGGCAGTCTGGATCTGTCGCAGAAGCATCCGCGTGCCGACCCGCTGGAAGCGGCAGACCCCCAGGGGACTCAACTGTCCGCGATCGAGGGACACTTCGAGCAGGCCCGCTCCGCCGGCGAGGCCCGAGCCGTAAAAGAACTCACCCAGACCTGACGGGATCTCGAGCAAAAGCTGACCCCGGCGCTCGTCCCAGAAATAGGAAATCAACCCTTCCTGCCGTGACAGGCCCTTGGCGCGCTCGGCAATCGACGGCAACCGCTCCAGCGGTTTGTCGGCCGGGGGGCTCTGGCCCGCCGCCGGGGTAAGCCCTGCCAGGACAATCAGAAGGAGACAGGCACAACGCATACGCGCCTTCGCTCTCAAAGGAGTTCGATCGGGATCTTATCGAAGCGCTTTGACCCTCGGGCGTGAATGATTTACCTTCTTACGACAGACCAGAACAATGAACCGTAATGTGACCGGCGAAGAGATCTTCTCGGTTTTTGACGAGGCCCTGCCCGTCATCCACGCCACGCTCGTCTCGTTCTACCGCTTCATGGAGGAAGAGGCCGAGGCCTTCGAAGACACCCTGCTCGTATGGTTCGAGCGGATGGCCCGCCGCAACGCCAGCCAGAAGACGCCCGTTTCCGAACTGCGGGCGCAGCTTCTCTACGTCGCCTGCAAATACGCCCGCGCCTTCCAGATCGCTCGCTTCAAGGGAATCGAGCAGGCGGAGGAAAAGTTCACGATGGCGCTGGCCCAGACGCCCGAAGAAGTCGCCGCGAAGCTCCTCAACAGGTTCTGAGCAAGAGCCCGATTCGATCGCCGGAGTTGGGCAGTCCGCTGAACTCTCGAGTCTCCCGGGCGCGTACTTCTCTCGATGACATCGCCCACGAGTCTGTCCGGCTTCTTGCGATCCGTTAACGTCGCCACGCCGCGTTTCCTGGTGGATCGCGGAAGAAGGATCCGGACCGCTTTTTCAAACATCCGGTGGCCGGATCGGTGTGGCTCGATCGGCTATCTCTCTCGGGCGACGTCCAGGCAGACCGGCGGTACCACGGAGGACCGGAGCAGGCCGTTTACCTCTATTCCCACGAGTACTACGCTCGCTGGCGCGGGGTGCTCGAGCGGGAGGATCTGTCACCCGGTTCCTTTGGCGAAAACTTCACGACGGAAGGAATTCTCGAGGAAACGACTCGAGTCGGAGTCGCATTCCGAGTCGGAGGGGCAGTCGTCGCCGTGACCCGCCCGCGCGCTCCCTGCTTCAAGCTTGGCCTGCGCGTGGGAGGGCCCGGCTTCGTGCGCGAGTTTCTGGAAAGCGGGAGACTCGGCTTCTATCTGCGCGTGCTCGAGGAGGGAGAGGTTGCGGCAGGCGACGCGATCGAGCGTGTCGCCTCCGATCCCGCTCAACCGACGATCGCGGCCGTGATCGAGAAGCTGGACCGTCGAGAGGCGAGGCTTGAGAGTCCGAGACGGGGAGCCTAGACTTTCTCGTCTTGACCCTGGACGGTAGTCGACTCTCGCGAATTCTCTTAGCGCTTCTGGTGGCCGCCGGCAGTCGGTGTGCAAGCTCGCGAGGCTTGCCGACCCTCTGCGCTCATTTGGAAGGAGCCGGGCCAACTTCCGACGCGCAGGATCCGGTCCACAAGGGCTTCGCGGTCCTGACGTTGGAAAGCACGGAAATCCGCTACACGATCGACGCGCCGGGACTCCAGACCGTCGTCGCGACCCACATTCATCACGGGCCGGCCGGAATGAATGGTCCGATGTTGTGGGAGATCAATACCGGCTACCGGGGAGATCGAATCGATGGCGAAGCCACCGGCCTTCCCTCTGGCGTGATCACGCTGATCGCGCTGGAACCTTCCCAGTACTACGTCAAGCTTCACAGCCTTCAGTATCCCGGGGGCGCCATTCGCGGGCAGCTACAGCCGTGCCGTGAGGCGGGAGTCAGTAGTCGGTAGTCAGTAGTCGGTAGGAAGAATCTGCTCCAACTCACTATCGACTATCGATGACCGACTATCGACTACACCAGAACGTCCAGGCTCCTGCGGGCCGACGCAGAGCCCGGCGCAGAATAGACCGCCCAGGCCTGCGCTAATCGCGCGACGCCTTCCTCCATCGGCTTCCTGTCCAGGACGAACGGAAGCCGCAGGTGATCGGCGAAGCTTCCGTCGGGAGACGTCAGCGGACCGGGGACCACCGACACCCCGTGGCGCAGGGCGATCTGCGCGAACTCGTTGGCGTCGCCGCGGGGCAGGCGGACCCACAGCGACAGCCCTCCGGCGGGCGGTGTCCATTCCCATTCGGGAAGATGTCGTGCGAGAAGCCCCGTCAGCAGCTCGAAGCGGCCTCGGACCTGAGCGCGCCGCTTCTGCTTGATGCGTTCCGCGCGGGCCAGGAGCTTCAGCGCGGCAAGCTGAGAAAGGATCGAGCCTCCCAGGTCCGCAATGATCTTCAGCCGCGCGATCCGAGCGAGCAGGTCCTCCGAGGCGCGGATCCAGCCGACGCGCAGGCCTCCCCAGAAGAGCTTGGAGAGAGAGCCGACGGTCAGGATCGGGGCAGCCGGCGCAAAGGCAGCGATGGGAGGAGGCGGCTCGACTCCGAGCGAGAGGTCGGCCAGCGTGTTGTCTTCGAGGATTGGAATCGAGAGCTCTGCCGACAGCTTCGCAGCGGCGCGGCGCTCCCTCTCGGGCATCAAGGCGCCCGTCGGGTTCTGAAATGTCGGCATCAGGTAGAGCAGGCGCGGACGGGCGCGGCGCGCGATTTCTCGCAGCGCCTCGATGCGCGCCCCCTCGCGGCCGACGGGGACGGGCAGCAGTTTGGCTCCTCGGCTCGTCAGAATGTCGATCGCTCCCAGATAGGTCGGGTTCTCAACCACCACCGCGTCGCCGGGAGATAGCAGCAGCGCTCCGACGAGCATGATCGCTTGCTGGGCGCCGCTGGTGACTAAGACCTGGTCTGCCGTGGTCGGAAGCCCCGACCTGCCCAGATGCTCGGCGATGGCCTGGCGCAGAGCGGGCAGCCCCATGGGAACGTACCCTGGGCCGGCGAGCAACTCCTCGACCGCGCGGCGGTCGAAAGTCAGAACGTCCGGCGTGATCCCGGCCGCGGGCAGATGCGCCGCGAGGAACTCGATCGTTCCACCGGAGCCTTCGATCAAGCCGCGGTAAACGGGATGTCGACGGAAAGAAAGGGCAGGTTCGGCGCCTTGCCGCGCGCCGGGCGAGAGGGGACCTCGAACGCGGGTGCCGCTCCCCTGGCGGCGTTCGACCCATCCCCGCTGCCGCAGCTGCTCGTACGCCGAGACGACGGTCGTGCGAGACAGGCGAAGAAGCCGCGCCAGAGTTCGCTCGGCGGGCAGGCGCGTCTGCCCCGGAATCTCCCCGCGCTCCAGTGCATTGCCGATGGCGCGCGCCAGCCGCTCATACACGGGGCCATCACCGCCGCTCCAGTTGCCGAGCAGATGGACGAACTCGAGCGGGCTCAACGTCCTCCCCCCATCAGTCCACTTTGAAAAAAGTGGCCCTTGATTTCGCCTCTCATCGCAGCCATTGTAAGGCCACTTAAGGGAACTGGCGAAGTTGGCCACTTCGAATGGACTGCAAAGCCGGGCACGGGCGATGCCGAAAAGGAGGGCACTGCCATGATTCTTCCCCGTCACGCCTTTTTCCGTGGGGCGATCGTCCCCTACTGCGAAGCCCGTGTGGGGGTGATGACCCACGCGTTGCACTACGGGACCGGAGTCTTTGCCGGGATGAGGGGCTACTGGAATCCGGAAGAGCAGGAGCTCTTCGTTTTCCGCCCGCGCGAACATTTCCGGCGGTTCCTCGAATCCGCCCGCCTGCTTCGCATGGAGCTGCCCTACACGGAGGAGCATCTGACGGGGGTGTTGACCGAGCTTCTCCGGACTGAGCTGTACCGCGAGGACTGCTACATCCGTCCCCTCGCCTTCTACGCGGACGAAACGATCGGCGTTCGCCTGCACGACTTGAAGCCCGAGATCTCGATCGTTGCCTTTCCCTACGGCTCCTACGTCGTCAACGAGGAGGGGGTCCATGCCACTATCTCCGCATGGCGGCGTGTGGACGACAATGCGATCCCCGCGCGCGGAAAGATCGCCGGCTCCTACGTCAACTCGGCGCTTGCCAAGAGCGACGCCCAGGCGGCGGGGTTCGACGAAGCGATCGTCCTTAACGGAGACGGCCACGTCGCCGAGGGAACGGCCGCGAACCTCTTTCTGGTGAAAAACGGCGTGGCAATCACGCCGCCCATCACGGACAACATCCTCGAGGGGATCACACGCGGCACGGTGCTCGAGCTTCTTGCGCGCGAGCTGCGCCTGACCACCTGTGAGCGGTCGATCGACCGCAGCGAGATTTATCTGGCCGATGAGGCCTTCTACTGTGGAACCGGCATTCAGGTCGCCGCAATCACGCGCGTCGATCACCGTCCGATTGGACCGGGCCGCATCGGCCCCACCGTCTCGGCGCTGCGGAAGCTTTACTTCGACGTCGTACGGGGGCGGGCGCCGGAGTACCGGCGCTGGTGCGCCCCCGTCTACGCGGGAGAGAAGGACTTCGCCAGGCCCGACCGAGCGGAAGACGCCGGAGCAGTCAACCGCGGCGGAACCTCGCTGCGCGTCGCCCGGTGACTCGACCCGGACAGAGAGAGCGCGCCGCGCGCTTTCTCGAGCTACACCGCGGGCCGCGCATTCTTCTTCTGCCGAATGCATGGGACGCGGCCTCCGCCCGCCTCTTCGAAGAGGAGGACTTCCCCGCGATCGGGACCACGAGCGCGGGGGTGGCCTATTCGCTCGGGTTTCCCGACGGACAGCAGGCGCCCTTTCCGGAAATGGTCGCGGCGATCGAGCGCATCGCCCGCGCGGTCCAGGTTTCCGTGACGGCCGACATCGAGTCCGGTTTCGGAGAGTCCGCGGAGGAGGTCGGAGAGAATGTGCGTGCCGTGCTCGAAGCGGGGGCGGTCGGCGTCAATCTCGAAGACGGCAGGGAAGATGAAGACTCTCTGATGCCGATTTCCCTGCATTCGGAAAAGATCCGTTCCGCCAGGGAGGCCGCTCTGGCGGCGGGCTTCGCCCTAGTCGTCAATGCCCGTACCGACGTCTTTCTCGACGCGATCGGAGATCCGACGACCCGCTTCGACGAGGCGGTTGCGCGCGCCAACGCGTACCGACACGCGGGCGCCGACTGCCTCTTCGTGCCCGGCGTGACCGACGCCGCAACGATCGAACGCTTGGTTCGCGCGATCGACGGCCCTTTGAACGTCCTGGCCGCAGCCGCAACGCCTCCGATATCGGAGCTCGAGCGTCTTGGAGTCGCTCGCGTGAGCCTCGGGTCAGGCCCTATGCGCGCCACGCTGGCATTGCTTCGGCGGATCGCGCGAGAACTGATGGACGGCGGCACCTACGCCACCCTGACAGAGGGGACGATCCCGTACGCGGAGACAAACCGGCTCTTCGCGCGTACGTGAATCAGTCGTCTCCGGAACCCTTCGTTTCCGGATCTTTCGGCTCATTCCGAAGCGGTGGCGCGCCGTTTGCTTCAGATGCCTCCATGGCGGAGAAGCGGCGCCAATCGCGCAAGAAGCGACGTTTCCTAATCCAGGTCGAAACGCCCGACGCCGTCTCGATCGGGTTTACCTACGACATGTCGGTCGACAGCATCTTCATCCGATCGGTTCGCATCCCGCAGCCGGGCTCGACCGTCACCGCCCGCCTCTCGCTCCCCGACGGAAAGAGGCTGGCGCTCCGCGGTTTCGTGCAACGCGCGTACCGCGCGCCCTCGGCGATGTCGCACCTGCTGCCGAGCGGGTTCGGCCTGCGCCTGACCGAAGTCCCGGCCGACTACTCCCGCTTCCTGGCGACCCTTTAGCCGTCGCTTCCGCTAGCTCCACGTCGCTTCCGCTTGCTCGGGACCCGGCTGTGCCGCCGGCCCGCGGCTCGGCCAAAGGGCCTCGACCGCGGGCCTGGTCCCTCGACGCGCTCTCGCTCCCGCGGCGCGCGCCTCCTCCCCCCTGGGAGACTACGCGCGCCGCGTACCAAGGCAAGGATGACACCCGAGCTGTCGCTTGAATTTTC
>Ga0070707_100007174_pt1 | contig 10335 bp, 8 predicted proteins | sample KBSK5502metaG_FD_65468 | JGI IMG/M metagenome (GOLD analysis project Ga0070707, IMG submission 65468) | Corn, switchgrass and miscanthus rhizosphere microbial communities from Kellogg Biological Station, Michigan, USA - KBS K5-50-2 metaG | ecosystem: Host-associated > Plants > Roots >... | reverse complement strand
CCTCCTGCACGAATCGCTCGCGACGCAGGTGATCGTCGTCGCCGACTCCGAGCTCAGCCCCGACGCGCTCGCCGCGCTTCGCGCCGCGCGATTCGAGTACCGCGTCGTGGGCAGCATCACCGGCTCCGTGAAGGTTCGGGGGGATGAAGACAAGCTCGTCGGCGAGGTGCGCGAGATGCTGGCCCGCAAACAGGCGCAGGAAGTGATCGTGTCGAACAACGAGCTCCGTCTGGTGCCGGGCCTGGTCGAGGAGTGCCTGACACGCGGCGTGCGCCTCGTTTCCGCCGGCAGCATCGTCGAGACCTACATGGGCCGCGTGCCGCTCGACATCATCGACGTGCATTGGTACCTCGAGCTGCCGGACAGCGACGTTTGGCGGCGGCCTTACGCGGTCGCGCGGCGGCTGTTCGACCTCTTGCTCGCGTTCTCCATCGGCATCCCGTTCACCATCCTCCTTCCGTTCCTGGCCCTGGCGATCAAGCTCGACTCGCCGGGCCCGGTTTTCCTGGTTCAGCGTCGTATCGGCGAGAACGGACGCGAGTTCAACCTCGACAAGCTGCGGACGATGACCGTCGACGCTGAGGCCGGCGGGGCGCAGTTCGCCTCCCGAGGCGACCGCCGCGTCACCCGCGTCGGCCGCGTCCTCCGCGCCACCCGCCTCGATGAGTTCCCGCAGCTGTGGAACATCGTCCGCGGGGACATGTCATTCATCGGCCCTCGACCGGAGCGGCCGGAGTTCGAGCGCGAGCTGGAGGCCAAGATCCCGCACTTCCGCTCGCGGCTGCTCGTCAAGCCGGGCCTGACCGGTTGGGCGCAGATCAAGGCCGGCTACGCGAGCAGCATCGACGACATGACGCGCAAGCTCGAGTACGACCTGTTCTACATCAAGAACCGGTCGTTCCGGCTCGACCTGCAGATCCTCGCTGGGACGTTTGGCACGGTGTTCGGCTGGAGGGGCCGCTAGCCCTCAGCGCCCGCTTTGCGCAAAACGAACGCCGCGGAGGCGATCGATGCCCCCGTTTTGCGCAAAACGTGCGATCCGCACCTTTGCCGGCCATGGCGCAATCGGCCGTGAACCGCCGCCACGAACACAAGGACAATCGCAAAGCACAACGTTCCCAGTAAGTGGGCGGGGGAAGGCTTTTGCCGTGGCGGTGAACGTTCGCGGGGCCGACGCCGAAAGCCTGGCCGCCGCGCCGCCCTCGGTGCTGACGCGCGGAGCAGAGACGCTCGCGGCGTACGGACCGGCGCTCATCGTGCTGACCTTGCCGCTGGAGTTCACGGCCAGGTACATGGGCCAGCCGCTCGTCCGGTGGATCATCGTCCTGGTCGCGGCGGCGCTTGGTTACCTTCTGCTCACACGCCGGCGCGCCCTCACGCTGCCCCGAGAGCGAAGCGTGATGTGGCTTGCGGCTTTCGTCCTCGTCTCCGTCATCAGCTGGCTCATCACACGCGCGCCCAGCTCCTACAAGGCCTTCGCCGACCTCGCGCTCTACCCGTTCTTCGGAATCATGCTCATGAACCTTGTCCTCGACGACCGCGATCACGCGCGGGCGTGGATCGCTTTCCTCGTCTCCGGGCTTGGCGTGGCCGCCCTGGGCTTTGGCCTGTACCTCACACACCACGCGATCTGGATTCCGAATCCTGTCGTCGGCAATCGCCTCAACATCACCTTCGCCGACCCCAACATCACGGCAAGGTTTCTGACCCTGGTCGCCGCCGCCTCGGTGGTGCTCCTGGCCACCCGGAAGGCGCCGTCGTGGCTCTGCCTGGCGAGCGGCGCCGCCTGTGCGGTGGTGGTGCCGATGACCTACTCGCGCTCCGGGCTGGCCCTGTTCATGGTGTCGGTGCTGCTTGCGGCCGCGGTCACCTGGGGGCGGAAGCGATCTTTTGCCCTGGCGCTCGGCCTGCTCGCCGTCTTCGCGTTCTCCACCGCCGTCAACCCCGTGACCAGGATCCGGGCACTCGACGCGTACGACACCTTCGTCTCCCTGGCCGGCCTGACCGGCGCCGAGGTGCCGGTGCCGATGGTGCCGGCGACCGAAGGGACTGGCGACACGGTGCTCGCCGACAACCGGCGCTACCTGGTCGAGGCGGGCGTGCGCATGTTTCGCGACCACCCGATGACGGGCGTCGGCTACGGCGCCTTCCAGCACGAGCTGAGCACGACATACGCGGCGCTCATCCCCGCCAACCTTGCGACGCGTGACGTCGCCTCGCACACGGCGTTCGTGACCATAGGCTCGGAGACCGGAGTCCTGGGGCTGGGGCTGTTTCTGGTCTTCCTGTTCCAACTCGCCCGCGAATCGTGGCGGTGGCGCCGCCATGCCTGGGTCCTCTTGCCCGCGACGTTGATCGTTCCGATCCTGATGTTCTCCCAGTTCGAGGGCCGCCTGATCGAGGAGCCCTACTTCTGGCTCTGCCTCGCCTTCGGGTACGCGGCGATGCGGGCGCGGACGGCGCCCAGGACGCGCATCCCCGGATAGTCGCGACTAACCGCGGCGGCCGGGCCGGAACATATCGGATAGTCGCGACTAACCGTACTTTCGGCTGCCGGATATGGCCGGATAGTCGCGACTGTCCGGCTGCGCGGAGTCGTTCACATACCATGTAGCCCGTGACGGCGGACCGATCACAGAGCCTGGCCCAAACGCCGCCGGCCGCTCCAAGGACCAAAGAGCTTTCCCCGGGATTGCCCACACAGCTCGCCGCGAACGTGGCGCGGTGGGGATTGCCCGCGTTCATCCTGACGCTGCCTCTCGAGTTCACCTCTCAGTACTTGAAGCTGCAGCTCGCGCGCATCGTTCTGGTCGTCGTCGCCATCGCGTTCGCCTATCTCGTGGTCACCGGCGAGCGGAAGCTGCTCGTGCCGCTGGGCTCGAGCAGCATGATGCTCGTCGCGTTCGTAGCAGTGTCGGTTCTCAGCTGGCTCCTCACCCGCGCGCCTGGATCGACGAACGAGCTCGCCGATGTCGTCCTCTATCCCTTCGTCGCGCTGCTGGTTGTCAACCTCGCCCGCACCGAGACCGATCATCGCAATGCGTGGATCGCATTTCTCGTCTCGGGGATCGCCATCGCGCTCCTCCTGGTGGTCCTCCACTTCACCCACCTCGCGATCTGGAGAGGTGACCCGCTGGGCGCGCGCACGAACGCGACCTTCGGCGACCCCAACGTCGCCGCCCGATTTCTCACGCTCTCAGCGTGCGCGGGCATCGTGCTTTTCGCCGGACGCGTGCGCATCGACAAGCTCGCGCTCGGCGCGGTGGTCACGTGCGCGGCGTTCACCGCCTCCACCCTTTCCAAGACGTCGCTGCTGGTCTTTCCCGTCTCAGCCGCCATCGCGGCCGTCGCCGGCCGGGATCGCCGACGCGCCGCGGCGGTTGGCGCGCTGGCGCTTCTGATCTTCGCCGCCTCGGTGTTGTTCACCCCCGGCGCAAGCCCGCGCATCGTCCGCGCGGTCAACCAGATCCTGGGCGGCGCCAACATCATCGCCACCCAATCAAGCACCACGACGACCAACCAGCAGATCAACCAGAGCGAGCTAGACCTTGTGCGCGTGTACCTGATCAGAGCCGGCTGGCAGATGTTCCTGGACCACCCGATCGCGGGCGTCGGCGTGGGCGGCTATCAGCACTCGCTGACGACCACGTACAAGAGCTACTTGCCCCAGAACCCGCCGGCGACGCTGTCGCACACCGCTTTGGTGACCGTGCTGGCGGAACAGGGATTGATCGGAATCGGCCTGCTCGGCGCCTTCCTGGTGCTCCTGCTGCGGGAGGTCGTCAAGTCCTTGAGGCGACCCACGAGCTGGCGCGAGTGGATCGTGACGCCTGCCGTCCTGTTCATCCCGATCATCGCCTTCAGCCAGGTGGAGGGACGCATGCTCGAGGAGCCGTACCTCTGGCTGGCGCTAGGTCTGCTGTACTCCGCGCTGGCGCTGGAGAAGTCGATGCGGACGGTCGAGCTCCCGGCATGACGACGGTGGCCGTCGTCGGCCTGGGCAAGATCGGCCTGCCGCTCGCCGCCCAGTTCGCCGGCAAGGGCCTCGACGTGATCGGCTGCGACGTGCTGCCCGACGTGGTCGAGTCGATCAACCGCGGCCGCTCCCACATCCAGGAGGAGCCAGGTCTGGCCGAACGCGTGAAGAAGGCCGTCGCCGAGGGCCACCTCAAGGCGACCACGGATACGTCCGCGGCCGCCGCCAAGGCCGACGTGGTCGTCGTGATCGTGCCGTTGATGGTCGGTCCCGACCACAACGTCGACTACCGCAGCATCGACGCCGCGACGAAAGCTGTCGGACGCGGCCTCCGCCGGGGGACGCTGGTCGTCTACGAGACCACCCTTCCCGTCGGCACGACAAGGCACCGCCTGGCCACCGCGCTGGAGCGCGAATCAGGCCTGAAGGCCGGCGCCGACTTCTCGGTCGCCTTCAGCCCGGAGCGCATTTACGCCGGGCGCGTCTTCGACGACCTGGCCAGGTACCCCAAGATCGTCGGCGGCATCGACGAGAAGTCGACCGAGAAAGGGCTGGAGTTCTACCGCCTGGTGCTCGACGCCGAGGTGTGGGCGGTCGAGAACGTGGAGACCGCGGAGTTCACCAAGCTCGCCGAAACGACCTACCGCGACGTCAACATCGCCCTCGCCAACCAGCTGGCGCTCTACGGAGCGAACCGCGCGGTCAACGTGCGCGAGGCGTTCAAGGCCGCGAACTCGCAGCCTTTCTCGCACATCCACTCCCCGAGCATCGGGGTCGGCGGCCACTGCATCCCGGTCTACCCGCAGTTCCTGCTCGCAGACGCGACCGACGGCGAGCTGAGCCTTGTGCGGGATGGCCGCCAGGTCAACGACGACATGGCCGCGGTCGGCATCGAACAGCTCGAGCACCACCTCGGCGGCCTGAGCCGGCGCCGCGTGCTGGTCCTGGGCGCGTCGTATCGCGAGAACGTGAAAGAGCTGGCGTTCTCGACCGCGTTCCCCATCATCGACCTGCTTCACCGCAAAGGCGCGATCGCCGTCATCCACGATCCGCTGTTCACCGCGGCCGAGCTGCGACCGTTCGAGGCCGAGGTGGTCGACCTCGACTCGGATACCGCTCGACGCGTGGACGCGGTCGTGGTCCAGGCATGGCACAGCGCCTTCAAAGACATCGACTGGCGGCGGTTCACCAAGCTGCGCGCGGTCCTCGACGGCCGAGGAGCGGTAGATCCAGAGCCGGTGCGTGACGCCGGCGCGGAGTACATCACGGTCGACTCGCCGCGGCCAAGCGTTAGCGCGTAAGGCTGGCCATGCTGCGTCGCGGCTGAGTGCGGCGCAGAAGGACGAAGTCGAAGAGGCCGCTGAGAAACCCGACACCGTAGCCGGCGTGGTAGCACGCGAACGTGAGCGGCAGGATCGGAAGCAAATCCCAGCCATAGCGGGCCGCGGTCGTGACCGAGGCGATCAGCAAGACGGCGGCGTAGGCGAGCAGCGCGAGCCCGAGGAGATCACGCGCGACCGCGCTGCCGGTCAGCGAGGCGAGCAGCAGGACGACCACGCCGGTGATGAACACGGCGGGCACGTACTGCCGGATCGCGGGCGCGCGGCCGTGCTTCTGCATGATGCGGACCTTCCAGTAGCCGTATTGCATGTACTGGCGGAACAAGCCGCCGAGAGTGGAGCGGGGCTCGTACCAGGAACGCACGGCCGGCGACTGCCAGATGGTGCCGCCGGCGAGCTCGAGCCTGAAGTTGAACTCCGCGTCGGAGTCACGCACGAACTCCTCGTCGAAGAAGCCGACGCGGTCGAACACGTCGCGGCGGTAGAAGCCGCCGAAGACCGTGCGCGCCTTGCCTTCGTACTGGAGTGAGTGCCAGCTCGCCCCACCGACGCTGAAGGGCGAGTGATGCGACGCGGCGTTCGCCCGCTGAAGGTAGCCGTGGGCCTCCGCGATCGCGGGACCACCGACGTTGTCGACGTGGCGTTGCTCCGCGATCTCGTAGCAGCGAAGGAGGTAATCGTCTGGATAGCGTGCGTGCGCGCTCATGATCGCGATGTAACGACCCCTCGCCTCGCGGATGGCGAGGTTCCAGGCCGCCGGCGTGATCTGCCGAGGGTTGTCGACCACCCTGAGCCGAGGGTCCTCAAGCGCGAGACGGTCGAGTATGGAGCGCGTCTGATCGTCGCTGCGACCCTCGGCGACGACGACCTCGAAACCGCCCGGCGGCGCCTGCTGACCGAGCAGCGAGCGGACGCAGGGCTCGATGAACCTCTCCTCGTTCCGGGCGGCGACCACGACCGTGACCGCGATCTGAGCGTCTGGTGTCAACTCGGACATAATCGCGCTTGCGACATGAAGAAGGGCGTCGTTGCCCTGGCGGTGATCCTGGGCTCCGTGACAACCGCCCAGGCTGACTCATCCACCACGATCTCCGCATCTCCTGCGAGCTCTGTCGTCGGCCAGACTGTGACATTCACCTCCAGGTTTACCCACTACTGCTCGGACGGTGTCGACTCCGCCGCGTTTCTCATTGATGGAACGGCACACAGTGTCCCCTGGTCGGGCGATCCAACCGCCACATCGACGTTTGCGATCAGCACGCTGAGCGCCGGCAGGCACAGCGTGAGCTTCCACTGGACTGCCTCTCAGCCCGGTACCTCCACCACATGCCAAGGCACCGCTTCGCTGACCTACACGGTCAATCCCAGGCCGGCTCCTGCGCCCAGGCCCTCGCCCAAGCCCCTTCCGACCGTGCACGCCTCGCCGTCTGGGGTCGCTTTGCCGGCCGCCTCACCCTCGCCGTCGGCGGCCAGCCCCGCGCGCGTGACCGGGATAACCGTCGCCGACTCTTCGCGGTCGCCCGAGCTGCCGCTCGTGGCCGGCATCGGTGTGCTGCTGACACTCTTGGTGGCCGGCGCGTTGATCGGGCTGCACCTTCGCCGGCGCCCAGGTAGCTGAATTTCCCGTGCCCAACCCCGAGAATGTCGCCGGTGAACCTGGTGCGGAAGCTCATACCGGCGCTGGCGCTGGCTTTGTGCCTGGCTTCGGTGACCCCCGTGTTGGCCAGCACTACGTCTATTCACGTCTCCCCGGCCACCTCAGTCGTCGGACAGACGGTGACCTTCACGGCCACCTTCACATCCTCGTGTCCGGGCACGGTGACGTCGCACTACTTCACGATCGATGGCAAGGGCTACAGCGGCACCTACTCGCACAGCGGGCTGAGCGGCACCGAGACGCTGGCAATCTCGACGCTTGCCGCCGGCAAACACACCGTCGCCTACCAGTGGAAGGTAGGCGGGACCATCTGCAGGGGAACCGCGTCGACGAGCTACACGGTGGCGGCCCAGCCGTCACCTTCGCCCGTGCCAAGTCCCACACCAAGCGCTTCGCCCTCGCCCAGCCCAACGCCTGTTCAGCTGACTTCGTCTACCGGATCCGCGGGATCTGACGCGACTCTCGGCTATCTCGGGACCGGGCTGATCGTGTTCGTGATCGCGGCCGGCATCGCGCTGGCCGTGCTCGGCAGGCGCTAAGCGGCGCGGCGGAAGGCGTCGGCGAGAGATTCGGCGATCCCCGCGACCGAGATGCTAGGCGCGGTCGAGCATCGGAGCGCGCGCACACCTCCTGGGGTCCCCGCGCCGTGGTTGCGCGGGGGTGACGAGAAGCGCAGACCGCAACAACGCAGATCGGTTGCATGGGCGCCGAAGATCCGTCGACGATCTTCTCGCCGGGCCGCCTAAGCCAGGGCCTGCTCGAGGTCCGCGATCAGGTCGGCGACGTCCTCGACTCCGGCCGACAGCCGGATCAGCCCGTCCCCCACGCCCGCCCGCTGCCGTTCCGCCGCCGGGATCGAGGCGTGCGTCATCCGCGCCGGGTGCTCGGCCAGCGACTCGACAGCGCCCAGCGACTCGGCGAGGGCGAAGATCTTCAGACGCTCGAGCGTCCGGAACGCGGTCGCCTCGTCCGCGACCTCGAAGCTCACCATGCCGCCGAACATGCGCATCTGCTTCGCCGCCACGGCGCGCTGAGGGTTCGAATCGAGGCCTGGGTAATACACGCGCTTCACGGCCCTGTGTCGGCCCAGGGCGGTTGCGAGCTGCATGGCGTTCTCACTCTGCCGCTCCACGCGCAGGGCGAGCGTCTTCACCCCACGCAGCAGCAGCCAGCAGTCGAACGGCGAAGGCACTGCGCCCACCGCGTTCTGGTGGAAGCGCAGCTGCTTCTCCAGCTCGCTGTTGTTGGTCATGAGCGCCCCGCCGACGACGTCGCTGTGACCGCCGATGTATTTCGTCGCGCTGTGCACCACGACGTCAGCGCCCAGGTGCAGCGGCTGCTGCAGGTACGGCGTGGCGAAGGTGTTGTCGACGCACACCATCGCGCCGCGGCTGTGCGCGATCTCGCTGACCGCGTCGATGTCGACGACGCGCAGGAGCGGGTTGGTCGGCGACTCCAGCCACAGCATCCGGGTGCGGTCGGTCAGCGAGCGCTCGACGATGTCGAGGTCGGCGGCGTCGATGGCGGTGAACTCGAGGCCGAAGCGCTTCAGGACCTTGTCGAACAGGCGAAACGTGCCGCCGTAGACGTCCTCCATGTAGACGACGTGGTCGCCGGGGTTGAGCAGCAGCATGAGCGTCGTCTCCGCGCCCATCCCCGACGCAAAGGCGAGGCAGTGCTTCGCGCCTTCGAGCGCGGCCAGGCACTCCTCCAACGCGTTGCGCGTGGGGTTGCCGGTGCGACCGTACTCGTAACCCTTGTGCTTGCCCACGCCCTGCTGCGCGAACGTCGTCGCCATGTGGATCGGCTGCACCACGGCGCCGGTCTCGGGGTCGGGCCCCTGGCCGACGTGAAGGGCTCGAGTCGAGAAGCCCCAGCTTTCCTCCCCACCGCGTGAGGAGGTCGACCCGGCCGGCGAAGCCGGCCCGGGCGGGAGGGGCTTCTCCGGCAAGTCAGCCCTGGCCGCGGTGGGCGACGAACTCGAGCAGGTCGGCGCGCGTGATCACAGCCACGGGCTTCTCCGCATCGACGACGAGCACGGCCTGCTCGCCGCGGAGCAGAGGCTCGAACGCGTCGTCGAGCGAGGAGTCGACGGCTACCTGGCTCAGTGGGGCGTCCATCGCCGCCGAGACGGCGGTGCTTACGATCGCCGGATCGCGGTACACGCGGTCCAGGAGCGTGCGCTCCTGCAGCGTGCCCACGACGCCCTGGCCGTTGGCCTCCTCGACCACCGGCAGCTGCGAGATGCCGTAGCGCTGCATCAGGTCGATGGCCTCGCCGACGGACGTACCCGCCTCGACCGTGACGAGCTGCGGCAGGCCCTTCGGATGCGAAGCGAGCACCTCGCGGATGCGCACCGCGCCGAGGCGCGCAAGGTATCCGTTCTGGCGCATCCACTCGTCGTTGAAGAACTTGCTCAGGTAGTTGCGGCCGGTGTCGGGGAACAGGACGACGATCACGTCGTCAGGGCCGCGCTCATGAGCGACCTTCAGCGCCGCATGCAGCGCCATCCCGGACGAGCCGCCGACCAGGATTCCCTCCTCCCGCGCCAGCCGCCGCGCGGCGACGAAGGACTCCTTGTCCGTGACCTGAACGATCTGGTCGACGATCTTGATGTCCATCGTCCCTGGCATGAAGTCCTCACCGACGCCCTCGACCTTGTACGGCGCGATGGGGCCCGAATACAGCGATCCCTCGGGGTCTGCGCCGACGATCTGCACCGACGGCTTCTGCTCCTTGAGGTATTTCGCGACGCCGCTGATGGTGCCGCCGGTGCCCATGCCCGCGACGAAGACGTCGATCTGGCCTTCTGTCTGCTCCCAGATCTCGGGGCCGGTGGTGCGGTAATGCGCCTCGGGGTTGCGCGGGTTGAAGTACTGGTTGGGCTGGAACGCGCCGGGGATCTCTCGAGCGAGGCGGTCGGCGACCGAGTAGTAGGACTGCGGCGACTCGCGCTCCACGTTGGTCGGGCACACCACCACGTCGGCGCCGTACGCCTTGAGGAGGCTGATCTTCTCCGCCGACATCTTGTCCGGCATGACGAAGACCATCTTGTAGCCCTTGATCGCGGCCACCATGGCGAGGCCGTGGCCGGTGTTGCCGGAGGTGGGCTCGATGATCGTGCCGCCCGGCCGCAGCTGGCCCGTGCGCTCGGCCTCCTCGACCATGGTCAGACCGATGCGGTCCTTCACGCTGCCGCCCGGGTTCAGCTCCTCGAGCTTGGCCAGGATCGTCGGCTTCAGCCCCGCCGTCACCTTGTGCAGGCGAACCAGCGGCGTGTGGCCGACGAGGTCGAGGATGCTTTCCTTGAATTCCAACTACCGCACCCTAGGGCGATTGTATCGGCGGCGTAGCGCCACGAC
>Ga0070707_100007173_pt1 | contig 10336 bp, 5 predicted proteins | sample KBSK5502metaG_FD_65468 | JGI IMG/M metagenome (GOLD analysis project Ga0070707, IMG submission 65468) | Corn, switchgrass and miscanthus rhizosphere microbial communities from Kellogg Biological Station, Michigan, USA - KBS K5-50-2 metaG | ecosystem: Host-associated > Plants > Roots >... | reverse complement strand
GAGGAATCGCTCCATGTGGTGATCATCGATTTTTTTCGTGGGTACCAGTTTATCCAGCATCGCTCGGACCTGCGCTTCAGAGAGATGTTCCTTGTTGATGCCGAGGTAGTCGACTGTGCCGCACATTTCCTCGGCCAGCCGCGCATCATCTCCGATCTCGGAGGTAAGCAGCATTTCGATTGCCTCTGGCTCGTAGGAGCCGTGCGCGCCTAATCGCCGAATCCCGGTGAACGTCAAATGGCGAACCATTGTGGAGGGATGCTTCGCCAACTCTTGCAAGATGGCGGCGTCTTCGGCGAGCGGTTGATTCAGATTGGGACCGTAAGAAACTGCGTTCGCGGCACCGTACGCGACAAAAGGGTTCTTGTGAGTCGCTGCGGCAATTCCGGCGATCCGGTACCGGGCTGGGTCTGCCTGCCGGAGCCATCGGAGAGGCACCATTATCATCTGAGCGAGGAGCGGGTGCGGATCGTTCATCGCGTACGGCAGATAGGCTTGCACAAAGTCCTCGGAGCAAAGTCCTTCAATGAAGCCGTAGGGTTGGTTCCCGAGGTTAATCCCGCATGCCTCGGCGTCCTGCACCAGTTCCACGATTCCGTCGACTTGCTGGCGACCGGCCGGACACTTTTTTAGGAATGCCGCGACACCACGCGAGATGAGCTCCTTGCGGGAGCGCTCCGCGTCTTCGAGATTGTCGTGGAAGACGTCGTGATCATATTCGCCCGTCGAGAATGCGTCGAAGATGACGAGATCATCTGATTGCGGAATGTTCGCGAGCAGGCCATCGATCCTGTCGACGAGAGGATTGTCCTTTGTGCGAGGTCGCGCACGCCGAAGCACCGACCGCAATTGGCGAAGGAGGGGAGTCGGCGTTTCTTTTTTCAGCCGGTTCTCGACGATCGCCAAGGCGGCGAGTTTTTCATCCATCTGCCAATTCGCCTCTTCGTCGGTGATTTGACGAACGCCGGCTGGAAGAAACCCGGACAATACCCGTGCGATGGATTCAGTGGCTCGCAGAGCGATCTTTGGATCTGCCGAATTCAGGCAGGCGTCGACGATCCCAAGCGCCTTCTCGCGGACCGGTCGCACAACGGCGTTGTTCAAACCAAAGGTTCCGATTGAAATCGTGTATCCCTCAGACTCCGTGAAGTCGCCTTCCATCGTGAGAAGTTTGTCCACGATACTCAGCGGCGTAAACTTTCCCTCGAATTCGCGAGGGTCGCTGGACTTGCGCGCGGCGAAGTCAGCCATCCAATCGTTGAAGTTAACGGGCTTATACCTCCCGTAGTCCGCCATTTCTTCTAGCACGCGGCGCGAGTGGTCTGGGTACTGATGCTCCGCGCGATCGTCGCTCTTTGCCAAGGGCCACAGGATCTCCGCCGCTTCTTCGATGTGATTGAAGTGGTACGAAATTCCCCGTAGCAAAGGAGGAATTTGACGGAGGACATGTTCTTGGGTGAGGGCGAAATCGGACCACACACGCACCTCGGCAGCTTCGTTCTCAATCGCGCGGTGAATGAGCTGCAACACTCGAACCGGTTGGAAAAGAGCAGCTCCTGTCAGTGACTTGAAAAGTTGAACTCGAACGCTCGCGTCGCCCGCGTCGAACACGCGCCCGATTTCGAGCCAGATGCTATCGAGAAGGCGCGGCCCCTGGTCAGGATTTCGCTGCGTGATCCGCCAGTCCAACTCGCCAAGGTTTCTCAGAAGGTTCGAGAGATACGTCGATTGGAAAGTTTCGAACAGGAGGTCCGAAAACCCGGTGCTGTCGCCCGCGCCGGTGAGACAGGCACCTTCGAGAAGGAAATCGGAAAGGAGGTCAGGCACGATTCGGATCAGCCGACCACCTCGCAACAGCAGGCCGCGCTTCTCGAGTAGATCGAGTGCCGATCGTACCTCATCCGGTCTGATCCGCAGAATTTGTGCGGAAGGATCGACGAATTGAGGTGCGGACGGCGAGACCGGACTGACGGCAGCGACCAAATGCAGCAGCGTTCGCCAGTCGACCGGGCCGGCAGGTAGAAGCTGCTCGTACTCCGCCGAGAATTTATTGAAGACTTCATGACGGAAGTCCTCTTCGTTAGCAAGGAGCGCTGGTGAGATGTCGCCTCTGGCGATCAACCGACCGCCGACAACCGTCACCAGTGGTGTATCGGCTGAAACTACTGCCAATGTCGGGGCGTATTGCGCATGCGCCGGTCCCAGAACTTCGACCGCGAGTTCTGTCACGCCTTGCTGAGGTATTCTTTCAAGTTGAGGGAAACGGGAGACCTCGGCGGCGCCGAATCTCACCGACAGCGTCGCCTCGATCTGGCCAAGGCCACTCGGGCGCGTGCCGAGTAGAACTTTTGCTTTCTGGCGCTGCCTCAGGTTTCTGGCCAGCAAGAGCAGTTTGCCGAGAAAGTCGAATCTGTGTGCGTCATCGGCGACAATCAGAACATTTCCCGCCGGAATTTCCTTGGCGGCTTCGGGATGCCATTCAGCGTCCTCCCTCACGTAGAGAACCGTGCTGTCTTTCACGGTCAGTGCCCAATCGTGGAGTAGCTTTGATTTTCCGATCCCCCCTCTGCCATTGAGGACGCCGACTACGGCTGCTGGATCCGCCAGAAATGTATTCAGGGCTGCGATCTGTATATCGCGGCCACGCAGCGTTTGCTTGAAGTCGAAAAGCCGGGGCGCGTCAGACTCAAACTGCGCGAAGAATTCCGAAGGGGTCGTAAAGACGAGGCGGCTGCCCGGTCGCCCTTCCGCGTTCCACGTTTCCATCGCAAGCAGCAGTTCCACCTGCAGCCGCTCCGGGGTATCGAAATAGGCTGGCGTGATGTTGGCTGATTTGACGGCGTCCCTGAAGTCGTCGAGCGCTTTTTTCTTCGCCGCGTCCGATTCCTTGTTCAGCGGCTTCCCGCCCTCAGTCTTGAAAAACGCGAACACAGGTCTGCCCAATTGCTGAGCCAGTCGGAACTCCGCTCCTGTGTAAGTGAGCCCAGGAGTCTCCGGGATCAGGGAACCAGCATGGAAGCCGATGATCAGCACCACTGCGTCTGAAAGGCGCAGCTCGCGGAGACAAACTTCCAGTGGCGACGACGGCTCGGAGAGGAACAGTTCCATTCCCCAAGGAACCAGCTGAGAGCGGCGCAGCGCTTCGGCCGCGGCTTCGCGTTCCGGGCGGAGATCTACGAAAGTCGAACTGACGAAAATGCGCATTCGATTTTTGCTCCGAGCCTCGACATTCGTTGCCTAACTGAGGTCTCTGACGATGTGCTCCACTCCGGCGACAGCTGAGAGTGCCGTGGCGCGATCGCATTTTTCGTTGAGGCGCTGAGCGACGCCGGGGTGGATGAAGTTTCGGAAGTTTTTCGCGAGCCGTGTTTGAATTGCGGTGTTGGAATTAATTATTCCTAGCTGTGCCGCCACCTCGATGTACTCGTGCAGATTCCACCGCTCGAGATTTGAGTCTGGAATCGTGGTTAGGTTTCCGCCCGTCCTGGCAACGGCGACGGCACCCGTTACCGTTGCCGGTGGGCGTTGCTGGAGGGCCCAGAGCAACAACGCTTCGGCTGCGGAGCCTGCGAGAACCGTCGCGGCTTTCCACTCGCCGTTTGAGAGAGCTCGGTTCACGGCGCCGATGTCGTTTCGGAGGTTCGTTCGAAGATCAGCGTCCGTGATGAAGTTGAGTTCGGACGTGCCAGGTGCGGGAGCCTCATCTGGACACTTTGCGAGCGCCTCGAGGATTTTTGCCAGCGGGTTGTGAGACCGATGGAAGTTGAAGGCCAAGAGAGTCTGACCGGCGTTCTGGTTTGCCGTCCAGGTCTCGAGGATGTTCTTGATCGTCGCTTTGGCGTTGACGAATGATGTGTAGGCATCGTGGTCCATGGTGAGAAGTTCGTCCGGTATCTGGCCGACAAGTTCGAGAACGGTGGAAAGTTTCGGTGCGCCGATACTGTTCATCCTGACGGCTTCGGAGACGTCGCTTTGCGAGATGAAGCGGGAGACTTGACTTGGGACAACTCGGGGCATTTGTAGACCTCGTTGGTTTAGCTGGTTGCCGGAGTTCACAGCCCGAACAGGCGCTCGAGTTCAGCCACGTTGTGGCGTTCGCGGATTTTCTTGTTCCACTTTGAATAGCCGCGCCGTTCCGGGACCGGGACGTCAGGCCTGCAGTCCGTCATCATCTCTGCATCCGGTCCGCCTCCACGGCTATGGGTCCACACGCCCCACATCTCATCGTGCGACTCCGCCATTTCTTCGAGTGCTTCGACCAGGTCGGCAGAAAGGCTCATGCGGATAAGGTGTTTCGGGGATTTTTCTTGCGGTATAGTCGGTCAGCCACGTGACACCTCCAATGTGTCATTGGGCGAGGAGTTCGGGGGCGGTCTGCCGCCCTCGGGCTCCGTTGCACTGTAGGATAGGTTGCCAAACAAGTAAAGGGCCACTCGGCGGATGAGCCGAAGCGACTCCATTAAACACAAATGGAGCACGCCACATTCAGCTTGAGCCGACTTTAAGGTAGGGGGGATCAAACCTCTAGAAATCGAAAGCTCGGAACCCCCCCTCTTACCTCCCGACAGACCGCCGCGAAAAAGAAAAAATCGTGAAATTGCTGTAAGCCCTTAAGAATCAACAGCCGTTCGTTCCTGACCGCTATAAGGAATATGAAATGAGCGCCGTCTAGGCGTAAATAAAGTAAGTACTACACTAGTAATATTACGAAAGCAGTAAGGAAGAAGAAGTCGTGCCGCAAACGGAAGAAGAAATGATCGCGTGTATGGCGAGGTTCTTTGTCACCGGGCCAGGGAAGCCGAATTAGTCCTTAGGTTCAGGCTCGCAGGTTGCGGGTACTTTGGCAGACCGAGCGCGCAGCGCGCTTTCAAAAGGGACGAAACAGGCAGCTTCGGCATGATTCATTGCGAGAACTCGCGGGTCTTTCTCAGTAGAATTTGGCGTCGATTTCTCGAGCGGTTTCGTGATGTTCGCTTCTCATCCAGTAATCCAATCGAATCGATTCGCGTTTCCCTATGAATTTTAGATGGCGCATATACACGGCGTTAAGCGCAGCGGTAACAGTTTTTTCTTTGCCGCTTACTGCTTCCGTATCGGCTCGGTTGATCGCATCAATCGTATGCCTGTTCCCGGCTATTTCCCTGTCGATTTCTTCCGGGCCGACGGGATCGCCCTCTAAGCGCCCCCAGGTGGAGATGCCTTGAAAATGAAACTTGGAATTCTGTTCTGCTTTCTTGCGACCGCATGTTTTGCACAGCAACACCCGAAAGCTAAAAGCGTTGCCGACACGACCCAAGAAGCGAAATCGAGCGACTCATATGCTAAGGCTGCATTGTTCGCACTCAAGTCGATAAATCGCTCGCTTGACGGAGATCGGGGCCGTTAGACATCCAACCGGGGGCTTCCGAAACTCTAGGTTGTCCGTACAGAATGTCGGATCGACCCTGAAGGGCTCATCGGCAAGCGCTGGCCGACAAGGCAGGAAGTCGTGGGCCGAACGTGTGGACCAGGACCAACTTCCGAGTGGCTGACCATGCGCTCGGAATCCAGCCGACCACAACGGTCATAGGGTCTTACAACCACTTGGGTTGCAAAGGACCTGGCGAATTCTGGAGTTTAGGCTGGCAACGCGGTGACGAGCCGATAGCCATGGCACTCCAACAGAACACGTGACACGAGCTATTCATTCCGAAGAGCAATCACTGGATCGAGGCGCGATGCGCGGCGCGCGGGAACAAAACAAGCCAGAGCGGCCACGGCCAATAGAATGAGAGATACGGCGGCGACAGTTGGGATATAGTCGGGCCGAAAGCCATAGAGCAGAGTGCTCATCGAGCGCGCCGCAATTGCGGCCAGCACTAAGCCAATCGCGAGGCCAGCGACCGTCAATTCCAAGCCGCGTTTGCCGAAGGAGAGCAATATCTGCCTAGAAGTCGCGCCCAACGCCATGCGTACGCCGATCTCGTTGGTGCGATGTGTTACGGCATAGGAGAGTACTCCGTAAATTCCTAGCGACGCGAGTAGCAGTGCAAGCACAGCGAACGCACCTAAAAGCGCGGTGCTTTGCGAAGGCGTGGATAGCTGGCGGTCGACGATCACTTCCATCGTCTGGATACGCGCAAGCGGCTGATTCTTGTCTAGCGACCAGATAGCCTGACGGACCGCCGAGACGATCGACGCCGGCTCGACGCCGGTTCGAACCACGATGCCGGCGTTCAGGTCGTCCATCTCGTCGCATTGCTCGTGCACGCGATAGATCGCGGGCTTCGCTTCATCCAGCACACCGCTTTCCCGGATCTGCTTCACAACTCCGACAATCGTGTACCAATGGCCCTTCTCGCCAAACTGGAACCTTCGGCCCAGCGGTGATCGGCCGGCGAAGTGACGATTCGCAAACGGCTCGTTGACGATCGCCACGGGCGAATCCGATTTTCGATCCGACTCGCTGAAGAATCTGCCCTCGCGCAGACGCGCGCCGACCGTGGAAAAGTAGTCGCGGCTCACGTTGCGAATGAGCGCGACCTGGGCGGCAAAACTGTCCGTCGGCTGGCCCTCCAGCCGATAGAAAGTCGCGTTGGCGAAGTTGGTGAACGGGATCAAGTTGATCGATCCCGCGCTGATCACACCGGGAATCGTACGCACCTTTTCGAGCTCCGCGTTTACGAATGCCACGCGTCGGTCGAAGTCCTTGTATCGGAACAGCGGAGTCTCGAAGGTCAATAGTCTCTCAGTCCTCATTCCAAGGTCGGTGTTCCGCAGGTGCTGAAAGGTCTCCAAGAGCAAACCGCCACATGTCAGCAGCACAACGGCGAGCGCCGTCTCGACAATGATGAGCGAGTTTTGGAACCAATGGCTGCGCGCGCCTGCAGTGCCGCGGCCGCCGTCGCGGAGTGCTTCCTGCGGCGCCAGTCGGGACCCTCGCAGCGCGGGCGCGAGTCCGAAAGTCAACGCAGAGGCGATAGCGACGGCTGCGGAAAATGCCAGCACACGCCAATCGAGTGTGAGGCGCGCCGCGTCCATAGCCTCAGGTACAAGCCTTTCAAGAAATCGCATGGCGGGAAGGGCGAGAGCGAACCCGGCAAGCGCACCAAATGCGGCGAGCACCAAGCTTTCAGTAAGGAATTGCGCGACCAGCCTTCCGCGACCCGCACCAAGCGCCGTGCGCACCGCAACTTCTCGGCCACGCACCGCGCTACGCGAGAGCAAAAGATTTGCCAGATTGACGCATGCGATCAACAGTAGCGCCACCGACGCACACAGCAGCAGGATCAGCGCGGTTCGCGTCTTGCCGGCAATCTCTCCGCGGAGAGGGTTGACGATCACCGAATGAGGACCTCGGAAATCTTTCGCCGTGACCTGCAGACTTAATACCGACATGGCCTGTCTTGCATGTTCCAACGTCAATCGGGGCTTGAGCCGCGCGACGATCTGAGCGTCGTGCCAGGTAAAGTTCTTCCGCATCCAGGCAGGGAATGACGCGGGCATCCAGATGTCGATGTCGCGCGAAGGCATGAAATAGAAGCCTTGCGGCATCACGCCGATCACCTCGTAAGGCTCGTCGTTCAGAGAAATCTTGCGGCCGACGATATCTGGCGACCCGCCAAACCGTCGTTGCCACAGCCCATGGCTGATCACAACCACGCGCACTTTCTTATTGTCCTCGTCCTCGTTGAAGACGCGCCCGAGCATCGGCTGCACACCAAGCACGCTCCAGAAGGTCCACGACACCTTTCGCGCGGGAACCTGTTCTGGTTCGTCGTCCCCGGAGAGTGTCGCGTCGCCCGGCTGGCTGGTCGCGAGGTCCGTGAATACAGAATTGAGACGCCGCCACTCAATCCACTCCGCCGGCGTGGAGTTGTGCTTTGAGGTGACGTCGTTCTTGCTCATGTCGTCCCAAATCATGACGAGATGGTCTGCGTCGGCGTAGGGCAGCGGACGAATCAGCACCGTATAGACTGCGCTGAACATCGCCGTAATCCCGCCGATGCCGAGCGCCAGAGTCGCGATGGCGATGGCCGAGAACCCTGGATTACGGCGGATCTGGCGCAGTCCGTAATCGGCATCGCGTGCGACTTGCTCCAATCGAGTCCAGCCCCATGCTTCGCGCGTATCCTCCTCCACCACGAGAAGGTTGCCCAGTTTGCGCCGTGCTGCCAATTGGGCCTCATACTGCGGCAACCCGTCTTCCTGACGCTGTTCCGCTTCTTCCTCCAGGTGGAATCGAAGTTCCTCGCGCAGTTCGGCTTCCTTGTCACGCCGCTGCGCTAACCAACGTAGCTTGCGAAAGAAGGCGTTCATTGTGTCTCTTGGTCGACTGAATTCAAGATCAGCCCCATCGCGCGGGAGAAAGTTTCCCACTTCGATCGTTCGGCCACGAGCTGTTTGCGCCCGAGGGGCGTAAGGCGATAGAACCTGGCCCGCTTGCCTTTGTTCGAGAGTTCCCAAGAAGGAGTTATCCAGCCCTTGGCCTCCAGACGATGGAGTGCCGGATACAACGACCCGGTCTCGATCTGGAGTAGCTCTTCAGAGGTGAGCTGAATGTGCTTCGCGATAGCGTGGCCGTGAGCGTGTCCCGCAAGTAGAGTGCGAAGGATAAGGAGTTCGAGTGTTCCTTGCAGCAGCTCAACTCGGGAAGCTTCAACACGACTCATTGTGTAGACACTCTACTCTTTTTTCTGTAGAGTGTCTACTCTAAATCGAGGAGTCCGAAGTTTGACTAGCGGATCGGCCGTTCGGAACGTTGCGCCGGCGCGCGCTGCCTCGCTTCTCCGCAATGTGTCTGACTCGCCCGAGTAGGTGGTGGACGGATGACGGGCAACCTTACCTTACCGATTACGGAAGGTTTGCCGACCAGGACTAAGCCGCTGGCGCGGCGGACGCTACGCGTGGGGCGAACGGAAAAGTTGGGGAGCTGACGTAGTGTGGGTCACGGAGAAAGGAGACTCCTGTGACCCGTTTACGCAAGATGATGTTGGAGGAACTCCAACGTCGCAACTATTCTGAGATCACCACTCGCAAGTACCTGCAGGTTGTAAGCGACTTTGCCAAGCATTTCGGCAAGTCTCCCGACAAGCTAGGACCGAACGAACTTCGAAGCTATCAAGCCTATCTGCTCAAAGAGCGCAAGCTGACACCCGGCACCGCAGTGAATTGCGTAGCGGCGCTGCGATTCTTTTTTGTTAAGACTCTCAAGCGGCATCAGTTCCGTGAGTTCTTGCCCTATCCCAAGGACCGGCGTCGGCTGCCGACGGTACTGAGCCCGGAGGAAGTCTCGCGCTTGATCAATGCGGCGGGGACATTATTTCGGCGGACATTACTGATCACTCTCTACGGCACCGGCATGCGACGCGCAGAGCTCGCTCGTCTCAAGGTCGACGACATCGATAGCCAGCGGATGATGATCCGGGTGAATTGCGGCAAAGGGGGCCGCAGCCGTGACTTGCCGCTCAGTCCCGCTTTGCTGGAAACACTGCGGGAATACTGGCGTTGGCGCAAACCCAAGATCTATTTGTTCCCCAGCCGCGATCCTCGGCGCGGACCGGAACAACCCATCTCGGACAAAAGCGTGTGGATCGCCTGCCAGGAAGCGGCTCGCCACGCCGGGCTGAGCAAACGAATTACCCCGCACACGCTGCGTCACAGTTGGGCGACACACTTGCTGGAAGCTGGCACCGACTTGCGCACCATCCAGGTTCTGCTCGGTCATGGCGACCTGGAGACAACCGCCCAGTATCTGCATCTGTCGCAGCGACACTTGCAGGCGGTCACGAATCCGCTGGACAACCTCTCTCTGTCCAGTGTTCAGAACATCAACCGCACCTTTAAGCGCAAGAACTAAGAAATGAGTCGGCCCACCCTGGAGGTGGCCGACATCCTACGCGCTCAGGGCGATCGCTTCCTAGACCGGTATCGATCCAGCTTTGACTTCCAGCAACTCAAAGCGTTTCGTGCCATTCAGCGCTGCCGCACCGCAGCACTGGGTGGCCATCCGGGATGCGTGCCTGCGCTGCGGACATCAGGCCATCTCTTACAACTCCTGCAGAAATCGGCACTGCCCCAAGGTGCCAGAGCCAAGCGCGCCAGCGTTGGCTGGCGGCCCGCGAGCGAGAACTCCTGGCCACCAGCTACTTCCATGCTGTGTTCACTGTGCCCCATGAACTCAATGTGCTGGCCTTGGACAACGCGCGTTTGTTCTACGACCTGCTGTTCACTGCCAGCGCGCAGACCTTGCTCGAGATCGCGGCCGATCCCAAACACTTAGGGGCAAAGATCGGCGTGATCAGCATTCTGCACACCTGGGGGCAAAACCTGTTGCTGCATCCTCACATTCACTGCG
>Ga0070707_100007171_pt1 | contig 10337 bp, 9 predicted proteins | sample KBSK5502metaG_FD_65468 | JGI IMG/M metagenome (GOLD analysis project Ga0070707, IMG submission 65468) | Corn, switchgrass and miscanthus rhizosphere microbial communities from Kellogg Biological Station, Michigan, USA - KBS K5-50-2 metaG | ecosystem: Host-associated > Plants > Roots >... | reverse complement strand
CGGATCGACGTGAACGTGGCCGCGTCCACGAGCCGCGGCCGCAGCGCCATCCGGCAGAGAAGGGAGTTGGCGGCGAAGCCGATCAGGGCGGCGGCGGTGAGGCCGGCCGTGCGCATCCGGCCGGAGCATAGCACCGCGGCCTTGACGGGCGCGGGAGCGGGACGCTACCCTCCCGCGGCTTCCACATGACCCATCGGGGAAAGAGGCTCGTCTGGATCGGCGGGCTGCTGGCGGGGCTGGCGGCCGGCGGCTCCGGTCGGGCGGCGGGCACGCTGAGCGCCGACCGCGGCGCCGCCGGCACCTGGCAGAAGCTCTCGAAGCTGAGGACGACGGCGAGCGCGATGCACACGACCGCCCACCCGGACGACGAGCAGGGCGGCGTCCTGGCCTGGATCAGCCGCGGCCAGGGGGCGCGGCTCGCTCTCCTCACGCTGAACCGGGGAGAGTCCGGAGACAACGCGATCGGCCCCGAGCTGTTCGACGGGCTCGGCCTCATCCGCACCGAGGAGCTGCTCCTGGCCGACCGTTACTACGGCGTCGACGACCAGTACTTCACGAACGTCGTCGATTACGGCTTCTCCAAGCGGCTCGACGAGGCCCTGGAGAAGTGGGGCCGGGAGAACGTCCTGCGCGAGGTCGTTCGGGTCGTGCGCATCGACCGCCCGCTGGTGCTGATCTCCCGCTTCCAGGGGAACGCGCGCGACGGTCACGGCAATCACCAGGCCGCGGGGCTCGTGACGCCGGAGGCCTTCCGCGCCGCGGGCGACCCCGGGATGTTCCCGGAGCAGATCGCAGAGGGGTTGCGGCCGTGGCAGCCCCTGAAGCTCTACGTGGGGGGCGTGCGCGAGAACGAGGACTGGACGATCCGCACCGACGCCGGCGAGTACAGCCCGTGGCTGGGTGAGTCGTACAGCGATTTTGCCCGCATCGGCCTGAGCTTCCAGCGCTCGCAGAACGGCGGCCAGCTCGCGCTCGGGCCGGGCCCTTCCTATGCCTACTACAAGCGGCTGGCGAGCACGGTGCCCGCGCCGGACAAGGAGGCCAGCTTCTTCGACGGCATCGAGACCCGTCTGTCGGGCATGTTCACGATGATGAAACGGCCGCCGCCCGCCGGCGCGGCCGACGCCCTCCGCCGGGTCGAAGCCGAGGTGATCGCGGCGACGACGGCGTTCACGATGACCGACCCTTCGGCGTGCGTCCCCGCCCTCGCGCGCGGCCTCGCCGCGACCCGCGACGCGCTCGCGCTCCTGGCCGCCGAGCCCGACGCCGCTTTCCTCCTCCGCATCAAGGAGCGGCAGTTCATGGACGCGATCAACTCCGCGCTCGGGCTGGAGCTGAGCGCGGTCGCCCAGCCCGTGGGCACGCCGGAGCCCACGGGCCCCTTCGCCGCCTTCGCGCCGCCCGTGACCTTCGCCGCCCCCGTGCCCGGGGAGAGCTTCGAGGTGGTCACCCGGCTGGCCAACCGCGGAGGGGTCGACATGCGGCCCTCGGATCTGACGATCGAGGCCGGCCGCGGGTGGACGATTGCCCCGGCCCCCGGCGCGTTGCCGGCGGTCCTCGGACGCAACGGGGTGGCGACCCGGCGCTTCGACGTCGCGCTCGCCGACGACGTTCCCCTCGGCAGCCGCTCGTATTACTCCCGCGCGTCGATCCTCGAGAACCGATACGAGCTGAGCGACCCCGCGCAGCGGCATCGGCCCGCTGCCGCCGCGGCCGCGGTGGCGGTGGCCCGCTACACGGTCGCGGGCGTCGCGGTCGAAGCGCGCGAAGCCGTGCGCCGGCGCGAAGCGCAGCTCCCCTACGGATACGCGATGCGCGAAGTCATGGTCGTTCCGGCGGTGGCCGTGAACGTCGCCCCGTCGACGGCCGTGATCCCCGCCGGCGCGGGACGCCACACGCTCGCGCTCCAGGTCGAGCTGATCGGCAACCTGGACGGGCCGCTCGAAGGCCGGGTCGCGCTCGAGCCGCCCCCCGGGTGGAGGGCGAGCCCGGCCTCCCGCTCCTTCCGCTTCTCTCGCGCGGGCGAGCGCAGCCTGCATGCGTTCGAGCTGACGGTGCCCTCGCTGTCCGGCCGCGCCTACGAGGTGAGAGCGGTGGCCACGGCGGGGGGACGGCAGTACCGCGAAGGCTACCAGCTCCTGGAGCACCGCGATCTGGAGACGCGCTACCTCTACCGTGCCGCGCGCAGCGAAGTGAAAGGCCTGGAGGTGAAGATCGCGCCCGGGCTCAACGTCGGCTACGTGATGGGCGTGGGTGATCAGGTGCCGGCCGGCATCGCCCAGCTCGGGGCCCGGGTCCAGCTCCTCGACGAGAAGGACCTCGCCGCGGGCGACCTCGCCCGCTTCGACGCGATCGTGACCGGCACCCGCGCCTACGTCGTGCGCGAAGACCTGCGCACGTACAACCAGCGGCTGCTGGACTACGTCAAGAGCGGCGGCAACCTCGTGGTGCTCTACAACACGCCGGAGTTCGTGCCGGCGAAGCTCGCCCCCTACCCGGCGGACCTGCCCCCGAACGCCGAGGAGGTGTCCGAGGAAGACTCGCCGGTGGAGATCCTGGCCCCGGACGAGCCGGTGCTCCACCAACCCAACGAGATCACGCTCGCCGACTTCCAGGGGTGGGTCGAGCAGCGCGGCTCGAAGTTCTTCAGCTCCTGGGACGCCGCCTACACGGCGCTCATCGCCACCCACGACAAGGGCCAGGCGCCGCAGAAGGGCGGCTGGCTCACCGCCCGCTACGGCCAGGGACACTACACCTACTTCGCCTACGCGCTCCACCGCCAGCTCCCCTACGGCGTGCCGGGAGCCTACCGGCTTCTCGCGAACCTGCTGTCGCTCGGTCGCCGCGCTCCGGCGCCGTGACATACTTCCCCATGGCCCCGCTCTTGCTGGCATTGCTCCTTGCCGCTGACGCCCCGGCCGAAACGCCGACGGCAACGGCGACCGAAGTGCAGCCGTTGGCGGCGACGGCGACTGAAGCCCAGGAGCCGCCGCCGCCTGAGCCGCCGCCGGCGCAAGCCGCGCCGCCCCCCGCCAAAGAGGAGCCCAAGCCGGCCGAGCCTCCGAAGCCTCCGCCGATCGGGCCGCCCCCTCCGCATACCGGCATCAAGGCGACGCTGAAGGCCATCCCGGGCGACTTCACCCATCTGCCGACCGGCATCAACTTCGGCATCCTGGGGTTCGGCGGCGTGGCGGCGCTGGCGGTCCACACCTACGACGGGTCGGTCAACTCCCATCTCCGTGGGAGCAAGGCCTTCTTCTATCCGGGCAAGCTGCTGGGCGGCGTGCCGGGACTCCTGGGAATGTCGCTGGGAACGTACGCCTTCGGCCGCGCCACGGACAACCGCGTCGTGTCCCATCTGGGGATGGACCTGCTGCGCGCGGCGGCCGTGTCCGGAGCGGTCACCTACGCCGTCAAGCTGAGCGTCCGCCGCGACCGGCCGCCCGGGGGCGGCGGCAAGTGCTGCTCCTTTCCCTCCGGGCACGCGTCGAGCACGTTCGCCCTGGCCAGCGTTCTCTGGCGGCATCTCGGTTGGAAAGCGGCCGTTCCCACCTACACGGTCGCGTCCTACGTCGCCCTCTCGCGCCTGCACGAGGACGTCCACTGGTTCAGCGACGTGGTGTTCGGCGCCGCCGTCGGCATCGTCTCGGGCCGCGCGGTCACCCACCACGACCGTCACTTCTACGGAATGCAGATCCAGCCCATGCCCGTGCCGGGGGGGGGCGTCGGCGTGATGGTGGCGGGCAGCTTCAAATGATTCGCCGCGCGGCGTGACCGAGGAGCGCCTCAACCTCTACGACGCGGACGGCGGGGTCGTCGGCGCGAAGCCGCGCCGCGAAGCCAAGGCCTCCGGGCTCGCCGTCGGCGCGGTCAACGCGCTGGTCGTCGACGGGCGCCGCCACGTGCTCTTGCAGCGGCGGCCACGGGGCAAGGACAACGGGGAGCGGTGGGACAAGTCGGTGGGCGGGCACGTGAGCGCGGGCGAGGAGTTCGACCAGACGCTCGTGCGGGAAGCGGGAGAGGAGCTCTTCGACGATCCCCGCTCGCCGCGCATCCGCCTCGCCGCGTCCGGCGAAGAGTTCGCCTCCCTGCTGCGCTCCGCCGACCTCGCGCGCGAGGTCGTCGTGCGGCGCGTCGCCTTCCAGAAGGGCCTGCGCGACGTGCGGGTGGCCCCGAACGGCACGGTGCGCAACGTGCTCTATCACGTGGCCATCTACGCCGGCCGCACCGACGTGCCCGCCGCCTCTTTCCGTCCGCAGCCGTCGGAGATCGAGGAGCTCGCGTACTTCCCGGCCGAAGCGGTGGACCGCATGCTCCTCGACGGCCGTCTCGCTCCGAACATGGCGTTCCTCTGGCTGACGCAGGCCCACGCCCTCCTCGCCGGAGGGTGAGCCGCCGCGCCGGGCGGTAGAATCGACGCATGGGTCGGCTCGGCTGGGACGACGTCCGCGGCGCCCTCGCCTCGCGGGCACCGGCGCGCGTCGACGCCGAGGTCGGGCGGCGGGCGGCGGTGGCCCTCGTGCTGCGCGACGGTCCCGCCGGTGTCGAGCTGCTCTTCATCCGGCGCGCCGATCACCCCGAGGACCCGTGGTCCGGGCAGATGGCCTTTCCCGGCGGCCGCTCCGAGCCGGGCGACATCGACCTGCTCGCCACCGCCGTGCGGGAAGCGGAGGAAGAGATCGGCGTCGACCTCTCGCGCGAAGCGGAGTACCTGGGCCCGCTCGACGAGGTCCGCGCCATGGCCCGGCTGCGGCCCGTCGACCTGGCGATCGCGCCCTTCGTGTTCCGCCTGCGCGGCGGCGCCACGTTCCGCCCGAACCACGAGGTGAGATCGATCCACTGGATCCCGCTCGACGAGCTGATGCGGGAGGATCGGCGATCCGTGATGGATTATCCCTACCAGGGGTCGACCCTGCAGTTCCCCTGCTTGCGGGTGGAGCACGTCGTGATCTGGGGCCTGACCTACCGGATGTTCGTGGGCCTCCAGGAGCGCTTCCCCGCCCGGGGCGAGGGCCCGACCCCCGAGCCGCCGCCGTGAGGGTCGCCCTCACCGTCGCCGGATCCGATTCGGGCGGGGGCGCGGGCATCCAGGCCGACCTGCGCACCTTCGCCGCCCACGGCCTGCACGGCGCCTCGGCGATCACGGCCGTCACTGCCCAGAACACGGTGGCCGTCGTCGACTACGTGGCCCTGGAGCCGCGCATGGTGGTGGCGCAGATCGACGCCGTCGCCTCCGACATGCCGGTGGCGGCGGTCAAGACCGGAATGCTGGCCACCCGTCCCATCGTCGAGGCCGTCGCCGAGGCGATCGCCCGCTGGCGCCTGCCCCACCTCGTGGTCGACCCCGTGATGGTGGCCAAGAGCGGCGACCGCCTCCTCGACTCCGCCGCCGAGGCCGCCTACCGGGACCGGCTCTTCCCGCTCGCCGAGGTCGTGACGCCGAACCTCGCCGAAGCGGAGGCGCTCCTCGGGCGGCCGGTGCGCAGCGTGGAGGCCATGGCGCAGGCGGCCCGTGACCTGCGCGCGCTCGGACCGCGCAGCGTCCTCGTCAAGGGTGGCCATCTCGAAGGCGATCCGGTGGACGTCTTCTTCGACGGCCAGCGCACGGAAGAGCTGCGCGCCCCGCGCATCGCGACCCGCAACACGCACGGCACCGGCTGCACGCTCTCGGCCGCGATCGCCGCGCGCCTCGCGCTCGGCGCCGACGCGCGGGAGGCGGTCCGGGACGCGAAGGCGTACCTCACCGAGGCGCTGCGCGGCGCGTACACGCTCGGCCGCGGCGCGGGGCCGGTCGACCATCTCCATCCGCTCACCCGGCGCTGACGCGGAACGGGCTCACTTCTTCCGGTGCTACCATTGGGGGCGATGACCGTGCGTCTGGTACGCGAGCCGATCGACGTGGCCGCGCTCCAGGCCACGTCCCCCGCCGACGGCGCGCTCTGCCTGTTCGTGGGCGTGGTGCGCGATCACAACGGGGGTCGGCCCGTCCGGCGCCTCGAGTACGAGGCCTACGAGGAGATGGCCCTTCCCCTCATGGAGAAGATCGGCGCCGACTGCCGCGAGCGGTGGAGGGTCACCGACGTGCGCATCGTCCATCGGCTGGGCCCGCTCGCGATCGGCGAAGCGAGCGTGGCGGTGGCGATCGCCTCATCCCACCGCCGAGAGGCCTTCGAAGCCTGCCGCTATGCGATCGATACCCTGAAAGCCACCGTGCCCATCTGGAAGAAGGAGTTCTACGCGGACGGCGACGCGGCCTTCGTCGAACCGGGCCTGCTGAAATAGGAATCGTCGTCCCCGTCATCCCGAGCCTAGCCGCCGATCACCCGGTCGTAGAGCCCCTGCTGGCGCTCGATCGCGGCCCGGTAGACGTCGGACCGATTCGCGTCGGGAACGCACGCGCGCGGCCGCCTCAGCGCCACCTCCTCGAGCGACTTCCAGACGCCCAGCCCTCGCCAGGCGAGGATCGCGGTTCCCCGGCTCGTCAGCTCCTGCTCGCGGGAGACGAGCACGGGCTGGCCGAGCACGTCCGCCATGAGCTGCCGCCAGTAGGGCGACCGCGCGAGCGCCCCCCCGCTGGCCACGACCTCGTGCCGCGGGGCGAGATGGGGCCGGAGCAGGCGGGCCACGAGAGCGAAGCGATAACACACGGCCTCGAGGCTGGCCTGCAGGATCTGCAGCGGGGTCGTGGCCGAGCTGAGGCCGGCGATGCAGGCGCGGGCGCCGGGAGCGAAGCCGGGGCTGCGCTCCCCCGCCACGAAGGGAAGCACCGTGAGGCCGTGCCCGTCGGGGGGGAGCTTGCGCAGCCCGGCCTCGATCCGCGACGGCGCGGGCAGCCGCAGCGTGTCCCGCTCCCAGGCGAAGACGCTGCCACCCTCGCTGAACGCCCCGCCGAGCAGCGTCTCGCGCTTCCCCACGCGGTAGGCCCACAGTCCCGGCGCCACGTCGGGATCGGCGCCGGGGAGCACGATGCGCAGCGCGCCCGTGGTGCCCACCGTCAGGGCCAGGCGGCGGGGATCGACGCAGCCGCTGCCCACGTTGGCGGCGGCGCCATCGCCGACGCCGAGGAAGAACGGCACGTCGGCGAGCGCAGGCCAGCGACGAGCGAACCTCCTGAAGAGGCCGCGCGGCGCATCCGTGTAGTCGGCGAGCCTGGGCAGCGTGCCCTCGTCGAGCGGCAGGATCGCGAGCAGGCCCTGGTCCCAGCGGAGCGGCCGCCGGTCGAGGAGCCCGCTCCACGAGGCGACCGAGTAGGACATGGGCACGTCGCGGCCGAACCAGCGCCGGTGGAGCAGCGTGCCCGCATCCAGCCAGCGGCGCACCGAGCCGAAGAGCCGCGGCTGCGTGCGGCGGAGCCAGCGGAACCGCGCCGGCAGGTAGGCCGTGTGGAGAGGACAGCCCGTGCGCTGGTAGACGGTGGGCACGTCCAGCTCGCGGCGCAGCGCGGCCACGTCCGCCTGCGCGCGGTCGTCGGCGTAGGTGTAGAGAGGTGTCAGCGGCCGGCCCCCGTCGTCGACGCCGCAAAGAGTGATCGCGAGGACGTCGAGGCCGACGCCCCGCACCTTCGCCGCCCGCTTCCCCGCCGCCGCCATCACGTGGTCGACGACCCTCTCCACGCGCCGCACGAGCTCGGCGGCGTCGCCCTCGGTGGCGCCGTCCGGCCGGGGATGGATGGGGCTCGCTTCCCGGGCGAGCGTCCCCGCGACGAGGCGCGCCCGCTCGTCGTAGAGGGCGCCCTTGACGGAGCTGCTGCCCACGTCGAGGACGACGACGAAGCTCACGGCTCGCGCCAGCGGTCGTGGCCGGGGTCGAGCAGCGCATCCGCCCCCGGCGGCCCCCAGGTGCCGGCGGCGTAGTTGGGGAAGCTCGGGGCGGGACCCGATTCCCACGCCTCGATCAAGGGGTCGACCACCGCCCACGCGGCCTCCACCTCGTCACGGCGGGCGAACAGGGTCGCGTCTCCGGTCATGCAGTCGACGAGGAGCGTCTCGTAGGCGGAGTGCTCCGGCCCCGTGAACGCTTCACGGTAGGAGAAGTCCATGTCCACCGGCTTGATCTGCAGATCGATGCCCGGGACCTTGGTCTCGAAGCGGAGGGAGATGCCCTCGTCGGGCTGCACCCGCATCGCGATCAGGTCGGGGCCGAACTCGCCCACCTCGCGCGGGAACATCAGGTGGGGAGGGCGCCGGAACTGGATCGCGATCTCGCTCACGCGACGGGCGAGCCGCTTGCCCGAGCGCAGGTAGAAGGGCACGCCCTGCCACCGCCAGTTGTCGACCATGAAGCGGATGGCGGCGTAGGTGGGCGTCGGCGAGTCCGGCTTCACCCCTTCCTCCTGCCGGTAGCCGGGGACCGGCTTCCCCTCCACGATGCCCGGCCCGTACTGGCCCCGCACCGCATGCTCGTCGATCCGACCGGGATGGATTTGGCGGATCGCGCCCAGGACCTTCACCTTCTCGTCCCGCACGGCGTCGGCGTTGAACGACGCCGGCGGCTCCATGGCGGTGAGGGTGAGGAGCTGGAGCAGGTGGTTCTGGAACATGTCCCGCACCACCCCCGCCTCCTCGTAATAGCCGGCCCGGTGCTCGACGCCCACGGTCTCGGCCGCGGTGATCTGGACGTGGTCGACGTGCTGGCGGCTCCACACCGGCTCGAAGATCGAGTTCGCGAAGCGGAAGACGAGTATGTTCTGGACCGTCTCCTTGCCGAGGTAGTGGTCGATGCGGAAGACCTGGTGCTCCGAGAGGTGCTCGTGCACGAGCCGGTTCAGCTCACGGGCCGTGCGCAAGCTCCGCCCGAACGGCTTCTCGATGACCACCCGCATCCACGGCACCGCCCGCGGGTCGCGAACGCGCACCGCCACCTGTTCCTGCGAGAGGCGCTCCACCACGCCCGGATAGAGGCTCGGGGGGATCGAGAGGTAGACGAGGCGGCCCTGCGGTCGGGGATCCTGCCTCTCCCGCTCCTCGAGCCGCTGGCGCAGCGCGCGGTACGTGGCGGCGTCGTCGAGGTCCCCGCGCAGGTAGGAGAGGCGCCGGGCGAAGCGGGCGAACACCGCCTCGTCCATCGGACCGGCCTCCTTCGACTCCGCGAGGCTCTTCTTGACGGACCGCCGGAAGTCGTCCTCGCTTTGCTCCTTGCGCGCGACGCCGATCACGGTGAAGCCCTCGGACACCAGCTCGTCGTGGGTCAGGTGGAAGAGCGCCGGCATCAGCTTGCGGTGCGAGAGGTCGCCCTCCGCGCCGAGGATGACGAGCGTGCAGGGCGGGGCGGCGGGCGCGCTCATCGGCCGGCCCGCCCGGAGAAGACGCGTCCCACCGCCAGCAGGGTGACGAGGAAGAGCGCGATGAGGAAGACCGCGATGCTCGCCGCCGCGAGCCATATGCCGACGGCGCTCCGGGGGGGCCGCGTCGGATCGCGGTAGCGCAGGATCAACGCCACGTTGTCGACGTTCTCCTTGAACAGGATGTCGAAGATGTCGCCCAGCACCGGCACCGCTCCGACCATCGTATCGAGGGCGACGTTCAGGACCATGCGCAGGATCTGGACGGCGGGCACGCGATGGCGCAGGGCCCCGAGGATGATCCAGCTCGAGAGCAGCGCCCCTCCGGCGTCGCCGACGCCGGGCACGAAGCCGATCAGCGCGTCGAGGCCGATGCGCGTGCCGATGAACGGGATCGCGAACTGCTCGTCCATGAGGATGGCGAAGCGCTGGAGGGCCACCAGGTCTCTCGGCAACGACCCGGGCGGCCCGTTGCGCATCATCAGCGGGGAGCCAGCGCCGCCGCCGCGGGGCGGTCGATGAGCCACGTCCCCTCGCGGGCGAGCTGCGCGGGCAGATCTTCCGGCCGCCACGGTCCCCGCAGCACCTGCGCGACCACCGGCGCCTTGGCCGCCCCGGCGGTGATCACGGCCACGCGCCGCGCGGAGGCGATCACGGAAGGCGTGATCGTGAGCCGATGGGCCGGAGGCACGGGGCTCTGGGCCGGCACGACCTTCCTTTCCGTCTCCCGCAGCGCGGCCGAGCGCGGGAAGAGCGAGGCGGTGTGCCCGTCCGGCCCCATGCCCAGCACCAGCACGTCGAGACGGTCGGGGAGCAGCGCCGCGTAGCGGGCCGCGGCCGCGTCGCGGTCGGGGTCGTCGGCCTCCATGCGATGGACACGGTCCGGCGGCAGGCCCACGCGGTCGAGCAGCGCCTCGCGGGCCATGCGGTAGTTGCTGGCCGGATCACTCGGCGGCACGGCCCGCTCGTCGCCGAAGTAGACGTCCACCGCGTTCCACGGCACCGCGGGCTCCGCGGCCAGCCGCTCGTAGGCCGGCCGCGGCGTCGAGCCCCCGGA
>Ga0070707_100007168_pt1 | contig 10339 bp, 8 predicted proteins | sample KBSK5502metaG_FD_65468 | JGI IMG/M metagenome (GOLD analysis project Ga0070707, IMG submission 65468) | Corn, switchgrass and miscanthus rhizosphere microbial communities from Kellogg Biological Station, Michigan, USA - KBS K5-50-2 metaG | ecosystem: Host-associated > Plants > Roots >... | reverse complement strand
AAGTTCAACGCCGAGGTCTACGTGTTGACCAAGGAAGAGGGTGGCAGACACACGCCTTTCTTCAAGGGTTATAGACCGCAGTTCTACTTCAGAACGACGGACGTGACGGGAAGCGTGGAGTTGCCGGAGGGTATGGAGATGGTGATGCCAGGTGACAACGTACAGATGACGATCGAGCTGATAACGCCGATCGCGATGGACGAGGGTCTCCGATTCGCCATCAGAGAAGGCGGCAGGACCGTTGGCGCAGGCGTAGTCACCAAGATTCTCAAGTAAGCAACACTGAAGTCATAAGGATTGAGCAATGCCTAGAGAGAAAATCATTCTCGCTTGCGAGACGTGTAAGAACCGCAACTACTTCACCGACAAGAACAAGCGCTTGCACCCCGAGCGCGTCGAGTGGAAGAAGTATTGCCCGCGCTGCAACGCGCACAAGCTTCATAAGGAAACGAAGTAATGGCCGTTGAAGTCGCCAACCGGCGAGACATCACGCCTGGTAACGGCGGTGGTGGGAATTTCGTCACGCGGACGTTCCACTCCCTGACGCAGTTCTACCATGAGGTCCAGGACGAGATGCGCAAGGTCACCTGGCCTGATCGCGCCCAGCTCAAGGACACCACGATCAAGATCATCATCTTCGTGCTGTTCATCGGCGCTGTCATCGGCCTGATCGACCTCGTGATGCAGCTGATTTTCGTCCAGGGCATCCCGAGCCTGTTCTCGAGGCGATGATGGCCGCGCCGACTTCAGCCGACCACCGCTGGTACGCAATCCAGACCACTTCCGGTCACGAGAACAAGGTCCGCTCGCTCATCCAGCGCCGGATCGACGCCGATCCGCGCCCGGTAGAGGAGCGGGCGATCCGACAGGCGCTGGTTCCCACCCAGGAAGCGGTCGAGATCAAGAACGGCAAGAAGGTCAACGTCGAGCGCAAGATCTACCCCGGCTACGTGCTGGTGGAGATGGTGATGGACCAGGAGACGGCGCACACCATCAACGGGATTCAGGGGGTCATCAAGTTCGTAGGGCACGAGAGGCTCCCGCAGCCGCTTCGCCCCGAAGAGGTCAATCGCCTCCTCGGCGTCTCCGACGATTCGGAGCCCGAAGAGGTGAAGGAGGAGATCCCATTCCTCATCGGCCAGGCGGTCGCCATCACCGAGGGCCCGTTCACCGACTTCAATGGCACCGTCGAGGAAGTTCTGCCCGACAAAGGGAAGGTCAGGGTGTCGGTCTCGCTCTTCGGCCGGCCCACTAGTGTTGAGCTCGACTATTTGCAGTTGAAGGGCTACTAATCCGGAGCCTGACCGGTTAATTCTACAGGCTGTACCTGAGTCACAGCGGCGCTACTCCCGCCGCAGGTGATGGCCCTTGCGCGGGGCGGCCGATGAGGCGAGGAGCGCATCGTCGGATACCACTACGACGTCAAATCATACCGTGGGAGTCAGACGCGCACCCCGGTGCACTAGCACTGAGCGGGAAGCGAGACAGTAACTGAGGAGTATCATGGCAAAAAAGGCAGTTGGTTTCGTCAAGCTGCAGATCCCTGCAGGCAAGGCGAATCCGGCACCCCCCGTGGGCACGGCTCTCGGCCCCCAGGGAATCAACATCATGGCCTTCTGCAAAGAGTTCAACGCTCGGACACAGGGTCAGGATACGATTCTCCCGGTCGAGATCACCATTTACGCAGATAAATCCTTTTCCTTCATCACCAAGACGCCGCCCGCGGCCGTCCTGCTGAAGAAGGAAGCGGGAATCGAAAAGGGATCCGGAACGCCGAACCGCAACAAGGTTGGTTCAGTCACCAAGGCGCAGATCAAGAAAATCGCCGAGATCAAGCTTCCCGACCTCAATACCGACTCCATCGAGTCGGCGATGGCGATGGTCGCCGGTGCCGCTCGGTCGATGGGCATCGAGGTGCGGGACTAATGAAGATTCACGGCAAGAAGTTCCGCGCCGCCGCTGAGAAGCGGAATCCCGAGACCCGTTATCAGCCTCGTCAGGCGATCGACATCGTCAAGTCGGTCGCGTTCGCGAAGTTCGATGAGACCGTCGAGGTCGCCGTCCGTCTGGGCGTCGATCCCAAGCACTCCGACCAGGCAGTGCGCGGCACCGTCGTTCTTCCGGCGGGTACTGGTAAGTCGGTCCGCGTTCTCGTCATCGCCGCCGGCGACAAGGCGCGCGAGGCGGAGGCGGCTGGCGCCGATTTCGTCGGCGCAGAGTACATCGCCAAGATCAAGGAAAACTGGCTCGACTTCGATGTTCTCATCGCCACTCCCGACCAGATGGGTCAGCTCGGACCGCTCGGACGCATTCTCGGTCCGCGCGGATTGATGCCGAACCCGAAAGCCGGCACCGTGACGTTCGACGTCACCCGCGCCGTGCGTGAGACGAAGGCAGGCAAGATCGAGTACCGCGTCGACAAGGCAGGGAACGTTCACGCCGCCATCGGCAAGGTCTCGTTCGCGCCCGAAGCGCTCGAGCAGAACTTCACGGCTTTCATGGATCAGATCGTCCGCTCGAAGCCAAGCACTTCGAAGGGCGTTTACATCCGCACTGTTGCCATCTCGAGCACGATGGGTCCCGGCGTCAGCATCGACACCACCCCTTACCGGTAACGAGCGATGAAGAGAGCAGAGAAAGAGCGACTCGTTGCCGAGTTGTCGACCAAACTGAGCAACGCGCAGTCGCTTTATTACACGGATTTCACAGGGCTGAACGTGAAGCGGATGACCGAGCTTCGTCGACGTCTCAAGAAAGCGGGCATCGAGTACGTGGTCATCAAGAACACGCTGGCTCTGCGCGCAGTCAACGAGAGTGGTCTAGTCGGCGAGCCGCTGAAGGGTCCGACCGGGCTTGTGGTCGGCAAGGATCCTGTCTCCGCGGCGAGAGTACTCACCGACTTCGCGAGGGAGTTCGAGGACAAGCCCCGCGTCAAAGGTGGGTTGCTGTCGGGCAAGAAGATCGACAATGCCCAACTGAAGCGCCTCGCTTCGCTTCCATCTCGCGAGCAAATGCTGGCTGATCTTGCGGCCGGCATGCAGTCACCGATGGCCGCCTTCGTCGGCGCGCTCAACGGGCTTCTTTACATGTTTGCAGGCGCGCTCGACGCGCTCAAGACTCAGCGCCAAGGCGCCTAATTTTTTCCGGGAGAACAAACACAATGGCAAACGCGACCATAAGCAAGGAAGACATTCTCGAGGCAATCGGCAACATGTCGGTGCTCGAGCTTTCCGAGCTCGTCGAAGCTTTCAAGAGCAAGTTCAACGTCACGATTTCGGCTGCGCCTGTCGGAGCCGCTCCGGCCGCCGCTGGCGCTGCTGGCGCCGGTGCCGCTGCTGCGACCGAAGAGCAGACCGAGTTCTCGGTGTCGCTCAAGGAAGCTGGTGCCAAGAAGATCCAGGTCATCAAGGTCGTGCGCGAGCTGACCGGACTCGGACTCAAGGAAGCGAAGGATCTCGTTGACGGAGCACCGAACGTAGTGAAGGCCGGCGTCAACAAAGATGAGGCCGCCCAGATGAAAGCCAAGCTCGAAGAGCAGGGAGCAGTCGTCGAGGTCAAGTAAGCTTTCGTGCCGGTCGTCGGACCGAGGGTATCAGCTCCGGCAGCTAGCTCGCTTACACGCTGCGAGCCCCGCAAACTGCAACTGCGCGGGTCTCTTGCTACGCGAGCACGCTGCCTTCGCTGACACCCTCGATCCTCCTCCCACGAGACCTTCTCTGACCCGACGATATGTCCCAATTCTTTTTCGCTAGCACCACAACTGAAGTAATAAGCTCGCTCTGCTCCGGAACCGCGAAAATTTCGCGGAAGACGGGGGCAGGGCTATTTGTGCCTGTAGGTGATTCATGCCTGAATTGATGAAGCAGATCTCGTTCGCCAAGCTCGACCAGGGGATGGAGATGCCCCATCTCCTCGACATCCAGACCCGCGCCTTCGAGTCGCTGTTGCAGCTCGACGCGGCCTCGCAGAACCGCGAGGACATTGGACTCGAGCGCGTCTTCAAAGACCTGTTCCCCATAACCGACGTTCACGAGAACTTCTCGCTCGAGTTCAAGAGCTACTCTCTCGGCGAGCCGAAGTACTCGGTGGCCGAGTGCATTGAGCGCGACATGACGTACAGCGCGCCGCTCAAGGCTACGCTCCAGCTGATCGTTTTCGAGACGACCGAAGCTGGCAAGCGGCCGAAGAACATCATCGAGAAGGAAGTCTATCTCGGTGAGCTTCCGCTACTCACGCCGCTCGGAACTTTCGTCATCAACGGCGCCGAGCGCGTAATCGTCAGCCAGCTGCACCGCTCGCCGGGCGTCGTGTTCGAGGAGTCGACGCACCCGAACGGCCAGCGCCTGATCTCGGCGCGCATCATCCCGTTCCGCGGCTCGTGGGTCGAGTTCACCGTCGACATCCACGATGTCGTGTACGTGCACATCGACAAGAAGAAGAAATTCCCGGCGACGGCGTTGCTCCGTGCTTTTGGCTACGGAACCAACTCGCAGATTCTGCGTTTGTTCTTCGCCGTCCGCGAGCTTGATCTCGTCAGGAAGCGTGAGACCCGCATCGACCAGAAGGAAGTCCTGGGCGCCATCATCGCCGAGGACATCACTCTCGCCGGCACCCTGCACAACCCGGACGCGCCCAAGCTCAAGACGAAGAAGGCCAGACTTGCTCTCGAGAGAGAGGAAGCCGAGCTGCTCGTGCGTGAAGGCGACGAGCTGACGGAGGAGGTCTACAACCGTCTCCGCCGCCTCAACATCGACAAGGTGAAGGTCTTTGCGTCGTACACGACGATCGATCTCCGCGATGAAGTCGATGCGATCGAGCGCGGTGAGCGTCCGGCGCGCCGCGTCATCGCCGTCGACGCTGTCGACATCGACTCCGGCGAAGTGATCGCCGAGACTGGCGACACGCTCACCGACACGATGATCCGCAAGCTGCGCAAGAAGGAGATCAACAAGGTCCAGGTCTTCGTGCAGTCCGGTCGTGCCGAGTCGATGCTGATCAAGAACACCATCGCCAAGGATCCGACGCACACCGAGGAGGAGGCGCTGAAGCAGATCTACTCGCTGCTCCGCCCGGGTGACGCGCCGAATCGCGAGACCGCCAAGCAGGCGCTCGAGAGATTGTTCTTCTCGCCGAAGAGATATGATCTCGGACGCGTCGGCCGTTACAAGATCAATCAGCGCCTTGCAACGAATCGTCCCGCCAGCGAGACGGTTCTCACCAAGGAAGATTTCGTCGCTATCGTCCGCTACCTTGTCGAGCTACACGAGGGCCGCGGCTACACTGACGACATCGATCACCTCGGCAACCGCCGCATTCGCTCGGTTGGTGAGCTGATTGCGAACCAGTTCTCGGTCGGTCTGTCCCGCATGGCGCGCCTGGTCAAGGAGCGCATGTCGATCAACACCGATCCGGAAAAGATTTCGCTCGACGACCTCGTCAACGCCCGCACGGTTTCAGCCGTAATCCAGGCGTTCTTCGGATCGTCGCAGCTGTCGCAGTTCATGGATCAGACGAACCCGCTCGCCGAGCTGACGCACAAGCGTCGTCTCTCGGCGCTGGGTCCGGGCGGTCTGACGCGCGAGCGCGCCGGATTCGAGGTGCGCGACGTTCACTACTCGCAGTACGGCCGCATGTGCCCGATCGAGACCCCTGAAGGTCCGAACATCGGGCTCATCACCTCGCTCGCCTGCTACGCGCAGGTGAACGATCTCGGCTTCGTCGAGACGCCTTACCGTGTCGTCAAGAACGGAAAGGTCTCCGCCGAGATCGAGTGGCTCGATGCGAACCGTGAGGAAGACGTCGTAATCGCCCAGGCGAACGCGAAGCTCAACGAAGACGGTACGTTCGTCGACGAGCTGGTGCTCTGCCGCCAGCGCGGTGACGTTCCGCTCGTCTCCCCTGAGAGGATTGATTTCATGGACGTCGCCCCGGAGCAGCTCGTCTCCATCGCCGCGGCGCTCATTCCGTTCCTCGAGCACGACGATGCCAACCGCGCCCTGATGGGCTCGAACATGCAGCGTCAGGCCGTCCCTCTTCTCAATCCGCGCACTCCGCTCGTCGGAACCGGACTCGAGGAGAAGGTCGCTCGCGACTCTGGCGCGGTCGTCATCGCGCGTCGTGCCGGCACGATCACGTCGGTTACCGCCGACGAGATCATCGTCGACACCGGCGCGTCCGAGCGGGGCAAGAAAGATTCAGATCGACCGCTGGCGAGACTTACCCAGCACGATCGTTATCGCCTGAAGAAGTACTGGCGCACCAATCAGGACACCGCGCTCAACCAGCGTCCGATCGTCAAGGTCGGACAGAAGGTAAAGGCCGGCGAAGTTCTGGCTGATGGCGCTTCAACCGAAACGGGTCAGCTCGCACTCGGAGCCAACGTTACCGTGGCGTTCATGCCGTGGTACGGACACAACTTCGAGGACGCGATCGTGCTGTCCGAACGACTGGTGAAGGACGATGTGTATTCATCGATCCACATTCAGGAGCTCGAGCTGCACGTCCGCGACACCAAACGCGGCCAGGAAGAGATCACGCGTGAAATTCCGAACGTCGCCGAAGAAGCGCTGAGCGATCTCGACGAGCGCGGAATCGTGCGCATCGGCGCTCACGTCAAGCCGGGTGACATCCTCGTCGGCAAGATCACGCCGAAGGGTGAGACCGAGCTTTCTCCCGAAGAGAAGCTGCTCACCGCGATCTTCGGTGAGAAGGCGAAGGACGTGAAGGATTCGTCGCTCAAGGTTCCGCCGGGAATGGAAGGCGTGGTAATCGACGTGAAGATCTTCTCTCGCATCGAGGACCAGGTCGTCGAGAAGGATCGCGGCGAGAGAATCGGTGACATCCGCAGACTCGAGGGCGAGGAGAAGATTCGCGTCAATGAAGTTCGCGACGCCGAGCTGATGGATTTGCTCGAGGGTCAGACGGTGTCGCTGGCGCTCAAGGCTGGAACGGTCGAGGAAGCAATTCCGGCCGGCACCAAGCTGACGGGCGCGATGCTGCGCGAGATCAAGATGACGGGGATCGACCTCAAAACGTTCCGCGTTGAAGACAAGAAGATGAACGAGCGAGTGCGCACCATCATCGACCTGGCCAATGATGAGAAAGCCAAGTTGGAGGAAAAGGCGGAGGAGAGAATTGACCGCGTGCTGCAGCCGGACGAGCTGCCGCCGGGCGTGATTCAGCTGGTGAAGGTTTACATGGCGGAGAAGAGAAAGGTCTCGGTCGGCGACAAGATGGCGGGACGCCACGGCAACAAGGGTATCGTGGCCCGTATCGTCCCCGAGGAGGACATGCCGTTCCTCCCCGATGGTCGTCCGGTCGACATCGTCCTCAACCCGCTCGGTGTACCGAGCCGCATGAACGTCGGACAGATCCTCGAGACCCACCTCGGGTGGGCGGCGAGACTGCTCGGCTTCTACGCGAAGACGCCGGTGTTCCAGGGCGCGAACGAGCGTGAGATCGGCCTGCTGCTAAAGCTCGCCGCTGTCACGTGGGTTCGCGACGCGCTCGACCTGAAAGTCGAGGGCGTGAAGATCACCGACGAGGAGATCCGCGGCATCATATCGGATATCACCGGCGGTGGAAATCACGAGGGACGCGTTGAGCTGCTCGCCGATGCGACGATCGAGTCGCTGGCGGCGCGCGGTGTCTCGGCGGAGACGCGCGATGTGTACAACCGCATCCGCGACTTCGTGACTGCCGCGGCAAAGGAGCTCGCGGAGCGCGATGTGGCGGAGGTCGATAACCAGATCGCCTTCCACGCCGCTGCCGCGGCGGACGAAGAGTACGAGCCAGGCGCCCGTGCTCATTACAAGAGCGCTGCCAGCCAGATCGAGAAGAAGAGAAATACCGATCCCGCTTCAGTGCTTGCTTCTCAGGAATTGCCGGCACTGGCGACGGCGCTCGGCACCAAGAAGTCGGAGGTCGACGTCGATGCAGCGGCTCTCGAGCTGATGCGTCTGGCGGGGATTTCTGCGGGTGGGAAGGTCAGGCTGCGCGATGGCCGAACCGGTGAGAGCTTCGCCAATCCGGTGACGGTCGGCGAGATCTACATGCTCAAGCTGTCGCACCTGGTCGATGACAAGATTCACGCGCGGAGCATCGGGCCCTACTCGCTCGTTACGCAGCAGCCGCTCGCCGGTAAGGCGCAGTTCGGTGGCCAGCGTTTCGGAGAGATGGAAGTCTGGGCGCTCGAGGCTTATGGCGCTGCACATACGCTGCAGGAGATTCTCACCGTCAAGTCGGACGATGTGAACGGCCGCAGCAGAGTTTACGAGGCGATCGTGAAGGGACAGAACCTTCCCGAGCCTGGAATTCCGGAGTCCTTCAACGTGCTCGTGCAGGAGTTGAAGGCGCTGGGAATCCACGTCAGCATGGGAGCGAATGCGACCAGCGGTTACGGCCTAGGAAACAACGGCTCCCGAAGAGACGGTAACGGTAGCGGGGGGGAGGTATAACTAATGATTGATTTTCGTAGCACGCGCGAGACGCGGGCATCTTCATTCGATTACATCCAGGTCCGCATTGCCTCACCCGAGGAGATGCGCGGTCCGAAGGATCCAAAGGAGCGCGAGCGGCTGGAGATGGCCGGTCTGCGCACCTGGTGGTCGTGGGGCGAAGTCCTGAAGCCAGAGACGATCAACTATCGCTCGTTCAAGCCAGAGAAGGACGGCTTGTTCTGCGAGAGGATCTTCGGTCCGGTCAAGGACTGGGAATGCCACTGCGGCAAATACAAGAGAATTCGTTACCGTGGCGTGATCTGCGATCGCTGCGGCGTCGAAGTCACCCTGAGCCGCGTCCGTCGCGAGCGCATGGGTCACATCGAGCTCGCCGTACCCGTCGCTCACATCTGGTTCTTCAAGACTCTGCCGAGTCCGATGGGGAACCTCGTCGATCTCACGCTGCGTGATCTCGAGAAGGTGATCTATTACTCGAACTACGTCGTCATCGATCCTGGCAAGCAGGACGTCATCGAGAACCAGCTGCTCGACGAGGACGAGTTCCTCAACCTGAAGCAGAAGGCGAAGGACGAGGGCGACCACGCGTTCCTCGCCGACATCGGCGCGCCCGCCGTTCGCGAGCTGCTGAAGAGAATCGACGTCGATAAGGTTGCGGAGGAGCTTCGCGCCGGACTCATCGACGAAGGCTCGCAGCATCGCAAGAAGCAGATGCTGAAGCGACTCAAGGTCGTCGATGCGTTCCGCAACTCCGGTGATTCGGGTCAGGAGCGCAACAAGGCCGAGTGGCTGATCATGGACGTCATTCCGGTGATTCCGCCGGATCTGCGTCCGCTCGTGCCGCTCGACGGCGGCCGCTTTGCCACGTCCGACCTGAACGATCTCTATCGCCGCGTCATCAACCGCAACAACCGGTTGATGAAGCTGATCTCGCACCGCGCGCCTGAAGTCATTCTCCGCAACGAAAAGAGAATGCTCCAGGAAGCAGTTGATGCCTTGTTCGACAACGGTCGCCGCTCGAAGGCGATTCGCGGTCGGGGCAAGCGTCCGCTCAAGTCGCTGTCCGACATGCTGAAGGGAAAGCAGGGCCGGTTCCGTCAGAACCTGCTAGGTAAGCGCGTCGATTACTCGGGCCGCTCGGTCATCGTCGTCGGTCCCGAGCTCAAGCTGCACCAGTGCGGTCTGCCGAAGGCGATGGCGCTGGAGCTCTTCAAGCCGTTCATCATTCACAAGCTCGTCGAGAAGGGAATCGCCGAGACAGTCAAGCGCGCCAAGAAGATCGTGGAGAAGGAATCTCCAGAGGTGTACGAGATCCTCGAAGAGATCATTCGCGATCACCCGGTGCTGCTGAACCGCGCTCCCACCCTTCACAGGCTCGGCATCCAGGCTTTCGAGCCGGTACTCGTCGAAGGAAAGGCCATTCGTATTCACCCGCTCGTTTGCGCCGCGTTCAACGCGGACTTCGACGGTGACCAGATGGCCGTGCACGTTCCGCTTTCGTTCGAGGCTCAGCTCGAGTGCCGTCTGCTCATGCTGTCGTCGAACAACATTCTGAAGCCTTCCGACGGACGTCCCGTCGCGGAGCCGAGCCAGGACATCGTGCTCGGCTGCTACTTCGCGACCAAGGCTCCGGCGGGCTTCGGCGACAAGCCGCTCAAGAACGCCAAGTCGTACTCGAACGTGGCGGAGGTCGAGCTGGCGCTATCGCAGGATCGCGTCGACTTCCACACGCCCATCCGGTACTTCGTGCAGGACATCGAAGGAAACCGCTGGGTCGACACGACGGTTGGCCGCGTGCTCTTCAACGCCATCATTCCGAAGGAGATCGCTTTCCAGAATCGGGAGATGAAGAAGAAGGCGCTCGGTGAGCTCGTGTTCGAGTC
>Ga0070707_100007167_pt1 | contig 10340 bp, 9 predicted proteins | sample KBSK5502metaG_FD_65468 | JGI IMG/M metagenome (GOLD analysis project Ga0070707, IMG submission 65468) | Corn, switchgrass and miscanthus rhizosphere microbial communities from Kellogg Biological Station, Michigan, USA - KBS K5-50-2 metaG | ecosystem: Host-associated > Plants > Roots >... | reverse complement strand
ATTGAGTACGTTGAACACGAATTTCAACACCGATCCCCCGAACTGGACCAGAGGATCCAGCACGCTCTCGTCAAGGTGACCCCGCCCCACGTCACTCTCGCGAGACCGCGCAAAGAGGAACGCCGCTAATCCGGCGTTTAAGTAAATGAAGCAAATTTCATACGAACGTGTCGTTGAAGGACCGGATACTCTTCGTCTTTATTTGAAGGAGATTTCCCGATTTCCTCAACTCACGCCTGAAGCAGAGAAGGATCTTGGTGCGCGTATCCAGAAAGGCGATGAAGACGCCTTCCGGAAATTGATCGAATCCAATCTCCGGTTTGTTGTTGCGATGGCGAAGAAATATTCGCGATCGGGTTATCCCCTGCACGAACTGATCAACGAAGGAAATATGGGGTTGATCGAGGCGGCCCAGCGGTTCGATCCAACACGCGGTGTGCGATTCATCACCTATGCGAGCTGGTGGATTCGCCAGGCCATCCTCGCGGCGATTGCGCACCATGGCCAGGTGTTCCGGCTGCCGCCAAAGCTGAAACATGAGTTGTATCGGTTCGAAAGCAAGGTAGCGCGGCTCACTCAGGAGCTGGGACGGAAGCCGAGCGTCGACGAGATTTCAAAAGAACTCGGGATGAAGGAAGAAGAAGTCCGCGACATGATGGAAGGTACGCCCACGGAAGTTTCTCTCAGCACTCCTGTCGGTGAAGAGGATGAGGCGCATCTCGAGGATTTGATCCAGGATCCGAGCGTAACCCCGGTCGACGAGATTCTCATCGCGCAGTCATTCGAAGAGCAGCTGCAAGCTCTGCTCTCACAGCTCGACGACAAGGAAAAACTCATCATCGAGCGACGGTTCGGTCTCGGCGACCGCGAACCCCAAACCCTTGCCGAAATCGGCTCCGACTTGCATCTTTCACGGGAGCGTATCCGGCAAATCGAGGAAAAAGCACTGGGCAAGCTCCGCCGCTCTCAGCGCGCCAAACAATTGCTGGGCTATCTGAACTGATAGCCGCATTGCTAGCCGCGAAGCGGCGTCCAGAGTTTAGCCCTGCGCCTCAGACTTGCGCCCTGGGCTAAGTTCTGGACGCCGCTTCGCGGCTGACTGAGTTCGTGTACAATGCAGCGGTGAGCCCCCTACCCATCGAAGTCTGCCCGGCATGCGGAGGTACAGGCTGGACGCGGGTTTCCCGCGATGGCGTCGAGGGTGTGGTCCGCTGCGAATGCATGAAGTTCTCCCGGCCCGACCGGCTTCTGCAACGCGCGAACATTCCATCGCGATACGCGCACTGCGAGCTCGAAAATTTCGATGTCATGCCATCGCCCGATCGGTCGATCGAGAAAGCGAAATTGGCGGCAGAGAAATTTGTCGAGGAATATCCCATGTCGCAGTCGTTTGGGCTGCTTTTTATGGGGCCGCAGGGCGTAGGCAAGACTCATCTCGCGGTGGGAATTATCAAAGAGTTGATCCGCAGCAAGTCGGTTCAATGTCTTTTTTGCACGTTTCCGGAACTCTTGAAAGAAATCCAAAATTCCTATAATCCTGTGTCGCAAGCCTCCGAGCTCTCCCTGCTGCAGCCGATTTTGGAAACGGAGGTGCTCGTTTTGGATGAGTTAGGAGCGCAGAATCCGTCGTCGTGGGTGCGAGACGAAGTTTCTTACGTGCTGAATTACCGTTACAACGAGAACAAAGTCACGATCCTGACGACGAATTTCAAAGACGAAGAGGAACGGAAGGACGTCAAATCAGGAATCACCGACACGCTCTCCGAACGCATCGGCGTTCGCATGCGCTCGAGATTATTTGAAATGTGCAAAACGATAAAGATGGACGGAAATGATTTCCGCAAGGCGGTTAAACAGGCCGAGCACCACTTTTGAAGAAGGTCACTCTTCGTCCTCCTCTTCGTCCTCGTCTCCCTCTTCCACGACCTGAATGAAGAAACTGGTTTCGCAATCTTCACAAACGAATTGTTCATCTTCACCGGAATCGAGTTTCCCAGCGCAGAGAGGGCAGAAAGAGATTTCGGTACTCATATTGTCCTAAATACTAGAATGGTTTTTCAAAGTCAAAGAGGTTTTATTACGTGTTAAGTTCGGAGTTCGCACAATGAAAAGAAGCGGCGTTGAAGAGCAATACGTCATCGATGATTTCACAAGCAAAGACACGTGGCGCATCTTCCGCATCATGGCGGAATTCGTCGAAGGGTTCGAAATGCTCGGGAAAATTCCTCCCGCCGTTGCGATGTTCGGGTCCGCGCGGGTACTGCCCGGAACTCTTGCCTACGAGAGAGCGGAAGCGATTGCCGGGATCCTCGGGAAAAACGGTTATTCGGTCATCACTGGTGGCGGGCCAGGCGTGATGGAAGGCGCGAACAAAGGCGCTACCGAAGCAGGCACGACGTCCGTGGGTTTGAACATCGAATTGCCGCTGGAACAGAAGCCGAACATCTTCGCGAACAAGCTCCTGAACTTCCGGTATTTCTTCGTACGAAAAGTCATGTTCGTGAAGTACTCTATCGCCTTCGTGATCCTGCCGGGCGGATTCGGCACATTGGACGAACTTTTTGAAGCGATCACGTTAATCCAGACACGTAAGATTAAGCCGTTCCCTGTTATTCTCGTCGGCAAGGATTACTGGAAAGGGTTGCTCGACTGGATCGGCGAAACGCTCTTGCGCGAAAAGATGATCAGCGTCGAAGATCTCGACATCATTAAAACAGTCGATACCCCTGAAGAAGTGCTGCACTGGGTGCAGGACTCCAGAATCAGGAACGGTGCGCAGAGTGCCTCAGTCTTATAAATCCCGACTCACACTTGCCGCGGCCTTCGTCTCTTCGATCGTCGCCGCCTGTCTGCTTTTCACAAGCGCTGCGCAGACTCCCGTCGCGAATGGGGTCGAGTCCATTCACGTCGAAGAGCTTCGCCAGAAACTGACCTACATCGCATCCGAAAAATTCAATGGCCGCGGGAACGGTACGGCCGAATTGAATATGGCCGCAGACTACATCGCCGGCGTCTTCCAGAAAAATGGCTTGAAGCCGGCGGGCGATGGCGGCACCTTCTACCAGCATTTCGACATTTATTCTGCCCGTCTCGGTTCCAAGAATGATTTGCAGATCGAAGGAGCCGGCGATGGGCCGCTCGATCTGAAAGTGAAGACGGACTTCATTCCCGAGCAGTGGTCCGTGAGTGGCACGGTGAGCGGGCCCCTGCAGTTGATCGAGGATGGCACTGCGAATCTGTCCAGTCTGAAAGGCAAGATTGCCGTCGAGGTCGACGACAAGATCACATCCGATGATCCGGAGTTTCCCGCGAACGCGACCGAAGAAAAACGACTGCAGGATGCCGGCGCGACCGCCGTCATCATTCTTCAAAGCCCGTCGGAACGTGGCCGCGGCAGGCTCATCAATCTTGCTGAAAATTTTAGAGACGATCTCCCTGTACGCTTGACCACGATGGCGACGCTTGGCGTTCCGAACTACCCGACGATTCCTGTTGTTGTGGTCAACGGGGATACCGCGCGGCAATTGATGCCGGAGCTGCGGAAGCCGCAATCGCGCGCCAGGGCCGCGATCACCGTCGACGTGGAACGTAACATTTATCCCACACAAAACGTCGTCGGGTTGATCGAAGGATCAAATTCCTCGCTGAAAAGCGAAGTGATGATCGTCGGCGCTCACTACGATCACGATGGCGAAGCGTTTGGGCAAATCTGGTATGGCGCAGATGACAACGGTTCGGGAACCGTCGCTCTCCTGGAGCTGGCTGAAGCCTTCGGCAACGGCTCTCCTGCTCCTGCGCGAAGCATTCTCTTGTGCGCGTGGGCAGGGGAAGAAAAAGGATTGCTCGGAAGCCGGTACTACGTCAGCCATCCTTTGTTTCCGCTCAACCGCACCGTCGCGATGTTTCAGATGGACATGATCGGCCGCAACGAGGACCACGGCGAGAATAAATCACAGCAAATCTCCGAAGAACGCGCAGCCGACAACACGAATACAGTGAATGTGCTTGGTTCGGCCTTCAGCCCCGATTTGAAGAATGCGATTTCGCGTCTGAACAGCCAGACGAGCCTGACGCTGCACTTCAGGTATGACTTCGGCGCTGAAGACTTGATGCGCCGCAGCGATCAATGGTCATTTCTGCAGAAGGGAATTCCCGCAATATTCTTTTTCACCGGCCTGCATCCCGACTATCACACGCCTCGTGATACTCCGGAGAAGATCAATTACGCGAAACTCGAAAAGATCACGAAGCTCGTGTATCTCACCGCGTATCAGGTCGCCAATTCTCCCGAACGTCCGCAGTTTTTGAAGTCTGCACCGGCTGCGAAATAACCGCGCATTCATTGAGGCTGCGCGCTGTCGCGCTTGCGCTCCGCGGCGACCCTACTTGACACAGTACATCCGCACTTTCTAAAATTAGCACTCGGTTCCTATGAGTGCTAACAAGCCTTCGTAATATACCTAAACAAAAGGACAAAAGGAGAGCAGACCATGAGAGTACGACCATTGCATGATCGTGTTCTGATCAAGCGGATCGAAGAACAGGAAACGATGCGTGGCGGGATCATCATCCCGGACACAGCAAAGGAGAAGCCCCAGGAAGGCGAGGTTGTCGCTGTGGGCAGCGGAAAGCGGCTGGAAGACGGGAAAGTGATTCCTCTCGAAGTGAAAGAAGGGGATCGGGTGCTTTTCGGAAAGTATTCCGGAACGGAGATCAAAGTGGACGATAACGAATACCTGATTCTCCGCGAAGACGAAATTCTCGGAATTCTCGCAACCTCCGGCAAAGCTGCCGGAAAGAAATAGGAGGAACGGATGGCAAAACAAATTGTCCATGGCGAAGAATCCCGGCAGGCCATTCTGCGCGGTGTGAATCTGCTTGCGGATGCGGTCAAGATTACGCTTGGCCCGAAAGGACGCAATGTCGTCCTCGATAAGAAATTTGGCTCGCCGACGATCACGAAAGACGGCGTCACGGTAGCCAAAGAGATCGAACTTAAAGAGCCGCTCGAAAACATGGGCGCTCAGATGGTGAAGGAAGTCGCTTCGAAAACCAGCGACGTTGCCGGCGACGGCACGACGACAGCGACTGTTCTGGCGCAGGCCATTTTCCGCGAGGGCGTGAAGACGGTTGCTGCAGGCGCCAATCCGATGGCCGTGAAACGCGGGATCGAGCGCGCTGTCGAAGCTGCAGTCGAAAAGTTCAAGGACCTGTCCAAGCCGGTGAAGGGCGAAATGATCGCGCAGGTCGCGACGGTTTCTGCCAACAACGATTCCACCATCGGAAACATCATTGCCGAAGCCATGAAGAAAGTCGGCAAGGATGGCGTCATCACTGTCGAGGAAGCGAAGGCGATTGAGACGACACTCGATGTCGTCGAGGGTATGCAGTTCGATCGTGGCTATCTGTCGCCCTACTTCGTGACGGATCCGGATCGCATGGAATGCGTGGTCGAAAACGCGCTGATCCTCATTCACGAAAAGAAAATCAGCACGATGAAGGATCTGCTTCCGCTGCTCGAACAGGTCGCCAAGATGGGCCGTCCGCTGTTGATCATCGCGGAAGAAGTCGAAGGCGAGGCCCTGGCGACGCTGGTTGTGAACAAACTGCGCGGTACGCTGCAGGCCGCGGCCGTAAAGGCTCCGGGCTTCGGCGATCGCCGGAAAGCGATGCTCGAAGACATCGCGATCCTCACCGGCGGCAAATCGCTGACCGAAGATCTCGGCATCAAGCTCGAAAACGTTCGCGTGGAAGATCTCGGCAAGGCGAAGAAAGTCGTCATCGATAAAGACAACACCACGATCGTTGAAGGCGCAGGCAAGGCGCAGGCCATCGAAGGTCGCGTGAAGCAACTGCGCACGCAGATCGAGGAAACCACGTCCGACTACGATCGCGAAAAACTGCAGGAGCGGCTGGCGAAGCTCGTCGGCGGCGTTGCAGTGATCAAAGTCGGCGCTGCGACCGAAACCGAAATGAAGGAAAAGAAAGCTCGCGTGGAAGACGCCATGCACGCGACGCGCGCGGCTGTCGAGGAAGGCATTGTTCCCGGCGGCGGCGTGGCATTCCTTCGGGCGCTTCCGGCTCTCGAGAAATTGAAGCTGGATGGCGATGAGCAGATCGGCGTGAATATCGTGAAGCGGGCACTGGAAGAGCCGCTGCGCATGATCGCTTCGAACGCCGGCCACGAAGGCGCGGTCGTCATCGCCAAGGTCAAGGAATCGAAGGATGCAAACTTCGGTTTCGACGCCGCCACCGAAGAGTACACCGACATGATTTCCGCCGGCATCCTTGATCCGGCGAAGGTCACGCGTACGGCGCTCCAGAACGCGGCGTCCATCTCCGCTCTGATGCTGACCACCGAAGCCCTCGTCTCCGAAATTCCGGAAGAAGAGAAGGCTCCGGCTGGCCCTCCGGGCGGCGCTCCGCCGATGTATTAAACTCGTCTGATGGATGTTGAGCAACTTCGCTCCAGGTATCCGGTCTTTCGTTATGAAAGTTTCGAGCTGGAGCGGAGTTCCTCACAGTTTTCCGCCCGCTTCAAATTCAGCATCCCTCCCGATATTTCGTTCACGCCGGAAGTCGTCTTTCAATCCGTTCCCCAGGGCTGGCATTCCGTCTCCGATGAATCGCTTCAGAATGCCGTTTTCCATCTTGGACTGATCGAATCGTTCAGTTACTGGAAGGCGACGGCATCACCGGTCATCGAAGTCCACGCCGGTGCGCTCACTTCGGAACAGGTTTCATGGTGGGAAGATCTCCTTCTGAACGGCATGGGCGAATTCTTCTTTCATAACAAGATTGATTTCACGTCCGGGGATTTCGTCAGGATCACCGCTAAGTCGAACAAAAGCGCATTCAGGCTGCATCGAGAACCGCTGCCGGCGCGAAGCCTGCTGACGATAGGTGGAGGCCGCGATTCCGCGCTGGCTGCGGCATTGCTCCGGAATTCAGGTCAACCCTTCACATGCATGATGCTGAATCCGTCATCGGCCGCGCAAAAGATTGCGCGGCATGTCACAACATCCGACCCGGTGATTATCCGGAGGGCAATTCGTCCCGAGCTTCTCGAACTGAATCTTCGCGGATATCTGAACGGCCACACCCCCTTTTCGGCGTATCTGGCGTTTCTCGGCGCGGCCTGTCTTCTGCTGTACGGCTATTCGAACATTATTGTGGCGAATGAACGGAGCTCGGATGAGGGAAACGTTCACTATCGTGGGAAAGAGATCAACCATCAATATTCGAAAAGCCTGAGGTTCGAGGCGCTGTTCGATGAATATCTACGCCGGCATCTCATTCGAGACGGCCACTATTTCAGTTTCGTCCGGCCGCTTTACGAATTGCAGATCGGGAAGCTATTCTCAAACTTTCCGGAATTCTTCGAGCTTTTCAAGAGCTGTAACCGCAACCGCTCCGACTCCTGGTGTGGTCAGTGTCCGAAGTGCATGTCGGTTTTTCTGACGATATATCCGTTTGTCTCGCGGGACGCGCTGGTCAACATATTCGGCCACGATCTCTTCTATTCCGACGAGACGGTCCCCATACTCCGCGACCTGGCAGGATTCGAGATCAAACCGTTCGAGTGCGTCGCAACAACGGGCGAGATCGTGGCGGCTCTGGCGCTGGCGATCACCAGACTGAAGAACAATTCGGAGCCGCTTCCACCGGTCCTGCAGTATGCCGTCCAACACATTCCGGGTGTGAACGATATAACCGCCGCATCGGCGCTGCTTGCGGCATACGGGCCGCATCGTATTCCTCAGGAATTCGAGAGTTTTCTGACGAAAGCTTTGAACGAGTCGCCGCGTTCTCTGTAATCCTTGAACATTCCAAAACTCGGCGATGCAGGGGACAGCAGGCAGATGCCACCCGGGGTGGTGCGTTCGTAGGCGATCCTGACGGCCTGCTCCATGTCGGACACGAAAAACGGGTCGGGTTTCGTCGCATTCCGGGAGTGTGTTTCGATCGCATCCCATATGCGTTGTCCCGTCGTCGGAAACAGAATCACCGTCCTGATGTTTGCGGGCAGCCGCGATCCGAGATCGCTGTAATCGAGATTGCGTTCGTGGCCGCCGAGAATGAGCGTCTGGACGTTCCTCCCCAGCGCGCCGAGCGCTGCGAGCGTGGCATCGGGCACGGTCGCAATCGAATCATCATAAAACTCCACGCCGTTATAGGTTCCAACAGGCTCTAATCGATGCGGCAGCGGATGGAAGCTGCGAATGGCTTCCACGATCGTTGGCGAAGCGATTTCAAACAAGGAAACCACCGCCACCGCCGCAAGCACGTTTTGAACATTGAAACTTCCGAGCAACGGGATGTCCCGGGCGTCGATAACGCTCTGGTCATTGCCGAATGGGCGCAACTGCGCTCTGGATCGGCTTGCGATGGCGGCGGGCAAAGGATACTCGGGGTTGAACATGAGGAAATCCTCCGCCGTTTGAAACCGCGTGATGTTCTCTTTCGCGGCGACGTACTCTTCGAGCGTTGCGTAGTAATCCAGATGTTCGGGAACGATGTTCAACAGCACAGCGATGTGCGGGCTGGTTTCGATCTCGGCCAGTTGATGGCTCGAGAACTCATGCACAAAATACGTACCTTTCGGCACACTGTCGATCAGCGCCAGGGGTGGCCGTCCGATGTTGCCGACCAGTTCTGCCGCCATGCCGGCGTGTTTCAGGATGTGGTGGATGAGCGACGCCGTTGTGCTCTTGCCCTTCGTTCCCGTGATGCCGATCACATACTCTCTTGGATAATTGTCGAAGAAGATCTGTGAATGTGACGTCAGGATGCAGCCCGACTGGCGCGCCCTGACAATCGCGCCGATGGAGGCCGGAATCCCCGGCGTCTTGATCATGACTTCGCACGAGTACGCATCCACGGAATCCAGATAACGGGGCCCGAAATTCAGGCGGACTTCCGAATCATTCTGAAGGCGCCGCACAATCTCTTCCGGAAACGAATCAATGCTTTGCTGATCCGCGATGGACAATGGCCTTGCGGGCCAATGCTTCCGCAGAAACTCATACGTGGCCTGTCCCTCCGTGCCGAATCCGAGGATCAGCATGGATTTCGTGCTGAGTTCATCAAGCGTCATGGGACCTGATCTGTCCGGGGCCATATTCACACTGTGCTTCTATGCGCGAACTGTATCAGGATACGCCGACGCTATTCGATGCACCGCCGCCCCCGAACATTGCGCACGCGAAAGCTTTTGTCCGCTGGTGTTGCAGTTTCGGAACGAACTTTCGAAACAGTCCGGATATCACCAATCTTCGTTACTGGACGCGGAAAAACAAAGTCCAAATAAAAGCAAGTGACGAAGCCGAGATTCTCGAAGCTGCGCGGGCCGCATTTCTGAAGCGCATCGAACAGATGACCCGGAAGTCCGAACTCCCGCCCAATTGACGTTCCGCCGCGTGGCACGCTAATCTGCGTGAATGCGCACAAGGACTCCATTCGTACTGTTGCTCTTGCTTTGTGTTTCGTGCAGCCAACCCGCAGCGAGCGAAAAACCGGTCGCCGTCGATGGCAACGCCATCAGGGCGCACATCCAGAAGCTCGCGTCCGATGAAATGGAAGGCCGCGCCCCGGCGGGAAAAGGCGCAGATCTAGCAACCGAGTATATCAGCAATTTGTTCAAGTCGATCGGCCTGAAAACTCAGTTTCAGGCGGTCCCGATGGTCGGCATCACATCGACAGCATCGCCTTTGCAGCTCACCGGCAAAGGCGGAAAGAAAACGTTGAAGTATGGGGATGACTTCGTCGCGTGGTCGAAGCAGGAAAAGGATTCGATCTCGGCGAACGCGGAGCTCGTGTTTTGTGGCTATGGTGTCGTGGCCCCCGAATATCAATGGAACGATTTCAAGAACGACGTGAAGGGAAAAATCATCGTCGTTTTCATCAACGATCCTCAACTCGACGACCAGAGCAAGTTCGGCGGTAAGGCAATGACCTACTATGGCCGGTGGACCTATAAATTCGAAGAAGCGGCCAGGCAGGGAGCTGCCGGAGCCCTTATCGTTCATGAAACGGACATGGCGAGTTATCCATGGGAAGTCGTGCGAGGATCGTGGTCTGGCGAGCAATTCGATATTGTGCGGCCGGACAAGGGCGCTTCCACAGTCCCGCTTCAAGGCTGGATCACTCGCGCCGTGGCCGCGGAGCTCTTCAAATCGGCCGGCCTGGATTTCGACGATATGAAGAAGCGGGCGCTGCAGCAGGATTTCAAACCGGTGCCGCTGGGGATCAACGCTTCCGTGGAAGTGAAAAACAAGATGCGTAATGTTGATTCGAAAAACGTGATCGGCGTTCTCGATGGCTCGGAGAAGCCGGACGAA